>JABLTO010077795.1_pt1 | contig 16722 bp, 18 predicted proteins | sample 7160091 | NCBI WGS metagenome assembly JABLTO01 (sample SAMN14651225, study PRJNA627086) | human gut metagenome | isolation source: feces | host: Homo sapiens
ACCTGGAGGCGGCTCTGGACGACGCCTCTATTGCCGGCTGACTTCACTCAGCCGGAGCCTGCAAACAATTTTGCGCATAAATCTTGACGGGACCTATGGATGGCGCTCATCGACACACAGCGCCGTCTATTTTACGACGACGAAGCTCGGCGTCTACATTGACAACGATAACGATATGCTTCGCTACTTCGATGCGTTTGCGCTGATGCTGAGAAATTAGCGAAGTCCCAACAAACTATCTTACCGAAAAGATCAGAGCACCTCTGTTGAACGATGTGTCGACAGAAGTGCTCTACCCTTTTGCCACGGCACACAGCCCTTATATTTTCCCAACAGTTTAAAAGTTTTTCCTGTTAAACCTTAAAAACTTATTGAAAATAGCGGTTATTTCGGTTATACTAACAACTGTGAGGGAGGCGATACGATGATCAACAGGCCGGATTATATTGAGGCACTTGAGCCTTTTATCGACAAGCCGCTTGTCAAGATACTGGCAGGCGTCCGACGCTGCGGGAAGTCCACCATTTTTGAGATGCTGAAGGAAGAATTCCTGCGCCGCGGTGTCTCTATGGATCATATTATTTGCAAACGATACACGGAGATGGATATTCCTGAGAGTATTACGGCCAAGCAGATGTACGACGAGTTGACCGCAGCTATGTTAGGCAAAGGACATTGCTATCTTTTGCTCGATGAAATTCAGGAAATCGACGGTTGGGAAAAAGCGGTCAACAGCCTGCTGGAGAGTACAGATGCCGACATCTATGTGACCGGCTCCAATTCCAAGCTGATGTCCGGCGAAATCTCGACCTATCTGACCGGCCGTTATGTTTCCATCCCCGTCTATACGCTGTCGTTCAAAGAGTACCTTGCATTTAAGCAGGATAGTCCGTTATCCCGCAGGGAGCTGCTGGAAGATTATATTCGCTTCGGCGGCTTCCCCCTCGTGGCGCTCAGTGAGTACGACGAGCAAAGCGCCTATCAGATCGTCAACGGCATCTATCACACCGTGGTTTCCCGCGATATTGTGAAGCGCCACCGCATCAACAAGCAGGATCTTTTTGACCGTGTGGTGAAGTATATCATCGAGAATATGGGCAAGACCTTCTCGGCAAACTCGATCTCCACCTTCCTCAAAAGCGAGCACCGCAAGGTTTCGGTGGAGAGCATCTACAACTATCTGCGCTGGCTGGAGCAGGCGTTTATCATTTACCCCTGCGAACGCTACGACCTGCAAGGCAAGAGCATTCTGAAAACGCAGGAAAAGTATTACCTTGCCGATGTTTCTCTGAAATATGCGCTGCTGGGGTACAACCGCAAAATGCTGGACGGCGCAATGGAAAATATCGTATTCCTTGAGCTGAAGCGCCGCGGTTACGATGTTTTCATCGGCAAGAACGATACAAAGGAAATCGACTTTGTGGCCACACGCCGCGCTGAGCGAATCTATGTGCAGGTCTGTGTCCGGATTCCGGAGACTTCTGACCGCGAGGTCGGAAACCTGATGGAGATCCGTGACCATTACCCCAAATATGTCGTTACGCTCAACGAAATGGATACCGGTATCGAAAACGGCATCAAAATCGTTCATCTTGCAGACTTTTTGCTTGCGGAAGCATGGTGAATATAGATCGCAGAATCATGCGCTGCACATCCTTGCGGCTTTGACCGTGAGGATGTGCAGCATTTTTCTTGCATGTGGGACCGGATAGTCGGAAACGTTCCGGAAAGCGTTTTCTTAAGGATGTTGAAATGATATGGAAGGAAAAGGAAATTTCAATATTAGGAAGTGTACTTCATGGAAGCGCACTTCGGCACTGAGTAAGATTTCCGTAGAATTCCTCAAAGAAACGGAGATCTTATCATATGGGATATTACAAGCGGCTGATCCGGAATTTCTTTTCCCGGTCAGCCCGTGACCTGCGGCGCAAGCTTCGGCTTTCACAGGAAGAAATGGCAGAATGCCTTCACATCACGAGCCGTGCATACAGCGACTTGGAGCGAGGGAAATACTGCCTGTCTGCGACAAGCCTGGTTTTTCTTCTGCTGCTTTTGGACGAACTGAACGACCAAGCGGTGAGAGATACGCTTTGTGCGCTTCGGCGCGAGCTCTGTGAGAATGAAGAAGATGGCCTGATGGAGGCAGAAGAAGCACCGCCTGCCGCACTGTGTACGTAAATACTATTTGATTCAAAAAATTAGGAAGATATGTATGAAGCATTGTCATGACATTCTGTTGGCGGATGCCAACGAAGCCTTTTGCGGTCTCTTGCAGGAATCCATCGCGCTGCGCGAAAACTATCGGGTCGTGCGGACAAAAAAGGGATGGGATATTCTGCGCTCTGTTCGGGAAAGACAGCCGGCGCTTTTGATCATGGATCCGGATCTTCCGGATGTGAATGGTGCAGAGGTCATGCGTGAGTTGGGCCGTCAGAAGCTTGCTCTGCGCACGATCATCATTTCGGCAAGAGTGTCAAACCGCCTGCGCGAAGAGTTTTTTGCATTGGGCGCGGCATGCTATCTGCCAAAGCCGTTCAGTCATAAATTTTTATTACGCAGAATGGATCACATTTTGGGGAGATCGTGATCTTTGAATTCCATTCAGATTTTTTGCAGACAGACCATTCGCTTTTTATAGAGCAGCGCCTCGGATCGAGGCAGCGTTTAGCAGACCTTCTGCAGGAAGAGATCTCTCCCGGGCAAGCAAAACAGCGAGGCATTGCCTCGCTGTTTTGTTATGGACGCTTTCGAGGAACTGCCCGTGATCCAACCGATAGACGCATTGTGCATGGCCCGGCAGTTACAGATGAAGCAGAACCTTGCCGGAATGGAAATCGACGGTGCGACCATCGCAGTATGCCAGCTTGCCGCCGACGAAGACATATGAGATCCCCACTGGACGAACCTTTGAATCCAGATACGTTGAACGACTTGCGATTCGCTCTCTATCAAATATTGTTATGTCCGCAGCCATCCCCTTTTTCAACTGCCCGCGGTCGCACAGGCCGAGAATCTGTGCCGGAAGCGCAGCCGCCTTATAGACGGCATCCTGTATGGACATAAGCTGTTTTTCACGGACGGTCTGGAAGAACTGCGGAAAGGTAGCAAAGCTGCGGGGGTGAGGATTGGTCTTTGTGTATTGCTTATCGTAGGAAAAGGAATATCCGTCGCTCCCTACGCAGATAAACGGCTCGGTCATAATGGCGAGCATATCCTCCTCGCTGATGCAGAAGAATACGCAGGCGACGCTGACCTCACATTCGAGTAGAATTTGGATCACTGCATCAAGAGGTGTGAGGGAAAACTCCTTTGCAAGTTCATCGATGGTTTTGCCCTCATAGTCCGGATGGCGGCCGTGGGTACTGGTGATCAGGATCGCACCGGGACCTCCGCGGTTCTCCATTTCCTGCGCCATTTCCTCACAGAGCGTGCCCTCCCGTTCGCGCAGGCGGCGAAGCATTTCTTCATTTCCGCCCGCATGAGACCAGTTCGGCATCAGGGCGGTCAGCGCGGTACTGCTTGCGGTATATGGGTATTGGTCGCAGGTGACATGGATGCCGCGCGCACGGGCATCGCGAATCTTTTGGAGCAGATCCCCTCCGCGACCCCATTGCGGTTTCCCAATCAGCTTGAGATGAGAAATTTCCAGATGCACGCCACTTTTCTCGGCAACGCTCAGCATTTCATCGACCGCCTCGAAAATGTGAACGCTCTCGCTGCGCATATGTACGGCGAGAATCGCATTGTGCTTTTTTACGACCTTTGCCAATTCCACCAGCTCGCCCGTTGTACCATAAGCGCTTGGCGGATAGATCAAGCCCAAGCTCATACCCATTGCACCGGCACTAAGTTCACGGTCAAGAAGAGACTTCATCTGCTCCAACTCCTGTGTAGTCGGCGGACGGTCAACAAAGCCCATGACAGAGAGCCGCAGCGTACCATGTCCGACCAGCATTCCAACATTGAGCGCTGTCCCGCTGTTCCGGACAGCGCGGACATATGCGGACATGGAAGGCATTGTGATCTGTTTCCCGTTGAGCGGCATTTCCAGCTCCGAGGAAAAATACTCCTGTACCGCCGCTTCGCAGCCGGGTTCTGACGGCAGAAGAGAAACGCCGCAGTTTCCGCAGATCTCGGTCGTTACACCTTGCGCGAGCTTACTCTCCACGGGATAACCTACCAACGGAGAAGCATCCGAATGAGCATGAATGTCAATGAACCCCGGCGAGACGATCAGGCCGGAGATGTCGATCGTCTCCCGCCCCTCTCCTGCATTCGGAGCAATTTCTGCGATCAATCCATCCTGGATACAAAGATCTGCGCGGTAGGGCTCTTTCCGACTGCCATCCACGATCCATCCGTTTTTTAATACATAGTCATACATAAAACTGAGTTCTCCTTATAAAGGCATACCGCTTTTCTTCACTCACTTTAATGAGTCATAAACGGCGCGGCTCACCTTCCCGATCAGCTCAATCGCCTGAAGATCGCTCTTCAGATTGCCGGTAAACATGGCGATCACATAGCGGCGGCCGCCCGGTAAAGTAAAGATGCCAACATCGTGTTGTATTCCGACAAGCTCACCGGTCTTGTTCGCAACGAGAACAGACCCCTCCTGAATGTTGCGCTTGACCTCCTCCGGTGCATAGTTCGGAATGGTCGGAAGCAGAGCGGGCAGTTTGTTCCGGCACTGCTGATGCTCCATAATGTTCATAATGGTGCAGGAGACCTCGCAGTTGACGAATTTCTCCTCGGCGATCTGCGTCAGCAGCCGGCCGGCTTCCCCTGCACACATATAATTATTGTAGCCTTTTTTGATTGCCTCGAAATCAAGCATCTTCCGCATCAAGCGGGTATGAGGCATCTCCATTTCCGCGCAAAACTCATTCACCCGCTCGATACCGATGATATCCATGATCTCGTTGGTTGCAATATTATCGCTCAGGACGATCATCAATGTAGCAAGCTCTTCGACCGTCGGCATATACTCTTCGCTCAGCTCGCAAAGGATGCCGGTGCCCCCAACGCGATTGACTGGAGCGATCCTGCGCTTCCCTTTCCAGTCCACTCGACCCTCCTGGACATCGCGGAGAAGCAACGCCAGCATAGGGATCTTGATCACGCTGGCTGACGGCAAAACCAGATTGGGGTTGATCTCCAGTGTTTCATCGGATTCAACATCCCGAATGTAGAGACCAACATCACCGTCCAGCTCAGAGAGCAGCTGATAGATCGCGCTGTGACAGATTTTTTTCATGGAAGCATCTCCTTTATTGAATTATAATTTCATTTAGTGCTTTATGTGATTATATACATTTCATTTTTGCACTGTCAAGTATGGAGAAAAAAATCGACAAAACGCCAAAATATAAAAATAAATTTTGTAGATATGTTATATTGAAAAAATAATTTCATTTGATATAATGATTAAAACATGACACGATTATTTCACTCGGGAGGGATTATACCATGTCAGAAGGCTCGCTTGCGAAGAAAGTACGCACTGCATATGCACAGGATTCTGCTTTTGCCCGCTCGCACCGAATGGTGACCTGGATGATGGCTTTCTGGGCGTTTACAGTCATTGTTGACCGTGGAATCGGTATGCTGACAAATGCTTATGAGCAGACATCAGCCGTATTCCCTCTTGCAGGGGCGGCAATTCTTTTGCTGATTGCGTTTCTTGGAACGCAGGGACACTTAACGCTTGCGCTGCTGTTCCTCGAATTGAACATGGCAGTCTTTCTGATCCAATTTGCGGCCTCCTGCTTTTTCTATAAGGAAACGGCGGTGCTTTGGAGAGTTATTTTTTATGGAATCGCCGCTGCCGGCCTTATTGTTATCTCGCTTATGCTTTTTCTGAATCGGGATATAGAAGCCTACCGCGAAAAGCTGAATACCCTAAACGGAAAAGCGGACAAAAAGCCTTTGTTCTACCGCACCAACAGCCGACTGATCAAAAACACGAAAAAATAATTTCAAACAGTCAAAAGGGTGTTTCATTCTGGGTTGTTTTCCTGTATAATGTATTCATTGCTTTTCAATGAACGCAAGACCAATGAAAAGAAAGAGGGAACCAACCATGCAGAAAACCGGAAAAAACCTAATTGACCAAATTCGCGAAAGCTATCCTACGCTGTCTAAGGGGCATCAGAAGCTCGCGGACTATATCATTAACAACCCCAAGGAGGGAGCGTTTCTCTCCATTAACGCTCTTAGTCGGGAAACCGGCATCAGCGCCGCGACAATCACCCGCTTTGTCCGTGTGATGGGATGCAGCGGCTATCAGGAATTTCAACGCGAGGTCTACGATGCGCGCCTTCAGCAAACTCCGTTCAGCAAGCTGAAGTCCGAGCTTCAGCGCGTAGATTCCTCTGACGGCGATGGAGAGGATCCGATTCTTCTTGCTCTCCGTTCAGATGCCCAGATGATAGAGAGCCTGTACACGCAGCAAAACCGCGTTGCTTTGGATCGTTCGACAACGCTTTTACGGAAGGCGCGCCGTATTTATATTCTTGGCAACGGTTCGTCTTATGCGGTGGCGTATCTGCTTGGGTTTATGCTGCGGCGTATGTACGGCAATGTCCAACTGCTTGAGGCTTCAACCGGTGCATTATCCTCTACGCTGTGCGATGTCAGCGCAGAAGACTGCCTTATCGCGGTCGCCTACTCCCGTTATACAAAGCTTACCTGTGATACAGTTTCCTATTGCAGAAAAAAGGGCTGTGCGGTAATCGCTCTGACCGATTCCCTGACCTCACAGGTCGCTTTGGAGTCGACCGAAATGCTGATCGCGCCGCGTGATGAATACTTCAGCCCGGTCTGTGCCATGGCGATGTGCAGCTGCCTGATCGCAGCGCTCGGACAATACGACGCGCCGCAGATGCTTGCCCGCATGGAACAGCAGGATCAGCTTTCTTTGAAATTCGGGGTTTACCTCTGATATTTTTACTTTGTGGCGGGGCCGGCCATCCGCAAGGTAGAGATATAAATCAAGATCAAAAATTTTATAAAAAATAAGGGAGGAAAATCTATGATTTTTGATCTGAATCCTTTGTGGGGTTTCCTGCCTCTGCTCCTCTACATCGTTCTGATGCTCAGGGGCAAGGACATGAATGTGTCCGTTCTCCTCTGCGTAATTCTTGGCGCTGTCCTCAACGGCGAGTCAATCCTCGGGTTTGCCAACACGATTTATAAGTCTCTTGGCTCGTTCTGCGCGCTGATCGGCTTTATTATCGTGCTGGGCTCCGGCCTGGCAGAAGTCCTCAGTCAGACAAAAGTGGCGCATAACCTTGTCTATACGGTGGTCAATCGCTTTAAGCTCAAGAGCAAGCGCGCTGCGATCCTGATTTCTATGGTCACCTCCACCCTGATGGTTTCCCTGCTCGGCACGCTGGCCGGCTCCAACGCTATCATCGCTCCCATCTTGATCCCTATCGTCGCGAGCGTTGGCCTGACACCTTCCACCCTCGGCGTGATCCTGCACGGTGCGGGTGCAACGGGCCTCTACATTGGCCCCTTTGTACCCCCTGTTGTTACGATCACAGGTTTGACCGGCCTTTCCTATGCAGAATTCCTGAAGACGGCAGGCATTCCCCTTGCGATCATCGTTTGGGGCTCCACCTTCTTTATGGCCTGCCGCACGCAGCGCAAGACCGAAGGCCTTGAGGCATACAGCGAGGCGGACAAGGAAGCGGTCGAGTTCGTTCCGGATGCCAAGTGCAAGCGTGCAACATTGGCTTTTCTTGCCACGATGGCGGTCACGATTGTCTATGGCCTTGTTGCCAAGGCGGGAGCCTCTTATGCGATCCTTGTTATGATGACGGTTTCCATCATTGTTGGCCTTGTCGGCGGTATGCCCTTCAAGACCTCCCTGACAACGATGATCCAGGGCGGCTCTAAGATGTTCTGGATGTTCTTCATGTTCGTGCTCTTTGATCCGTTCCTGAACTATGTCAGCGCTTCCGGCGCATTTGATGCGATCGCGCAGCTCATGGAGCCCCTGATCGATAAGGGCGGCGAGGTTGCGTTCCTGATGCTCAGCGCGGCAATCGGCGTGTTTGGCATTTCCGGTACCGGCGTTGCACAGGCACAAATTACGCACGAACTCTTCCTGCCGATGGTCAATGCCATGAATATTGATATGCATATCTGGTCGCTGGTCGTTCTGGTTGCCTGCCAAGTCACCTTCTTCGTTACACCGACCGTCGACATGGTTGGCCAGATGGGCCTCGCTCGTTCCAAGAATATCAAGGCGATGCTGGCAAACGGATGGGTGCTCACAATTATTACCTTTGCTTACGTTTTGGTAAGAGCAATCATTTATGTGTCCTGACTGCCCCGATGCTGAACATTATCTGAGTACAGGAGGATAGCCTTATGACGAATTTTGCATTGCTCCAAACAAATATTGCCTTTGATGATCCGAAGGCAAATTATGAGAATGTCCGAAAGCTGTTTGCTTCGGCGATGGCAAAGACACCGCGCCCCGATGTGGTTGTTCTTCCGGAGGATTGGTCTGCCGGTTTCTCTGATAAAATGTTCCACGAGATGGAAAAACACTGCGAGACGCCGGATGGTCCGACACTGAAGGTCTGCAAGGATCTGGCAAAGGAGTACCATGTTTGGGTGGTTGCCGGCTCGATCAGTACACTGCACGCGGATGGAAAGATGCGTAATACTGTTTTCCTGATCGATCGGGACGGCAATGTTGTGGGAGACTACAGCAAGATGCACCTCTACAGCGACATGGACGAGGACGCGCAGCTGACGCACGGCGATAAACACGAGGTATACGACACGGAATTCGGCCGCGTGGGCATGATGGTCTGCTACGATATCCGCTTCTGCGAGCTCTCGCGCATTTACGCGCTCAAAAAGGCGGATGTGTTGGTCGTTGTTTCCAACTTCCCGAATCCGCGCGTCAACCACTGGCGCACACTTCTGATGGCCCGCGCGATCGAGAACCAGATGTTTGTTGTTGCCTGTAATCGCGTCGGTCCGAGTCCGATGGGGACCTATTGCGGGCACTCGATCATCATTGACCCGTGGGGCGAGGTCATTGCCGAAGGCGGCGACGAACAGGAGATCGTAACCGGCTCGATCGATTTCGGTAAAACGAAAGAAGTGCGTGACCTGATCCATATGTTCCGCGATCGCCAGCCTCAGCTTTATGGGACGACCCTGACCGATCCTCAGATTTAAAGGAGACCAATTTCCGTTATGAAGGTGGACATTTCTCGTTATCTTGACCTGCGGCGCGATATTCATCGCCATCCTGAGCTGAGCAATCAGGAGATAGAAACGACCGAACGTATTCGGCGCTTTCTCAAGCAGGATGGTCTTGCACTTCAAACCTTTTCCAACTGTATAGGCGGCTTTGTCCGCTTGGACCAAGGAAAGGAAAAAACGCTTTGTATGCGGGCGGATATTGATGCCCTGCCGCTGACGGAGAAAACCGGTCTCCCCTTTGCATCGGTCAACCCAGGCGTCATGCACGCGTGCGGTCATGATATGCACACGGCGATAGCGGCGGGAGTCGCCTGCGAGCTCAACCGGGTGAGAGACCGACTCAACTGCAATCTTGTTGTTCTGTTCCAGCCCGCAGAGGAAAGCAGCCCGATCGGCGGCGCAAGACCGATTGTTGAGAGCGGCTTTTTAGAGGCGCAGAGGATCGATGCATTGTACGGCCTCCATAACTGGCCATCGCTGCCGGTTGGCGAGATTGGTGTCAAGCCGGGGGCGATCATGGCAGCGTCCGATCGCTTCCACATTGAGATCATCGGCCGTACTGCGCACGCGGCGGAGCCTCATCTTGGTGTAGACGCGATTATGATCGCCTCCAAGATCGATTGTGCTTTGGTACAGGATTTGCGCCATGAGGTCGATCCGTTTGATCCGATTTCCGTGTCGATCGGTGCTTTTTCTACGGAGGGACGATATAATATTGTCTGCGAACACGCGGCGTTGGACGGGACGGTTCGCTCCACGCACGAGGGAACCAGAGAATATCTGCATCGGCGGATCCACGAAATTGCAGAAGGCATTGCGAGAACCTATGGTGGTGAGGCTAAGGTTGAAATAACCAAGGGATATGGCGTTGTTGACAACGATCCGCGTTTGTATGAAGCGTTTGCGGAATGTGCAAAGCGCGTGATCGGGGCGGACAATATTCACACAGATATTCATCCGAGCTTGATCGGCGAAGATATGTATTATTATGGAACGCGTATCCCGATCCTCTATTTTCATCTTGGATCCGAGTCTCAACACCCTCTCCACAGCAATCAGTATTTGCCAAAAGAAGCCTGTATCGAAACAGGGATCGACTTGATGACAGAGTTCTTTCTAAGTCAAGCCTGACCTATAGATACCGGTAAATAGTGTGCTCCCTGCTCAGCTCACGGCGCCATAGCTGGCCGTTTGCCGAGCAGGGAGTTTTTATATATTAAGCGATAGCGTGTTAAGAAAAACCCATGATGCTACAGCTTCAATGGCTCCTCCCCTTCCCTATGCTGCCTTCCTTAACCGAGAATCGGTTGGGACACCAGGGTTGGCCCATGTACTACAAGTAGGGATGGCCGGAAACCATCCTGTCAGTTTGGTTAATCAGGAAAAGTGACGGCAGTGATAAAATCTCGCTGCCGGATGCCTGCGACTTTGGTCGAGGGTAGTTCACATCTTTTTACATCATGCCGGAATCACGGCGTTGCGAGACTTCAGGTAGATATCAATGTCATGGTTGATGTATTGATACCCTGTCGTATGAAGGACATCGTAAAACTCGTTCAGATAGTCAAACACACCGTAGCGGCGAAACAATTCTGCCGTTTGCTTGCCCGTCAGGGACTTATAAACCTTATAGCTTTCAAGGCAAAACACAGCAAAAGCAGTCTCCTTGCTCATATCTGCGCCTCCTCACACATCGGGAAATTCGATTTCCCCTGTTCTTTCTTCCTGCTCAAGGAGGGAATACAGCATATCCGTGCTGTATTGCCAGACCTTTGTATCCTCCTGCTCAAGAGCGGCGTACAGCTTTGAGTTATACAGCTTTGTGATCGCATCAGGCTCGGATATGTTTTTCTTTTTGACAATCATCCCAACAAGATCGGCGCTGATGTAGGGCATAATTGCGGCAAATTGTTCCTGTCCCATATCATCATTCCTCCGCTCTGATTTCTTTTGAATCAATAAAATGAACAAAGGACAGTATTTTTTCCGTATGGAATGTCCATTGATCCTGCAAAACCTCTGTTTTCAGCCGCTTCACCGTTTCGTCCGCATCCAGTACACCGGTTTCAAAAAGTCGGATAGATCGGTAAACATTATCGTCCGCTACCGGGCCGATATGCATATCGAATGTATTTTCCGGCATTTCGCCGCGACGGTTTCTGACAACGAATTGCAGCCATTCCATGTCGGCATGGTTGAAACGATAGATCGCTGTCTGCTTCTTCGCCAGTTCAAAGTCAAATTCGTATATTGAAACATACCCAACGCTTTTACGCTCTCTCCGCATTTTGATTTTCGCCCAACGTTCCGCCTGACCTTCATCTGTCGTAGTATAAAAGCCGTTTCCAAAATCAAGGAACGAATCGCCGGTGCGGATCTCCGGTTTTTCAACGAGTACCGTACTTCCGTGATAAATGATCATGCAAGTTCCTCCAACAGTCTATGAATGGCCTTTTGTTCACGCTTCAGTGCGGAGAGCATTTCCGTATAGTGCTTTCGGAGGGCGAGTTTTTCGCGGATTGCATCAACCTTTTCTGCGCCCTTGCCAATGTACCTGTTATACAGCTTGCCGTCTTCGCGGTGTCTGAGATAGTAATATCCGTTTTTACGGCAGGTAATCGACCCTTTGGGAAGCTCCCCAATCATGGGTTCTTATTGAAGTATCATCTGTTCGTTGCGAACAGCCTCCCGTTGAACCACGGAATCGATCAGCATCGCTCTCAGCCGAGTAGACAGTCTCGACACTCCTTCACAATATTACCTGCACCATACCGGCGCGCCCTTTGCTTCATTATACCACACAAAATGCAGAACATCAACGGCTGCATGTGGTATAAAAAGATAGCCCTACCAATATAGACAATGTCAGTAAGTTAAGCTGACATTGCCGTGGCGTCGGCGGCGAACTCTTCGCTCCCGACCTGCCCTGCACCCGCGCACAGCTCGTCACCTTCCTCTGGCGCGCCGCCGGTTCTCCGGGTGGAGCGCGGGCGGGTGACTTCACCGACATTTCCGCAGACAGCTACTATGCCGAGGCAGTCGCCTGGGCTGTTGAAAGCGGCATCACCGTCGGCACGGGCAACGGCCTCTTCCGTCCCGACGCAGCCTGCACTCGTGCGCAGGCGGTGACTCTCCTCTATCGTGCGAACGGCAGTCCTACGGTCAGCGGCAGCACCGCGTTCAGCGATGTGGCAGCCGACGCTTACTATGCAAGCGCGGTCATGTGGGCGGCAGAAAACAGCATCAGCAGCGGCGTTGGCAGCGGATCGTTCGGCTCTGACAATGACTGCACAAGAGCGCAGCTCGTGACCCTCCTGTGGCGCAGCATGAGGTGAGCCTGTGTCCTCGCAGTCCTCGCATACAATTATCCGACGATAAAGCAACAGAAAAATTATTGCACAAATTGAGCAAGCGAGGGCGTCGAGCGAAGCGCAGGAGGCCTCCTCCCTGCCCCGTTATCGGCGAGGGTCAAGGTGACCTCAGATACTCTACCATGATCGGAAAAAGCTCCGATACGGTCGGATGCCTGCCGTTCGGAAACAGCTCTTGCCAAGCGGGCGTCTGCGCCTTTTCCATATGGCTGATCAACAGTCTGATCCCGCGCTCAACGGCTGCCGGCGTTGTTTCGTACTTCTTTGCGATGTCGGGCTGCAGCCATTTTGTGACCAGCATCATACGCTGCGGCTGCTCCAGCGCAAGCTGTATGCCGTAGGCGGCGTAGTAATATCCTACGGTCCGTTCGCTTCCGCCAAGCTCTCTGAGAGCCCCATAGACGTCCGCCGACGCGGGTAAATAGTTAAGCAGCGTCATTCTTCATCCATCCTTCCATACATTCCTCGTTCGCGCAAAAATGACAGAATCCATCCAAATAAGGCCATCGGCTTTCTCGCGGTGATGCTTTGCGATAAGAGACAATATTGTGACGGTCCTGCGTCTATGGGTACATTGGTTATATTTGTTCATCACGGCGAAATGTTACAAAAAAATTGAAATCATAACAAAATTTTTGCGCGTAATTTAGGAGGATTTTCTTGCGGCACAGAGCGATGAAAAGAGCAGGCGTATGCCTGCTCTTTTCAAGGTCAAATATGTAAGGTCAGCGAATGGCACGAACCGTAGCGGTTTCGTAAGGCTTGCTGTCTGAAACACCGTCCTTTTCGGCATAGCAGTAAACAAGAGCATAGTAATACCGCCCAGGGATGCCTTGATAGGTGACAATATCTTCATAATAGCTGATTGCATTTGTAGTCAGCATGATGGGATAGTCCTTCGGCTCATAGATTGCAACGCGCGTATAGCGTTCGCGATCTGTGGACTCATAGAGGTAGATCGCATCTGAGCCGATCTTATCCATATGAGGGTTTGTGCCTGTTACATCGATCCAAATAGCGATTTTTCCGCCGCTTTCCGCAACACAACCGGCACTATACGCATCCAAAGTCAAGCTGGAGCGTGCAAAGGCGGTGGTCATTGCAGAAAAAAGACAAAGCGCCATAATAAGGCAGACAACTCTCCGAAGCGTGGTTTTCATCTTAGCCTCCATAAATCGACTTGATAACCTGATTCATCTCGTCTTCAGCTACATTACCTGACGCATGGCACTCAAAATCGCCGTTGACCCATGCAATCTTCTCGATGCCATTGTCTATAAGCTGATAATGCTTGATTCCGCTAAAATCCCATGTGGTAACAGCTTGACCGTTTTTCTCTACGGCGCTTGGGCTTTCCTTGCCGATTTGCTTATACCAAAAGAAAAGATAATGCTCTGCGTTTTCATATAGAAGCTCCAGCTTCAAGCCGCTCTTTTTCTTGCTCGCCCGACAGGCCGGCGCGCCGAATTCCTCCGGCACCTGCGTCGGGATGAGCTGGCCCTTGATGCCGAAAGCATCGAGCATTTCCTGCGGCGTGGCGTACTCGCGCACCTCACCCTCGGCAAGATCGTTATGACCGATGGACGCCTCGGGCTTTGCGCTACCGTCTAAATGAAAGATCTCGGAGGTCCATTTGGCAAACAAATCGAGGATATTTTCGCCGTAGGCCTGTGCGGTTACAGTGCCGATCAAAAGAACAAGAGCAGCGGCAAACGGAAGGAATTTGAGCGTTTTGCGAGAACGTTTGGATGAAGTCTTCGTATCGTCGGTCGATTTTTCCATTATATTTTTTGATTTTTGCGCCGCGGCAGCAGCGGCAGAGTCTTCCGTGGAAGGGATCGGCGCAAGCCTATGCAGCTCGCGCAGATGCGCTTCGAGCATATCCTCGGAAAGCGAGCTTTCCGAACGGCCGAGCTGCTCCAGCTCATCGAACAGCCGCGCAAGGCGCGCCTGTTCGGCGTCCGTGCGCGCTTCGCGCGTTGACAGGTCGGTCAGCTCATCCAAAATCGCTTCCTCGGGATCGTTTTCCGAATGCCACGGAATTTGCTCCAACCAGCCGTCGTTGCTGCCAAACGCTGCGCTCTTGAGAGCATCAGGCATTGCATTCACCTCCATCTCTTAATTTGTCGAAGCAGGTAGAACGTTACACATAATTTTCGTGCTTTAACAAAAGCTCCTTACAATGCATTCTTGCACGGAACAGCTTCATGCAGCTGGCCTCCAACGAGATGCCGTACAGATGGGCGATCTCTTTATGCGTCAGGCGGTATTCATAGAAGCATTGCAGCACCCGCTTCTCTGCCTCTGACAAGCCGAACGGCAGCCGATCGACGAAGGGAAGCGATTCATCTGCACCGGAGACTGTGACCGCGTCCAAAAGCGGCGCGTCTGCATGGTAACTCATTTTCTGCATTTCCGTGCGGCAGCAGTTGACCACTACGGTTTTCAGCCACACGTCGAGGTGCTCATCCGGCCGGAGCTGCCCTGCCGCCCATTTCTCAAACAGAATGCGGAAGGCGTCCTGCGCCATGTCCTGCGCAAGCTGTGCGTTGTGAACATATCGCAGCGCTAATCCATACAGCTTTGGATAGCACTCTTTATAAAATTCGTCGTGCCATACAAACGGTGCCATGTCTGCAAATCCTTCTCCTTCTCGCGGAAGACGCAATTTTTCCGTCAGAGCTATCGTCTCCGCTTTCCGATAAAAAAGGGGGAGGACCCCATCGCCCACCCCCGCATACATATATCAGTCCGTTATTTCCTCGGCTTCGATAAACTCCATGACATCGCTGACCTCGCAATGCAGAAGCGTACAGAGCTGGTTGATCGTATTGGTGGAAACACTGTTCCCTTTTCGTATCGAATAGTATGTCGCGCGGGAGAAGCCCAGCTTTTCTAATCGGTACGAGGTGATCCCCTTTTTGGCCATTGTTTTGAATAACGGTGCGTAGCTGATCATCCCAAATCCTCACACTTTTATACTCTATCAATTAAGTATAATGTGAACTTTTCGGGTTGAGTATGTGTGAATATATGAGTATATTCCGAGGGCGCAAAAGCCATTGCGCGAATTTTGCAGCGGTCATAGCGCACGGTGCCTTTGCCGTAGGACGACGCGGAGAGCGCGGCGCTCGGGCGCAGACTGAGGGGCGGTCCATCGGACCGCCCCTTTCGTCTGCTCGGATTCGGTTTTAGCCCGCGATTCGCAGGTAACGCGCCAGCATCGCGGCGACCTGCGCGCGCTCTGCGCGCGCGGCAGGGGCGGCAAGGTTACCGCCGACGCCGTTGAGGATGCCGTTCTGCGTCGCCCAGAGCAGCGCGCTCCGCGCGTACTCGCTCACAGCGTTCGCGTCGTTGAAGTTTAGCGCGCCGCTGACCGCGGGAGCGCCCGCGAAGCGGTAGAGCATCGCCGCAAGCTGCTCGCGTGTGACGGGAGCGGTGGGATTCGTGCCGTCGGAAATGCCCCTCTGCACCGCCCACTCGGTGCCCTTATCGTACCATTTCGCGCCGCCCTCGGTGTTCGCACCTGCAAGGCGCGCGAGCACGGTGTTGACCATGCCGCGGGTCATCTCGCCGGACACGCCGAAGAGGTTATTGCCGACGCCGTTGAACAGCTCGCGCGCGGCGACGAAGCTGACCTCGTCCCTCGCCCAATGGTTTTGGGTGTCGGCGAAGGGCTTGGAGTTGTCAACGATTTTCACCGTCGCGTCACCGTCGAGCTTGAGCCGGATGCCGTTCTCGGTGGGCAGGGAGCTCTTCAAAATTTCCTCGGTGCCGTCGGGATGGACGAGCACCGCCACCGTGCCGGAATTTGCGTTGGAAACGGGGATCTCCACCTTGGTCTCCCCTGCCCCCTTGGGCAGCTCGATGCTCACCGTGGGCGCGGTGCTGGAATTGCGGGAAGCCTCGACCTCGACGGGGGCCTTGACCGCCTCGCCGTTCTTCTTCGCGTCCTCGAGCGCCTTGGCGCTGAGCTTCGTCTCCGCCGTGGTCTGTCCGTTCTTGTCGGTTTTGACCGTGCCGGTGGAGCCGTCGGGGGTCTTGCTTTCCGTGACGGAGCTGCCGTCGGGCTTGGTGGTGGTCTCGACCTTGGTGCCGTCGGGCTTGGTGCTGGTCTCGA
>JABLTO010095796.1_pt1 | contig 16722 bp, 15 predicted proteins | sample 7160091 | NCBI WGS metagenome assembly JABLTO01 (sample SAMN14651225, study PRJNA627086) | human gut metagenome | isolation source: feces | host: Homo sapiens
CAGCACCGAGGACGAGGACAGCCCGAAGGGCTACCGCAGTCCGAAGCCCGCCACGCCATCCGGCGGGGTGGGCCGCAAAGCGCTGTTCGCGGGCGATGACGGCCGATCAGGGTTTTTCGACAGTCTGAGCCCCGCCAAAAGGCGGGGCCAAAGGGGTAACAATCAGACGTAATACTCCATGGGGTAGACCAGGTACTGGATCTCGTCCAGTTGATCCAGCGTGACCAGACCGGCGGGAGCCCGCAACACGCTGGGGATGCGGTTGACGATGGTAGCGCAGGTGTGCTCCACGGTGGCGGGCTTGACCACATGGAATTCGGTGTCCGGCTCGCCGGTGATCTTCCAGTCGCACATATCGCCGTCGTCGGGGCCGTACACCTTGCCGATGCACTGGGTCTCGAGGGTGATGCCCTGGAAGGTCTCGGTGGTCACTACAGCGGCCATGCCGATGCAGTTGCCCTTCGGGATGGTCTTGCCCAGCGTGGCGGAGTACAAATCGGTGTCATGGAAGTAGGGCACGCACTTCTGCGTCTGGCTCTTGATGGTCAGGCCCAGCTTCTGCGCCAGCGCCTCGTTGCTGTTCCACACGTAGGAGGGCTCCAGCACCTCGGGGTGCGCGATCTGCGCTTCGAATTCTTCGGGGGTCAGGTTCACGCCGTGGGCGTTGGCCAGCGCCAGACCGTAATCTTCCACGTTGTAGCTGACCGCGCCTTCGATCTTGCGGATGTTGTGGCAGCCGCCGGCGATCAGGCCGATGGAGTTGACCCAGAAGCAGTCCTCCATGCCGGAGCCGACGAAGGTGCAGCCGTGTTCCTTGGCCAGCACGTCCAGCTTGTTGGCGCGAACGGGGTCGGTGGTCCAGCAGTAGGTCGCTTCTTCGCAGGTGCTGATGACGCTGATGCCCCGGGACAGGCACTTCACATAATGGTCGAAGCAGTCGGAAACCAGACTGAAAAGAGTGACGACGGCGATATCCGCATCGCAGTTGTCCAGCACTTCATCCGCATTGTTGTTGATGGTCACGCCGGTCTTGAAGCCCAGCCCCGCGTAGTCACCGATGTCCATGCCCACGATAGCGGGGTTCACATCGATCGCACCCACGATCTGCGCGCCTTTTTCATACAGATAACGAATGATGTACTTGGCCATTTTGCCGCAGCCGTATTGTACAACCTTGATCTTTTCCATGAGGGAGAACCTCCTTGTTAATTTTCTAACAATATTGTAAACCCTCATCTTAAAGGAGAGTCAAGGCTTTTCTTCAAAAGAAATGGGAACCTGCAGCCGAAGGTACATGGAGCGCTGCGCTTCGTCAAAAACATTGAACTCCGTCATGACCTCGCAGATGTAATCGCCGGAAATGCGGTAGCCGTTGCTTTGGCAGAATTGGAGCAGCTTTTCCGCATAGGGGATTTCGTCGTCATAATGGCTCAGGTAGATGCAGGCATACATGCCGCTTTCCAGCGTGCGAATCTCCGGCAGGGGAGGGAAATGGCTGTCCACAAAGGCGAATACCTCCGAGGCTACGAAGCGCCGCGCCTGAAAATCCTCCCTCGTCATGGTGGTGCCCACATTATAGTAGTAAGCCTGCGGAAGCCCTCCAGCGATCATGTTGTTTTTCAGTTCGGTCAGCACGGCCTCGAAATCCTCGATGGTGCCGGTGTAAAAATTCTGACTGGCCGGGATGGCATAAATGCGCCGCTGGTCAATGTATTCCAGCGAGGTCACGCCCTCCGTGGGGGATTTGCGGTAGCGCTCGATGCTGGCGATGGCCCGGGTGATCGCGTCCCGCTGAATGCGCAGTTGACGAATTTGAGCAAACACCTGCTCCCGCTTTTTGATGAGGATGTTTTCCACCAGCTGCAGGTCTTCTTTTTTCAGGACCCGCTGAATCTCCTCCAGACTCATGCCCAGCTCCTTCATATACTGGATCAGGTCGAACCGGGCGTTCTGGCGGATGTCATAATAACGGTAGGAAGTTTCCGGGTCAGTATATCGGGGATGCAAAAGCCCCAGCTGATCGTACAGCCGCAGGGTAGGAACGGTGGTATGGTTCATTTTGGCCATCTGCCCGATGGAAAGCAGCTTGTTCTTCATGATGTTTTCCTCCGAAACTCTCATCCTGCAAAAGAGTTTAGCAGAAAAAAGCAGCTTTTGCAACCGGGCGGCGATTGTGGGGTATAGCGGCTCTTTTTCCGATTCATACTGAAACGCAGGAAGAAATGGAAACGCGGATGCGGCGGGGCTGCGTCCGGAACGGAGGGGCAAAATGAACGGCAAACGGATCGGTCAACAGACCATTGAACTGCCATCCCGCCCGGCTCTCTGCGGCAGCGCCGCCTTTGTGGGCCGCAAGGAAGGGGAGGGGCCGCTGGGACACTGCTTTGACCATGTGGCCAAGGACGAAATGTACGGGCAGGAGAGCTTCGAACTGGCGGAACGGCAGCTGTATCTGGACGCTATCGCCATGGCGGTCGAGAAGGGGCGGGAGCGGATCGAGAACGTGCAGTTTCTGCTGGGCGGCGACCTGCTGAACCAGATCATCACCGCGTCCTTTTCGGCCCGGGAGCTGGGAGTCCCCTTCATCGGCCTGTACGGGGCCTGCTCCACCATGAGCGAAAGTCTTTGCCTGGCAGGGATGCTGCTGGACGGCGGTCATGCCCAGCAGGTGGTCTGCGCCGCCAGCAGCCATTTCTGCACCGCCGAGCGCCAGTATCGCTATCCGCTGGAATTTGGCTCCCAGCGTCCGCCCACGGCCCAGTGGACCGTAACCGGCGCAGGAGCCACGCTGCTGTGCACCGAGCCGAAAGTGCCGCCGCTGGCCCGGCTGCGGCGCGTCTGCGTGGGCCGCGTCGTCGATCTGGGCATTGCGGACGCCAACAACATGGGGGCGGCCATGGCGCCCGAAAGTGCTAATTTAGACCCAGGAGGCATGGCCGCATGATCGCCGGGGTCTATACAACCATTGCTGATAGGATGGAGCCGCTGCCTTTATGACGGACGCGTAGGGAGGGCAGCGGCTTTCTATGGTACACATGGGATTACAACTATACCCCCTGTGAAGCAAAACGTTGAAAATACTGCTCTACAGGGTTTACGGAATTTTTGTAGACATGAGCGCTAGAACAGCAGTACCGGCAAGACCATGAATGGCTATCGTTCACATTAGACCATCTCTTTTGTTGAGCTTCTTCGCAGACAACTCTATATGACAAAAAAGGACGACGACAAAACGGCTTCTATCCATTTGGATAGAAGCCGCCTTGTATAGGGGAACTTATTTTTCCTGCTGGTCGTTCTGGTAAATCTGATACATGGTTTCCAGCGCAATTCGATTGAGTTGGGCAATGCGGTCGCCACTGTAGTCGATGTTCTGGAAATCCAGCTTTTCCTTTCCGTCTGGCTGATTAAGCATATGCGCCAGGCACATGCAGATAGCTCCGCCCCGCAGACCAAAGAGACGGGAAAGCACCATTACGGCGCTGCTTTCCATTTCGCCGCCTACGACCTTCATGGCGTGGAGATCATCCACGAAATGATCCCAGCTATGGAGCCGGTAGCCGCCAAAACTGGTATCCTTTTCAGGCCGGTTGGTGAAAATGGCATCGATGCAGCGGGAGGTTCCAACATGATAAGGGATTCCCAGCTTTCTGGCCGTCTGGATCGCTCCTTCCACGATTTCGTGATGAGCTACGGCAGGATATTCAATCGGAGCATAAAGCGGAGTGGTGCCCTCAAAACGGCAGGCACTGTCGAAGATAACCAGATCTCCTTGATGAACGTCATCACTGATGCCCAGACAGGTGCCCATGCGAAGGAAAGTTTTTGCGCCGCAGCGCGCCAGTTCTTCCAAGGCGATGGCGGTGGAAGGACAGCCCATGCCGGTGCTGGTACAGGTAATCGGCATTCCTTTGTAAACGCCGGTATAGGTTACGTGTTCCCGGTTATCAGCCACAAAATGGGCTTCATCCCACAAAGAGGCGACTTTTTCTACCCGGTGCGGATCGCCGGGCAGCAAAACATACGGTGCTATATCCGCTGAGGTGGCATGAATATGGTATTGCTTTTTTTCTTCCATGATTATTTCCTCCTTCGATTGTGTATCGGTGACTGCACTATAGCATGACGGAACAGGCGATTCAAGCGCTCCGGGCAAAGAACTGTAAATTGTAGAAGGAATCTTTAGATTCATACATGTTTTCACGGGCAGGTCTGTGCTATGATGATGTCAACAACACAGAACGCGAGCTGCGGTCTGATGAAAAGAATAAGGAGGTTTTCCCATTATGAAACATGCTGGCAAACTGCTCAGCTTCGTGGCGGCGCTGATCCTTGCGCTGACTGCCGTCTGCGGCGCTCTGGCAGAAAGCACCCCTTCCGGAACCATTACCGTTCTTTCCTTTACGGAATATCACGAAGCCGTTCAGGCGGCTATTGACGCCTTTATGCTGGCGAACCCCGATGTGACCGTTAAACTGGAAGAATATCCCTTCTCTGAATACAATGACGCCGTTACCATTAAGCTGGGCAGCCAGAGTCAGGATTTCGACGTCATCATGACCGACACCACGATGGTCAGCGCTTACGCTTACAAGGGCTGGATTGATCCTGTGGACGAGTACTTCACGGAAGAAGAAAAGAGCCAGTTTGCGCCCGCCATGGTAAAGGCCGGCACCTTCGAGGGCAGCTTTGTGGCTCCTCCGCTGTGCAACTCCTGTCAGGCGCTTTTCTACAATAAGGATTTGTTCGACGCCGCTGGACTGGAATATCCCAGTGAAGACCCCGCCAACCGTCTCACATGGGAGGACGTGGTTGAAATCAGCAAAAAGATCATGGCCGCTGTGAACGACAGCACCATCTTTGGACTGACTTTTGAACAGGTGGATCGTCCCTACCAGATTCTGCCGCTGCCCAACTCTCTGGGCGCTACTGCTTTCTCCGAAGACGGTATGCAGGTGGACGGTTATCTGAACAGTGATGCTTTCAAAAAGGCCATGCAGTGGTACAGCGATATTCACAATGTGGATATGATCGCCCCCAAGGGTACCTCCGCCTCTGATTCCAACGGCCTTTTCATGGCGGGCAAGATCGTGTTCCTGACCGGAAACGTATTCAACTACAACACCTTCAGCAAGACCGAGGGTCTCAACTGGGGCTACACTCCCTTCCCCGCTTTCGCGGACGGAACGGCCGCTACGCCCACCGGCAGCTGGCATGTGGGGCTGAGCAGCGGTTCTCAGAACAAGGAAACGGCCATTGCCTTCATGAAGTACTTCACGCTGGGCGACGGTAACAGCATCTTCCTCGAAACCCGCGGCGCTTTCGCTGCCAAAGTGGATACGCTGGCCAAGTATGAAACCGACGAGGCGTATGCTTCTTTCCCGCTGAGCATTTTCCGTCTGGCCTCTTACGAAGCGCAGAACACCGCTTATCCCCGGCCCAGCACTGTTGCCTATGGCGAGTTTGAAACGATCATCGGCAGCACTTTCTCGGACATTCGTAATGGCGTGGACGTGACCGAAGCGCTGGATTCCGCCGTGATGCAGATCAACACGCAGCTGCAGATGTACGAATAAGCCGATTGACAGGTAAAACTTTTTTCCTCGGGAGGGCGAAAGCCCTCCCGATATAAACCGGGCCGCCTTTGGCGGCTCGATCCCTATGAACGGAGGGAAAACGTATGGCTCAATCAACGCGGCGCTCGGGCCGCATATGGCAGCGCCTTCAGCCTTATGCGCTCTTGCTCCCCGCAACAGTGCTGATTGGCGTTTTCAAGATTTTTCCTATTTTATATTCTTTGGTAGAAAGTTTCTTCAAAACCGGCCGCGGAGGCGTGCAGAAATTCGTGGGCTTCCGCAATTATGTTTCGCTATTTTCAGAATCGATTTTTGCCAATTCGTTGGGCGTAACACTGTGGTTCTGTCTGATTACCACGACGATTCAGGTAGTGCTGGCGATTGCATTGGCGCTGTTTTTGAATCATAAAAGCCGGATGGTACGCATTTCCCGCACACTGATTTACATTCCCGTATCCGTCAGCATGGTGATCGCCTGCACGGTTTGGAACATGTTTTTCAGCGCTTCCACCGGTATTTTCAACACAATTTTCAAGGCGATGGGGCTTCCCGCGCAGCCATGGCTGACCAGCAGTTCCCAAGCGCTATATGTGATTCTGTTTATCTGCTGCTGGAAGGGTATTCCGTACTGGATGATGTTTTTGCTGGCGGGCCTGCAGAATATCGACAACAGTGTTTATGAGGCGGGAAAGCTGGATGGAGCCGGATATTTTTCGACTTTGTTCCATATTACCCTCCCTATGCTGAAAAATTCTTTGGTTTTTGTTGTAGTCTCTGATACGCTGATTAATGTATTTATGTTTGTTCCTGTCTACCTGCTGACGGACGGCGGACCGTCCATGTCAACCGATACGTTGATGTATGAAGCATACCGTTCTGCTTTTAGTTATGGAAATTATCCCCGCGCCTATGCGCTGGTAACGGTAATGATGGTAATCGCTATCGCGGTCGCGGTAATCCAGATGCTTCTGACCAGAGAAGATCCGGCGGCGAAACCCGTAGCGTCGAAGGGAGGAAAAGCCTGATGGTACGCAAAAGAAATCTTCCGCTCCTCTGCCTGTATTACCTGGTGCTGGTGCTTTTGGTGGTTGCTGTGCTGCTGCCGATTATAGTAACCATCGGCAATTCCTTCCGTATTCAGGATGCAGAAATTTTTAACTACACCCAAAAGCTTTCGATTTACACCTTTTTCCCAAAGACCTTCACACCGCACCATTACCAGCGCCTGTTTCAGGAAGCAGGTTTTCTGACCCCTGTGTTCAATTCCTTTTTTGTGGCGCTGATTACGGTGGGTACGGGCTTTCTCGTCAACGGTATCGCTGGTTTTACCTTTGCTAAATTCCGTTTTCGTGGAAAAAACGCCATCTTTTTGGTCTTTCTGTTCTCTTTCATGATTCCCTTTGAGGTCATCGCCATCCCCCTGTACAAGACCTGTGACGCGCTGGGCGTTCTCAATAGCCGTGCCGCACTGATCCTGCCCATGGTCGGCAATGGAATGATCGTCTTCCTGTACAAGCAGTTTTTTGAGGAAATCCCCGATTCATTGCTGGAGTCCGCCAGAATTGACGGCGCAGGCGTTTTACGCAGCTATTTTCAAATCGTCGTTCCGCTTTCCATTCCGGTGATTATCAGCGCTAGTCTGATGATGTTTATTCAACAATGGGATGCATTTCTCTGGCCGCTTGTCGCCGCGTCCAACAAGAATCTGAAGGTCATGCAGGTGGCAATTGCCGAATTTACCGGTGAAAATTATACGGACTGGACGCTGATTTATGCTGCGACCACCATTGCCATTCTCGTTCCTGCGGTGATTCTGGTTCCGCTGCAGAAATTCTTTATTCAGGGCGTTGCCGCTACCGGTCTAAAGGACTGAAACGCCTTGCAGGGACGTTCTTCTTCTGTTACAATACTCAGGAAAAGACGGCCTGCCCACGGCATGGATGGTGAAACGAACGATGAAACTGAAAAATCGCTTCAGCCAGCTTCCCTACAAGAAACGTCTGCTTTTTTCGATTGCAGGCGTTTCTTGTATTACCCTGGTTCTGGCTTTTGGAATTTTGGCGGCGTTGGTATCTGGTATGTTGACCCAGAGCGAAAGCAGGCGTTTGACACAGCTGATGAGCGTTGTGAACGCTGATCTGGGAAGCCGAATGAAAAATCTGAATTCCACAGGCTTCGATCTGGTCATTGACTCTTCAATTCGCGACAGCCTGAACAAGCAGACGGATATTGAAACAGCTCGGGCGCGTACAAAGGTAGAATCCATTCTTAAGGTGAAACTGATCAGCAACAATCATCTGCGCAGCCTGATGATTATCGACACCTCGCTTCATTTGTTTTCCCCAAATGTCTCGTTGCTGCTTCCACAGGATTTTCGTCTGGAGGACACGCAGGTCTATCAGGAGGCTATGCGAGGCGGAGGCAGTCTGATCTGGCTGAGCGAAAACGATCTTTACGATGAATACTCCATCGCGGACAGCATGTACCAGCCCGACACAGAAATCCACGCTGCGGGAATTATCTATGATTATTCTCACAAAAAGCTGCTGGGCCTGATGATTCTTTCCCTAAATCAGACCTATTTTTATGACATCACTTATGCCAACGATATGTTGGAGGACAGCGACCTGTATCTGGTTTCTCCAGATCGAAAAAAAGTATATAACGTGGCCGGAACGCAAAACGGCCTTTCGGCAGCCCTTCTTTCTCAACTTCCTCTGGAAGGCGAAACGAGCCAAATCAGCTTTGGCGATAAACTGGTCAACTGCCGCTATAATCATGAAATGAAATGGTATCTGGTCAGCGTGACGCAAATCGGCAGCCTGCGGGAAGGAATGATGGATCTGTTGCTGGTACTGCTGGCGGCGTTAGCGTTGGGGATTCTTCTGTCTGTTTTTCTTTCCCATCGTCTGGCTGTCTACAGCTCCCGGGGAATCACAGAGCTGATTCAGGGCATGGAGCAGGTGGAACGCGAAAATTTTGACGTAGAGGTACATTTGGATCGGCAGGATGAGCTGGGCCGAATTGCCGCGGCGTTTAATCATATGGTATGGCGCATCCGTACACTGATTCAGACAGAATATCAGGAAAAATTGCTGATGCAGGAAGCAAGTTTCAAATCACTTCAATCCCAGATCAATCCGCATTTTCTGATGAATACCTTTGATATGCTGCATTGGCGGCTGCTGGCCTGTGGAGAAGAAGAATTGTCCCAGACGGTGGTAGCCTTGAGTCATTTGATGCAGTATGCGCTTGCCAGCGATCAGTGGCATGTGACGCTGGAACAGGAACGTCGAAATGTGGAAGAATATCTTTCGATTTTTACGGTGATTCGTGGCTGCGATATTCGATTGGAGATTTCACTGGAAGAAGAACAGGGAATTTTCCTCCCAAGACAGAGTCTGCAGCCTCTGGTGGAAAACACCATCCGCCACGGCTTTACCGGAAGAAATCGTGGCAATCTGCTGAAAATAGTCGGTCGGCCAGACGTAAATGAACCTGAACGATATCGAATCTGCGTGATGGACAATGGGCTCGGGATTCCGCCCGAACATCTGGAAGAAATTCAACAGGCCATTCAGAGCCAGACAAGTTTTTCAGAGCGGCATATAGGATTGCAAAATGTAGCGGCACGTCTGCGGTATATGGATCCTCATGCCAAGCTGCAGATTGACAGTGTTTATGGCAGCGGCACCACGGTTACCCTGACAATTCACCGGACAAAGGAGGAAAATCCATGAACATTGTTCTTGTTGATGATGAACAGGTGATTTTGGACGGGCTGGGAAAGATGATTTCCCAGCTTGACGACGGCTGGCAGGTTTGTGCTGCGTTTACGGACGCTGAAGAAGCGCTGAACAGTTGCGATTGGGATCAGGTTCAGGTGCTTTTGGTGGATATCACTATGCCGGGAATGAGCGGACTGGCTTTGGTAGAAGCGCTGCGGGAAAACGCCTTTGACACACTCGTAATTTTTGTGACGGCCCATGCCGATTTCTCCTATGCCCAGCGCGGCGCGCATTTGCAGATGTTTGATTATCTGCTCAAACCGATTTCAACAGATGAGCTGCAGAAGGTATTGCGTCGTGCGGAGAAAACCAGTCGAAAAAATCTGCAGGCGCGGGAAAGTCAGGAGTATATCCGCCGGAATCTGCACGTGCTTCGTAAACACTTTCTGGGCGACTATATGTTTGAGGAAAGAATGATTTCCGGTGAGGAATTGACGCAGCGGAAAAAGGACTATGCTCTAGAGAACATGAGCTATGCTATTGCACTGCTGCAAAGTGTTCTTCCGCGAAACATCGTTAAAGAAAAGCTTTCTACGGTGCTGACAGCGCATCAGTGGATGCTTTACGGGCAGGAAAACAGTTATGAGCTGCTGTTGCTTTGTCAGCAGCCGTTGGAACTTTCTATTCTGCCAAGGTGCATTCCGGCCCCGGAGGGCCGGTGGCGCATCGCACCGGAATGGCTGCGTCTGGAGCAACTGCCCGACGCCTTTCAAAAGCTGTTGATGAGTGGTATTCCGGCTGACGCTCCTGATGCTGAAATGGAAAACATTTCTTTGCCGGATGAGAAACTGCCTTCTTCTGTACGTATGGCCATTCAGTACATTCGGGAGCATTACCGCCAGTCGCTTTCACTTGGCCAGATTGCCGAAGCAGTTTATCTGCATCCGACCTATCTTTCCAATCTTTTTAAGAAACAAACCGGCTATGCGGTCGTGGATTATATCAATATGTTCCGCATTCAGCGTGCCAAAGATCTTTTGAAGGATCCACGAAATCGTATTTACTGGATTGTTGAACAGGTAGGCTTTTCCAATCAACGTTACTTCAGCGCCGTATTCAAAAAGAATACCGGCCTGACACCGATGCAGTACCGACAGCAGCTATTGATGGAAAGACCGAAGTAAAATAAAGACGATGGCAAAGCTGCACTCGGGAGACGGAACCATCATAAAAAAATGAAACCAAATCTGTCGCAGGACGAGATGTCGCAGAAAGCGGTACGTCTCGTGCAAAAAAATGAATAGGGCTATTGATTGTGGTTCTATTGTTCATAAAATTTCAAATATAAGTTTCATCTTGAAAGAAAACTCTATGCCTTGCCGGATTTTCCATTTGACTTTTTGATATCTTAAGAGAATATTTATTTTTCGGTCTGCGCCCAAATGGTTTTGACAATTTAAAATGAGAAGCTTTCTATTTTTTCATTTACCTTTCTTGTAGCTTACTTCTCAATGATGGCGACATTTTATTCAAATACTTTTTTGAATTTGTTTCCTGCGGTTGAAGAATTTGTCACAATAAGTGAGAAAAACTTACAGCTTTTTTATGCAGCTTGATAATCATATATACGATGCGATGGGTATGTCCCTTGGGACGGAGAGACGAACAAAACGGCATAGCCAGAGCGAGAAAAAAGTACCCTGTTGATTCTGCTGAGGAAGGTAGAGCGTAATGATGCTCCACGAAGGATCGTGAAACTTGTTCTACGATCTCCCACTGATTTGAAGGGAGGAGTTCCTGCGGTATGCGTTTGTCCGGTGGAAATGGCGGTATTGGCGGGACTATAGTGCGAATAAGCCCTTCGTAGTCTGCAATATCCCAATGCCGGTGAGTGTATGGCAACTCATCTTAGTGCATCTCTTTTTCCTAAAAACCGAAATGGTTCACGTCTAATCATTCCAGTTTTGGGTTATACTAATTTCTGCCATAGAAAGGAGGACGGTTATCCATGTCAGATCACCATTTTCCAGTCGATATTTCCAGGATACAGATCCGATCCGATCTTCCGGTAACAGAAAGAGTGCGCCAGTTTGTGTCAGACGTGGGCGATCCTTATTGCTTTTTGGTGCAGGATACAGTCGTTCATGTACGCTTTCGTTCGAATGCTCGAAGCCTTCAAGAAAGTCTTTTCAAGCTGGCCAGTAAATAACGTGTCATTACTTACCATTGCGGCGAAAAAGGCAGTGTGATATGCTGGGAATGTATAGACCCCGGCGGATGCAGCCTGCTTCCCTGAAAAAAGGGAGGAATGCATTTTGCCCAGAAAGAGCAAATACCAAGCTGGCACGAAAGAAGCAGCGGTTACCCTTTGGAATGCCGCCCTGTACGTTCGGCTTTCCCGAGAGGACGGCGATAAGGAGGAAAGCGACAGCATAGGCAACCAGCGAGAACTGCTTACCAATTTTGTCCGGCTGGAGACGGATATAGAACCCTATGATATCTACACGGACGATGGCTATTCCGGGACGAACTTTGAACGTCCCGCCTTTCAGCGCATGATGGAGGATGTGGAAAATCATACGGTGAACTGCGTCATCGTCAAAGACTTATCCCGCCTCGGCCGCAATTACATCGAGGTGGGGCAGTATATCGAAAAAATCTTCCCCTTCATGAATGTTCGCTTCATCTCCGTTAACGATATGCTGGACAGTGTCAAGAACCCGCAGGCCATGAACAATCTGATTGTGCCTTTCAAAAATATCATTAACGACGAATACTGCCGGGATATTTCCAATAAGGTGCGCAGCTCGCTGGATCTGAAGCGCCGGCAAGGAAAATTCATCGGTTCTTTCGCAGCTTACGGCTACCGAAAAGACCCGGAGGATCATCACCATCTCTTGATCGATGAAGAAGCGGCGGCGGTCGTCCGGCAGATTTTTCAGTGGTTCATCAGTGGAACCAGTATCCTCGGCATTGCCCGGAGACTGAACGAATTGGGTATTCCCAATCCTACCGCCTATAAGAAGGGCCGCGGGCTTCATTATGCCCATTCGACCGGAAAAGCCAACGACGGCTTCTGGCCTGACAGCTCCGTTCGCCGTATTTTGAAAAATCAGGTGTACACCGGCTGTCTGGTGCAGGGAAAGAATCGTATCAAGAGCTACAAACTAAAGGTTTCCGAAGCCATCCCACGGGACAAATGGCTGATTTCTCCAGATACACATGAACCGATCATTGACCGGGAGGTTTTTGAGAAGGCGCAGTCCCTGTTTGAACGAGATATGCGGGCCAGCCCGCACAGCGGACAGGTAACGCTTCTGGCCGGTCTGATGAAATGCGCCGATTGCGGACGGGCAATGAATCGCAAATTGATCTCCCAACCCAACAGAAACTATTATTACTACATTTGTTCAACCTTCAAAAAAATGAACAAGGGAGCCTGCACCAAGCATTCCATCCGCAGCGACCGAGTGGAAAGAATTGTGCTGGAAACCCTGCGCCGGCAGATTGATGTGGCGGTGGAAATGGACAGCCTGATCGCTCAAATTAATGTAAGTGCCAGGGTCAATCGAAACAATCAGGGCCTGATGCGCACATTGACTCAAAAAGAAAATGAAAAAGCCGCGCTGGAAAAAATGAAGCTGGACCTGTACCCGGACTGGAAGAACGGCGACCTGACCCGGGAGGAATATCAGCAGCTCCGGGCAGATTTTGACCGGCGTATTGCCGGACTGGACGAAATGCTGGTTCGGCTGCGAAAGGAGATCGAGCAAACAGGCAGGGGAATGGATGGAAGCAATGCATTTCTTTCCGCGTTCCTCCAATACCGCAATCTGGAAAAACTGAACCGGGAGGTGGTGGTGGAGTTGATAGACGCAATTTATGTCCACGAGGACGGCTCCCTGACCATTCAATTTCGATTTGAAGATGCCTTTGAACAGGCGGTTCAGTACATTCGGCAGAACCAGCAACTGGCAGACACGATTTCGGTATAACATAAAAAGTTTTGTAAGAAAGTATTGGCCCTATATTGACATTTACCCCCGCCGCAGCCGATACCCTTCTTTCCCTTTTCCGGGATACACAGACCGGCCCGGCGGACTATGACGCTATCGTGACCGGCGATCTGGGGCAGGTGGGGCACGACCTGCTGATGCAGCTGATGCGGGAGCAGAGAATGCCGTTGATCGACGAGCGATATCACGACTGCGGCCTGCTGATCTTCGACCGGGAACAGCAGGACGTTCACGCCGGGGGAAGCGGCTGCGGATGCAGCGCTGCCGTGCTGAACGGGTACTTCCTGCCAAAGCTGCAAAGCGGCGAGTTGGGGCGGATCATCTTTATGGCCACGGGCGCGCTGATGAGCACTACCTCCAGCCAGCAGGGAGAGACCATCCCCGGCGTGGCTCACGCGGTGGTGCTGGAAAGTCCGCAAAGGGGGAAGAAGGAATGAATATCGTCTGGATGTATCTGAAGGTGTTTCTGGTGGGCGGCGCACTGTGCGCCGTCGGCGAGCTTTTGACCCTTTTGACAAAGTTAACCCCGGCCAGAATTTTGGTTTGCTACATTCTGACCGGGGTGGTGCTCAGCGCAGTGGGTTGGTATGGGCCGCTGGTCAAGTTTGCCGGGGCCGGGGCGACGGTGCCGCTGACCGGCTTTGGGCACGCGCTGTGTCAGGGCGTTCTGTTCAGCGTGCAGGAAAGCGGGCTGATCGGCGCGTTCACCGGCGGGCTGGCCGCCACGGCGGGCGGCATCAGCGCGGCGGTGTTCTTCGGGGCGTTGGTAGCCCTCTGCTTCAAGCCCCGTTCCAAGTAGTCAGCCCTTCTGCCTGCGGGTAAACAGACGGAGAAATCCGCTCAGGAAACGGGGTGCGCGGACGCAGATCATCTTCACAGCCATGCTTTCACCTCCATGCCCGGCTGATTTTGAGCAGGAGAACGCCCAGCGCCATCAGCCCGACGCCCAGAAGCGCCAGCCAGGCCCAGCAGGGAATGCAGCAGAACAGGAGGATCACGCCCGCCAGCACGAGCGCATAGCCGAGAATCATTGCCCCTTTGTTTTCTCCGCCGGGGTAGCAGCGTTCATAGGGTTTCGCCATGGCAGTTCACCTCGCTCGTTCCATCATATGACGAGCGAGGCGAAAATGTGCTATTTACTTTGCTGAAATTGCCGCAGCACCGTCAGCGTGACGGGGACGGACAGCAGGAAGGAGAGCAGGTCGCTGACGGCCTGGCTGAGTTCAAGACCCGTCAAACCGAAGAAATGGGACAGCAGGAACACCGCCGGGATGAGAAAAAGCCCCTGTCGGGCGGCGGCCAGCAGCGTGGCCCGGCCTGCGTAGCCGATGGTCTGCAGCATCATGTTGGCCATGATGACGAAGGAAAACAGGGGCATGGTGACGCACTGCATCCGCAGAGCCGCAGCGCCGATCTCCCGCACGTCCGGGTTGTCCTTGATGAACAGCCCGACGATCTGGGGGGCGAAGATCATGGCGACGATGGCCACGACGCACAGCACGATGGCGGACAGCCGCACGCAGAACCAGAATGCGTCCCGAACCCGTCGGTAAAGCCCTGCGCCGAAATTAAAGCCGCATACGGGCTGGAAGCCCTGCCCGAAGCCGATGATGGCGGAGTTGCAGATCTGCATGATCCGGCTGACGATGCTCATGGCCGCGACCGCCGCGTCGCCGAAGCCGCCCGCCGCCACGTTCAGGCAGATGGTCGCCAGACTGGTCAGCCCCTGCCGGGCCAGCGAGGGAACGCCGCCCCGGAAAATTTCCTTGGCAGTCTCCGCGTTCAGGCAGAAGCGGCGGGGCTTGATGGGAATATTGCCCGCACGGCTGGTCATGAACAGAAGCACCGCAAAACTGACGGCCTGTCCAATGGCCGTGGCGATAGCTGCGCCCGCCACCTGCATGTTCAGCACGAAAATAAAGACGGGGTCCAGAATGATATTGAGGATGGTGCCAGCGGTAATGCCGATCATGCCGTAAAAGGCGCTGCCCTGAAAGCGAAGCTGATTATTCAGCACGAAACTGCAGATCAGGAACGGTGTGCCGGGCATCAGGCAGCGCACGTAATCCCGTGCGTAAGGGGCGATGGTCTCTGTTGCGCCCAGCAGACGCACGATGGGATCCGTCCACACAAGGCCGATCACCATTAGCAGCACGCCCGCGCCCATAGCGCTGAAAAAGCCGGTGGAGGCGTATTTTTCCGCGTCGTCCACGTCGCCCGCGCCCAGCGAGCGGGACATATGATTGCCGGAACCGTGGCCGAACATGAAGGCAATGGCCTGCATCAGGCTCATCAGGGGAAACACCACGCCGATAGCGCCCGTGGCGCTGGCGTTGCCGATCAGCCCCACAAAATAGGTGTCCGCCATATTATACAGGGCGGAGATGAGCATACTGACGATGGTGGGCACCGCCAGCGAAAAAATCAGCCCGGGCAGGGGGCTTTCCGTCATTCGAACAAGTTTTTCTTCCTGCGTGAGGGTCGGTTTATGACGCATAAAGGAACTCCTTTCCTGAAGCGTACTGCGGCTTAAAAGGCCGTACTGCCCAATTATAAAGAAAAAAACACTTTTTGCAAGGGAAAAGCAGGGATTTTTTCCCTCGTGTCGAAATGTATAATCGGCAAGAGAAACAGATGAGGAAGCGAGAGAAAAATATCAGGCGGTTCACTCACCCGAACCGGAAAGGAGCGTGGTACCATTGGCACCCGCACATTTTCTGACCCTAACGCCTATCATTTGTTAAAGGAGCTGCCATTTTATGAAGACTACGATTACCGGCAAAGATATGGTCATTTCCAACGCCATCAGCGAACGTGTTCTGAAAAAAACCGCCAAAATGGAACGTTATCTGGATCCCAACACCGAGCTTTTGGTCCGTCTGACGAAGAAAAAGGACGGCCGCCGGAAATGTGAGATCACTGTTCCCTTTGAGGGCGTGACGCTGCGGGCCGAGGCTTCCAGTGACGACAATCTTTACGTTTGCATCGATCAGGCGCTGGCCAAGCTGGAGCGCCAGATCCACAAGCACCGCACCAAGCTGCAGGATCGTTTCCGCAGCGATGCCTTCAAGGCGATCGACCTCGAATATGCCGAAGAACCTGTGGCCGAACTGGAAGAAGAGCCCAAGGTGGTTCGGCACAAGACCTTCCCTGTGCGCCCCATGAGCGTGGAAGACGCGGGCATGCAGATGGAGCTTTTGGGCCACGACTTCTTCGTTTTTGTCAACGCCGACACAGATCGCACCAACGTCCTCTACCAGCGCAAAGACGGCGGTCTCGGCCTCCTCGAACCCGAAGCTTAAGGGGCAGTGCCCCTTGGGCCGGACTGCGCGCCTTTGGCGCGCAGGGGCGCTTGAGGGAAAGCTGGTTGGCGGGGTTTTACCGCCGTGGCACGACAGGTGC
>JABLTO010094544.1_pt1 | contig 16714 bp, 9 predicted proteins | sample 7160091 | NCBI WGS metagenome assembly JABLTO01 (sample SAMN14651225, study PRJNA627086) | human gut metagenome | isolation source: feces | host: Homo sapiens
CTGAGCTAAGGCAGCATTGGCGATCCGGATGGGGTTCGAACCCACGACCTCCAGCGTGACAGGCTGGCATTCTAACCGACTGAACTACCGGACCACGTAAACAGCTATAACATAATAACACACTTGGTTCGGTTTTGTCAATACCTTTATTTAAATTTTTTTATTTGCCTGTTTTATTTTCTTCTGACTTCTGGGAAAAGCCTTGGGCGTTGGGCTCAGCTTCTTTATTACAGCCAGCGTTCGAACTATATCCGTTCTCGCCAGGGGAGCCTTTATTATCTCCTCAACGGTTCCGCCCAGGTTACCTATCATGGGCTTTGCCTCCTCAATTTCAGCTTCGGAATTATCCGCCTTTAGGGCTACGAAATATCCGCCCGGCTTCACATAGGGCAGGCAGTACTCGCACAGCATTCCCATTCCCGCCACCGCGCGGGACACCACATAGTCATATTTATCGCGATAGGCTCTGTCCAAAGACAGCTCCTCGGCTCTGGCGTGAATGCACTCCACTTGCCGCAAGCCCAACTCCCGCTTTACTTCATTGAGGAAGTTAATCCGCTTATTTAAGGAGTCCACAAGAGTCAGAGACATATCCTGCCTTAAAATCTTTATTGGCATCCCGGGGAACCCTGCCCCCGTGCCTATGTCCGCAATTTTTGCGCCCTCCTTGAAATCCACGTATCTCAGCGGCAGAGCGCAATCCAGAAAATGCTTTACGGCTATGCCGTCGTCATCGGTTATGGCGGTTAGGTTGATTTTCTTGTTCCATTCCTTCAGCAGCTCGGAGTATTCGGCAAATTGGTCAAGCTGCTCTTCCGAAAAGTCTATTTCAAGGTCGTTTAGACCCCTCTCTAACAATTCTCTGTTCATATTATTACCTATCACTAACCAGCGCGTAACCCAGATTGCAAATGTTGCCTGCGCCCATGGTGATTACCAAATCCCCGGGCTCTGCGTTTGCCAAAATATAACGTTTCATGGCGTCCATATCGTTCATGTATACCGAACCATGTATTAACGCCGCCAAATCGCAGGAATGGATTGTTCCGTCATACTTCTCCCTGGCGGGATAAACATCGGCAATCATAACCTTGTCCGCGACCGACAATGCGGAGGCAAACTCCTCAAGAAAAGCGGCGGTTCTGGTATAGGTATGGGGTTGGAATGCGACCCAAACACGGTTATAGCCCATCTTCTTGGCAGTCTCAAGGGTGGTGCGTATCTCTGTCGGGTGGTGGGCATAATCATCTACCACCTCAACCCCGGTCTCGGTCTTGCCCAGTCTGTCAAAGCGGCGTTTTGTTCCGCCGAACTCCTCCAGACCCCTCTTAATATATTCCGCATCTATGCCCAAAAACTCACAGGCAGCAGTCACGCCTACAGCATTGCAGATATTATGAGTTCCCGCAACCTTTAAATCAATATGCACAACAAACCGTCCCTTATTAAATACGTCAAAGCTCGGGCATCCGTTTTCCTTAAGAACCACATTATCGGCAATATAGTCGGCATTATTATTATTTACTCCATAAGTAATGACATTTTTTTCTACATTTTGCACAATGGCACGGGTAGTATTTTCGTCAATACATACAATATTGCACCCATTATCACTTGTAAGACTTGCAAATTTTACAAAAGATGATATAATATGATTAAGGTCTTTGAAATAGTCAAGGTGATCCTCTTCGATATTGGTGATAATTGAGACGTACGGCTTAAAATTCAAAAAGCTGTCAACGTATTCACATGCCTCAAAGGGCAGGTATTCGGAGCCGCCGATACGGTAGTTACCCCCTATTTGGCTAAGCTCGCCGCCAATAAGGATTGTGGGATCCTTGTCCGCAGCAAGGAGAACCAGAGACAGCATTGAGGAGGTTGTGGTCTTTCCATGAGTCCCCGCAACAGCAGCGGGATACTTATAAAGCTCCAGCAGCGCTCCCAGAAGCTCGGCTCTCTCCAAAACAGGAACACCCAGCTTTCTTGCAGTGACAAGCTCGGGATTATCCTCAGAGATCGCGGCGGTATAGCAAACTGCGTCCGGGCTCTTTATGTTATCCGCCGACTGACCGATAAACACTTCGGCTCCGTTCTCGCGCAGCCTGTCGGTTAAGTTACTTGCCTTAACATCACTGCCGGACACCTTATATCCCAGGCTCAGCAGCATTTCGGCAACGCCGCTCATACTTATGCCGCCAATGCCTATCATGTGTACGCAGGCGCCCTTTGGAAGGTCGGAAATAGTGAAGTTGCTCATATTATTTACCCTCTTTCGATTTTGTTTATATGAGCATTATACTATATTATTTAGCGTATTTCAAGGAGTATAAACCATTTGTTTATAAATTTTAAATAATTTTACATATTCGGAGTTTTCTCCGGGAAAGGAGGAGGGACATAATGCAGATTACTGATATCAGAATCAGAAAAGTAAACACAGAGGGCAGGATGAAAGCCGTTGTTTCTGAGACCTTTGACGACGCGTTCGTAGTTCATGACATCAAGGTTATCGAAAGTCAGGAGGGCAAGCTGTTTACGGCTATGCCCAGCAGAAAGACTCCCGACGGCGAGTACAAGGATATTGCACATCCTATAAACTCTGAGACCAGAACAGATCTGAATGAACAGATACTTGAAAAGTACCGGCAGGTTCTGGACGAAACGCCTGAATTTTCTGAGCTTAGCTAAAGGCTTATGATTTTGGCCGAAATTTAAGCGGAGACATTTTGATGATTTCTTCATCAAAGCGCCTCCGCTTTTTATGTTTTCAAAGCAAAAGCGGCGGAGCTAATCGCCCCGTCGCTTATTTAATAATTGCTAATTACTTAACTGTATAGTGCACAGCATAGAAGTTAAGTCCGCCGCCTGTACCGTAGATATATATGGGAGAACCCGCTTTAACATCAACGGTCTTGAAAGTGCTTACGTCCGCTTCTACATTTTCGGTAATAGTCTCGCCGTTATGAACTATATTCAGTGTTCTTGCAGTACCTGAGCTTGAAGCATGTGCATAATCCACCTCAACAGTTCCGTCCGCACCGGGAATAAATGCAATAACTCTGTGGGAGTTTTCTCCGTCAAGACTTCCCGAGCCGCCCATCTTAAGACGTCCGGTATATGTGTTGCCGTTAATCTCTTTATCTTTTGTCGTATCTACCGAAAGAGTAGCGTCGGGCTTAATATAGATAGTCAAATCATCATAAATAACCGTACCCGTCAGCGAAGCGCTTGAGTCATCACCTGTTCCGTAGGATTTCAGATTTGCAGGAGTGAAAATCCAATCACTGGACGAGCTTACCGTCTTAAGAGTAGATCCCGGTTCCGGTGTCGGTACCACCTTAACGTCAAATGTCACGTTAACCGTAACATCACTTGCAGGCATTGTGAAGATGTTATCCTCGCCGACAGGTATGTTATTACCGCTCTCATCCACAACTTCGATTGAACTAACTTCATAGCCTGAGTCAGGAGTTGCGTTAACAACAATACCCTCGCCTGCATAAGCCTTTATTGCATATCCGTTTACTTCAGGCGTGCCGTTTTCGGCTGTCAGCTTAATATTATCATAGTACAGACTTCCGCTTGCCGTTCTCATAAACTTAATCTGGGCAAGAGTTGCTGTTCTGCCCGTTGTTATGGGAGCTGAGTTTGTTGTCAGCGCAGGTGTTGATGAAATACCGCCCGGATTATATTTTCCGTCAGTACCGTGGAGGTAGTATGACACCGTAAGCGGGTTGCTTGAGCCTGCTGTGCCGCTTATAACCACTCTGTACCACTTTCCGTTCTCAATAGCCGCAGAGCCAACCTGTGTGCCCTTCTCATCCTTTGCTCCCAAGTCAGCGGCATCGCTTGTAACAAATACCTTATTGTTTATATCCGTCATGTGGAAGTATGCACTGTCTGTTCCCATTGCCGTCGCCTGACCGGTACTGTCGCTATAGGGATGAGCCTCCCCATCAAGATATGTTCTGAACGAACGGCCTGACGAGCCTTCAACATAGAAGTCATAAGAAAGCTCATATCCGCCTGAAGTGATCGGGTCGCTCAGAACATACTGAACCGCCTTGTCGGTCATCTTAAGCTTTCCTGTGCTGTTTCCGTTGATGTCGCTGTTATCCTGAACCACTGTTTCTCCAACCTTACCGTCAGAAGAAACAATCCACTTTCCGCCTGTGCCGTCTGCCATTAAGAAGTTATCGGTCGAATCGATAATATCGCGCATTGCCGCAAGTTCAGCAGTTTCGTCAGCTTCTGCCGTGGCAACGTAGGTCTTTGACAGAGTAACCGTTCCGTGCTCTGTGTTCGGAGCTGTTACCAAATGCTCGGTCGAACCGCTGTCAACAAAGATAGCAGAAATATTAACAGGTTCCGGCGGCATTGTAAAGGTAAACGTATTATCGCCTGTCTGAGTTACCTTCTGCTCAGGCTCGGTTACAATAGAGCTTGCCTTATAGCCGCTGTCAGGCTTTGTTGTTATAGTAACCGTCTGACCTGCTTTCGTTTCAAGATTTCCTGTTGACCATGTAACTCCGGCTAAACCGATCTTTGAACCTTTTGCCCAGAAATAATAATCGCCGCCAGCCTTGCACTGGAACGTAAAGTTATAAATTGCCTCGCTGTCAGTTGAGAAGTTCTCAATATACTTCTCAGCACTATTATCGTAGAGACAGAATTCCTTGTTGCTGTATATATAAAGTTTCAGGGTCAGATAGCCGTCCTTCGCCGCTTTTACACTGAACGCATTACCACCGGGTACGTTACTGATGAAAGGCGGGTTTGCGGTAGGATTGTTCTGGCTGTGAATATTATATGTATCCAAATGTCTGTTCCAGAACATATCATCGTATGCGGTGATTGTACCATCACTGTCATCAACGCCGTTTATATTCTTGCTTTCACCCTTATCCCAAACTTTTATTGTTGTAGCACCGCCGCTGTCATAGGCGTCCTCGGTTATATTCTCGGGCATGAGACTTATTGCATCCCATTCAACCGAGCTTATTTGATCGCTGGAAATTGTTCCGTTATTTACCACAACAGAACCATTGGGAATACTCTCGTCAACCGTGATTGCATATGTCAAATTGGGATCCAATGTAGGCTCTGGTGTAGGAGGCGCTGCTGTAGGCAACGGTGAAGGCGTAACCATACCCTCGGTGAAATAATCCACAAATATACCGTATACATTTATACCCGCGTCCGGCTTTATGGTTATGGTACCGGCGCCGCCTGTGTATATAATATTACAGCTGTTAGCAGCATCTTCCAAACAGGTAAACTTAGTAAGCTCCTCAGAACCTGCAAGAACCGAATAGGTTCTATCAGCCGAGCTTGCCGATACCGCATCAATGGTGATATAACAGGGACCTGTTACATCAAACGACAGGGGAACAGTACCTATCTTCAATCTTCTTGTATACTTATAACCTGAGTTACCGGGGTAATCCTCCAGTACACTAAAGGTCTTGTTGCTGCCGTCAATCGCTATATCTTCCTTGTAGCTTCCCAGAGTAAGACCATTGGTCTCTTTACCTTGAGGAAGGGAATTCAGATCCGCAAAATCCACCGACGAGAAGTAATACAAGGGCTCTCTGGCCGGAGTTGCCGTGGGCAGAGATGAAGTTGCCGTGGGCTCCGGAGTGGGAGGCAGAATTTGTATGTACTTAGGCATAATCTCGATTGTGCCGTCCTGAACGTCATCGGGCATCTTAAACGAGAACGAATAAAGAGCATCCTCATTTACTGTGACACCGGTAATTTCCTTTGTCTCGCCTGTCAATGAAACATACTTAATTGTGGGAGCTTCCTCAACCTTATATGCCGCATCCGAGGTTGACGGAGGAATGATATTAATCGTAACCGTCTCACCGGGGATAGCCTTGGGAGGCACAGGGTCAATAGAGCCTGTCAGCAACTGACCTGTGGGCACCGTCGGGATAGACACTTCCTTATCTGCATACTCAGCGTTTACCTGCCAGCCTGCATATATGATTGTGTTCTCCTTAATCGGCGTTGCGGCAAAATCAAACTTATTGCCCTCACTGAATGAAGTGTTGCTCTTGTACCAGCCTGTGAATGTATAACCGGCACGAGTCAGCTCTACATCCGGCTCTGTAGCATAACTGCCGTTTTCAACATCCTGTCTCTCAACAGCGGGAGTTCCGTTGTTGGTCTCAAACGTAACAACCGAGCTTCCGTTAACATACCAGCCTGCATACAGGGTGATATTTGAAGTTACGGTGCTTGAGTTAAGGCTCCACTTATATGCAGAATTAAGAGCCTCGGCTGAATTCAATGATGTATACCAGCCGTCAAATATGTAGCCTTCTCTTGTGGGCTCTCCAACCTTTGAGCCTACCACGGCATTCCTTGTAACACTTATAGAAGTTGACTTTACTCCGTTTGTAAAACTTCCGCCGTTAGCGTTAAACGTAACCTTGTAACTGTTTGATGTGCTGCCGCCCGACGAGGAGCCGCCGCCACCGCCGCCGTTACCGCCGCCCAGGTTGCCTATTCCGCCAACCGAGCCTGTGCCCACATTTGAAGATGTGGACTGGGGCTGCTCAACAGCAGTTGTAATTCCGTCCAGGATTTTTACAACCTCTGCACGGGTGATAAGATCCGCAGGTCTGAACGTACCGTCCTCATAACCGCTGATAACGCCTGAACCAACCAGAGCCGTAACCGAAGTCTTTGCCCAGTCTGAAATGCTGTCGGTATCGGTAAAACTCAAAAGACCGATTGTGTTTATTGCATACGCACGCTGGAACATGGTTGCCGCTTCTTCGCGGGTCACGCCGCTGTCCGGTCTGAAAGTACCGTCATCATAGCCGCCGATAACGCCTTGTGCCACGCACTTTCTCAAATCGGCCGCGAACCATTCGTCGCCCTGAACGTCCGTAAAGCTAATCTCGGCAAGTGTCTCATAACCCTTTTCGGCTGAGATTATCTTTGCCAGCTCCGCTCTTGTCAAATAAGCGTCAGGTGCAAAAGTACCGTCCTCGTATCCGTTAATAACTCCCGAATTGCTCCACTTGTCAATAACAGACTCCGCCCAGTGACCGGATGTGTCGCTGAAATTCGCTGCAAAAGCAGTGGTAAATCCGAAAGTTGTCAACACCATTGCCACGGCAAGAATTAACGCCAATGACTTTCTTAACTTCCTCATTACTATTCCCCCTAATATATTTAATGTAATTTTTACAAAAACATCTGAACGCTTCGCCCGTAAAAATAAAGACAAAACACTCATTGTAAACGAATTTTATTATACCGCAAAGACAAATAATAGTCAATCAGCCACAAACAAAGTGGCAATTATTCCTTAGTTTTTAATAAATTTGTGCTATTGCACGGCTGCAAACACACAATAATTCGGGATACGCAAATACGTATCCCCGCAATATTTGATTGCATTACAACCCGGCATCGAGCTTTTTGATGCAGTCGTCATAAAACTGTTTCTTGTATCTTTCAACAAAAACTTCTTCAACCATAATATTTATATCGGGAACGCTGTCTTCTTCTTTCTGCTGTATAAACTGGAGAAATTTAGGACCCAGCAAGCGATGATTAAAGAAATATTCCTTGGTTTTCTGGTTACATGACACCACAAACATTATCGAAGTGAGCTGCGACCATGTCATAATAAAATGCTTATTCTCTATAACAGACATTCTGGGCGTCGAAATCCCGCATCTTTCGCCGAAAGCCTTTTGGGAAAGCTTGAGCAGCTCCCGTATTTTCGGCAGATGCTCTGCCAGCTCTATACACATCTCCCTCTTTTCCTGTTCAGTTAAATGTACCATTTACATTCCCTCCGCTAATTAAAATCTCATAATAATTAGGTTACCGTTTGACGGAACTTGTCTTGCCATTTTCCGCAACGGCGGCAACTGCGTCTATGTTATTATTTTAACATAAATCACTATTACTGTCAACATAATCCATTATAATAAATAAAATTGTTGTGTCTGTTAAATCTGTATATATAGCGTTGAACGGTAATTCAGTCAGCGGCCGCAATTGCGCCCCCGCTTCTTTGAAGCGGGATGGCTCTCGGTATTCCGATTTGTACAAGGTGTGTGTGCAATGTCAATAATAAGCCTAAGTCGTTGCCGATAAAGACGGCGCCCCTACGAATTTAATCAGTTACGTATATGCATATCCCGTTTGCGCCGGCAAAAACCGTTACATAGCTCGGGGCGTATAGGAATCCGCCCTCTACACCGTAATGATTTACATATATCCAACTTGTTAATTTTAATAAAGCTTTAGCATTTACACAGTACTTCAGACAACAAAAAACAGGCTGCGCACGCAGCCTGTTTTGAGTTTATAACCTATGCAAAGATGTCCCCCGCCTCTGCGTCGAAACGTACTTCGCTATGTTCCGATTTTATGTAAATAAAATCAATCACACCGCTGCGCCGTTTCTCCTCTATCCCCAAAAATCATCGATTTTTGGGGAACCCTAAGGCGGGTTCCGGTTCAGAGTTTCAGTGAGGGATTATAATCTCTCACTGAAACTCTGAGGAGCTAACGCTCCCTTTGCAGGTTGCAATCATTCGCAAGCTCCGCTCTTTGCAAGCAAAGCGGTGCATTGCTCCGATTTAAAAATTATTCCTCTGTGATAACCAGAAGCTTAACGCTGCCCTGATACATATAGATCAGAACCTTTGAGGGGTTAAGTCCGTCATACAGACCTGCAAGGCTGTCAAGAACAGCAGTGCGATCCTCTGTTACGTCAAGAACCTCTGTATTTCTGCCCGATGTATCATACTTCAAAATCTTAGCGTTATTAAAGCTGGAGGCTGCAATTGTGTACTGAGCCTCATCGCTGTAGTCGTCATCTGCGCCGAGCAGCGAGGGAATTACAACAACCGCTTCCGTAGAGTCTGCCGCATATACGCTTCCGTAAATCACGCAGTAGTCAGCGCTGTTCCAATTTGCCGGTCTCGCGCTGCCTGTATCAATGTAACCCTCAGACGCAGGGTACAGACGATACTGCGAATCGAAGGTCAGATAACCATCGCTGTCCTCACCTGTTCTGTAAATATCACCAATCTGCATATCGCGTACAACCGCATTTGAAGATGTGGAAGCATAAGTGTCAAAGGTACCCTTTGTGTTACCTCTTGTAATCTTATAGCCGCTTACCTTGTACAGACTTGTTCCGTCAACAGATTCCTGTCCGGGATTTTCGCTTACAACGCAAACGGGAGATGTTTCATCAACCTCTGTAGAAGTGCTTCCGCCGTAAACTACGATTACCCTAGCTGAGTTTGTCTTGGAAACATCGAATGCCTCAACGCTCTCGTAGCTCTTGCCGGAACTGAAGTAGCTGCTTGCAGTTGTCTTCTTGAAGTTTTCAGAATTTCCTCTCTCGCTCTGATCGGGAACAACGAATACAACCGAGCTGCCCACACTGAGCTGAGTTCCTGTTGTACTGTTGCTCAGCTTACTGTTTGCATACGTGAGCTTAACAGTACCTCTTTCAAGCTCTGCCAGGTTATAGAGCTTATCGTTTTCAACAGTCTGTCCGCCTGTAACATCAGTATCAGCCGTTACAGTGTAGAGAGCGTCAATACAAGCGTTACCGTTACGGGTTGAAGTTGTATACTTAACAACCTGCTGAATGCCTGTTCTTGCCGTATCGCCTGTCTTCTGGTATGAAGATCCCTCATAAAGCGCATTCAGGAAGTCCTCTGCAGTTGAGCAGGACACGCCGTTTACAGTGGTACCTTTTCTGATATGGAAGTCTGTCTTTGCGTTGTTCTGGGTCAAAATTCTAACCTGGAAGTCATCTATTGTTCCGAAAGCCGAATCACCCTCGTCATAAGCCAGAACGTATCCATAGTTTACAGAAGATGTATCTGTTGTAGACTTGCTGTACGCAAACAGGTTACCGTTTATATCAAGTGCAAATGTTCCGCTGTCAGAGGTTGTGGGCTCTTCCAGAGTTCCGTCATTTCCGTTCTCCATCCAGGGAGCAGCGTTTGAGTACTTATATGTCGTACCGTTTATAACAACCTCCTCACCTGTTCTTACAGATGAAACAGAGCCTGACGCCTTATCCGTAACAACAACCGCTCTCTTGTAGTCGGTGCCGCCGTTTCCGGTGTTGCTCTGGGCATAGCATATTACGCTGCCTGTTGTTATGGAACCAAAAGTCACTTCATTTCCGCTCTTGTCAACCAAGTCGAGGTTTGTATCCGCGTCGGGATCAAGAACGAGAGTTTTGTCTGTATTTCTTGTAGCATTATCTACTATTGAGTATTCGCTTGATGACTTGCTGGATACATAGTAGAGTTCATAGCTCCAAATTGTTATTACGTCATACTTGTTATCCTGGTCTGAGTCAAGCAGAGTAACTGTTCCCACATTGGGAAGCATGTCAACGCTGAACGTGCTTGACGCAGCATTGGGACCATACAGCTTTCCGTTGTATATCACAATATTTTCCGACGCCAAGTTCGCATTAGAAAGAGCTGAGTTCTCGTCAGGATAATACTTAATCGCTGTTCTTGTGCACTCGTCAGGCTCAATCATTGATGCGTCAAGCTCAACGATGGTATTTGACTTTACTTCGTAGCTGAACAGCGTACGTATAGAGTCTGATGTGCTCGGCTTCGGATAGAAGTAGTCAATCTGGTAGCCCAGCTTGTCCTTGAACTGAGAAGCGTCAGAAACAGTGTATGTATGAACCTCGTATGTTGTGGAACCCGGCTCCTTAGCGCGGATCTGAATTTGATTGTCGCGCAGGGTAACATCGGGATCGTCAAGGCTTGTCAAATCGTTTGCCGAGATATATCCTGTGTTCTTAACGTAACCTAAGTAGTCGCCGAGAGCTGTCTTTGTTGTGACAGTTCCGTTCTCAACGAGAGGAATTTCCAATGAGTCATAAAGCATCTGCGCGATGCAGGCACGGGAAGCGGGTCTCTCAACAGAACCGATGTTCTGAGCGTTCTTTGTAATTCCAAGCTGTCTTGCCTGGTTAACAAAGTTTGAATACCAAGGAGTTGTGTCAACCGAAATACCGTTGCCGTAACCCAGACCGCAAACTATCATCTTTACGGCTTCTTCATACAGAACGTTGTCATTGGGTCTGAAGGTGTTATCCTCATAGCCGTTGATGATACCGTTCTTATAAGCTGTGTTGATGTTGGGATAAGCCCAGGAAACATCTGCGTTATTATCATCCAGATCCGTAAAGGGAAGCTCAGCCGCAGATGTTGAACCCACAGAGCCTGCGCCCAAGGTTCTCATGAGCATAGCGGTGAACTCCGCACGCGTAACGTCGTTATCCGGCTTAAACGTGCCGTCCTCGTAACCGTTGATAATGCCCAGCTGATTAAGTGCGGAAACTGCTTCGTCATATGAGGCTGTTGCGGGAACGTCGCTGAATGCGGCGAAAACCGACATTGTTGAAACAACCATGAGAAGAGTCAGCACCAAGCAGGCAACTCTTTTGATGTTTTTCATATCAATTACCCTCCAAAAATGTATATAATTTTAATTAATTTACTAAATACTGCCGTATGAATACACCCTTCACAAGGATATCACATACATATATTCCTATTCTATCACGATACTGCAAAAAAGTCAAGAGACATTCACTGATAATTTATGGTATTACCATACAAAATTATTTTTGACGTTCTGCATCCGATTATTTTCGCTCCATTCTCACAAAGGTGTCCGGCTCAAGCTTCACGTCTGTTTTTATATATACCAAGCTCTGAGGATGGTTTGCCACCTCTATCTCGTTCCCATCCCCGTCGGTCATAAACTCGATTTTTTGAGAGCAAAAGTCTCCGTAGGGTCTTAAAAACTCCACTGTGTCCCCCTTAAAGAACCGGTTTTTCTGGACGACCTTTGCCATTCCTCTCTCCTCGTCATATCCCGTAACCACGCCGACCATGTCATAATTCCTGATATATGAGCTGCTCTCGTAGTGCTGCTCGTTGCCGTCCGGCCTACCGAAATAGAAGCCCGTTGTATAGTCCCGATGACTGACCTTTTTAACCTCATCAAGCAAGGACGGGTCAAATCGGTACTCTTCTCCGGCTTCAACAGCCTTGAAGTAGTCATCAATAGCGCGGCGGTATGCCTTAACTATGGTTGCCACGTAGAACTCGGACTTAACCCTGCCCTCTATCTTAAAGCTGCTCAAGCCGCTTTGCACCAGCTTGTCCACATGCTCCAGCATACACAAATCCTTGGAATTATAAATAAAGGTGCCCCGCTCGTTTTCATAAACCGGCATATACTCTCCCGGCCGCTGCTCCTCCATAAGGAAGTACTTCCAGCGGCAAGGGTGGGCGCATTCGCCGTGGTTGCCGTCTCTGCCCGCCATGTAGTTGCTGAGAAGGCATCTTCCCGAGTAGGAAATGCACATTGCCCCGTGAACAAAAGCTTCAAGCTCAAGCTCCTTAGGAGTCTTTTCCCGTATCTCCCTTATTTCCTCAAGAGACATCTCACGAGCGAGAATAACCCGCTTCGCTCCCATTTTGTACCAAGTCTCCGCACTTTTCCAGTTTACATTGTTCGCCTGGGTACTTACGTGAATATCAAGGTCGGGAGCAACCTCTTTCGTTATTGAGAAAATCCCCAGATCGGACAGTATAACCGCGTCTATACCCGTGTCCTTAACGCTTCTTAGGAAATCCGCGTACTCGTTTACGTCTTTGTTGTGAGGGATAACGTTAGCGGTCAAATATACCCGCCGCCCCCGCTCGTGGGCAAACTTAACGCCCTCGGCAATCTCCTCCGGGGTAAAATTGTCCGCCGCAACGCGGAGAGAAAACTCCTCACCGCCTATATACACAGCGTCCGCCCCGTATGTCACTGCGGTTTTCAGCTTTTCGAGATTTCCCGCCGGCGCAAGCAGCTCCGGCTTGTTCAGTTTTTCCATTATTGTAACTTCCTCCGTAAAATAATCATGAACGCACGGAAAGGCACATAAAATATGTGCCCGACGCCCTCTATTAAATTCGGCCGAAATCGGACGAACCGTGCGCTGTCCGTCCGATTTGTTTTTGTTTTAGTATGACACTCCGAAGTAACTGCATACGCCCTTTGCAATGCTTTCGGCATATAACTGCTGACAGGTCTTGTCTCCCAGCTTTGCCGCATCGGAAGCCGTGTCAATAAACGCTGTCTCCACAAGAACCGCCGTCATGTTGGTGTTCTTGATAACCGAGAAGCCCGCTTCCTTAACGCCTCTGTTTGATGTTCCCAGCGCGCTTACGATGTTATTCTGAATGTATGTAGCGAGCCTTCTGCCGCTTTCGCTTCCGTAGTAACAATAAGTCTCGGTTCCGCTGCCGCCGCCGGCGTTACAGTGGATTGAAACAAACAGATCCGCACCTATATTATTCGCCAGATTATATCTGTAAGCAAGGCTGGCAGATGTGGAATCCGTTGAACAGTTATCATAAATCGAGTTACGGGTCATAACAACGTTAAAGCCCCTTGCCTCAAGGAGAGGTTTAACCTTTTCCGCAATGTACCACGTTATGTCCTGCTCTCTCAGTCCGTTTCCCACAGCGCCTGTGTCAACACCGCTGTAGTTATGTCCCGGGTCAATAACGATTGTGCGGCCGTTTGCCGATGAAGAACCGGAATTTGACGGCTTTGTTGTGTTAACAACCGGCACTCTCGTGGGAGCCGGCGTTGCTATGTTGGGAGTCGGCGCAAGAGTGGGCGCCGCCGTAGGTACAAGAGTAGGCAACGGCGTAGGCGCATCGGTGGGGAAAGGAGTAGGCTCCGGCGTAGCCGTAGGAGGAGCAACTGTGGGCGCCGGTGTGGCGTCAAAAATGTCCTCGCTGTCAAAGTCCGCATCGACAGACTCCTCAGGCTCTGCCGTAGGATATGCCGTATTGTTGGACAGATCCGTCGCGTCGCTTACATCCGAGCTTGTTCCGTCATCAATATCCCCGCCGTTAATAAAGCTCATGGAGTTATACACCATCTGAGCCACAAATGCTCTGTTGGCGTCCTGACCCACCGCCTTGGTGGTATCACGGAGCAAGCCGTACTTATCGGCAACGGCAACATATCCCGAATACCAATAAGGTCCAACGCTTCTCAGGCTCTCATCCCCCGCGCCTGAAGCGCAGACAACCATCTTAACAACCTGCTCGTATGTAACAGGGTCTGCCGGAGCAAAGGTTCCGTCAAGCATACCGTTTATATAGCCTCTCTCATAACAATAGGATATATAATCGTTTGCCCAATAGTCGGACGAAACATCACTGAAAGGAATACCCGACGACTGATAATACTTCTCGTTATATCCCGTTGACCTGGAAAGGAAAGCGCAGAACTCTGCTCTCGTGGTCTGTGCGTCGGGAGCAAAATTGCCGTCCTCTCTGCCTTGGATAACGCCGATATTGCTCAGTTTATCTACTGCCGTGTAATAGGAGGCGGTTATAGGCACATCGGAGAACTCTCTCGCCGATACGGACGCCTGCAATCCCGCCAGCAACAATGACAACATAAGAACTATCTTTAAAGACAGACTTGCCATGTTGTGTTTTTGCATAAAATAATCACCTCATAAATTTTAGCCGGTTAAAATTAAAATGCGCAAAGCTTAACGCCGCAAAATTTTAACAACGCTTTTTAATCTCAACGCCCCTTAACTGTGCCCCCAGTATAACACGCCTGCCCTGAAAAATCAAGTAAAAACGCAATTTTTTCACAATTTGTTCATATGTCTTTCGGCAAAAAACAGACAAAAATTTCAGTAATTTTATGACCTGTTTTTGAACACAGGAAATTTTTCAATCTACATCTTGTGTTTTGATTTTTTGGGTTTCAATATATTGTGGTTATCGTTTGTTACAAAAAACAAATATTTCTGTAACATTTTTGTAACATTAGGCTTTTCGGCAAACAAGCCCTTTTGTGCAAAATCACAAGAGCAGAAATACGCTGCATTTAACTATAAAAATTCCTCTGGTTTAAACTGTATGAGTTTTGGAGACAATGTTGTTAAAATATAGTAAAATTGTCTTTTTTTAGATTTGACAAAAAAATATCAAAAAAATACTTGAATAATTTTTACATTTGAGGTAAAATAATAGTGTCTGCGGATTATGCCGAGGCAATAATAAAAAACAGAAAAATAATAAACAATATATTTATTTAGGAGGTACTTTTATTATGTCAGTAAAAGTTGCTATTAATGGTTTTGGACGTATCGGACGTCTGGCTTTCAGACAGATGTTCGGCGCAGAGGGTTACGAGGTTGTTGCTATTAACGACCTGACAAGCCCCAAGATGCTCGCTCATCTCTTAAAGTATGACTCATCACAGGGTAAGTACGCTCTGGCTGACAAGGTTACAGCAAGCGAAGACTCTATTACTGTTGACGGTCAGGAGATTAAGATTTACGCTTATCCCGACGCTAACAACTGCCCCTGGGGCGAGCTGGGCGTTGACGTTGTTCTGGAGTGCTCAGGCTTCTATACATCAAAGGAAAAGGCTCAGGCTCACATTAACGCCGGCGCAAGAAAGGTTGTTATCTCTGCTCCCGCAGGAAACGACCTGCCCACAGTTGTATTTAACACAAACCATGAGACATTGAAGCCCGAGGATACAATTATCTCAGCTGCTTCTTGTACAACTAACTGCTTGGCTCCCATGGCTGACGCTCTTAACAAGTACGCAGCTATCCAGTCGGGTATCATGTGCACAATTCACGCTTACACAGGCGACCAGATGACTCTGGACGGTCCTCAGAGAAAGGGTGACCTGAGACGTTCAAGAGCTGCCGCTGTAAACATTGTTCCTAACTCAACAGGTGCGGCAAAGGCTATCGGTCTTGTTATCCCCGAGCTCAACGGCAAGCTCATCGGTTCTTCTCAGAGAGTTCCCACACCTACAGGCTCAACAACAATCCTGACAGCTGTTGTTAAGGGTTCTGATGTTTCTGTTGAGGGTATCAACGCTGCTATGAAGGCTGCTGCAAACGAGTCTTTCGGCTACAACGAGGACGAAATCGTTTCATCCGACATCGTTGGTATGACATACGGCTCACTGTTTGACGCAACTCAGACAATGGTTGCTCCTATCGGCGACGACCTCTATGAGGTTCAGGTTGTATCATGGTATGACAACGAGAACTCATACACAAGCCAGATGGTTAGAACAATCAAGTACTTCTCAGATCTTGGTTAATCAATATGGTAATAAAAACGGTCTGCTCACGCAGGCCGTTTTTTTGTATGCTGTGAAAAATGCTTCGTACGCAGGCACTCCGCCGGAATAGCGGTAGTTTTCGCTGACCTAAACGGTCTGATATATATGTAACCTATTAATTGGGTAGTACTGTGTAATAATTAAAACTTTATTATTTAAATTATAATCCCTGTTATTTTATATACTCACATTGGTGTGTCTATCGCCCGCCCCGTTGCGCTTGCCGCCCTCCTCCCCAAGCGCCGGGGCGAGCAGGGCTCCCGAAAAGTCGAGAGACTTTTGGAGAAGGAGGAGTAAACGCCCATAAAAGCGAAGCCTTGCCGAATAGGAAAGGCGAGCAGCAAGGGCGTATTGCGACGATGCAGCGGCAATGTCGCCAAAGCCTTTATCAAAATTGTAAGCTGGCGAAATTACATATCTCGGGGTTTGGGGCAACGCCCCAATCGGTTTCCCCGAAGGGGAAAACCGACAGCGCTCGGGGCGGAGGCGGCTGTGACCCAAC
>JABLTO010073682.1_pt1 | contig 16702 bp, 19 predicted proteins | sample 7160091 | NCBI WGS metagenome assembly JABLTO01 (sample SAMN14651225, study PRJNA627086) | human gut metagenome | isolation source: feces | host: Homo sapiens
CGCAAAGCAGGCCGCGCCGCCCGCAAGGCCCTTTCGCCCGAGGTGCGGGCCGCCGCCAATGCCGCCCTGTGCGCGAACCTCTGGCAGCTGGATGCCGTGCAGAAGGCCCGCACCATCTTATTGTATGCGGCCTTCGGGGCCGAAGCCGACCTTGCCGCCTTTGCCGAAGAAGCGCTTCGGCAGGGCAAAGTGCTCGCCTACCCGGTGTGCGGCGAGGGATATTCGCTCACGGCCGCCGTGCCCGGTCCGGACGGCTGGGAGACGGGGCTTTACGGCATCCGCACGCCGGTGCCGGAGCGGTCGGAACTACTGGAACCGGAAGCGCTGGACCTTGTGCTCGTGCCCTGCACCGCCTTTGACGCGGACTGCCGCCGGGTGGGCATGGGCAAGGGCTACTACGATCGGTATCTGCCCCGCTGCAAAAACGCGGCGAAGATCGGCATTGCATTTGAGGTGCAGCGGGTGGACCGCGCCGCCGTGGACGAGCACGACCAGCGGCTGGACGCCTATGCAACAGAGAGGGGTATCTACACATGGAAATGATGGAACGAACTTGCAGCCAGTTCCTGGCAGAGCTGGCCAGCAAAGCACCCACACCGGGCGGCGGCGGAACAGCCGCGCTGGTGGGCGCGGCAGGCGTCGCCCTGGGCAACATGGTGGGCAATCTGACCACCGGCAAAAAGAAGTATGCCGCCGTGGAGGAAAAGATCCAGGCCCTGAACGCCAAGGCCGAGACCCTGCGCAAAGAGCTGGAAGCACTGGTGCAGGAAGATGCGGAGGCCTTTGCGCCGCTGGCCGCCGCCTACGGCCTGCCGAAGGACACGCCGGAACAGGCCGCCGACAAAGAGCGCGTTATGGAAACAGCTTTGACTCGGGCCGCGCTCGTCCCGATCAAGATCATGCAGAAATGCCTGGAGGGCATCACGCTTGCATATTCCTACGCTGTTGATGGCAGTACAATGGCCATCTCGGATGCAGGCTGTGCCGCAGTGTTGTGCAAAGCCGCCCTACAGGCTGCAAGCCTGAATGTTTTTGTCAACACAAAGTTGATGACCAATCGGGAATTTGCCACAGCGTTGGAACACACAGCAGAGCAGTTACTGGACGCAGGGACTTCTTATGCAGACGAAGCGTTCCATTATGTCAACGAAAAACTCCGCAGTAAATAAAGGAGAAACGATTATGGCAACGATTTTGAAGGGCGCGCCGGTGGTGGCCGCCATGAACGAACGCAACGCCGCATTGTGCGAACAGCTCAAGGCAAAGGGCGTGGTGCCCACGCTGGCTGTGGTGCGTGTGGGCGAGCGTGAAGACGACCTCTCCTATGAGCGCGGCGTCATGACCCGCTGCGGCAAGGTGGGTGTGGAGGTGAAGCAGTTCCTACTGCCCGCCGATGCCGCGCAGGACGACCTGCTGAAGGTCATCGCCGAAGTGAACGCCGATGACGCCATCCACGGGTGCCTTTTGTTCCGCCCGCTGCCCAAGCAGTTCAACGACCGCACCGTGCGCGCGGCCCTTGCCCCGGAAAAGGACATCGACGGCATTACGGACGGTTCGCTGGCCGGTGTGTTCACGAATACCGATCTCGGCTATGCGCCCTGCACGGCACAGGCGTGTCTTGAAATTTTGAAGTATTATAGCGTTCCCCTCTCCGGCAAGCGCGCCGTGGTGGTGGGCCGCAGCCTTGTGGTGGGCAAACCTGCCGCCATGATGCTGGACCGTGAGAACGCCACCGTCACCCTCTGCAACTCCCGCACCCAGAATCTGCCTGCTCTCTGCAAAGAAGCAGACGTAGTGGTGGTGGCCATGGGCAAGATGGGCGCGGTGGGTGCCGACTGCCTGCGGGAAGGCCAGACCGTCGTGGATGTGGGCATCCATGTCAACGAGGAGGGCAGGCTCTGCGGCGACGTAAAGTTTGCCGAAGCGGAGCCCGTGGTGGACGCCATCACCCCCGTGCCCGGCGGTGTGGGCACCGTGACCACCTCGGTGCTGGTGGGCCATGTGGTGCAGGCCGCTGCGAAAAAGGCCGGGCTGTAACATACACAATATGAAAAGAGGCGGTTCCCTTTTGCGAGGAACCGCCTCTTTTTGTGCGTTGCTCAGTGGTGGCAGCCGCAGGCATGAGCCTTGGTGCTGGACACCAGCGTGCCGTCCAGATAGGCCTGCACGGCCGCGTCGGCGCTGCCGGTGACGTTGCCGCAGACCTTGATGCCCGCACCCTGCAGCAGCTCCAGCATGGGCATGCCCAGGCTGCCGCAGATGACCACGTCCACCTGCATGGCAGCCAGCTGGCGGCCCAGGGCGTGGTGGCCCTCCGGTGCGCCGGGCACCAGCTCGGTGCCGGTGACGGCGTTGTTCTCCACGGTATAGACCTTGAAGGTCTTCGTCTGGCCAAAATGCTGGAAGATCTGGCCGTTCTCGTAATTGACTGCGATTTTCATAATGATGCTCCTTTTCCGGTGTTTCTCCCCCACTGTACCACAATCCGCACGGCAATGCAAGCGCTCTGCACACAGCAAACGGCCGACCGTCTCAATGGAAAACGGTCGGCCGTTTTTGCGTTTTTCCGCCGGGGTGCAGGGTTACAGCTTCCAGCCTTCGGCCTGCTGGCGGCCGCCCACAAAGGCGGCGTAGATGCCGGGCTGACCAATCAGCTGCTCATGGGTGCCCTGCTGCACGATGCGGCCGTGGTCCACGACCAGGATCTGGTCGGCATGGCGCACAGTCTTGAGCCGGTGGGCGATCATGATGATGGTCTTGTCGCGGGTCAGAGCTTCAATGGCCTTCTGCAGACGGTCCTCGTTCTCGGGATCCACGTTGGCGGTGGCTTCGTCCAGAATGACGATGGGCGCATCTTTCAGCATGGCGCGGGCAATGGCGATGCGCTGCTTTTCGCCGCCGGACAGGTGTGCACCGCCGCCGCCGATGACGGTATTGTAGCCGTCGGGCAGTGCTTCGATGAAATCATCGCAGCAGGCCTTGCGGGCGGCTTCCACTACCTGCTCATGGGTGGCGTCCGGGCAGCCGAATTTGATGTTGTTCTCGATGGTATCCGCAAACAGATACACGTTCTGGAACACCATGCTGATCTGGTCCATCAGGCTTTCCAGCGTGTAGTCCCGCACATCCACGCCGCCGATCTTCACGCTGCCGCTGTCTACATCCCAGAAGCGGGCCATCAGGCTGCACAGGGTGGATTTGCCGCTGCCGGAAGGGTCCACCAGCGCTGTCATTCTGCCCGCCGGGATGGAAAGGCTCACGTCATGCAAAATCTGCTTGTGCTCGTAGGAGAAGTCCACATGGTCGAACACGATATCGTGTTTTGCCGGGGCGATGGCCTTGCCGTGCTCGTCCATCTTCGGCATCTGTTCGGTCTCGACGGTGCGGTCGATGCTGGCCGCCGCCATGCGCAGCATGGAAACGCCCATGCCGAAGGCCTTGATCTGGTTGAACACCATGAAGGACATCACCAGCACCATCAGGGCCTTGGCCAGCGTCATGGTACCGCCCTGCCACAGCAGGATGGCCGCCAGCATCATGCCAACGCCTGCCAGCACGATGAGGCCGATGCGCCAGTCGAACAGGAGGATGATAACGGTGAACACCGCCGTGGTGATGAGGCCGCCCAGAATGTTCACCAGCACCATGGGCACCATGCTTTCAATGGCACCCACCACCGAGGTGCACACGCCGGAAAGCTGGCCCAGGCTGCTCTCGTTGAAGTAGCCCATGGGCACGCTCTTGAGTTTATCAGCGATGGAAATGCGGCGGTCGGCCGCCATAAAGTAGCCCGCGTGGGTCTGCAGCTGCTTGGAATAGCTGGACGCCACGACACCGCCAAAAATGCTCACCAGCACGAGGACCAGCGCCAACACGGCAACGCTCTTTGCGGTGCTGCCGCCCGTCAGGCCCAGCACCACCAGATAGATGGCACCCACCTGACACATCTGCAGCAGCGCGTTGACCACGCTGACCCCCACAGATTTATTGATATTGCCGCGCTCCTTGCCGGAGAACTGCCAGATCTTACGGAATGCTTCGATCATTCTGCGTCACCCTCCTTTGCACCCATGTGTGCCTGCCACATCTCGCGGTAAAGCGGGCTGCTCTGCAGCAGCTGGGCGTGGGTGCCCTGTGCCGCCACACGACCGTCCTGCACCACTGCGATATTCGCGGCATCCGTGATGGTGGAAAGACGGTGCGCAATAACGATGACCGTCTTATCCTTCACCAGACCGCTGACGGCCTTCTGGATGATGGCTTCGTTCTCAGGGTCGATGTAGGCAGTCGCTTCGTCCAGAATGACGATGGGCGCATCTTTCAGCATGGCGCGGGCAATGGCGATGCGCTGCCGCTCGCCGCCGGACAGGTGTGCACCGCCGCCGCCCACCATGATGTCATAGCCATGCTCCAGCTCGCCGATGAAGCTGTCGCAGCCGGCGGCGTGGGCGGCCGCTTCCACCTCGGCGTCGGTGGCGTTCAGGCGGCCCATGCGGATGTTCTCGCGCACGGTGTCGTCGAACAGGTAGTTATCCTGCGAGACAAAGGCCGTCTGCTCGTAGAGCTGGGCCAGTGGGATGTCTTTCAGGTCGCGACCGCCCCGGGTGATGGAGCCGGTCTTCACATCCCAGAAGCCAGCCGCCAGCTTGGCAATGGTAGATTTGCCGCTGCCGGAGGGGCCCACCAGCGCGGTCATTCTGCCCGCCGGGATGGAAAGGCTCACGTCATGCAGAATTTCTTTATCGTCGTGGTAGCCGAAGGAGACATGGTCCAGAACGATATCGTGGCCCGCAAAGGTGACGGGGGTCGTGCTGTGCTGCTGCTCCTCGGCGTTCAGAATCTCATCCACCTGGCCCACGGTGGTGCCCACCTGTGCCAGTGTATCCACAAAGTTGAAGGCCGCCACGATGGGGGCTGCCATGCCCAGTGCCAGAACGATGACCGTGAGGAAGGTTTCGGCCGTCAGGCTGCCGTGGAGATACAGCAGCCAGCCCACGGGCAGGATGGTGAGCATCTGTGCCGGGAAGAAGCCGTAGGCCATGGCCATGCCCAGCTGGCTCTTTTTCATCCAGTTCACATAATACTGGGCGTTGTAGCGCACCTTATCGGTGAGCTTTGCGTAGGACTTACTGCCCCGTTGTACAGCACCGTGCGCAGCCAGAAGCCGCACAGCGCCGTGATGAGCCACGGGGTGTAGGCCGAAAGTGTGCTCTCCCCTGCCAGCAGCAGCGCAATGATCTTTGCCGCCGCAAAGTAGGGCACCATGCCGCATACCGAGCCGACCACCGCCAGCACCACTGCCGTGATGAGTTTGCCGTGTTCGGCTTCGCCCAGCTGCCAGATGCGCCCCACCGGACTTTGTTTTTCCATATGGGATTCCCTCCTTGAAATGCTTTCTTTCGAAAATTAGTTTTGGCTAACTTTCAATTCTATGGAAAGGCCGCCGTCTCCGGCAGCCTGCCAACGACTTTATTCCGGCAGATCGGGGAAAATGGCCCCAAACCCGGTGTGATGGTACCGACCCAGCAGGTCGATATATTGTTTGGCTTCCGCCCGGCTCATGCCGTGGCGCACCACCTCAAAGATGCCCTCAAAATAAGCGGTGGTCACCATGTGCAGCACCGTCTCGGTGGCGGCGGCGCCCATCTGCTCCGGGTAGCCCACGGCTTCCATGTACTTGTAGGTATACTCCACCTCGATGCGCACCATTTCATCCACAAAGTTGTGGAAGCGGGTGCCGTAAGAGGAATCCAGCAGCAGGCGGAACGCATCCAGATGGTCGTACATATAATCCACGAGCCGCTCCATGCCGCCCGCCGCATACTCGGTCATCTCTGCCGCCTGCGCGGTGCTGTCCATCTGGTGGAAGCTCTCCTGAATTTTCAGGAACATCTCCATCATGCCGTTCACCACCGGCTCCACAATGGCCGAGAACAGGCCCTCTTTGTCCTTGAAGCGGACATAGATGGAGTTGGTGCTGGTGTCGGCCGCCGCCGCAATGGTGCGCAGCGAAGCCTCCGTATAGCCCTTGTCCAGAAATTCCTGCTTTGCACAGGCCAGAATGCGCTCTGACACGCCCTCGATCTGCTTTGCCATCCGTGCCCTCCGTCGATTCATAACAGCGTTTCATAACATCGTTATGATTATAGCGGGCCGCTTTGGCTTTGTCAAGCACCCCGGCAAAACAAAAAAGTGCTGCAGCCTGTTTTCGCAGGCCACAGCACAGATTTTACCAAAATGATTCGGGATCGCAAGTGCCGATCCGCCCGTTTCCATCCAAACAGACAGGACAGTTTCGGCCGGTTCAGAGCGCCGGGAGCTCCTGCCAGGCCGGCAGACGGTGGAGCGCCCGCACAATGTTGCACTGCTCCAGCAGGGTGCCGTCTCCGTCGCAGACAGTGGCATACCACATCGGGCTGCGCAGCTTTTTCGTTTCCGGGTCAAATAGCCGTTCCGGGCAGCTGGCATACTGGAAATGCAGGTGGCTCAGCAGCCCGCCGCTCTGCCGCGCCGCGCGGGCAGGCATCGGCTCCATGGCCAGCAGGCAGCGGAACGGCCAGTTCTCGGCGGCATCCCGGGCCACAAAGAGGGCGTTTTCCTTGCCTTCCAGGCCCTTTTCCAAAACGCCTTCCCTGCGGTAGACCGCCTTGCCAAGGCTCGTGCCGTCGGCAGCCAGCCATTCGATGCACAGCCGGTCGTCTTCCGCCGGGGTGATGTTCCAGCCGCCGAGGGACTGCGGGTTTTCCGGGCTGGTGGTCACGCAGGCCATCTGCCAGAACTTTTTCACGCCGCTGCGGAACATCGGCATCTGCGCGGCAGCCGCTTCGGCATCCTGCCAGGCCTTGCAGAGGTAAGGATCGGTGCTGGTGAGGTAGCTTTCAAAGTTCTGCCACCGGCCCAGCCAATCGCTCGGATGATAGTTCATGTTTTTTCTCCTTTTTGATTCGGCAGCACAAGGATGCGGTCGCACCAGTCCGCTGCCAGTTCTTCGTCATGGGTGATCACGATCAGCGTTTTGCCCTGGGCCTTCAGCTGCTGCAAAAGCCGGCCCACCTGCTGCATGCTGCCGCGGTCAAGGCCGCTGGTAGGTTCGTCCAGCAGCAGAAGCTTCGGCCCCAGCATACAGGCCGCCGCAAACGCGACGCGCTGCTTTTCACCGCCGGACAGCTTGAACACACTGCGATCCATCAGGGCTTCCAGATGGAACCGTGCCACGACCTCGTGCACCCGTTGCCGGATGGCTTCGGGCGGCATGCCGCTGTTTTCGCAGGGGAAAGCCCGTTCGGCGGTGGTGTCCACGTTGAAATACTGGGTCTTGGGGTTCTGGAACACGCTGCCCACCAGCGGCACATACTGTTCTATGGCCGCACTGCCCGCCAGCAGGCTGCCAACGGTGCAGCTTCCGGTGAGTTCCCCGGGATAAAACGCAGGGGCAAGGCCGTTCAGCAGGCGGGAAAAGGTGGTTTTGCCGCAGCCGCTTCGGCCGCAGAGCAGCACGCACTCGCCGGGCCGGATCTCCAGCGTCACATTCTGCAGCGCGGGTGCCGCACTGCTTTGATAAGTAAAGGAAACGTCTTTGCTTTCAATAAAAGCGCTCACAGCAGGGTCACCACCTTCCACAGCAGCGGCAGGGTGCACAAGGCGGGATACACAAAATCCCACACGGTGAGGCGCAGCTCGGTCATGCAGGTGTGCACCCCGGGCAGGCCGATGCCTTTGGTCAGCGCCGCCACCGAAAGGTCCTGCGCCACATTGTTGCCGTTCATCAGCAGCGGCATGAGGATATACTCCAGCGACTGCATCGGGTGGAGCAGCAGCGCCGCCTTGCCTTCCGCAATGCCGCGCAGGGCCATGGCACTGCGGATCTGGCGGTAATCTTCCTGCACCGTCAGGAAGAACCGCACCACCACGGCGCAGGGAATGATGACACTTTCGGGGACATGCATCCGGCGCAGCGCACTCGTCAGCTCGCCCACCGTCGTGGTGGAAAATGCGTAGATGCCCGTGATGAGGCAGGGCAGCATCATGCGGATGCCCACCGAAACCAGCGACAGCAGGTTGAGCAGAACGCCCTCCCCTGCCATCGGAACCACCCACAGGTCGATGCCCAGCAGCACAAAATAAAACACAGACAGCCGGACGCCCGAACGGACGCGCCCGGACAGGAAAAACAGCAGCAGGAACAACCCTGTCGCCGCAGCTTCGGCACCGGTGCCGACGTGGAAGAACAGCATCAGGTTCGCCAGCAGCAGCAGATAGAGTTTCGCGCGCGGATCCAGACGGAAGCTCATGCAACGATACCTGCTTTTTCAAAGTGTTTCTTCATCATTTTCTGGCCGAACACACCGCCCAGAACGGCGCAGACCAAAATCAGCACGACACAGGCTGCGAAACTGCCGCTGTTGATGGGCGCAAACAGCGTGTTGATGTAAGCAGCATCCTTGCCGCGGGCCGTCAGGTTTGCGATGTAGGCATCCTTCATGAACCAGAGCGGCAGGATGGGACCGGTCAGGCCGTAGGAGAAGACCACATAGCTGACCAGCAGGAGCTTTTTGCTGCGGTAATTGCCCAGTTTTGCCACCCAGTCGGCCAGCAGGCCGCAGACGATGTTCGCCGCAAAGGAGAGCACGAAATGGCCGGACACAAAGAAGAACAGGCCCATCACAAGGCCCATGATGCTGATGCCGCCAAACTTCTGCAGCTTTGCCGCCAGCAGCATGTACACGCTGCCGGAGATGAGGGCGGCCAGTGCCGGGAGCAGAATGTTGCCCACGCCCGGCAGCAGCGCACAGGTAAAGGTGGCGATGGTCACCAGCACAAAGTAGATAGCCGTGAAAACGCCGACCGAGATCAGATCGGGGATGGTCAGTTTTTTCGAGCTTGGATGATTCATGGAAGGTCCTCCGTATTATTGTTAGATTCAGCTAACTTTTAGTTTTATAAAAAGGCCATGTTGGGGCATGGCACTTTTCCGTTTGGTTCAAAAGAGCTGGGCGCAGATGCCCTGCGCCATCCAGAGCAGGATGCGCGGGTAGTCCTCCCCCAGCTTTTTGCGCATGGGCACTGTCAGGATCAGGCTGCGCAGCGCATTGACCGCCTGCTCCTCCGGGACTTTGAGGGTCCCGCTCTGGGTCAGGAACCGGTGGAACACTGCATATTCCTGTTCCTGCTGGGCACGGCGCTCCTCCGGCGGGATGGCGCAGAGGATCTCGGGGGCGTCCTGCTCCCAGAAGCGGCACAGCCCGCTTTCGTCCAGCGCCCGGCACCCGGCAAGGATGGCCTGGGTCAGCTGCCGGGCAGGCGTGCCCCTGCCCTCCTGCAGCAACTGCATCGCCGGGCCGTACAGTTCCGCGTGCATCTGACGCAGCAGGGCATAAAACAGATGTTCTTTGGACGGGTAAAAACGGTAGAACGCGCCTTTGGAGATCCCGGCGCTGGCCGTCAGCTGCTCCACCGTGATCTTACGCGCGCTCTGCTCTTTGACAAAAAGGCGCGCACTTGCAAGCAGTTTTTCCGTGATGGCAGAGCGCTCCTCTGCCGTAAATGCGATCGGCATGGTTCCTCCTGTGACTGAAATCTCAGTTCGGTCACAGTTAGGACAGCATAACTACAAACCGCTGTCAAGGGGATGCACCTGCTAACTTTTTGCAGCAAAAAAAAAAAGACACCTCAGCTTCGTGCCAAGGTGTCTTTTTCGAAAGGAGGAACCCGGAGAATGTCGGTCAGCCTGCCAGGTTCTCGGTGCAGAACAGCTGGATGCAGTTGTCGATCATCGCGGCATCGCCCCCAGGTCGATGCCGAACCACTCCATCAGCTGGCGGCTCTCCGGCGCAATGGCATCCAGGTCCAGCAGGATGGTGATGCCGTGGTAGTGCCGCAGCGGGAAGCTGGAAAAAGACTTTTTGCGGGTGCCAGCGCTCACCGCAAAATCCCCTGCCGCCAGGTAGCAGCAGCTGTTCTCGCCAAAGCTGCACTCGTAGCGGCCCACCCGGCAGTGGTTGATCTCGATCACGTTCCGGGCGGCCTGCTGGTCCTGGTTGCACCAGGCCAGATGCATATCGTTGTAGCACAGCTCCACCCCGGCGAATACCGGGCACACGGTGAGTTTTCCGGTGCCGGTCTCGTTGGAGATGTGATAGATCTGCGCCGCACCGGAAGCCTTGTCTGCCGGGCGCAGAGTGCCGTAAAAGGGTTCGATCATGGTTTTTCTCCGTTTTGTCTGTTTGGATAGATTTGTCAGTTATACTATACAAACTCCCGCCTGCTCTGTCAAGCTTCCGCCGGGGCCGGATGCACACAAAGCCCCTTCCGGACCCGGCGCAGTGCCGGGCCAAAAGAGGCCTTGCAGCATTTGATTCGGTTTCTGTTTTACAGGTTCCAGCCTTCCGCTTTTTCGCGGATGCGCACGAACTGCTGGTAGCGGCCCGGCTGCCGGATCAGCTGGGCATGGGTGCCCTGTTCCACGATGCGGCCGTCATCCACCACCAAGATCTGGTCAGCCTGCTCGATGGTGGCCAGACGGTGGGCAATGGTGATGATGTTCTTGCTGTCGGCGATGGACTGGCGGATGGTGTCCAGCGCAGCGGCATCTTTGCCGAAAGATTTGACCACCGCAAGGCCCCGGGCGTATTCCAGAATGGCACCGGTCATATCCCGGTTGGCCTGTGCTTCCACAGGGGCATTCTGGGCACTGTAGTGAGAGATGCCCAGCAGAAACACCAGCGACACTGCCGCTGCCGCCAGCGCAATGACCGCCGTGCGGAGACTGAACACCAGCAGGCTGAGGAACACCACCGCAAAGTTCAGGTAGCCGCCCACAAAGTTGTCGATCATGCGGATGCCCATGCCTTCCAGCGTGCCAAGGCCGGTGGTGAGCGAGTTGAGGATGTTGCCGGTGCTCACCTGCTGGAAGTAGCCCAGCGACACCCGCTTGAGGGCGTCGCCCACGGCAAGGCGGTCCCGGGCCACCAGCTCATAGCTGATGGCTTCCTGAAAACGGGCGCGGAGGTAATCAAACAAAAAGCGCAGGGACACCAGCACCAGCAATAATATAAGGCTTTTCCACACCCATCCGGTATCAAAGGGCGTGCCGTCCATGGCACTTTGCAGCAGCAGGCCGATGGTGTAGGCCGCCGCCATGATGGGCAGTGCCGTGAACAGGTGGGAGAAAAAGGACACCACAAAGCCCGCGTAGAGCCTGCCCTTAAATTCGCCGCACCAGTCGATGATGCGCTTGACGGTTTTAAACATGATTTACTCCTCCTTCCCGGCGGACGAGACCGCCCACGCCTTGGCCCCGATGTGAACCTGCCACATCTCGCGGTAGAGCGGGCAGTCTGCCAGCAATTGTTCCTGGGTGCCCTCGGCCAGGATGCTGCCGTTTTGCAGCACCACAATGTTGTCCGCGTTTTTAATGGTGGAAAGGCGGTGCGCAATCACCAGCAGAGTCTTGCCTCTGGTCAGGGCGGCAATGCTCTGCTGAATTTTATCTTCGTTCTCCGGGTCGGTGAAGGCGGTGGCCTCGTCCAGAATGACGATGGGCGCATTTTTCAGCAGCATCCGCGCGATGGCGATGCGCTGCTTCTCGCCGCCGGAAAGCCGTTTGCCGGCTTCGCCCGCCGGGGTGTCGTAGCCCTGCGGCAGCTTTGCAATGAACTCCTCGCACTGGGCGGCCCGGGCAGCGGTCTTCACCTGCTCATCCGTGGCAGCGGGGTTGCCCAGGCGGATGTTTTCCAGCAGCGAGCAGCGGAACAGGTAGTTATCCTGCGTGACAAAGCTGACAAGGCCGGAAAGCTGGGCAAGCGGCATCTGGCGCACATCTACCCCGCCGATGGTGATGGAGCCTTGCGTCACATCCCAGAACCGGGCGATTAGCTTTGCCACAGTGGATTTGCCGCCGCCGGAGGGGCCCACCAGCGCCGTGAAGCTGCCCTGCGGCAGGGCAAGGTCGATGCCGTGCAGCACTTCCGGGCCGTCTGCCGAATAGGAAAAATGAACGTTTTTCAGCTCCACACCGGTGCCCTGCAAAGCGGCAGGCTGGGCCGGTTCCGGCAGGGCGGGCATTTCGAGGAACGCTTCCAGGCTTTCCACGGTGGCTTTCACCTGCCGCATGTTCTCAGAGAAGACTTCCAGCTTGGCCAGCGACCCCACCATGGACATGGACAGCATCACGGCCAGCGCCGCCTGCGTCAACCGCCAGTCGATGGCAAACAGCGCAATAAAGCTGACAACCGGCAGCACGATGTGGCCCGCGCCTTCCGGGATCATGTGGGCCAGCGGCGGCTCGATGTTCTCGATCTTGTCCACGAGAATGCTCTTGATCTCGCCGATGGAGTGCTTTTGCACCTCGCCCAGCGGCGCATGGAGAAAACGCTCCACCAGCCGCAAGCGCAGCCCCTCCAGAATATTGTAGGCCGCGTGGTGAGAGATGCCGGTGGAAAGGGTGAAGCACAGCACCTTGCCCGCATACGCTGCCAGCGACCACGCGCACCAGCTGATGACGGCAGCCTTCGCGGCCGTGCCCGCAGCGAACAGACAGATGACCCGGTACATGCAGAAAAACGGCACCAGCCCCAGAAGGATGCTGACGACTGACAGCACAACGGACAGCCCCAGCTCCCCTTTTGCATTTTTTGCGTAGGCGAACAGGGCGCTCATCCAGCTCGACTTTTTTGTTTCATGAAGTTCCCTCCCGATGTGTTACGTTCCGTCCGGCCTTTCGCTCAAAAAGATTAGTTTGCGCTAACTTTATTAGCCCGAAAAAAGCCTTTCGGCTGCTTTTATTATACCGGGCCTTTTCTACTTTTTCCAGCCCGGAACGGTCCATTCTGCTCCAATTGGTTTTCAAGTTTTGGCCGCCGGGCACACAGCAAAAAACACCCTCTCTGCCGGGTACACAGAGAAGGTGTTCGGTTTCCTGTTTATTGGATGATTCGAAACGATGGTTTATGCGCGGATGGCGACCTTCATGCTCTTGACGTAGGCCCCGATGTGTTCCGGCGCGGCGGTGCCGTACTGTTCCAGCAGCTTGATGATGGCCGAACCCACAATGGCACCATCGGCGATGCCGGCCATCTTCGCGGCCTGCTCCGGGGTGGAAATGCCAAAACCGATGGCGCAGGGTGTTTTGGTATTCTCCCGCACCACCTGCACGATGGATGCAAGGTCGGTTTTGATCTCGCTGCGGGTGCCGGTGACGCCCAGACTGGACACGATGTACAAAAAGCCCTCGGCCTCTTTGGCGATCATGGCAATGCGGTTTTCGGAGGTGGGCGCGATCATCGAGATGAGGTCTACGCCGTACTGGCGGCAGATGGGCAGGAATTCGTCCTTTTCCTCATAGGGCAGGTCGGGCAAAATCAGGCCGTCGATGCCGATCTCTGCACAGGTGGAGATGAACTTCTCGGCCCCGTAGGAGAACACCACGTTTGCGTAGGTCATGAACACCATGGGGATGGTCACATCCCTGCGCACCTCGCGGACGAGATCGAACACCTTATCGGTAGTGGTGCCTGCCTTCAGGGCCCGGATGTTCGCGCCCTGAATGACCGGGCCCTCGGCGGTAGGGTCGGAGAAGGGGATGCCCAGCTCAATGAGGTCGGCACCGTTTGCCGCCATGGCACGGACGGCTGCGGCGGTGGTGGCCAGATCGGGGTCGCCGCAGGTGATGAACGGAATGAATGCTTTGCCGCCTGCAAAGGCCTTTGCAATGTTACTCATGAAGATCCTCCCCTCTGTAGCGGGCGATGGCGGCGCAGTCCTTATCGCCGCGGCCGGAAATGGTGATGACGATGATCTTGTCTTTGTCCATGGTGGGTGCCAGCTTGATGGCGTGGGCCACCGCGTGGGCCGACTCAATGGCCGGAATGATGCCCTCGGTGCGTGCCAGATACTCAAATGCATCCACCGCTTCGTCGTCGGTAATTGCTACATATTCGGCACGGCCGATGTCGTGCAGCCATGCGTGTTCCGGGCCGATGCCGGGGTAATCCAGACCCGCCGAAATGGAGTAGACCGGTGCGATCTGGCCGTATTCATCCTGGCAGAAATAGGACTTCATACCGTGGAAAATGCCCAGACGCCCCGTGTTGATGGTGGCGGCAGTCTCGAAGGTATCAATGCCGCGGCCTGCTGCTTCGCAGCCGATGAGCCGCACGCTCTTATCCTCGATGAAATTATAGAAACTGCCGATGGCGTTGGAGCCGCCGCCCACGCAGGCAATGACAGCGTCCGGCAGGCGTCCTTCCTTTTCCAGCATCTGCTCCTTGATTTCTTTGGAGATGACGGCCTGAAAATCGCGCACGATGGTGGGGAACGGGTGCGGGCCCATGACGGAACCCAGGCAGTAGTGCGTGTCGCTGATACGGCTGGTCCACTCGCGCATGGCTTCGGACACGGCGTCCTTCAGGGTGCCGGTGCCGCTGGTAACGGGGATGACCTCGGCACCCAGCAGGCGCATCCGGTAGACGTTCAGGGCCTGCCGTTTGGTGTCTTTCTCTCCCATGAACACCACGCACTCCATGCCCATCAGGGCGGCGGCGGTAGCCGTGGCTACGCCGTGCTGGCCTGCGCCGGTCTCGGCGATGAGCCGGGTCTTGCCCATCTTCTTCGCCAGCAGTGCCTGCCCGAGGACGTTGTTGATCTGATGGGCACCGGTGTGGTTCAGGTCTTCGCGCTTGAGGTAAATTTTTGCACCGCCGAGGTCCTCGGTCATCTTCTTGGCGTAGTACAGGCGGCTGGGGCGGCCTGCGTATTCGTTGAGCAGCTCGGTGAGTTCGCGGTTGAACTCCGGGTCGTTTTTGTAGTGGTTGTAGGCTTCTTCCAGCTCAATGACGGCATTCATCAGTGTTTCGGGGATATACTGTCCGCCGTGAATGCCAAAGCGTCCGTTGGGGTTCGTCATGGCGTTTCATTCCTTTCGTCATTTGTCGTTTTTTCGCACGGCGGCCACGAATGCCGCCATCTTTGCGGGGTCCTTCTTCCCTGCCGTTTCAATGCCGGAACTCACGTCCACCGCATAAGGGTGAAACCGCTTCACGGCGTCTCCCACCGTGTCCGGATCAAGCCCTCCGGCGAGGAAATAAGGGCGTTCGAATTTCTCTAACAAAGTCCAGTCAAAGGCCGTGCCGGTGCCGCCTGCGCCGGAGTCCAGCAGAATGAGGTCTGCCGGGCTTTTTTGAGCATTTGTAAGGCTTGCGGCATCTGTCACGCGGACCGCCTGAATCAGCGGTTTGTTTGTCAATTTTCGCAGGCATTGGATGTAGGTTTCGTCCTCCTGCCCGTGGAGTTGAGCGATGTCGATGATGCCCGTGTTCAAAAGGCTCGCCACCGCTTCCGGCGTTTCGTTCACGAACACGCCCACAGCCTGAATTTGGGGTGAAAGCTGGGCTTTCAATGCAGCCGCCATTTTCCGGGAAACCGCCCGTTTGCTCTTGGCCGCAAACACAAAGCCGATGTATTCCGGCTGCAAGGCATTTGCCGCCGCGATATCCTCCGGGCGGGTCAGGCCGCACAGTTTGATCCTGGTCATCTTACAACAGCCCTTTCAATTCCTGCAGCTTCGCGGTCTTGTCCGGGGCCCGCATGAGCGTCTCACCAATGAGCACCGCGTCCGCGCCGATGGCAGCCAGCTGGGCCACATCCTCGGCGGTCTTCACGCCGCTCTCCGAGACAAAGAGCACATCCTTCGGGATGCGGGCGCGCAGGCGGCGGCTGTTTTCGGTGTCCACCGTGAAGTCCTTCAGGTTGCGGTTGTTCACACCGAGGATGCGCGCCCCGGCTTTGAGCGCCCGTTCCACTTCGGCATCGTCGTGGGCTTCCACCAGAGCGGAAAGACCCAAACCATCGCAGACAGTAAGATACTCTTTCAGCTGTGCGTCGTCGAGGATAGCACAAATGAGCAGCACCGCCGACGCGCCCAGAAGCTTTGCTTCATAGATCATGTATTCATCCACCGTGAAGTCCTTGCGCAGGCAGGGCGTGGAGACGGCGGATGCAATTTCTTTTAAATAGGTGTCGCTGCCGAGGAACCACTTCGGTTCGGTCAGCACCGAAATGGCGTCCGCCCCGGCGGCCTGGTACTCCTTCGCAATTTGCAGATACGGGAAGTCCGGTGCGATGAGGCCTTTGGAAGGTGATGCCTTTTTGCACTCGCAGATGAAGGCAAGGCCCGGCTTTGCAAGGGCTTTTTCAAACCGGAAATCGCCTTTTAGCAAGGTCAGCGCCTGCCGTTTCACTTCGGCGGGCGGCAATTGCTGCTTTACCGTTTCCACCCGCTGCCGGGCGTGTGCGGCCAGCTGGTCTAAGATGTTCATGCGGTCTCCTCCGGGCGGTTGCTCACCTCAATGAACTTTTCCAGCACAGCGGCGGCCTTGCCGCTGTCGATGAGCTGAGCGGCCAGTGCAATGCCGTCGGCCATCGTGTCCGCCTTGCCGCCGATGTAAAGGGATGCGCCCGCGTTCAGCAGAACGGCGTCGCGCTTGGGGCCCTTCTCGCCTGCCAGAATAGCACGTGTGATGGCAGCATTTTCTGCTGGTGCGCCGCCCACAAGGTCGGCCTTTTCGCAGCGGGCAAGGCCGAACTGTTCCGGCTCAATGGTGTAGCACTTGTACCAGCCGTCCTTGATCTCGCACACCTTGGTGGGTGCACTCAGGCTGATCTCGTCCAGCTTATCCTTGCCGTAGACCACCATGCCGCGCTTGAC
>JABLTO010062532.1_pt1 | contig 16693 bp, 12 predicted proteins | sample 7160091 | NCBI WGS metagenome assembly JABLTO01 (sample SAMN14651225, study PRJNA627086) | human gut metagenome | isolation source: feces | host: Homo sapiens
CGTCCTCTCATGGGAAAAGTCTCAGGAGAGCTTTCTGATTACTGCGTAGTTACGAGCGACAATCCTCGTACTGAGGATCCTGATGCCATAATAGCTGATATCATACCGGGCATAGATCCTACAGGCTGCGAGTATACGGTAGAGCATGACCGCAGACGCGGCATAAAAAAGGCTCTCGGGGAATGGAAGCCGGGCGATACTGTAATAATAGCAGGAAAGGGTCATGAGACATATCAGATCATAGGTACTGTAAAGACTCACTTTGACGACAGAGAAACAGCTATGCAGATAATAGAACAGGAACTGTAAAAACAGTTTTAAAAAGTTTTAAGTATTAGGGGAGAAATAAATGCCATGAAAAAGATGAAGGCAGATAAAATAGCGAGATTCGCCGGAGGAAAACTCACAGGTCCGGCCGGAAATTGCGCTGAAAGTGTTGAAACAGATTCAAGAAAGGCTTCGGAGGGCAGCCTCTTCATAGGGCTCAAGGGAGAAAATAACGACGGCAACGATTTCGCGGCGGCAGCTTATGAAAACGGATGCCGCATGTTCATGCTTTCTTCTGAGGAGAAGGCGTCTGAACTCACCGGTGCTCACAGCGATGCGGCTGTCATACTCGTTGACGATACGCTCACAGGTATGCAGCAGTTTGCAAAGAATTTTATAGAAGACGCCGACATATACCGCGTAGCTGTCACAGGCAGCACCGGAAAAACTTCTACAAAGGAGATACTGCGCTGCATATTTGAGTCAAGATACGCGACTATATGCAACCATGAAAATTTCAACAATCATATAGGCGTTCCTCTGACTGCGTTCCAGATAGAGAACGACACAGAGGTAGGCATATTTGAAATGGGCATGAACCATATGGGAGAGATAAAGGTGCTTGCAGACATCGTAAGGCCTGAAACTGCCATAATCACAAACGTAGGCATATCTCACCTCGGAAATCTCGGAAGCCGTGAAAATATACTTGAAGCAAAGATGGAGATCACATCGTTTATGGACGATATGGAACATCTTCTCATTTACAACGCCGATAATGACATGCTTCAGGAGATAAACGGCGAAGATTTTGATTTTGATAAAGTAAGAGTAGGCGTGAAGGGCGGAAAGCGCGGAGCAGTTATAAGCGATGTAGTTGACAACGGCGAGGCAGGCGTAGACTTTACGCTTTCATTCGCAGGAGACAGCGTCAGGTTCCATCTGCCTGTTCCCGGAAAGCATAATGCATGGAACGCTTCGCTTGCTATAATCGCAGGCATACGCTATGGCATAAGCATGCGCGAGAGCGCAGCGGCGCTTAAGCATCTTGACATTGCAGGCAACAGGCTCAATATACAGGAGTCTGAAAACAGTATAAAGGTAATAAACGATGCATACAACGCAAGCCCTGATTCTGTAAAGGCAGGCATAGACGTGCTGATGTCTCTTGATGCAGGCAGGAAGGTTGCCGTACTTGCCGATATGTTCGAGCTCGGAGACGGATCTGATGACTACCACAGGGAAGTAGGAAAATACGCTGCAGACAATGGCGTTGACATACTCATAGCCGTAGGCGAAAGCAGTACTGCCAATACAGCTGCAGCCGCAGCTGAAATAATGGGCGCGGACAGAGTATTCAGCTTTGCTGATGCGGATGCTTTTACTGCCGGCGCCGGCAGCATATTGAAAAAAGGCGATGCGGTTCTCGTGAAAGGCTCGCATGGAATGCATATGGAAAAAGCAGCAGAATTTATACTTAATATGGGAGCTTAGTAATGGACGGTCATTTTCAGATAATACTTACGATAATAATAGCTTTTGTGATAACAGCGATACTCGGACCGGTGACTATCCCGATCCTTCATAAGATAAAAGCAGGACAGAGCATAAGAGAGGAAGGTCCGAAAGCGCATCAGGTAAAGGCAGGCACGCCGACTATGGGCGGTATAATGATAATACTTGCCGTTATAATAACATGCATGACTATAGGCCACGGTCTCAACGCCGATATGGGAATACTTCTCCTGTCATTCGTGCTCTGCGGCCTTATAGGGTTCTGCGACGACTTTATAAAAGTTGTAAAAAAGAGGAATCTTGGCCTTACTGCGCTTCAGAAGCTTATATTTCAGATAATAATAGCGATAATAATAGCTGTATATCAGGCAAAGGTATCTGTATACGGAACTAGTGTATACATCCCAATATGGAAAAATTATATAGATCTCGGATGGTTCTATATACCATTTATAGCATTCGTGCTCGTAGCGGCTGTAAATGCTGTGAACCTTACTGACGGGCTTGATGGCCTTGCGAGCGGATGCACAGCTATAGTAGCGCTTTTCTTCGCTATAGTAGGCAATGCTACGGGATGCACGAGTCCTACTGTATTTACGGCGGCGGTAGCCGGCGCATGCATAGGATTCCTTCTTTTCAATCATTACCCTGCAAAGGTATTCATGGGAGACACAGGCTCGCTGGCTCTGGGCGGAGCTCTTGCGACTGCGGCTGTCATGATGAATATAGAAATGATACTGCCGCTCGCCGGCGGTATATTCGTCGTAGAAGTACTGTCTGTAATAATACAGGTAGTAAGCTTTAAGACAAGAGGCAAAAGAGTGTTTAAGATGGCGCCGCTCCATCATCATTTTGAGCTGAGCGGATGGAAGGAAACTAAGGTAGTTGCGGTATTCTGGACGATCACACTCATTTTGTGCGTGCTTTCGATGCTGATACTTTAATCTATGCAATGTTCATGGGAGGTCAATGATATGGAAAAAAAGGCAGAAAATATACGCGCGCTCGTTATAGGACTCGGAAGATCCGGAAAAGCAGGAGCTGAGGCTCTTGTAAACATGGGCGCTGAGGTAGATGTATACGACAGCAATGAAGACATTGAAAAACGCGACTGGGCCGGCAGCATAGGAGCTGCTATAAGCTTCGGCGAAAGACCTGTGAACGTTAAGGGATATGACATGCTCGTTCTCAGCCCGGGTGTGCCTACTGACAAGGAATTTATAAAAGAGGCAGAAGCTGAGGGCACCGAGGTCATAGGCGAGCTTGAGCTTGCATATAGATACGGTAACGGAAAGTACGTAGCCATTACAGGAACTAACGGAAAGACTACTACTACTACTCTTGTAGGCGAGATATTTAAAGAAGCCGGAAAAAAGACAGAAGTAGTTGGAAATATAGGCGTGGCCGTTATGACGAAAGCCATGGATGTAGATGATGATACGTACCTCGTTACGGAGTGCAGCAGCTTCCAGCTCGATACTGTTGTAAATTTCAAGCCTGAGATATCAGCAGTGCTCAATATAACGCCTGACCATCTCGACAGGCACAAGACGATGGAAAATTATGCAAATGCGAAGGGAAAGATATTTGCGAACCAGGGTCCTGAAGAGTACTGCATATACAATTATGACGACGAGATCGTAAGAGAACTTGTAAAAAACTGTAAAGCAAAGCTCATACCTTTCAGCAGAAAGAGAGAATTCGAGTGTTCATCAGCCTATGTAAAGAACGGAAATATCGTAGTACGCGACGGCAAATTCATATTTGTGGTTTGCCGCGATGACGCGCTTAAGATACCGGGACTCCACAATCTCGAAAACGCGCTTGCGGCTGCAGCGATATCCTACTTTGCAGGCATAAAGATAGATGTCATAGCCAAGGTGCTCAAAACATTCAAGGGCGTAGAGCACCGTATAGAGGACTGCGGAGCTGTAAACGGAGTAAAATATATAAATGACTCAAAGGGTACTAACCCTGACGCAGCAATAAAGGCAGTCATGTCATTCAGGAACATACTGCTCATAGCCGGTGGCTATGACAAGGGCGCATCATTTGATGAATTCATAGCAGGCTTTGACGGAAGAGTAAAGACGCTGATACTTATGGGTGTTACGGCGCCAAAGATAAAAGAAGCTGCTGAAAGAGCCGGATTTACGGATATCCACATGGTAAAAGACATGAAGGAGGCCGTAACTACAGCCAGCAGACTCGCAGTAAAGGGCGATACAGTCCTGCTTTCTCCTGCGTGTGCAAGCTGGGATATGTACAAAAAATTTGAGGATCGCGGCGATGATTTCAGAAACTGTGTCAAAGAGCTTGAAAAATAGCCGCTCAGGTCTCTACAGGGAGGTATGCTGATGCCATCACAGGACAATGTCATACAACTGAAAAAAAGACGTAAAAGTAAAAAAGAAAAGCCTAAAAGGATAATGCGCGGCGGCGATTTCTGGCTGGTAGCGCTCGTTTTCGCGCTTGTAGTATTCGGCGTTGTAATGGTGTTCAGCGCCAGCTATTATTACTCCATAAGCAAAGAAGGAACGCCGTATTATTATCTTAAAAGAGATATAATGTTCGTCATGATAGGTGCGGTATGCTTTATGTTTGCTGCCATGATCGATTACCATAAATGGAGAAAATGGGCTATACCGGCGCTTTTACTGAGTACGGTCCTGTTGTGTATACTTCTTGTACCGTCGCTGCCGTTCGTCGTTTCACTTAACGGTAAAGCAAGATGGATAGGCGTCGGGCCGGTAACTGTCATGCCCGGCGAGATAGCGAAGGCTGCCGTTATACTTTGCGTAGCTGCGTGGCTTTCGAGAAAGCCTAACATGATACTCAGCATAAAAAATGGCATACTTCCGATGTTCGTGCTAATGGGCTTCATATGCGGCCTTATAGGTATAAACAACGCAATAACAGCCGCTACTGTAGCTGTTATAATAATAGGAATGATGTTCATAGCGGGTATGAGGATAAAATACCTTGTCAGTATCATAGGACTTGGCGCGGCTGCTTTTGCCGGACTGATAATCCTTGAGCCTTACCGTATGAAGCGTGTAACGAGCTTCCTTGATCCGTTTGCAGATCCGCGGGGATCCGGTTATCAGGTAGTTCAGTCGCTGCTTGCGCTTGGCTCAGGAGGACTTTTTGGAAAAGGGCTTGGACGGAGCGTGCAGAAAACGCTTTATCTGCCTGAACCGCAGAACGACTTTATATACGCCATAATAGGCGAAGAGATAGGATATATAGGACTTTTGCTGCTGCTGCTCGCGTATCTGCTGCTCATATGGCGCTGCGTACATATATCGATGAACGCGCCGGATCTTTTCGGAACGCTGCTCGGATCAGGCATAACTATAATGCTGGCGGTACAGGTCATAATGAATGTAATGGTAGTTACATCAATGCTCCCGCCTACCGGGATCATACTTCCGTTCATAAGCTGGGGCGGAAACGCGCTGCTGATATTTATGGGCGCGATGGGCATAATGCTCAATATCTCAAGGCAGATGCCGCGCTGACGCGCGGCCGCCTGAATGCTGCATTAAAAAAAGATAAAATGGAGAAGTGAATATGAAGGTCATAATGACAGGCGGAGGTACCGGAGGCCATATATATCCGGCGATAGCCATCGCTGACGAGATAAAGTCAAGACATCCCGACGCAGAAATAATATTCGTCGGAACAGAAAGAGGAATGGAAAAGGATATAGTGCCAAAAGCAGGATATCCTATAAAATTTATAACAGTAAGCGGTCTTAACCGCAAAAATCCAATAAAACTCATAAAAACTCTCAAGGATCTTAACCACGGACTTCACGAGGCGAAACAGATCATAAGAGAGTTTAAGCCTGACCTTGTAATAGGAACAGGCGGCTACGTATGCGGTCCTGTAATGAAAACGGCCGCAGGTATGGGGGTAAAAACATACATCCATGAGCAGAATGCGTTTCCGGGGCTTACGAACAAGCTTCTGAGCCGCGGAGCTGAGCGCGTGTTCGTTGCGTTTGATGACGCAAAAAAATATTTTAAGACAAAAAAGGAACCTGTAACTGTAGGAAATCCGGTAAGACATGCTTTTACCGAGGTGGACAGGCAGGCTGCCCGCGAGTCGCTTGGCGTAAAAGAGGACGAGTTCATGGTCCTCAGCTTTGGCGGAAGTCTCGGTGCGCAGCGCATAAACGATGAAATGACTGTTGCAGCCGAGAGGCTGCGTGAACGCGCCGGGCTAAGGATATTCTTCGTTACGGGCAAGAGGTATTACAGCAGCATAATGGAAAATGCTGATAAAACAAATGCGCGTGTGACATATCTTCAGTATATAGACGATATGCCAAAGTATCTCAACGCGTGTGACCTGGCGATAACGCGTTCAGGCGCGCTTACAGTCTCAGAGATAACAGCGTGCGGGCGCGCTTCTGTGATGATCCCGTCACCTTATGTTACGAACAATCACCAGTACTACAATGCAAAGGTCGTTGCTGACAGAGGCGGCGCGATACTTATAGAAGAAAAGGATCTGACGAACGGCGAGGTTGCCGATGAGATAGAACAGCTGATGAATGACCGTCAGATACTTGAAAAAATGGAAAAAGCCTCCGCAGCGCTCGGCACAGTTACATCGGCTGGAAAGATCTGCGACATTATAGGGATATAGACCTTATCGTTCTGCGCCGTTATCCTGGCGCAGAAGTATACAAGATAAAAGAGGAAACAGATGGACAACGGCAGAGATAATGACCTGGACCGCAGCCGGACTGATATGTACAGGACGCAGGATCTTTATAAGGATACGCAGACTGACATATACAGTGGCTACGATACGGCTTATGATACGATGTCCTGGCAGACTGATGATGAAAAAGCCAAAGCGCAGAGCGCCGAGCTGGAAAAGCCGGCCGCACCGGCAAAAAAGAGGAAGAAACGCAGAAAAAAGCATTATCTTCTCAGATTTCTGGTGCTTATCGCGCTTATAGCGGGCGCATATGTTTTTCTGACGTCACCTGTGTTCTCCATAGATCAGATAACGATCGAAGGAAACACTCTGATGTCGGATGACGATATAATAAAGCTGTCGGGAGTAAAAGTCGGCGACAATATGTTCGAGCGGACAGGACACAAGGTAAAGGAAGCGCTGACAGAAAATAAATACATAGCGGATGTAAAGGTGAGCCGCGAGCTGCCTAATATATATAAAATAAAAATAACGGAAAGACAGCCGGTCATAGCGGTAAGCTACAACGGAAAGTATATCATACTTGACGAAGAGGGCTATGCTGTAGATGAAGCTGACAGCACGATGCATGCTACGCTTGTGACAGGCATTAAGATAAATAAATACGAGCTCGGCGAGATACCGAAATTTGACGACAGCGCGAATTTCAAAGAAGCCGGTGAGCTTATAAAGGCTGTAAATGATTCGGGCATGTTCTTTAAAAAGGTAGAGCTTGGAAGCTCCATGACTGTAAAGGGCTATGTGACTGATACGATGGTATGTTCAGGTCAGAGCAGTGATATTATTTCGCAGCTTGAAGAAATAAAGGCTGTATTGTATGACCTTGACCAGAAAGGCATAAAAAGAGGAGTTATACGGGTCGGATCTGACAATTATATTTCGTTCAGCCCGATAACCGAATAATAAATGGTCTTACCCGGAGCTTGCTGTTTAAGACGCTGTATGATCGGCAGGCCGCGCGGCCTGACAGTTGAAGGATCATATGTTTAAAAGTGAATATTCGTACTGATTTTAATACATTATAAACGCTTGAAAAATATTGATCCGCCGGGAGTCAAAGTTGTAAAAAAACGTCGAAAAATAACCAGTTTGAGGCGGTTATTTTAATTGCAAATTATTGCGATTGACGGGTCGTTATGGTAGAATGTTTCGTATATAGGTAACAGGAGGTTACTAGGGTTATGTTACAATTTGAAACTAGTGTAGAAGACAATGCTCAGATCAAGGTCATCGGTGTGGGCGGCGGTGGCGGAAATGCCGTAAACCGCATGATCGAGGCCGGTCTGAAGGGCGTTTCATATATTGTTGTGAATACGGACAAGCAGGCGCTCAACGCGTCAGTTGCAGAGACTAAGGTTCAGATCGGGGAAAAGCTGACAAGAGGTCTCGGCGCAGGTGCCAATCCGGAAACAGGTATGAAGGCAGCCGAAGAAAACATCGAGGAGATCGTAAAGTACTTTGACGGAGTGGACATGGTGTTCATCACTGCCGGCATGGGCGGCGGCACAGGTACAGGTGCAGCTCCGGTCATTGCCAAGGCAGCAAAGGAAATGGGGATCCTCACAGTAGGCGTAGTTACAAAGCCGTTTACTTTTGAAGGTAGCAAGAGAAGAAAGCACGCAGAGCTCGGCATAGAGTATCTCAAGCAGTATGTTGACTCTCTTGTAGTCGTTCCTAACGACAGGCTCCTTCAGATATCAGAAAAAAATACTACTATGAAGGAAGCGTTCGGCATGGCCGACGACGTACTCAGACAGGGTATTCAGGGTATCACTGACCTGATCACTGAGTCAGGCGTTATCAACCTCGACTTTGCTGATGTCAAGACAGTAATGAGCGACAGAGGCATCGCGCACATGGGCGTCGGTACAGGCCGCGGCGAGAACCGCGTTATCGACGCAGTCAAGGAAGCTATCGGAAGTCCGCTTCTCGAAACTTCTATCGACGGCGCAAAGGCTATCCTGCTCAATATCATGGGTGGATACGACCTCGGTATGCTCGAGGCGAACGAAGCTGCGGACCTTATCGAAAAGGCCGCTGCGCGTGACGCAAACATCATATTCGGTGCATCTATCAAGGAAGACCTTGAAGATGAGATCAGGATCACTGTTATCGCTACAGGATTTGATGACGGTGAAGCGGAAGCAGAGGAACAGGCTCAGGCAGAGGCTGAAGCTCAGGCGAGAGCAGCTGCAGAAAGCGCAGCAAATGCGGCGCAGCAGAGCGCTCCTGTACAGGAGCCGGAAAGAAAGCCGGCAGCTTCAACTGAAGACGACAGCATGATAGTTCCTGACTTCCTCAGAAAGGCATTAAAGGATCTTTAAAATTTAAATGATCTTTAGAGGTTGACCGAAATGCCGGTCAACTAAAATGTAATACATAATATATGTTTTGGCTGAACGTATCATCGCCTGCCGGGCAGGCGCGGCGTTCGATCATATATTATGCTGCGATTTTATTTAAGACAGGAAAAAAACAGGGGCGGCCTTTGGCCGCCCATTGCACGTATATCAAAAGGTTACGGGATGAAGCGCCTGCAGGCGCCCGGTCCCTGCGATAAATATGAAAAAGATCACATCATCTGACAATGAAATTTACAAATCATTTGCGCGTCTTTACAAACGCAAGCATCGCGACCGTGAAGGACTGTATGTCATTGAGGGTATAAACCTCATAGAAGAAGCAGTAAAGAACGGAGCGGAGCTTAAAAGCGTTTTCGTGCGCGATGATTTTGACATATCGGCGCTTGAGCGTATAACAGGCGGCAGAAAAAATGACGTTCCTGTATATATGCTGTCAAGAGCGCTGTTTGATAAGACTGCTGATACTGAGACGCCTCAGGGCATAGCGGCCGTATCTGAAAAGCCGGAGTGCAGCGAGCAGCGTTTCTTTGATGAAACTGACGATGTCATAGTGCTTGACAGGCTGCAGGATCCGGGAAATATAGGTACTGTCATAAGAACGGCTGACGCTGCCGGTTTTGCCGGAGCTGTCATAGTAAAGGGCACTGCCGATCTGTTTTCACCGAAGACAGTAAGGGCTGCGGCAGGCTCGCTTTACAGAGTCCGCCTGCTTTTTGCAGAGTCGCCGGCTGATGCGGCCGAGAAGCTCAGGACTTACGGCAGACAGATAATATGCACGTCGCCGTACGCAGAAAAGCTTTTTTATGACGCTGACATGGCACATAGGACAGCTCTTGTCATAGGCAACGAAGCTAACGGCGTATGCGAGGAGCTTCAGAACGCAGCAGACGTAAATGTAAAGCTGCCTATGGAGGGAACGATAGAATCGCTCAACGCAGCTGTAGCAGCGGCTGTAGTAATGTACGAGGCAGTAAGGCAGCGCCACATGCGCTGATAATACATAATACATTGATGATTCATGGAGGAATGAAATGCAGAAACAGCTTAAGACTATTCTTGAGGAAGTGAGATCTCAGATAAATGAGGCAGCTGCTCCGGAAAGCGTAGAAGAAATCAGAGTCAAGGTCCTTGGTAAAAAGGGCAGACTGACAGAGATACTCAGATCTATGGGCTCGCTCAATGCTGATGAGAGAAAGGAAGTAGGAAAGCTCGCAAACGAAGTACGCAGCGAGATCGAGACTATCCTTGACAACAAGAGAAAGGATCTTAAGGAGATCCAGAAGAAGGCAAGATTCAGAGCAGAAAAGATCGATGTTACTGAGCCGGGAAAGGTGATGCCTCACGGTGTCAAGCATCCGCTTACTCAGACTATAGACGACATGTCAAGGATCTTTATGAACATGGGTTTTGAGCTTGTTGAGGGACCTGAGGTCGAGACTGTATTCATGAACTTCGACGCGCTCAACGCGGGCCCTAACCATCCTGCAAGAGATATGACAGATACATTTTACATCGATGAAAACATACTCCTGAGAACGCAGACTTCACCTGTACAGGCAAGAACGCTGCTTACTAAGGAGCCTCCTATGAAGATCATATCTCCGGGACGCGTTTACAGATGCGATACTCCTGACGCAACTCATTCTCCTGTATTCCATCAGGTAGAGGGCCTTGTTGTGGGAGAAGGCATCACTATGGCTGACCTTAAGGGCACTCTTGCTGAGTTTGCCAGACAGATGTTCGGACCTGATACAAAGACAAAGTTCAGACCGCATCACTTCCCATTCACTGAGCCAAGCGCAGAGGTAGACGTTTCATGCTTCAAGTGCGGCGGCAAGGGCTGCAAGGTATGCAAGGGCAGCGGCTGGATAGAGATACTCGGCTGCGGCATGGTACATCCTAACGTTCTTAAGATCGGCGGCATCGATACTGAAAAATACACAGGCTTTGCCTTTGGTATCGGCGTAGAGCGTATCGCGATGCTCAAGTATGAGGTCGATGATATAAGGTTATTCTACGAAAATGACGAAAGATTCCTGAAGCAGTTTAAATAATTGAAAATTAAATACTGCTCGCAAAATACGATACCATAAAAGCAAAACAGAGGTGAAAATAAATGTTAGTTTCCGTAAATTGGCTTAAAGATTATGTAGACATAGATGTTCCGGTTGATGAATTCTGCGACAGAATGATACTTTCCGGTTCAAATATCGAGACTGTTGAACCTATGGGAACAAAGTTCTCAAAGATAATGGTCGGCAAGATACTTAAAATAGAAAAGCATCCTGACGCAGACAAGCTCGTAGTCTGCCAGCTGGATGTAGGCGAAGACAAGCCTCTTCAGATAGTTACAGGCGCAAAGAACGTCTTTGAAGGCGCTGTTGTTCCTGTTATCCGTGACGGAGGAGTACTTCCTGACGGTACAGTTATAAAGAGCGGAAAGCTCAGAGGCGTGATGTCTGAAGGTATGCTTTGCTCAGCTGCTGAGATGGGTTATGAGGACAAGGTAATAAATACTCTCATAAAAGACGGTATATGGATCCTTGACGACGACATTAAGCCCGGTACAGATATCACTGAGGCGCTTGGCCTTAAAGACAGCGTAGTCGATTTCGAGATCACTCCTAACAGACCTGACTGCCTGTCAATGCTCGGCATGGCGCGCGAGGCTGCCGCTGTTTTCGGACATGAGCTCAAGTATCCTGATACAAAGGCTCAGAACGAAACAGGCGATGTAAACGATTACATCAAGGTAGAAGTAAAGAACAACGAGCTCTGCCCGAGATATACAGCAAGAGTCATAAAGGATGTAAAGATCGGACAGTCACCATGGTGGCTCCAGAAGAGACTCATGCACGGCGGCATGAGGCCTATAAATAACATAGTAGATATAACTAACTTCGTAATGATGGAATACGGCCAGCCGCTCCACGCTTTTGATATCAGAGATATCGCAGGCGGAAAGATCATTGTTGATACTGCGGAGCAGGGTGCAAAATTCACTACTCTTGACGGTACAGAGAGAGAGCTTTCTGACAGCATCCTCATGATAAACGATGCAGAGAAGCCTATCGCTGTTGCAGGTATCATGGGCGGTCTCGATTCTGAGATAAAGGATGATACTACTACAGTAGTTCTCGAATCTGCAAACTTCAACGGCGACTCTGTAAGAGCGTCATCAAAGAAGCTCGTTCTCAGAACTGAAGCTTCAGGCAGATATGAAAAGGGCATAGACGCAAATCTCTGCGAGGCTGCTGCAGACAGAGTATGCAGACTTGTTGAGATGCTCGGCTGCGGTACTGTCGTAGGCGGCTCTGTAGACGTATATCCTGAAGTACAGAAGGCAAGACCTCTCGATGTAAGAGCTTCAAGGATAAACCACGTTCTCGGGACAGACATACCTGAAGAGGATATGGTAAAGATATTTGAAAGCCTTGAAATGACTGTTGAAGCAAAGGGTGACATAATGACTGTAACGCCTCCTACTGTAAGACAGGATCTTCTGATCGAAGAGGATTACGTAGAAGAGGTCGCACGTATGTATGGTTATGACGAGCTTCCTGTTTCACTCCCTTCAGGCGGACAGGCTGCAAAGCTCACAAAGGCTGAGACTCTGAGAACAAAGACAAGAAACATACTTACAGGCTACGGATTTGACGAGATACTTACTTATTCGTTTGTAAGTCCTAAGAGCGTTGATAAGGCCGGCGTTTCTGAAACGGATATCTCAAGAAGGAATTTCGTTAAGATCATAAATCCGCTGGGCGAAGAAAACAGCGTAATGAGAACTATGCTGACTCCTAATATGATGGAAGTGCTTTCAAAGAATTTCGCAAAGGGCAACAAGTCAGCAAAACTGTTTGAGATAGGCAAGATATTCAACAATGTAAAGATAAACTGTGATGGTCAGCCGCTGGAGGCTGAGGGTCTGTGTATCGGAACTTACGGCGACGGTACTGATTTCTTTGAGCTTAAGGGCACAGTAGACGGCCTTCTTGATCTTCTCGGTATAAAGGGCGCTGAGTATGAAGCTGAAAGCGGACTTACTATGTATCATCCGGGCAGATGCGCAAACATCATAAGCGATGGAGAGCTCATCGGTACTATCGGTGAGATGCATCCGGATGTTGCAGAAAGATACGGCATAAGTGAAAGAGTATATACTTGTGAATTACTCTTCACTATAGTAATGGCACAGTCAAAGACAGAAATAATTTACAAGCCGCTTCCAAAGTATCCGGCTGTTACAAGAGACATCGCTCTTCTCGTTGACGAGAACGTTACAGTTGGAAGCATTATGGACATCATCGAGGAAAACGGCGGAGATCTCCTTGAAAAGGCTGAGCTCTTCGATGTATACCGCGGCAAGCAGATAGAATCCGGCAAAAAGAGTGTCGCTTTTGCGCTCACATACAGAGACGCTGAAAAGACACTGACTGATGACGAGGTTTCAGAAGTTCATAAAAATATACTTTCAGGACTTGAAAAGGGATTAAACGCTGTCCTGAGAGAAATGTAGATAATTATCCCGGGAGGAAATCAATATGGGGGAAAACGGCAAAGTAACTGTTAAGATCTATGGACAGGAATACACGATAGCAGGCGGCGACTCAGGTGACCGCGTCGTGACCGTCGCGAGACACGTTGATAAGGTAATGACTGAACTCGCGAAGGCACTGCCCTCCATGTCAGTTTCATCACTCGCTGTACTCGCAGCTGTAAATGTAACAGACGACCTTTACGAGTCACGCACCCACGCGGCAGAGCTTGAGGACGTCATAGCGGATCTCAGAAAGGATGCAGATCACTATATACAGCTGTGGGAAGATGCGAAATCAAGCTTCAAGCAGTACAAGGAAGACGCTCAGAACAGCGTTGAACAGCTCCGCGAGCTGCAGCGCATATTCAATCTCAAGAATGTTGAGTTAAATAAGGCCGCTGATGAGATCGATGATCTTAAAAAGCAGATAGACAAACTCAAGGAAGAGCTTGATTTTGAAAAGGAGCTCAACTCGGAGACTGAAAAGGATTCTGATGAGCTTAAAGAGTTACGCGTGAAGTACGACGAAGCGCAGAAAGAGTCTGATAAGCTCCGTGAGAGGATAAAGGAGCTTGAGGCTGAGCGCGACAGCGAATCTCAGGATGCGAGTGAAATACAGGATAAGTACAAGGAGCTTGAGAACAGCTTCTTTGACATACAGATGGAAAATCTTCATCTTAAAAACGAACTCGATAGTCTCAAGAAAGCCGGAAAGTAAAGGCAGGAGTGCATGAACGAAAAGGTTTACAGAGTATTAGAATTCGATAAGATAAAGGAAATGACTGCGCAGAAAGCGATTTCTCCGATGGCCCGAAAGGACATCGGAGAGATCGTTCCTGTGTTTGAAGAACATAAGATCAGAGACATGCTGGCGGAAACCGATGAAGCGGTTTCCGTTATTATGCATAAGGGGGCTTTACCGCTGGGCGGTCTTCGCGACGTTAAGAGAAGCGCGCGTTACGCAGAAAAAGGCGGAGTGCTTTCGATGGGAGAGCTGCTTGATATAATGACGAGCCTGCGCGTGGCGCGGGAGACGCTTGAATTCATGAAGGATGACGCATTCAGCGATCCTGATTCATTACATCATATAAAGGGCTATATGGAGGTCATAAACCCTGAAAAGCGCCTGGAAGACCATATAGACAGCTGCATAGAGAGCGAGGAAACTATGCGTGATACGGCAAGCCCTCTGCTTCATGATATAAGGCGCAGGATAACGAGGCAGCGCGAGGCTGCGCGCGACCGTATAAACGAGATGGTCTCATCAAACACTAACAAGGAGCTGCTTGCTGACGCTGTAGTAACTATGAGGGACGGCAGGTTCGTTATCCCTGTAAAGCAGGAAAACAGAGCAAAGTTTCCGGGCATTATCCACGACAGATCGGCTACGGGGGCGACGCTCTTTATAGAGCCGCAGTCTGTAGTAAATATAAATAATGAGATACGCGAGCTTGAGCTCAAAGAACGCGAGGAGATAAACCGCATACTCGCGGAGCTTTCGCGCGAGGTCGGCTCTGCTGTAAGGCATATCATAAGCAACCAGAAATACCTGACGCGGCTCGACGTGATATTCGCAAAGGCAAAAATGTCTGTACAGATGGGCGGCTCTGCCGCCAAAGTGAGCAAGAAGGGCATAATAGATATAAGGCGCGGGCGCCATCCGCTGCTCGACCCGCAGAAGGCCGTGCCGCTCGATATATACTGCGGCAAGGACTACAGGACGCTCGTAGTTACGGGCCCGAACACAGGCGGTAAGACAGTAACTTTAAAGACTGTGGGTCTCATGATGCTCATGCATCAGTCAGGCATGCATATCCCGGCAGGGCCGGGCACTTATCTGCCTGTTATGCGTAAGATATTTGCTGATATCGGCGATGAGCAGAGTATAGAGCAGAGCCTGAGTACATTCTCCTCACATATGAAGAATATTGTGGAAATAATGGCTGAAGCTGACAGCAGGACTCTCGTCCTGGTCGATGAACTGGGCGCCGGAACTGACCCTACAGAGGGCGCGGCGCTTGCGATATCCATACTCGACTGGCTTAAAGAGCGCGGCTGCATGACGTTTGCGACTACGCACTACAGCGAGCTGAAAAAGTATGCTATAAGCACTGAGGGCGTAGAAAACGCCTCTATGGAGTTCGACGTTGAAACGCTGAGTCCGACGTACAGGCTGACTATAGGCGTTGCAGGTAAATCGAATGCTTTTGAGATATCAAAGAAGCTCGGCATACCGTCTGAGATAATAGAACATGCGCGCGAGCTTATAGATTCGGAAGAGCTTGAATTTGAAAATATCATAAGCGCTATCGAGGAAGACAGGAGCGCTGCAGAGGCTGAGCGCGGCAGGGCCGCTGCTCTTAAGCTGAAGCTGAACAGGCGAGAGGACGAGATACGCAGACGCCAGGAGAATGCTGAGGAAAAGCGCGAGAAGATGCTTAAGAAAGCGCGCCAGGAGGCGTTTGACATAGTAGCGGAGGCCCGCAGGTTTGCTGACGAGATAAAGCAGGAGATGAAGGAGCTGCGCGATATGCAGGAGAATGCGCCTGCGGCGAACGCTGAAATGACGCGCAGGCAGCAGGTAGTGCGCAGAAAGCTCAGGCAGAAGAGCGACGAATATCGCGAGACGTTTGAGCCTGCGGTAAACGCGAAGCCTGCTTCGCGGGATGAGCTTGAGCTTGGTGACAGGATAAACTTGGTAACTATGGGTCAGAAGGGCATAGTGGCTTCTCTGCCCGACGACAAAGGCAATCTATATGTCCAGATAGGCAATATGAAGCTCAAGGTAAAGCTGGCTGACATAACTAAGATAGATAAACACGGCGTACAGAAGAGCTTCGATAATGAAAAGCCGCAGCGTTCAAACTACAGCAATATGTACTCGCAGAAGACTATGAATATATCTACAAGCATAAATGTCATAGGCAAGAATCTTGACGATGCTGTAATGGAAGTTGACAAGTATCTTGACGACGCGTATATGGCAGGCCTGCCGCAGGTAACTGTGATACACGGCCGCGGCACAGGCACACTCAGGCGCGGCCTGCAGCAGCTCTTCAGAAAGCACGCGCACGTTGACTCGTTTGCGCCGGGCAGCTTTTACGAAGGCGGCGAGGGCGTTACAGTCGTTGATCTTAAACAGTAAAATATACTTTATTGTAAATACGGGGACGCCGATACCGGCGGCTGATATACGGAACGCTCCGCGTCGCAGAATGGGATGCTTCTAACAGATTATTTTGAAACAGTTTTTGTCAAAAATAACTCGCGGCAG
>JABLTO010135235.1_pt1 | contig 16682 bp, 14 predicted proteins | sample 7160091 | NCBI WGS metagenome assembly JABLTO01 (sample SAMN14651225, study PRJNA627086) | human gut metagenome | isolation source: feces | host: Homo sapiens
AGTAGAAGCTGCCTGTACCGTTGTAGTTTTGTAGTTAGTAACTACGAAAGCACTGCAAAATACAAGCAGCACTACCATAAAATATTTTCTGAATTTATCTTTGATTTCTTTTGCATTCATACAGATACCCATCTCCGTTTATTTCCTGTAATATTTAATAGATGTGATCACAAAACCTCTTGGATTATTTGCAGGTCTTACAGTAACTACATTTCGTCCGGCAGGTGTCCCAAACACATCTTTTTTCAAAGTAATGGTTGCTCCGGTTCTTGTTCGCACAGCCTTATAAAAACTGGTGTTTGTCTCATCCTGCCACCATAACTCTTTGATCAGATATTTACCTTTTTTTACAGGAAGATTTACCTTGCTCACCCTGATTCCATAAATATTATAAATGTAGTTATGAACTACTTTTTTGGGAACAAGCATATTCAGACCAGTGCTGTATTTGTCATATCTGTCTCTGTAAGTATACAGAAAATCTCTTCGCACAATTGTCGGAAGTTTTTTCTTAAGTTCTGTAGTATTCTTGTAAGTAACTACATAGCACATTTTCTCCAGCCAGCTTCTTGTACTCTGCTTTTTGAAGATATTCATGTTAATTCTGGCAGCTGCATTTGCATCTACTGCACTGGTTCCTGCTATAGATGTAAAACTCAATGTAAATAATAAACAAACTGCCAGCAACTTTGATAAAATTTTTCTTTTTTTACTCATACCTCAATCTCCCTTTCACTTTATTTTTTATATACTTTGCCTGTTAATTATACTCCTTTGAATAATTTTGAGAAACCTTTTTTACACCAACTGCATTTTTTACGTAATGAACTGCATTTTCTTGACTTTGCATGTCAAAAAGTTGATAATAAAACAGAAATGTATTTCTCATGTTTTATACTGATACTATGAAATACTTTCTGAAGGAGAACGTTTATGTTAAAAATCGCAATCTGTGATGATAATACGGTACAGTTGGATATCATCCAGAAAGAACTGAAGAAAAATATAAATAATGAAATTCCTTATTCTGTTGACACTTTTGATAATGACAAATCTTTTAACAACATGTTGCTGTCTGGTACCTGTCCTTATGATATCATTTTTATGGATATTAACCTGGGAAATTCATCTGCATCAGGAATTGATCTTATACATAAAGTAAATTTTCTGAATCCATCCTGCCAGGTTATTTACATTAGCCAGTATCTGGAATTCGCATCTGATGTCTATGATACTCAACACACTTACTTTATGAACAAAGAAAGGTTACCCGAGCTTCTTGGAAAAGCACTGCATGCAGCCCTTCATAATCTTTCCTGTTCAGATGGCACCAGCTGTCTTTATCTCAAAAACCGTAAAAAACAATGCAAAATACCACTGAATGAAATTATATATATGGAACGCAATCTAAGAGAAACCACTGTAATTACACGCACAGAAAAATATTGTACTTCTGAAAAAATTGACCAGCTTCTGGAACGGCTTCCCTCTTATTTTATTCCATGCCACAGAAGCTTTGCCATAAATCTGAAACTGGTCAGTTCTATTCAACAATATTCCGTTTCTTTTCCCAATGGCAAAACTGTGCCTGTAGGACGCACTCATTACTCTGATATAAAAAAAGCTTTTGCATTATTGAATACCTATACAAACTGATCTCTCCGATACCCCAGGATACAAAAATTCCCAGGCGCTTCTGCATCTAAAGTGTCCCGGGAATTTTTATTTTGTATTTTATGGTTCCTGTGCAGCTGCTTCAGCATTCGGATTATACCAGGTTGCAACTCGTTCCAGTTTTCCACTGGTATGGGACAGTTCCCAGAGTTCTGTATTATTCTGTCCGTTTTCAGGAGTAAACTGTGTCAGGAAGATTCTGTCTCCAACTTCATTGAATCCTCCGCCCATATATAAGTTGAATTCTCCAAGATCAAAACTTTCTTTTCTATTTTTGTCGTTAAGATCCCATCGATACAGGGTTGTTTTTCCATCAGCAACATATTTATAATACAGACCATCTCCTGCAATAATGCTCTTTGCTGACATGCCCATTATAATTTTTGAACTTTTGTCTGTTTTTGCATTATATGCACAGGTTGTATAAGTACCATCATTCTCCTGATACACATAATAAATCTTATCTCCGTTAATTCCCAGCATAGAACCTTTGATCTGATCCGTTTTTCTTATATTTTTATAGCATGGTTCTGAAATACTCCACACAGTACCTTTTCCATTAGTGGAAACCCACAGATGATCATTACCATCCCTGAAAATATGTGCCCCTAAATCTTCCTCTTCACCAGTTTCAAGATTTTGTCTGTGCCCTGATTTCTCACCATTTTCATTGCGATATGTATAATATAAATATCCATCATAAATACACATCTTCGTATTACCCTGCATGTTATTGGTAAGAATTTCCTGGTTGTTTCCGTCCAGATCCATACGGATGATCTGTGCAAAAGGTTCACCTTCTGCAAAAATTTTTTTCAGATATATTTTCTTATCATACAGAATCATGGAATCTGCATAATTTCCGGACATGCAGTGAAATCCCTTCATGTGCACATCATTTACCGTATAAATTTCACCATCTTGTTCCCACATATGTTTGCTGTTATATACCATGTGTTCATTATCTGTATCTTCTGTTGATGACTGACTTTCATTTACAGGTGCAACTGTTGCTTCTGGTATTTCTTCTTTCGCTTCAGTCTCTTCTGAAGATTTTGTTATTTCCGTTGATTCTGTTACATCCGGCATTTCCGCCGTATCCGATTCCTTTTCCGCCTCTTTTTTTTCTTGTTTTATTTTGTCAGATCCTTCTGAAGACTTCACCACATTGCTTTTCTCTGATATCTCTGACTTTGACGATTTCATTCCAGATAATATTTTCCCGGCTCCCAGACCTGCTGCCACTGCAATCACAATTATTATTACTGCTATAACTACACGTTTTAAGGAACCGGATTCTTTTTTTCTTTTGCTCATAACTGCCTTCCACATCCTTTCATATTTTCTAACAATTTTATTGTACAAAAAAATTCTATGATTATCAATGGAAATCCTATCGTCAAATCGAAGCTTCTTATTTCGTAATATATCCACCAGGGCAAAGAGCTTCTTCCTGTTTCTTCAAAAATTTTGCATTAGCTTTTTCATATTCATTTAAAATATCATATGGGAAATTATCTGCTGAATATTCAACAGAATACCATGCTTTGGCATTGAAATAATCTTTCAATTCCTGTGCATTGAAATCACGTCCATATCTGGCATAAATCTCATTTCTTCCATAAGCAAGTTCCTGTGCAGACATTCCTGCAATATCAGATTCATCCAGATACCTTGTATTACTATCTGGAAAAATAAATCCAGTACTACTATAATCAGCATCTATATCGTAACCTGCAGTATCGTCTACATAAATGCTGTAAGCATTATCTGTACTCAAATCCACTACTTCTCCCTCCGGTACACATGCCAGAAGTCTCTCTCCTTCTTCCTGCGATACTTCGCTGCCATTTACTGTGTAAACATCAACAGGTGGATCAAATTCCCTGTTACTGTCGTTATAATTCTGCGTCTGTTCATGTTTGAGCTGGACCAGTTTATTATCTTCATAAAAAACATAAGTATCTACACTGTACATGTAAGAAACGACACCTTTTTCATCATGATCACTTAAGCATTTGCCATCTGTCAGACACAGACTATGCCCTGCATTCCATACATCGCTTCCATCATCTTCTGCCACAAATTCAGCCTGTCCAGAACCATTATCTCTAAAAATTTTCCAGTGAAAGTTTCCATCTGCTCCATCCGGATCCTGATTATAGACTACTATTTCATCTTTTCCATCCTGATCAATATCAAAAGCGGCATACTGATCACACAGATACTCTGTATTATGATCTTCACAAAATACTGTATTATACTGCTGCACATCCCTAAAAAAATCTGGATTTAATTCACCTGCCTGAACTGTAGATACTGGTAAAAAAGATACTCCCAAAATCATAACAAACATTTTTATATTATTCTTTTTCATCTCTTTTGTCCTCATTTCTTCATTTGATGATATTAGTATATATTATCTTGGTTGCATATTTGTTTTCAATGAACAAAATACCCTCACAGGTTTCTGTTCCTGTAAGGGTATCCGTTTCCTTTTTCTATACACGCCTTTTTGATTAATGGTTGGATTATATCATATTTCTTTATCCAGATAAAGTACCTTTGCATCAATGGTCCTTTAACTGTCATGAAATGCATAAGTTTTCAAATATTCTGATCTTCCACTCAGTTTATCAGGTCTTTCAGCTTGTCATTCCCGCTGATTGCCCCCTGATACATATGATACAGATAGAAATTTTTCTCCTCCATAGCTGTATCTGTAACACTTTCCAGAAGAAACTCTACCCTGTCATCTGCCAGCAGATACTGTATTACAAAGCGGTCAAAATCATCTTCTTCTCTGAGGATTCCATAACCACACTGACCAAGTATCTCATCAAGGCGTTCTCTGGTGATCACATGCTCTTTGTGAGACAGAGATTCCTGTCCAAGAAACAGGAGATAACAAACCAATGTGGTTCTGTCTATGTCCACTATTCCTTTGATATAATTTCGTACAGATTTCTCTCCGGAACGGTTTTTCTGATATCCTCGTTCCCCGGAAGTTGCCGCAGCATTGGTAAGCGCATATTCTTTATCTGTCTGAAGTTCCAGCTCTTCCTTTTCCTGAAGTTTTTTTGTAATCACTTCTTCATCAGAAAGTTTATCCCAGTCTTTTTCATAAGAACGTATTCCATGTGCCAGCTTTTTCTTTTCTTCTACAGTCAGCCTGCTGACATCTGCTCCGTAATACTCCAGCTGGATCTCCAGCCAGTCTGCTGAAATATATTCAAAATAGAAATAATTAAAAGCATCATAAATATTGCCAAAAGAGATTCCACATGCATCCAGAGTATCCAAGATTTCCTGGTCATCTTTAAATCTGCTGCGGAGTTTGGCAGCACATTTCAGAAGATTCAGTTCAGATGCAGCCTGTTCCAAGCCAAATCCAGTCTTTCTGGCAGCAATGTAATTCTCTGCTTTTTCTTCTATATAATAAACAAGGTATTTACAGAAATAATAACGGGCTTTCTCCCTCACACTACGAAAATCTTCTTTGTTCCGTTCCATAAATTCAAGAAATTCTTCTTCTGTAGTCTGAGCACTGATCTCACCAGCCAGTCTCCTGGTCACTTTCTGGGTTTCCAGAACTTCTCCCTTCATGTTGGAATTAGACTTTACGTATTCTTTCAGTTCTCTGTAGGTAACTGTAGAACCATTAAACCAGTTATCTGCTGCCCCATTATTGATTTTTTCCTCTGCAAGTTTTTCCAGATGGATCCACTGATCATAGGACAGACCTCTGGAAAATGCATAAATCAGACTTGCCTCAATGAAATTTCTGGCATATAGCTGTTCACAGCTATTTTCTTTCAGTTTGGTTTCCAGCTGTTCAAGAGACATATGACTAACAAAGCCCACTGCAATCAGTCGATATCTCAGTGGAATCTTTTTCATCTTCTTTGCGTCCATTTCCATGCATTCTTTTAATAACTGTACGGTATCCTTTTTACTGAAATCCTGTATCATTTTCTCGAATATTGATGCCATGATTCATTTCCCTTTCATACTCTTTATATTCCTGACGGACCTGCTGCTCTACTGTCTCCGGAACTTCACCTTTGCTCAGAGCGTCAAAAATCTCATAATCTTCCATAATGATCCTGTTCATTTCTCCGATTTTGTGAATCAGTTCCGTCTCCCAGTCACCGCGAAGTGATATCCTGCATTCCATGGAAACCGGTTCTTTATAATACCGTATCCCTTTTGGCAGAATCTCATTTCTTTTTCCAGCATACCAGCACATCAGTCTGGACGCAATTACTTTTTCATTCCACAGACGTTCCTGTTTCAGACTGATCTGTCTGGCACCTGACAGGATGCTTATATTATACCGTATACAGTCCCTGTTTTCCCAGTTTTTTCCACTCTTTATCTGAAAAATTACACAGCCTTTTCCATTTTCTTCTGTTACAGATATGGCACCTGCTTTTCTCAGACATTCTGCTGCCTTATGAAGATATGCAGCAGCCTCTTTCTGCTTCTTCTGACCGGCAGTGGAAAAACAATATTTCAGTAATCCAATATCCTTATTTTCCATATTCTACGCTCCTTCTGCTATAGTTCTGGATTTATTATAGATCAAGTGGATTACAGGTTTGTTCTTTTTTTCTTTGTAAAACAAAAGACTGACGTATCTGCCAGTCTTTTATAAAATCAAAGTATGCTATCTATTAACTTCCGGGTGACAATACCTCTGACGACTTCATTCTTGTTCTGTTGCCATGTTTTTAACGCACCCAACGTACCTGATCCGATATTTCCATCTGCTTCAATTCCCAATTTCGTCTGAAGTTCACTTATACTTTCATTATCATCATTTGATATCATGTTTTTATAATATTTATCGTGAATTTCCTGTATAGTCTCCCCATCCAGACTGTCATCACCAAGATAATAATATAGTTCCATAATTACATCATATCTTTTTGAATTACCATCCTTCCATTTCTTCCAGAACTCACTCTCTGGATTTGATAAATCTTCCTTTGTAACTGCACTTAATGCCTCTGCCATCTTATCTGTTCCATTAACATAAGTATCCTGAACAAAATTGTAATTTGAACCTTCATCCCCTACTGATTGCTTCTCATATATTTGCAAATCTTTTTTTTCACTGTCAATACACTTTTTCAATCTTTCAATAAAACCATTTTTATCTCCGGATTCTTTTAACTGAACTGAAGCATCTTTAATTTCATTATAGCTGTTGATAAAATTCTCATTAATAATTTCTACAAAGCTATCCCAGGAAACATCCTCCATATTTACATTGTCAGTATTTTCAACTTTTGAATCTACATTTTCCTCTTCAGATGTTGCCCAGACAGCTACTGGCGAAATACTCATACTTACTGTTAAAATTAATGCCAACCATATTTTTCTCATCATTTAATCCCCATTTCACAGATATAATATTGATCATGTATCAAGAATTTTAATTCCCTTAATATATGTTTCTCCATGTTTTTTCTGAAGGTAAACATTTACATACAGATCAATATCTCCTCCTGCCATTGTTACTGTTGCTTTACACCTGACTTTTCGTACTTTACCTGGAAGTCCCATTCGGTTTGGAGTTAATTTTATAGTTTTAATAAAATCAGAGAGTGTCATTCCCTCCGGCAAATTTCCCCAACCACCCATTGCATTCACAATCTCAGTGAGAACATCACTCATATCTTCTCCTGTAGCCAGTTGAGCAGTGCCTATAGCAAGCTGTATTCCTTTCGTTGTCATAGTCGGATACATACAGTTAAGAATCTGCACTGGTTCCAGATTATTACATGCGCTCTGGAACTCATTGATAACTTCACGGCAACTGCCTCTTCCAGGACTTATATAAAGCAATCTGCCACCAGCTGCAATAAGAACTGCCAGTATGATTACAATTACTGCTATTCCTGCTGAATTGCCAGATTTCTTCTTTCTCTGACCGGTCGGTGCTTTTTTCTTTTTAAGATGACTCATCTATTCACACCTCATTTCATATCTTAAATTTGGGAACTTTAAATAATTTGTTCTGCAATCTGCTCATTTGTATATGTGTTTATATTATTTTTTTCCTGCTTTTTACCGTTTTTATCAGCATCCTGTGATGGTTCCACTGTTGGTACCGGTGTCTTTGCAGGTTCTTCTGTTGGTTCTGATTTCGATGTTTCTGTGGGTTCTTCTGTCAGTTTTGGTTCCGGCGTTTCTGTAGCCTCTTCTGTCACTTTCGGTGTTGGTTCTATAGTCTCTTTGGGTGTTTCTGTTGCTTCCGGTGTCGGTGCTACCTCCGGTGCCTCTTTAATTCCGGCACCACGATACATATATCCGGCAACACAGCCGCCTCCAAGACCTACAATCAGAAATAGCACCATTAACACGCCAAATACTTTTGATTTTTTCCTGTTTTTTTCGAGCTGTCTTTTAATTCGCTTTGGATCATCTTCTAATAACTGCCGGATTTTCTTATTCAGGTCTGTTATCTCTCTTCTTTTTTCTTCATTTTCCGCATTAACTGTTTCATATTTTGCCTTAATACTTCTATAATCACGTTTAAATTCTGTTAATGCTTTTGCTTCTTTTCGACTCTCTTCCAGATCTGCTCTCAGTTTTTGATTTTCCTGTTGATTGCTGAGATAAGTTGCTTCTTTTTCTTTAATTTCTTTATCTTTCTGTTCTATCTGAGCAATATACTGTGCAATCTGTTCTTCAAGCTCTTTTTTCAGTGCAGCTAATGCCTGTTCTTCGTGTATTTTTGCTTCACTTCTGATTTTCTCTGTCTCTGCAATATAGTTTTCTCTTGCAGTATTCAGAACTTCCTCTTCATGTGCTTTTGCTTCATTTCTGATCTTTTCTGTTTCTGCTGCATGGGCTTCCTTTAGATTCTTCAAGGCACGTTCAATAACTGTCAGTTTTTCTGTACAATGAAATTCCTGTTTAAGAAAATCCAGATACTTTTTGTTTTCTGAATCGTCCGGTGCCTGAAGCATCCGCATAATCTCATCTGCCAGAGTACCCTGTTCCATTTTTTCTACAAAAAATGAATATAAAACCTCTTTGTGGATCTCGGCTTCCTGCATCAGCTCTTTCTGAGCATAATACGCATTATAAATCTGACTTACTGTATTAATCTCATCTTTTTTCCACCAGAAAATATCTCCTGACAACAAACTTTCCGTAATCCCCTGCAGATGACGGAAAGAAGGAGCTTTTTGCCCTTCTTCTGCATGATCCAGTACATTTTTTTCAGCATATTTGTAGCAGGTATCTGCCAGAGGACTTGCAAGGTCACAGACGCTGTTCAGAATATCCGTTTTTTTCTGATCATAGGAATATTCATTCTGTTTCTCAATGTCAAAATACACTACAGGAAAATCGAATTCTTTCTTTTTCCAGTCTTTCCTGTCCATTGTAAAAATGTGAATGGGCAAACCCTGATTATTTACGATCAGATTTTGAATATCTTCTGTTGTAACATTTGTAGCAAATCCTACACTTAATCGCAGTGCTGCCGGAATCAGAAGATAAATCTGACGTAATAATTCCATAGAATTTTTTTCTGCATTATCCATCAGGATTACAAAACGAGATTCCAGATTTTCTTCCTGTGTTGTCCAGAGTTTTTCCATAATATGGATAACTGTATTTTTATCCTCCGGTTCAATCGTCCAGTCAACTGACTTATACTTTCTGTCAAATAATTTTTCCGGATCAGAAGATTCTCGAAATTCTTTTTCCTCTACATAATCTGTTCCAAATACATGTCTAAAAAAATTTTTTCCCTGCAATTCATCAATATTGCAAAGGTAATAGTTGGCATATATTGCTTTTCTATGTATGTCAGCTTCATCTTTCAGTCCCAGAACTCCGACACGATAATCAAATCCCTTTATTTTCCTGGCATTTTTTCTGTAATAATATACATAAAAAATATTGGAACGATTTCCTGATAATCCAGTAGTAAATGTATCATGGACCACTGTATCAAAGGCATAAGTATCTTCAACATGTATATCATTTAAAAACGCTGAGCAGGAAATTTCACTGATTTTACGTAAAAACTGACTGTTATCACATCCCACCAGATAACCATATTGTTTATCCATAATATAATTCTTCCTCAACTTTCTTCCCTTTTTCAGGCGTCATGGTCCCTTACCAGCGTATCTACCCTGCTTTCCGGGGTAATATGACGCAGACGTTCAAAAAAAGTAACTTCTTCATTCCAAGCATCTTCCACATCACAGTCAAATTCTGATGGATTCAGAAACAAATGTCTTACTGCATTAATTCTTGATTCTGACTCAGATGCATAGAATTTTTTTCTATATTTACTGTTTTCTTCATCTTCTCCACTTAAAAGATAGGACTCATTATAAGATGGAATTGCTGAAAATGTATATCCTGTCCCTTCAGTTTCAATAAGCCCTGTTACCTGCAGAATCCATTTCCACAAATCTTCCAGATACACCGGTGCAAACGGAACTTTTTTACCTTCAGGATTCTTATAAGGGGTAATTTCATTTTTATCCCCTTCATATTTGGCTGCCTGTCTGCCAAGTGCAGAACAGGACATCATAGAAACATACGTTGTCTGTTTCATATCTTTAAGCACTTCGCAGCAACGGTCTATTGCGTCCTGAATATCGTTATTATACAACTGGTCATAAATATCTCTCATTTCTTCCAGACGACCTTTATGAAACAATTCTGTAGAAATCTCCAATGAATCCAAAGGATTCTTTCTGTTCTGCTCAAAAGCATAAGAAATGTTCTCATCTATCATACTAAAAGAATCTTTATCTGCTTTTGTAGCAACCACACACAAAGGTGGAACATCCAATGGAAGTAGTTTTCCAGACTGCAGTATATTTTCACTTCTTCTCAGTTTTTTGTATATTTCCTGGACAATGATCATTGCTGCCTGAGGACTTATATTGTCTGCCAGTGCTTCCTGACTTTCTTCATTCCCTACATTTCCATAATTTTTCTGGTTGATACTGGTACAGAGCAGATAACACTGGCAACTGTTGATCAGAGGATATCTTTCCAGTGCATCTGCACTGACTGTCTGAGTCTCTATGTCATAGCACATTTCACCTGCAATATCAATAAATGTATAAATTGCTTTTTTCTCTGCATCTTCTGATGTGAGCAGAAGGGATGCATTAAAGGTCGCCGTATTGGTATCTGCAGCTGTTTTTTCTACTGCCCATCCATTTCGAAACAGTTTTTTGTTTAATTCCATATAGGGATATCTGCTGTCACACAAAATATTATTCGGGAACTTTACATTATATCTGTTATAATGGCTCATCATTTCTTCTATCATTGCCACAATAAGACTGGTCTTTCCTGCACTCTGAACTCCAAGAAGTCCCACCAGAATATGTGGATATTTACCTGTATTTTCCAATACCGGTTTACCGCAGTCAGGACAATAGCCTCTTATCTTTCTTGGAGCCACCATCTCTTTCATATTAACCGGATTAGGTTCATCTGAATAGGTCACAGAATAAATCTGATCACTGTTTCCATCTTCAAAAAATTCCGGCTGCACCCAGAACTGTGCTACATAATGATCCAGATTTTCTCTGTCATCATCTTCATCTTCTTCATCTGAACTATTTAAGTGTGAATAGGTATGCACAAATTTATTACTCAGTGCAGATACATAACGCGCTTTCATCTGATCACGTACTGCCTGACTTACAAGACCTGTATCCACTACATCTTCTACTGCTTCTTCCAGTTCACTTCTGGTATAATCCAGCATCTGGATTCTCAGTTCCGCACCACCGGCATTTTCTGCCATGATCATAAGGAATTCACGAAGTGTTATATTGATTTTACTTGGTTTGCCATGCTGTAACGGATTACCGGATCTTTCTGCAAAATCTCTTAATTTATCTACAGAAACCAGTGTAACACTGGTAACTGAGCCCGTAGAATCAAGAACGTTTTTCAAACCAAGGAATTCTGCAAGATCAAAGCTTATTTCTTCTCCTCTGTGTTTTCTTCCGCAGTCCACACAATAATAATCATATATCATTTTTTCACCTGCTATCATGCAATTTTGTATTTTTCTCTGACAAGAGGATCTACCCATATGGAATAGTCATCCAGTGAATCTCCCTCTGGCAATACAAAAACATATTTATCCTGTAATTTTTTCCCATCAGGATTTAAAGGTTCTATGCATTTTTTCAGAAATGGATACAATTCCTTTGTGTCATCATTCTGAAGTTTTATGTACTGGCTGTTTATGGCTTCCCCTTCACAGTCCACCCACTCTACTGTAATCATATGGGCACCTTTGCCATAAAATCTTTTTGGTCTGATATCAAACTGAATCTCTCCCTGTGGCTTGCCACCGGAATGATAAAAACAGAATGTATCCAGAATCTGTTCACCTGATTTTTCAATTACTCTGATAAAAACAGGTTTGCCAGCTTCCAGACTGATTCCACATGCTCTGCCAGGTTGCCAGTATTCAATTTTTCTGTACTCTTTCTGTTCCTCCTCTGATTCCCTCAATGTAAACTCACAGTAATATGCCTGCCGGTTTTCATCTTCTGGATCTTTAAATACAGAAAAAATTTTATCTGATATTTTTATACGGTCTTTTAACATAATTCTCTGCTCCTTAATCCAGCATTTTTTTCAGTTTTTCTTCTGTATTATCTTTATTCAGATTTATAATATTTCCCTGTTTCAGTACAACGATTTCGCAGGGATAGATGGACACATATCTGAACGCATTGCCAATTCCTGTAATATCATAATTCATGTGAAGCCAGTTATCATAACACTCTCCACCAACAAGTGCTATTACATTACTAATCTCAGGGAAATAGCCTGCCATTGGACTGAATTTTGTATCCTGGTTAATGTTCTGAAAGCAGCCATTGATATTGGAATATTTACCTGCATTTTTTAGTTCGCGCAAATATTTCTGCTGTTTTTTATGTAAAGCAATCTTTCGTTCTTCCAGATCATCCAGGCATTCCAGAAGTTTTTCGCTGATCTGTGAAAGCCAATGTGCAGAAAACAGCTTTGTTTCTTCATCTGTTTCCACATTTTCACCAGAACCAAGAACCCGTTTCATAAACATTCCGTTCTGAATTTCTTCTTTTAATGCACAGGAATCTTCATAGTACAGTTCATTTTTTACATAGTCTTCCAATTCTCCTATGCTAGGACTCCTGAGCATTTCTTTTTCAATATTTTTTACAAACTGTTTTTTCTGTTTCTGAACCATTGGATGATCTACCGAAACATCTCTCCTCACATGCCAGAAGAAAAAATGTCTTCTATACTCACTGATGCTTGCCGGATACAGCTGAATATTATCTTCAAAACTGTTCTTTCTTATTCTGAACTTTTCCAGAACCGGCTGTACTACCGCCCTGATTTTTACATAAAACTGGTTACGGTCTGGATCTTTCTCCTGAGTGTTCCATGCTTTAATCTTATCTATTTCTCTCTGACAAAAACCTGCACGATCTTCGTAATAATCTGCATACTGAAGCATTTTCAGATAATTTGCACCGTAAATGGGTCTTACTGCCTTTAGATAATCTTTTCTGCTCAGTACATGCAGAAGTCGTGCCAGACCGTGTTCCTGCATATCCAGTGTCTGAAATCCGGTTGCATAAAGCAGATATTCACTATGTGAAATTTCCGGTGGGAATTCTTTTCCGAGTTTTTTCAGAACGTCTACAACCTCGTCTTTTTTCTCATCCAGTGGTCTGATATTTTCATAACTGAAACAGAACATGTGTTGCTGACTGACTCCCGGAAGAAATTTTGCCAGTTCCATTACCCGATTATTGATAATTGTATACTGTTCCTCGTTCAGATTTTCCACTGGCATATAACTGCAGAAAATCAGTCTCTGACTGTCTGGCAGATTTATCTCCAGCTGCTCCCCCTTTTTGCGAATCAGCTGAAACATATCTTTTCCTGTTATATTGCAATATTCTTTATCCAGACAGTCAAGAAGCAGATATTCTGTAGAAAAATCCTCAAAACAGTCCTTTAAATAGCTTTCTATGATTTCTTTGCGATTGTCACACTGGTAATTAAGAAAAATCACCAGTGCATCCTGCTGTTCATTAAATTCATTCAAATTTGTTGGCATCTTACGCTACCTCCTGTCCCATTTTATTCGTTGGCTTCTGCAACAGCCTGTGCCATTTCATAAAATTTACAGGTGGATTCCGCTTCTCCCAACATGCCCACATCTTCATCATCAAGTTTATAACTCACAAGTAAATCATCTGCATAATCTTTTGACATAAGTTTGGACTGATATTTTTGTAACTCTCCTTTAAGTACTTCCAGTCGCTCATCAACCATTTCGTCAAATTCCCTATCTGAAACTGAATCTATAATAGCTTGTTTTATATTTTCCAGCTGTTCCATTGTGATAACATTTTCTTTCAACATTTTACAGAATTTTTTATAAACAATAAAAAGTTTCAAATCATCTCCATACAGCTTTTTATCAAGTTCCGCGAATCCTGTTCTTTCCTTTTTGCTGAAAACAATAAGTGGAATATTTCCTCCTCTGTTATTTACCAGAACTGACCATTCATACCTGTCTTCATCACAGTTGATCACATGGTACAGATACAGTTCACAGAAAATCTGTGCCTGTTTTCCCTGCTGCTTTACAGCCTGTTTTGCATCCCATTCTTTAATGACTTTACCGTATTTGCTGAGAGTTTTTTCCAGTTCTTTGTATAAGTAAGTATTCTTTCTCATAATACGTTTCATATAAGCCCTGTGTTCTATGGTGACTTTCGCATCTTTCCAGTTTTGCTGAGCAATGATTCCTGAAAAATCAAATGGCTGTTCAAAGAACATAGAACCTGTAAGAATAATCGGTTTCCTATATATAGCATTTGATTCCGGATTCTGGTTAGCCCAGAAATCAAATAATTTCTGACCTTTTTCTCCTTTATATGCTGTAATACCAAGATTCTCCCAGTCTTCTGGAATCACATTCAGGAAATAACTATATTTATTTCCATTCTTCACACATTCAATAATTTTTTCTTTTAATGCATATTCTATTTTTTTGTTGAAAACATCTTTTCGATATTTTGACTCTGTGGTATCTCCGTTGAGAATAAATTTGTCATTCTGATCTTCATACGCTGCAATATTAACAGAAGGATAATGAATCCAACTGAGGCCAGTGCCAAAAAGTTCCATTTCTTCCGGAGTGGTTCCTTCTACATATGCTTCTTCCGAATATTCATTTTTATATTGTCCGTTACAGGTGTGCATGCTGATAGTAGAAACAGTCTCATATGCACTTTCCCATAAAGAAAGATCCTGAAGTGCAGCCATAGCATGGCCTACTGAAGCCTGATAGCAGATAATGGAATCTGCAATTGTTGATTCCCCAACTTTTCCGATTCCTGCTCCCTGTACTCCCAGGCAATTATTGAAAGCAGTCTTTATCATTGAACTGTACTGTCCCAACATCAGACTCTGTGGAATCAGTATGGTTCTGTTTATAGTACATGGACTGCCCGGAAGTACTTTAATAGACGGTTTACTGCTCTGTATCAGCTTCTTCATAATATCTCTGACTTCGTTATTAATAATCATCTGCTGCTGTACCGGATCTGTTGCATCTTTCAATATTTCATCAAAATAATCGGTAATAGAAAGTCCCAGTCCATCTGTTACATCTGCATTTTTTCCAAGTTTACAGCACTTACTCATAACTTCGTCAAAACGTTTTCTTGCTTTCCCTTCTTCTTCACTGATCCAGTCTTCGGAATGTGCCATGAAATCATCAATAAGTTCTTCTTTAATATCCTGTACAGGTACTCCATTAACTTTTTTGCTTACCTGATTTTTAACCCAATGATACATTTCACTGTTTGAACAGAGATTAACACCATTTCTTTCCCCGGTTGTACTTGCAAACTCTGCAAATCCTGCTGCATCCAGACTCTTTCCTTCTCCTGTATAGTAATCCATCATCATTTCAACGATGTCTGCAAATCGAATGCAGTAACTTACAAAATTTTCAATTTTGTCTATATAATCCTTTTTCCAGTTACCGGAAGCTCCGTTCATGTCCGCTGCCACTCCACTGTATACATCCTGAAGTACTGCATTATAAACATCACCCTTCCAGGTATTCACCTCTTCTTTGGTTAATTTCTGGTAAACGGTATGAAATAATCCGCCATGTTCAATAGTTCCCGGATATTTTCCTGGTGTATTGGCAAGTTTCAGAAATTCTGTTGTTGCTGTTGCCATCATGGTTTTCAGACAGATTTCAGAGAAATCCTCATGTATTCCGGCAGCATCTGCATCGCCCTCTCCGTTATACAGATACTCCAGAGCCCTTGGTCCAAATTCTTTCATTACCAGTTCTGCTGCTGTTTTGAATGCCTCATAATGTTTCTTTAATATGGCAATCATTTTCTTTGTTGTTTCCTGTCTAACTTTTTCCTTCTTAAATCCATCAATATAGTCACGCACATCTCCATTAATTAGATCTGATCGTTCTACATCATAATCATTTTCTTAGATTACAACTGCATTTTTTATTTCTTCATAAAGTATATCCCAGAGAGTAGTATTGGTCAGTGGGATTTCCGTTTCAATACCCAGAAGTCTTCGGATCTGCTGTTCAAAGTCATGTTTACTGAGATGCTGTGTTACTGTACAGAATGCAGTATTTCTTTCATCATTGAGCCCTGGCATATCATCTTTTACATAAAGTTTCCGGCATACTTTTCCAATAATATTTGGGATTACTATCTTCTCCGGTATGGAAGCATGTGCATAGCCAATGCCACTGTACATATGAGAATCTTCTGGAAATGTATTTAACTTCAAAATCCCCTGATCAGATACTTCATTTACAGACAGGTATGTCTGTCTTGCCTGAATAACATTGCTGTAAAAAGATTTCTGGTCAAAGGAACCCTGACTGTCGGCAATAAAATTTAAGCAAAATGGTTATGCTGCAATGGAAGGAAAGA
>JABLTO010055991.1_pt1 | contig 16674 bp, 20 predicted proteins | sample 7160091 | NCBI WGS metagenome assembly JABLTO01 (sample SAMN14651225, study PRJNA627086) | human gut metagenome | isolation source: feces | host: Homo sapiens
CTCTTGTAATCGGAACACCACCTCTGACAATGGTGATTGTCCACTTACCAGTATCAAGCCCCCTGAATACCGCAACGCCATTGGAGTCCGCGGTTTTGCTCTTAGACTTACCATTTTTGGAGATTGTTACGGTCTCACTGGCAACGGCGGTTATAGTCAATATGCAGCCAGAGCCGCCCCCGGTATTTACTCTGCCAATCATACGCTTGCACCGCCTTTCCAGCAAATAATGGTGGGAATCGTAATTGCCGATTCCGGGGCGCTTGCGGCATACAGATACACACCGCCGTTGTAGGTAGCCGCAACAGGAGCAAAATTGCCGTCAATTGCGTCTGCCACAGCAAGAACCACCTCCGGAATCATGGTATCCAGCACCCCCGTCAGCGCAATCGCCGCACGGAATGGGTAATCCTGATATGTAGAATCAGCCACAAACGCGGATACCGGCACACTGGTATTCGTGAACAGGAGCTTTTTCAGCTCCACCGCCGTACCGGCTTCCAGATCGGCCAATTCCTGATTGATGGAATCCAGCACCGATGTTGCTTGCGCCGTGGTATCATCAAGCACATTCTTCACTTGTGCCTGTGTTTCCTTCAAGAGTGTGGAAAACTGGCTCTGCATTACGCTGGTATCAATGCTCACCTTTTCCGTCACCAGCCCGCACACCGAAGCGTCAAGCCGTTCATCCGTAATCATGGAAGCCGTGATAGCCGTCGTGCCAGCCGCAATGGAAATGCGCGCAAGACTGATCTGCCGGATTGTACTGTTGTTGGTCAGCGCGGGGGCGGATGCCGTACCGGCTTTTGCGCCTTTCAGGATTTTCACTTCCGGATAGTCCACGTAGTTTGTGGTTTTCCACTCCACAATTACGCGGTCGATACGATTCAAAACGCCGTCTGCCGCATCAACTGCCAACTGCAATTTGGTGCCGTCAACGGATTCATTATCAATCCACCACACGACACCGTTACTGCCGGAATTTGCCATCCAGCCAGTGCCGTCTGAGACTTCCACCGCCATTCCGGGTGTGGAAAGTGCCTGTACAGATGCATTGTTGCCAGCGCCAAATACGCCGGACGTGCGCCCGTGGTGCCAGCGCATAACGTCTTCTGCGCCTTGAGCTTCATCTTGGTTGTTCGGGAAACTTTTGATATTAGCCATTTAATTTCATTGCCCCCAATGCTGTAAGAATAGGGTCGCCCAAGAGGATTTCCGTCCGGGCTTTGTTGCTGTCCAGTGTGTACTTGATGCCCGTGATCCGGGCGCTGAACGATACCCCAAACCGGGCAGATACGCACGATACAATGTCCCCCAGAGCGTAATACTTGCCCAGGTCTTCCGGGTCGATGGATACGGAAAAGGACTTTCGTCGGATACGCTTTCCCAACTCCATTTGGCCGTAGGCACGCGCACGGGCTTTGCAATCGGCCGCAGATTCGTCATTTTCCTGCCGAACGGCTGTCTTAAACCAAACTTCCCGGCGATTGTCCCCGGTGACGTCACCAACAATCTCAACAAAAGTGTTGTCTGTGCCGCTAAGGCTTCCTTGCACATAGGCCACATTGCAAAGTGTGGAATCGTCGTCGTTGATTACAAGGTCTTTCGCGCTTCCCTGTTCCTCCGAAAAGACAATGGCGTGAATGCCCGCCGTCAGGTCACGCCCCTTGTAAAGGCGGAAAGTGTGTGTCATATCATCGGGGTTCCAATCCATTGTGTGGCCTATGCCTTTTTCTTCAAGAAACGGGATGATTTCATCCAGCAAATTCCCACCCATGAAAACATTGTCCGTTTTATCGGTCATCCCGGTTGCCTGTGCAACTTGAATTCTTGTCATTCCCCGGAGATTATCGCTTATCAGCTTGTACACGCCCGTCTCGATAGTTGTCATGTGATATTCTGATGCAATGATGCGCTTATTCAAAAGCCAGTTTGCGGTGTATCCATTTGCCGTTATGCGGTTTGTGGTCGTGTCGATTTTTGTGTTTTCTATCACAAATGTTACGTTTCTGCTCGTATCATACAGGAGATTGCCGACTTTCAACACGTTAATGTTGTAGTCGCTTACCGGCGCAACCAGTATCAGCTTTCCGATATCGTTGTAGTAAATATTCATGATAATACTGATTGCGTGCCGGATTTCATACCGGGTGGAAAAGTCCTCTTTATAGATTTCAAAGCTCATAGCGCAATCCCCACGATCTCCGTTGCAAAGTCAATATCCACCTGCAAATTCGCAAGCCCGCTTGTCGCTTCCGGCTTCAACACATTATCCCCAACTTCCAGCTGAAACAAAGTGCTTTTCAGGCTCAACGCGCCTCGGCAATCTCCGTCGACGGATGACGTTACAGTTGTCCGATCGTGCGTGATCTCTACAACCAGCCGCTCCCCGCTGACGATAGTTTTATTTATCAGCAGAAATTTTCCCGTCGCGGCGTTGGTGATTTTGGGGTTCTCCACATCACCGCTTGCCGAAAGGGTAGCAGTAAACGGGACGGGAACCTGGCCGCGATTCTCCACGTTGATGAATTTCGCTTCAAACAGCTGGCCGAAACGATACGGCCTTGAAATGTTCCATGGGAATTTGAATAGCTTTTGAATGCCGGACAACGTTACCGCTGCGGAATCGTCCTTGCACCAATACGGATACGCCGCCAAAAGGGAAAACTGGAACTGTGCGCCCCATTGTTTCGCCTCGATGTTGGGTGTCGCCGTAGGCCAAACATTCAGATAGTAATCATCCGCATACAGCTTCCCGGAAATATCGGGGCGGATGACGGAAAGCAGCTTTTCTTTATTCGCTGCTTGTCCGTCTCCCACCAGATACCCGTTGACATTTACAGGCCGGGGTTGAACGTTTTTGCTCTGAATTGTCGCGCCCGTCTGGTTAATGCCCTTCGCCTGGGACAGGGCTACCGTTACCGTATCAATACCCGTGGGCTTATTGATAAGATATCCTCCGGCATAATCAAAGGTAACGCTATCCCCGTTTTCGTTCACGTAGCGGAACAACTTGCTTAAATTGTTGAAGTTCGTCAAATCGTCCACCTCGCTTGTGTGAAATACGCTTCTGTAGCCGCTGCCAGTTCAACGGGCGTTTGCGCAACGGACTGGATATTCTGGATGATCGTCACACCACGCGAACCGCCAGAAAACCCCGCTCCGTCGTAGTCCGCCCCGCCGGATGCACCAGCCGATTTTCCAGCCCTATATGCTCGCGCTTCCTCGGCAGTGAGAACTTTTTCCCCCTTGTGGAGGCGTACCAGATAATCGTCGTATGGTACATAATCAAGGCCGCTCTTTGCTCCGGGAACGTTGCTCCCTTTGATATTGGCCTTTATCGTGAGCGTGTAGTTGGCAAAGCTATTTGTCAGCCGTGATTTCATCTGGGAGGCGAGCGAATCCAGCTTATCCAGAACTCCCGGCGTGCTACTATCGATACCGGCAACAAGGCCGCTCATGGTGTTGGTTGCCGCTTCCGTGGCCGCGGCCTCTTGGTCAAGGTTGCCAACCTTCTCCACGTAATCGTCAGCGGCTTCCTGCATACGGGTTTTTACATTTTCTACTGCCAATGCCAAACCATCGGAATAGCCGGAACCTGCTTCGTTATATCGGCTAATTGCATCCGCAAGCTCTGCAAGCGGGCCTTTTGCCGAATCGGAATCGGGGCCGACTTTTTCCAATTCTGCCCGTAATGCGGCAAGCACCCCTGCGGCATCCTCGGTACTCATAGAAGCAAGGAACCCGGAAAAACCCTCAATACTGACGCCAGAAGCGGCTGCCGCTTGGGAGATGAAGTCGAAGTTCTCGTCCATCTTCTCAAGCACTGCAGAGTTGCCGTTGATATTCGCCATAGCATCAGCCCATTTAATTTTCGTAACTTCAACTACGCTGGTAAACGCAGAGCCTATATTGTGCAGTCCCTCATATATGCTGGTATAGGTATTCTGGTAATCCTCCAAAATGGACTGTGCGGCGGCCGCGTATTCCTCGGAAGCAGCCTTTATCACATTTGCGGGCTTTGCCGCTTCCTCGGCGGCGGCCTGTTCCTGCGCTTGCAGATTGGCGAGATTCTGCTCCGCTACATCTATCGCTTGGCCATATAGTTGCATCTCGGCGGTTGGCATCCATTGCCCCGGGTTAGTCGCATACATCTTTCGGCTTTCTGCATCCAGCTCTGCGTATTTGGCCTTTAATTCACTCAGTCTCGCGGTTGCGTCTTCTATAGTCTTAGGGTCACCAGCCAATTCCTTGGCCTTTTCTTTCTGCGTTTTGGCGGCCTTTACGGTAGCCACCGTTACGGCCGAAATTGCCGCAACAAGTAAGCCCAGCGGATTAGCCGCTACCGCCGTATTCCATGCATACTGCGCCGCAGTTGCAAGGGAAATCTGGCCGGTGAGTACGCCAACGGCTATTTCACTGACGGAAAATACGCCATTCAGTGTGGCTTCTGCAACGGCCGCTTTTCCGCTTTCCGCTGTGAAGAATGCAAGCGCCGACGCATTTGCCGTGAATATCGTGGCGATATTTGCAATGGCCTTTCCCGCCATACTCGCCCCGATTGCAGTACCGGCAACGGTTGCCGCTGTGGCCGCGAACTCAAACGCCGTGACGAGAAGATCAATAGCGCTATTCGTTTCCCGAAGGTACGAAATAGCTTCTACCGTAGCAGTTCCAACGCCGGTAACGATTTGCTGTACACGGGGTATAATGTTCTTTCCGGCTGTAAATACGCTGTCTACAAAGTCCTTGGTAAGTCCTTCCATGTCGGCGTTGCTGTCAGCCATGCCGGTAGCCAGATTTTGCCATGCTGCTTTCATGGACGCTGTGGAACCCTCGATGGTGCCCGCCGCTTCATTTGCCGCATACCCCGCAAGCCCCTGCATTTCGATATAATCCACAAGCGCGGCCTGACAGTCAGCTAGATTGTCAATGGTGTAGGAAGTAGCCTCGCCGTTCTCTGCGTTCCACTCGTTTACCTTGTCAATCAGCTGCTGGAACCCCTCCTTTGTGGGGGCAATACCCAGCTGCAAATTGTCCAGCATCGTGTAGTTGGATTTCATAATGCCGTTAAAGGCATTTTGTACAGCTTCCTGAGAATTGCCGGTCGCCGCCACAACGTCAGCTTCGGCGGTAATAACTTTGTCGGCAAGTTCGGCGGCGGCCTGCACATTGCCGCCGAGGGCGGTTTTCAGGCCGGTAGCAAATCCATTCACCTGCTGCAAATAGTCGTTCTGGCTCATTTGCACGGTCTTGTAGGCGTTTCTCGCTTTCTCCGCCACGAAATCGTAAGCGTCGCCGAACATCAGCTGTGCGCCACCGGCTAACTGCTCATACCGCGCATAACTGGTGTAGGCCGCTTTGCCAACGTCTGCAACTACCCCGGCGAGCTTCTTTACTCCGGCGATAATCGCGCCACTGGCAAGGTTGGCTTTCAGAACGTCGGCGAATGTGCTTGTTTTGTTTTCAGAATCCTTTAGTTTACGCTCATATTCATCTGTATCCAGAGAGATCGTCGCAAACAGCTCAAATACATTAGCCGCCATCCTGCCCACCGCCTTTCGTCACCAGTTTCAACCCGGCATTTTTCATCACATCCGCCACGATATCCTCCGCAGACCGGTTTTCCACCGGCTTCGGGCTGATGATATCCTCGTATCCGATAGATAGATACAATCGCTCATCACGCCCCGCCGTGTTTTGCGTTATCATCTGGATACCGTCGGTAATGTAGCGCCGAAGGATTTCACGTTCGCATTGCTTTTTCAACTCCATGGGAAGAATGGAGAGGTACGCCCTCGCCCGTACTCTGGGGAGGGCGCACAGTGCGCTGATTATTCGCTCTGCTCCCCACGCCCCCACGATTTGAAAAAACTCAGCAGTTCCTTATCGTTGGAAAGCTCCTTAATCTGCCAAAGCGTCGCCATGGTACTCTGCGCGGCCACTTCCTCAATGCTCTTTTCGCCCATGATGGACAAAATAGCATAAATGTCGGCGCGGTGCGTTTTCAGCAGCAGCGGAACAACGGTGGTAATCCTCTGCGCACCAATCAGCATAACGCCGACTTTTGTGGAGTTTTTCTTGTCCACCGGCTTGCCGATGGCGTTCATGATTTCCTCATCAGAAACGAGATTCACAATGTGCGGGGTGATCTCGCACAACACGTCCAGGCACTCGTCCGTGCCAAGTTGAGATAATTTTCTCATGCTTAGCCTCCTACATCGTAGCGGATTCGGCCTCTCCGGCCTTTACGTAAATCTCAAAAGGCGGCGTATCCTGCGCCGTGATGGAATAATGGCCGGTGAACTCGAACGCGAACTGGCCTTTGCTCTTGTCACCGGTTTTCAGCTGGAAACCGCCAGTAGAAAGGCCGTTCAGCATATGGATGGCCAGATAGCCGCCCTTTTTCGCGCCGTTTTTATCGGAGTAGTCGGCCACAAGCCAGATGTCCTTGAAATCCTCGGCGGCAATATCGTTTCTGGGCGTGATTTTCCCGACGGCTTCATCAGCGGCGGCTACCATCGTTTTTGCGTTAGTGGCATTCATGGATGCAAAAGTGCCGCTAAGCTTCACCTCCCAGCCTTCCAGCCGTTTCAACTCCTTTGTGTTCTTCGGACAGTTATCAATATCCTCGCCGAAATCAGAGAAGCTGGGCGTTGCCGCGAAGGTCAAGCCGCCGCTGGTAGCGCCTATGATATCGGCATTGTCATACTCCGCCGTATCGGGCGAAAAGGCTGAAAGCAGAACACCGGCATTCAGCACAAGCTCCTTAAAGGTATCCTGCGGAATCTGTGTAAATTTCATTGATTTCCTCCTATATGGTATTGAAAATTGCGGCAACGTTCAGTTGCCGCAATTTGATGGATTGATCTGATTCAAATGTGGAATTGATGCACCACGGCTCACCGCGCATAAGCCAAACTGTGCCGGTATCACAAGGCAGCTGAATGCCTCCACGCCCTATCGTGCGGGAAATTTCCTCTGCCTTGGCGTTCGGCTCTGCCTCCTTCTCCGTGTGATACCACAGTTTTACCGTCAGCGAGTTCGCCATATCGCCCCACCCGCCGACGGAGACGGAATAGGTAAGGTAGGGCATTACGGTGTCGCTCGGTACCGCTGTATCTGGATACGCGGGGAGATTAAAGCCGGAAAAAAACTTGTAGAGCGCTTCTGTTGCCGTCATTTTGTCAGCTCCCATTTCTCGGCGGTGACTTGGCACATATCCAAAGTGCCAACGGTTGGCGCTTCCTTATCGCTCCCGTTGCTCGTCACCCGGAAAATTGCACCATCGGAAAGCCGCTTGAATACATCATGGAAAGAAAGAGGATTCGCGCGGCGGGTGGTAATGGTGTACACGCTGGTAACGCCATCCTTCTCCGCGATTCTGGATTGCATGGAGGTATCCAGAATAATAGCCGCGTCGAACTCCGCGCCCTGTGCCCATTCCGTTGCCCAGCCGCCCTCACCATCCGGGGTGCGCTTCTTTTCCATCAGTGCGCACGTGTTATTCAGGTAGTAGTCAAGCAAGCTCATATCTTCCTCCATATCCGCAAGCGCGGCGCAAACACCGTTTTCCAGCTCGTGCTTTCTCCGGAGCCGGACGAACCGCTTGCCTTTGTGTATGAGTAGCCGCCGAAAGATTCGCTTTGATACGGGCTTTGTACGGCCTCAGCGTTCTTCTCCTGCCATGTGTTGATTTCTTCCAGAATCGCCAGCACCTCCGGAGGTACGCAGATTTCCGTAACGATTCCGGTATAAGTTTCGTTCCGCAAATCAGCATCACCGTACACGTGAATCCCGTTATTCCTCCGGCTTCCTTCGATCAGGTAGTAATCGCCTGTTTCAAGGCCGGGAATAACGATCCGGTTCCCGGTGATTTCCTCCCCGGTAAACTGCCAGTGCAAGCCGGGGAAGAAATTACGCAGGTACACAAGCAGCTCATACAGGCTTACCGCATGCCCCATGTGATTCCCTCCTTTACCGGCTCTTTACAACGGCCAGAATGTCCGCTTTGTTCATTGCGGCGCTGACCCCGGAAATACCGTTTTCTTTGGCGTACTCCAAAAGCTGCGCTTTCGTCATTCCGTCAAAGTCCACGGTTTCCGGTGCGGGTTTGTCAACCGTCAGAGCCGCCCTTAACCCCCCGCCGGGGTAACAGTGGCAACGGCGATGCCGTCCAGGTACTCCGCCCACAGTTTCATGCCCATGATGGCGTACATATCGCCGGTAGCCCGGGAATAGTCGCCCTCGACATGTACGCCGATCAGGTTCGTTTCGCCCTTCACGGTGTAATTCAGCCCCAGCTTGGCAAAGTCGCTGTCGCTCGGGTCAACGTAGTACAGGTCGATGTTCTCAACCGGGGTTGCAATCACCTTACCAGCGGCGACGTACTTGTCAGGCAGGAGGAAAAGGGTGTTGTAGCCCAGGAAGTTCTGGACATAGGTAAGGCCGAACATGGTCTGGGTGGTAATCTCCTTGTCGCCCAGGTAGTCGTAGAAATCCATGATGTTGGCAAAACCAACAACCTCGGTCACGTCCTTGTCCATGCCCATGAACTTCGCAAGCACCTTGCCCTTGGCCTGTGCGAGCGCCAGCTGCCAGGTCTTGGGGGTCAGCGCCAGAGAGCCGGTAGCCAGGAAAGTGTAGAAGTCACCCAAAACCTTGTTTTGCAGGGCAACCAGGAAAGCGTCGTCCGTCTTTTCTACGGCGACCTCTGCGCCGTATTTGGCCACGCTCTCGATGGTAACGCTCTTTGCATACTTGGCCACCTCGATATCGCCATAGGTGACGGGGGAAACCTTCATCTTAGTGAAGGGGATCTCGTCGCCTTCCGCTACGGTGGCACCGCCCTGCAAAGCGCCGTCTACCTCTGCCTTGTAGGATACCAGTTTCGTTCCAGGTGCCTTGCGGATAGGCCGCATAATGCCCAGAATGGTGCGCAGTGCGTCCCAGTTATCGTTGAACCGGGTTACAAAGTCCACCTCTCGCGCGGACGTGGCGAACTGTGTGGAAATCGTTACGTTTTCTTTTGCTGCCATTTGTACAGCTCCTTTCAAAAAAGTTATTTGTTTTCGCTTGCCATGCTTTCAGCAAGCGCGGCCTGCCTCTCAGCGGTGGACAAAAGATACCGGCCTTTATCGTCCTTTTTGTAGATTTCAGCGCGGCTCTTTGCGCCACCAGAGGTGTCAGGCGGGGTCTGCGTTTGGGTGCCGGTGGCGGTAGTCTTGCCGATCAAGCCCTTGTAATCGCCGGAAAGCAGCCCATCCAGTGCGGCGGTATCTTTGATACTTTCGCCGTCCAGTTTCAGGCCGTCGATTTCAGCTTTCGCTCCACGGATTACCAGCCCCATGCTCTCGGCGGGAATGCCCTTGCTCTGGAAGTACGCCCGCGCGGCCTTTTCCTTGGCGGCGGCGCTCTCCTTGGCGGCAACCCCGTCTTTGAAATCCTGAAAGTCTTTCTTTTCCTTCTCGTACTTGGCCTTGTATCCGCCGTCAGCGTCTTCCTTTTTCAGATCATCCAATTCCTTTTGAATGCCAGGAAGTTTCTCAGCGTCGGCCTTGTACCTCCCGATATCGGCTTTCAGGCCGTCCACGGTATCGGTGTGCGCTTCAATAATGGTGTCTACCTGTTCGTCGGTAAGCCCCATTCCCTTCAAAAGTTTGCGAGTTAATGCCATTGTTTCAGTCTTCCTTTCTTCGCCCCTATTCTTCGGGGACGACTGTGATATAAAAGCCGCTATACTTCGCGGGTTTTACCGAAATAAACAAAAAAGGAGCCGAACAGCACGCAAAATATACGTACTGTTCGGCTCCGATTGCCCATTCCTGCGCCCAATTACGCAGGAGAAGAATATTTGATTGTTTTCTTTACTTCGAGGACTATGTAGCCGTCGCCCTTGCGCCGTATCTCCACATCGTTCCCACGCTTTATGATAGCCTCTATGGCCTTTATGATTTCGTCATTATTCATTTATTGCCCCTCAAATCGCGTCAGCGTTTTTGAATACTTCCATAAGTTTGGGAAACTGGATAGCAAAAAAATCTACCATTTCCTCGTTCTGTGCCCATTCGGAGTTTTCCGCAAGGCCACTTTCAAATAGAAATGCGTGAATGATCTCATGCCGCTTGTTTTTCATGATTTGAACTTGTAAGTTTTTTCTTACAGGTTGGGTCGCCGACTTGCTTACTGTAGCTATCCACAACCAGTTCTTTGCTGGTTTCGTCGCAAAATCCATCGCATCCCGCCAGCCGCGAATCTTCGTCTTCGCAGCAGACGGAAAGTGTGTATTCAGCTCCAAGAACGTTGATTTTTCTGGTATCCACGCTACGTCAATCTCCTTTGCTAAGTTCGTCTTTCAGAATATTCTTGTATGTTCCCTGATGATCGGCGATTGACGGCTTAATAAACGGGTGCGCCCGATTGCCAGCTGTCCAATGCCAGATCCCCTGCGCGTCCTGGTATTTCCACGGAGTGGGACGGCCTCCGCCTCCCTCGGCGTATTTGCCCGTTCCCATTTCCTGATAAATGGCGTATTCGGTAGGCGTTCCAACAATGGCTTTTTTCCCATCCTCCACGGTATGTGTAATGCTGTTGCGCAAATTCCCAGTATCAACGGGGCATAAATCCTTGGCATATTCTACAGCTTTTTCGCCACACCGAAATAAGCCGCGCTCACACGCTTCACCAAGGGCGCGGAGGATTTCGTCAGAGTTATCCACAAATGTAATGCTCATTTCCCCCTCCTTTTCTGCTTCTTCCAGAGCCGGTCTTGTGCGGTTCGTGGCGGCGCATACGCATAATCCGCCACAAGCGGGGATTCCAGCCCGCTTCTTTTTTATCTGGTTGGAAGATTTGGGCATAGAAAAAGCACCATGCAATTTGCACAGTGCTTTTGATTTATTCAAGCCTATTTACTTCTATTTGTCAGCTTTCCGCTTTGCTGCTGTCGTGGATTTCAACGCTCATACGTTACCCCTTAATGAATGGTTCATTATCAATCCATCCATCTGCAATGAGCCGCAAAACTATCTCGCATTGCTCTTTTGATTTCCCCGTTGCAGTTTTAGCGATACCAACAATACGCCGATTTTCAATAATCAGATCATCCCAGTTCTGCAATCCGCGAGAAATGAATTTGATGTATTTCCTGTAAGCGTTTTTTGCATTCGGTGTAGCCGATTTTTCAATTTCCACAAAATCCCCAACAGAAAAATCAGATGTTGGGTCTTTCACAAACTCCGCAAACATCGGAAGCCAGTCAAGCACCGTCTCTTTCATTGCGAAACAACCTCCAATTTCATATATCGTTCGGGGACTTCTTTCTCCACAAACTCTCTTGATTTTAGGTCGAAAATGCTTTTTTTAACAGTTCTTTCCCCCGCATCAAGGACTTTGTATGTTGTTCCTCTGTCTATCAGAAATTCAAATTCCGCTGGGTTGTCTGCCATTTTGTAAATATAAGCGCCGCGTGTTGACTTTGGCACGATAATATCAAGAACCGTCTGCGTATCTTTATGCCCTCCAAACGGGAGTTGCGCGTCTTGCGCTATTGTCGTACTTGTAAATCCTTTTTCTGTATATAGCTTCCCGATACTCGCGACCATATCATCAACAGATGACCCGCCTCCTGTAATATACCCAACATCACCGACAACACGCTTCACGTTCAAGTCCGTTGAAAGCTTGAACTTTGATATTTCCGCAGAAACGCCGTCGCTTATCTCCTTGTACCCGTCGAGGTTCCCGTAGCAGCGCAGCGCCTTTTCATACGCCGCTCCGCCGCGCTCTACGGCGTTAATTGCGCTATACGCACCGCCGGAATACTTGGATATATTCGGGTTTGCTTTTTTCGTAAACTCGACGCTCGAGTTTGTCGCATAATACTCGTTTTGCCACTTCTCCAATTCCTCTAAGTTGGAAAGGCTTAAAGTTACTGGCTTTATTTCGGGCTTTGCTTTAATTATATCAGATTTTGCCGCACTTGCAACTTGCCTTGCAGTTTTGAGCGCCTCCCACCCGTCAGCGTTATTATACTTCAAATCCTGGAACTTTGCAAATGTTTTTGGTGCTTTTTTACCCAGAATTTCACGGTATTCTGCATATTCCCGTTGGTCTGCCTGATAGTTTTTACCAGCTTTCACCATGCCCGCCCATTTTTCCGGAGGATACTGTGCTTTCTTCTCGTCGTACCATTCTTTGTACGATTTTTTCTTTACAAGCTCATATTCCCCGGTTTCGGGATTCTTCACGCGCATCATGTGGCGTTCCGCTTCCAGATCGTCGTCAGTGGCATTCACAACCGTGCAGCGGCAATTATACAGCTCATGTCCCGGCGCTCCCAACGAGCCATCACCGGGGAACATCATCTTATAGCCGCCGACATCGAACGGCTGATCGTAGTCCACAATCTGATTATCTGCCATGCCATGATCGTGGCGGGTGCGCAAATCCTTTGTTGCTACCCACTTTTTCTTGGATTTGATACCCCACATCTCGTCAGCGGCGGCGTAGCTGTCCATTCTACCGGCATTCTGTGCGGCGGTAACTGCCGTTCTTGCCGCTCGAATGGCGCTTACACGGCTCATTGTGACGATTCTGGACTGCAAATCATCGGATATCTGCTTGATGCTTCTGCCTTGCAAAATGGAGCCTGTAACGCTTGCTGTAATCTGCTGCTTTCCAAAAGCCAAGTCAATGCCCCGCTTTAGCGCCAGCCTTTCGGGGTAGTATGGCATTACGTCCGGCTGCTCCACAATTAAGCGCTTTACGGTCTGCTCGTCAAAAAGCGTAAAATCTGCACTTGGGTGAACGCTCTCAGTGGTATAGGCGGTGTAATTCCGATTCAGGGAGTAGATTCCAGGCGTAGCGTCGTTCACATAGGCAAGCGCCACCTCTTTTGCTTCCGTCGCACGTTCGGCCAGCTTGTCCCGAAGCGCTTCCAACCGTGTCCCGCGCCCCATCTGGTTCAGCCTCCATTGTTGGTAGTCCTTTTCAGTCCACTCCTTACCGTTGCGCTTCTGGCCTATCAAGTCCTGCATCTTCTTATCCTGATCAGCAAAGTGCTTGAAAAAGGCATCTATTTCCTCTTGCAGTTCTTTAGCCGCCTTAGAATATACGGAGTTAATGCGGCGCTCCAAGTCGGCAAGCGCCCTATCGGTTCCTCTATCGGCTTCATTCGGTCTGGCCATCCTCATCACCGCCGTAAACCGTATTTATGTCAGCGTCTGCTTTCCTTTTCAGGATTTCCGGCACTTCCTCCGGCAAAATCCACGGGAGGTGTTTCAGAACCGTTTCATCATCAAGGAACGCAGCTGCCGCAAGCACCATATTGGTTTCCTCTGCTTGATTGATAACTTTATTCCAGCTAAAAGCCGGTTCCGGGTTGGCAATCCCAGCCACTGCGCAAATCTGCCGAATGAAATCTATCAAGAAATATTCGAAATCGGCGCATTTATTGTCCTGCGGCTGATAAGCCGCCGAAATCTCTGTAGCCGTTTTCTCAGCGCCCGCCAGAGCCGTCACGTCAAGCATCTGGGCATCTTCGTACAGGTCGCGCCGCAAAATATCCAGCATGGTTTTCCGGGCTTCTACGGGAACGTCAAGGGTGTGAGCTTCTGCCGCCGTTTCAGCGGAACTATCTACCACATTCGCCTTTACGCTCTTCATTCTCTGGATGAACTGTGCCAAATCCGTATCGTCCATAGCGCCGGTATTGTGCAGAATCCAGTAAATTCCGCTGGTATCGTCAATTTGGTTGGCGAACCCGGATTTGATAAAATCATAGCAGTCTATGGAGCCACGCAACCCAACGAGTTCGCTTTCGTGGGTATCGTTGCCATACAGTACCGCAATAGGCAGGCGGGTGTAGTTCTCGTCGCACACATCCACAACGCCTAGATCGTTCCTCAGCTCCTTGTGGATGTATGCGCGTTTCTCGGCCATGGGCTGCGCGTCGTCGCTTCCCTCGGCGCTCCATTCGCTCACGCCGTCCAACTCGTAAAGCGTAGCCCGGAAAACAGTTTTTCGTCCGGTCTCCCGGAACCAGTACCGAATACCGGCCATCAGCTCCGACGTTTTTTCATCCAGCAGCGGGACAAATCCCGGATTTCCGGGAGTATCGGCGAATGAAAACACTTCCAGATGATCGAGATTCCAATAGCCGTAGGAAACGCCCTGCGCCAGTGCCAATTTTGCCGCCGTTTGCAGCTTATTGTCGAAGTCCGCGCCCAGCTTTTCCTTTTCGTCCATGCTTACGCCATTAGCGCAAATATATCCCACTTCCTGCGTCACCAGCCGCCGAAACGTTAGCGTTTTAAGCCGGTAGTCGCTGCTCCAAATATCAGGAGTTTTGTTCCCGGATAAGGTAAAAAGGAACTTCTGGAATTTCTCAATGGTGATATTGTGCTTATTATAGTACGCCATACCATCAGCGGCATCTTTGTACGCCTTGCTGCTCTGGTGCTCCCGCACTGCATCACGTATGAATTCCCCAGTAGTTCCCTTTGCAATGGCTTCTTCCAAATCTTGATAAATTTTCATGAATTTTCTCCAATAGCAGAAATCTCGCAAAATCACAACAGCAACGCAGCGGCGGGTGAAATCTTGTTTTTCTTCTCCACTTTGTATTTCATAATGGTGTTGCAAAAGTACCTGATATCATCCATAGCGTGATCGTTATCTTTCACTACCGCGTCCTCCGTTTTCCTATCGTCCCACCGGTATAGCCCGAACTCCCGAATGGAATCCGTGCAACACCTGTGAATTTTTATATTCCCGTTCTTGAGATATACCGCCGTGCGCCGAATGCCATCAAGAACGGCGTTGTCTGCCTGCTGGACGCGGAATCCACGGCGTTTCAGGGCGGTAATGAAAGAAGCCGCCGAGGGATCAATAACCGCCCTCTTGATTTCGTAGCCGCCCGTCAGGCTCTCCACAGCGTCGCAATATTCCTCGTCTGTGAGCTGCTTATAGTTGGCTCTTCCATCGTAGTAATACTCTTTGATTCTTACCGCCTTATTACCATTCACAGCCCATAATCCGCATGAAAACGGATTCAGGGTGCCGTAGTCGATGCTTATGTAATAATCCGCGAATTCCGGCACGTCATCCGTGATATTCGCTTCGGAAAAATCATATACAAGCCCCTCTGCCAGCGTCCATTTCCCCAGAATGTACCTATCATAGAACACCGTTCCGGCATATTCTTTTTTCAGATTTTCAACAAAAGCGGGGGGTAAAAATGGATTATCGTCTATTGTGTATTCTTGGCTGAAAATATCGGCATCACTATCAAGGAATCTCTTAAGCCAGTGGTTGGGATACTGTGGATTGTATGTGCCATCGAAGCAGGAATACTCCTTATCAAGCCGGCTTTTCAGGAGGGCAAAAACTTCCTCCGACCAGTCCGCGACCTCGTCGCCGTAGCAATACTTGATAGACGCGCCGCGAATCTTCGATACTTGAGACACTTTTTCCGCGCCAAGGCAATAACACTTCTCGCCAAAAATCCATGCTGTATTATCGCTGGAAATTGCCCCAACAAGTTTATCCCCGTACAGATTCCGCATAGGCTCTAGCACGTTTCGCTCTATTGTGGATTTTGTAACGCCCAAAATAACGGAAAGCCCATCTTTCCCGGCTCGTTCTCGAATCCGCATGGGAATAATCCATTTGAAATCAAGATATGTTTTCCCGCTTCGGGTCGCGCCGCCCTTGAAATTCCATCGGTGATTACCGTACCTTGCGAATTCAATCTGTTTCGGGCTTAATAGCATCTCTAAACTCCTTAATTAGCCCATCCAGCTTATTGAGACTATCATTGCCGCTTGCCGTGTTTCTTGTGGCCTTATCGACAATAATTCCGAAAGATGTTGCAATCTGGCTTAATGTTGCGGCTGAAATCTTTTCGGGGTCTGTGAGCGCTTTCAGATGCAAGGTGATTGCTTCTTGCATCGCCTTTTTTTGTGATTCCATGTACGCCATCATGTCGGCGGTATTCTCTTCTTTTTTTTCCTGCACTTTTTGGGCGATATCCGGTGAAGCGCTGACAATCCTTTTCACAGTCTGGTGAGTTACGCCATGCTTTTTTGCAACGGCGCTGTACGACTGCATTTCTATCCAGTCGGCGATTATTCTTTTTTTCTTCCGATCTGTAATCCTTGCAGCCATAGCACCACCTCTCATGCAAAATAATTGGCGCGAGGCCGATTCAAACGGCCTTCTGTTGGGGAGAGAGCGCCCAACTCGTTATCTACCGCGCCATGCAAAAAGAGGCTCAGGAACAACCCCAAGCCTCTTGCGCTTTTTCTTTTTTACCAGTATAGCACATTCAAACCGAAAAATCGTCTCATTTTTTTCTCATTTTTCAGCTTTCAGTCTGCCCATACAGGCATAGAGTGAAATGTCGTAGTGCTGAATCCCGGCGGCGGTAAACCTGAGCTTTTTCAACTCCAAGTTCTTCACACAGGGCGTCAACGTTGCCTCTAGCGGGGCTTATGTAGAATCTGCTCAGTATCTTCTTTTCATCGACGCTAAGCGATTCAAGCCCGGAATCCACAAGTGAAACCCATTTTCTCGCCTGTTCCAGCGAACGCGCCAGTTCCTCACGGTGAACGATATTCGATAGCATCATATCTTCCCGGCCGGAGCCACCGCCGCTTACCGGCGTACCGTCAG
>JABLTO010146437.1_pt1 | contig 16665 bp, 17 predicted proteins | sample 7160091 | NCBI WGS metagenome assembly JABLTO01 (sample SAMN14651225, study PRJNA627086) | human gut metagenome | isolation source: feces | host: Homo sapiens
AAAAATAAATTTCATTATCTTGGATATTTTGAAGATGAACGTGCAAATGGAACTAAAATTGAATATTTAAAATTACAAAATACTACACTAAAAAACATATGCCCAATATTTGAAAATGATAAAGACAATGCCAACTAAGCATTGTCTTTATATGTTAATTATTTTATTAATGATAAAATTAAAACACAAATAAATATGCCTAATATCATTAAATATTTTTTATAAGTTATTTTTTCTTTTAAAATAAATCTTGAAAATAAAATTGTTACTACAATAGAACTTGTGTTAATTACAGAGATTATAGAAACATTTCCATCTAATAATGCAAATCTGTTAAATATTGAAGATGATGCATCTAATAATGCTTGTAATATAAAAAATTTCTTATCATTAATTTTTCTAATATCTAGGTAATTCCAGTTTTTTGTAAATAAACAATATATAAATAAACCAATAATAATTATAACTGCATAATTAAAAACTACATACATTGGATTTTGATATTCAGTAACATATATTTTATTTAAAAAATTAGAAATACCATTAAATAATACAAAACCATAAGAATACATAATTGCTTTTTGTTCTAATTTTTTATCTATTTGATTTTTTGAATCAGTCTTATTTTTAGCAACCATAATAGATAAAATTACTAATATAGTAGAAACAAATAATTGTAATAGTGTACAATTTTCTTTTAATACTATAATACCCAATAAAAATGTAACAACTACTTTTGCCGTAGAAATAGATGATGTAATTGCTACTTTTCCATACTTAGTAGCTGAAATCATACAATAAAATCCTATTGACTGCATTAAAATCCCTGGGAACATATTTATCATATCATCAATATTTAATTTTGTTATAAACTCTGGATTAGTTATCATACTAACTACAATCATAATTAAATGATATGATAATAACCCCATTAATTCAATTCTTTTTGGCTCATTATTTGAACACTTCTTTAAAGCAACTGCTGTAAAACCACCAATGATGGTTGATAATAAACACCAATATAACCACATATATTTTTTTCCTAATTTTCGTATATATCATCATTTATTTTTAATATCATTCTTCTGTAATGAGTTTTAAATCCTAATCTTTCATATAAGTCTCTAGCAATGTTTTCTCCAATTACTTCTAACGATAAATCTTTATTTTGAACTTTTGCTAATTCTATTATTTGGTTTAATGCAATAGTGCCAATTCCATTATTTCTATATTTTTCATCTATAAAAAATCTATATAAATATATTTCTTTTTCATAATTTTTAATCCCAATAAATCCAACCATCTTATTGTTATATAAGATTTTATAATATTCTTCATTTTCTTTAAATTTTAATTCTTCTGGTTTTATTATTCTTAATTGGTATATTGGATCTACTGTATTATGATGTTGCCATTCTTTTATAATCCATTCTCTAAAAAAATCATTATTATCTTTTTCTAATTTAACTTCTATCTTTTCCATTTAAACCATTCCTTAATTTATATATTTTACAAATGCTTTATCTACATTTTCATCATATCCTAATTTATTATATAATTTATGTACTTCTTTTCTTTGAACTCCACTAAATAACCAAATACGGCTTACATCTTCATAACTTTTTACAATTTCTTCTGCTTTAATCATTAATTTAGTTGCTATTCCTGATTTCCTGTATTCTTCAAGAACAGCTAAATTCCAAATGGTTGCTTCTTTTCCGGATGGCATTGTTAAAATATTTAAAGTTACAGTTCCAACTAAATTATTTTCTATATAATATCCTAATACATAAATATCGCTGTTATTTTTAGATACTTCATAAAATCTTTGCGCTTTTGAATTGCTTGTATTACTATTAAAAACTTGTTTCATAATTTTTTGTAATTGTTCTAAATCTTTTTCTTGTATTTCAGCTATTATATTATTTCTATTCATATTTATTGCCTCCATTTTTAATAAATAAAAAGTATCATAATTTTAATGATACAAATCCATTATAATAATAACATATTTTGATATTTTTTTCCATACTCCCTTGAAAATATCTAAGAAAATGATGATAATGAACTTATCAGAGAGATTTAATCAAATCTTATAGTCTTAATTTCGTAAACGTGTATAGTTAAGGCTCCATAAGACAAAAAAGAGCAAAAACAAATTAATATGTAATAATGTTTTAAGAGGAGCATTTTTTGCTCCTCTTTTATACTTTTTTTATTTTGGTAATTCCAAATTTAAATAAACATAGTTATCCATATTGTAGTCCAAATTTTTTTCAATGTTTTCTTTCGCGTTTTTACTTATTTCATTTATTCTTCTTTCGTTACATAATGGATTTATATATCTTATTTTAGAACCATGATGCACATAGTAAACGTCTTTTGGTTCTGTTTTAGATGTTTTCGCTTTTTTTGCTTTTCTCCATTTCTCAAATATTTCTTTATATTTAGATTTCTCTATAATTTTTATTACATCACTTTCTTTTAATTTATATAAATCTTTTTTGGTTATTTTATTCTCATTGCTTAGTCCTCTTAAAATATCTGCTATTAATTGCATTGAATACCTTGTTCTATCTTCTCTATAAATTATAGATAGTTTGCTTGTTATATCTACAAACTTTTCTGCAATTTCTTTAGTTTTAAATCCTAATTCAATTTCATTTTTTTCATTATGCTGAATTTCTATATCGTTATAAAATTCTTTTATATCTTCAATATTTTTCAATCTATAAATAAACAATGCATTTGACATTGAGTATTCTAATCTATCTGCTGATAGTTGTGGTGTATCGTTATCTGCTACTGGATATACATGGTAATCATTTACCTCATAAATATCTATATTATCTCTTTTTAGCAAATTCATAATTTCTGGTGATTTTTTTATAATCTCTGTAGTTAAATCTTCCGTTGATTCTTGCTTCATATAATCTCCATTTAAAAAGTCCACACAATGTTTAAATACTGGAGTTGCTATATCATGAAATAATCCTGCTAATGTTTGTTTTTTATTATGTGTAAAATGCCAAATTATAAGTGCTACTGCTACGGAGTGATCCAAGCTAGAATAAAAGAAGTCGCTTTCAAATAAACTAGAATAGATAGTACCACAAGTTACACTAATATATTTCTGCTTTAACAATTCTTTCGTATTTATATACTCATATAGCCATTCTGGAAAGTCTGGTTCTAAAACTTTAAAATATTGTTTTATTTCTTTATTTAAATTATTATAATATGTATTCATTTTTTTTGCACTCTCCTTTTTTATTTCACTTTTTGCATATCCTTAACAATTGATAACATTATTCATTTTAATAATTACTAATATTATACATTATATTACAAATTTTTCTATATTTTTTTAAAATTGATTATTACTTACGTGGTCCACCCTAAGGACACCGACTCATACATCTAAAATAGGAAAAAAGAAGAGCATTTTTTTGAACTGCTTTTTCAGTAGCCTTCATTTTTGGCTCCTCTTTTATTCTTGTAATTAAAAAACAAAATAAATATATTTTTTTATATTGCATACTAATTTTTATAAATTTTCTAGTCCGCCTTTTAAATTATACAAATTTTTATATCCTAATCTTTCTAATTTTTCTAATGCTTTTCTACTTCTACTACCCATTTGACAATACAAAATTATTACACTATTTATGTCATTTGTAATTGTGTTTATATCTTTTTCAATATTATAAACAGGTATATTTATTGAATTTGGTAGATGATATTCCTTATATTCTTGTTTACTGCGCACATCTATCAAATATGAATTTGCTTCTTCTCTCATAATTTTTTTTGCATCATTATATGTTATTTCATTATTATATCTATTTGCTCTATTAAAAAAAATTCTTCTAAAAAAAATATTTCTTTGCACACTATCATCTCCTATTTTATTATATGAGATAATAGGACAAAATTTGACATTAATAGTATAATAAAATGAAGACGACCAATGGTCGCCATATAATTTTAATATTTTATTTATTTTTACGATTTTTTTCTTCTAATTTATTTTCATTTTTGTAACATAATATCATTAATGTAATTATTGCTATAAACATTCCTACTGGTATAGTATATAAACTTATTATTGGTAATCTTGTTATTATTACTAATCCAAAGTATGCTCCTGTTATTATTGCTGTTTTTATTAAAGTACCTAATGCTAATTTTATATTTCCTATTTTTCTATATCTTATTGTTAAATATAATAAAATAACAATTACAGAAATTATTGTAGGTTTTATATAATTTTTAACTAAATCTCTTCCTTGAATTGCAGGCATTTCTATTATTGTTAAATCTTCTACTTTCTTTTCTAAACTGTATTTTTCATTTACTTTAGAAACAAAATCATTTTTTTGTTCATCTGTTATTTCACCTTTAATTTTTATTGCAAATGCATCACTAAATCTTTCAACGTCTTTAACCTTTATATCTTTTCCAAATGCGTCTTTTGCAATGTTTTCAATTTCATTTTTATCTGTAGAATTATCAAAATATATTTCTACTGTTGTTCCATATGCTAGTTCTGTTGAATAATTAAGTCCAGCATTTTTCCATACTATTATTCCAGCAATTATAACTAATACGCATAATACATATAATATTTTACTTATATTTTTCATTTTTTCACTCTCCCGTTATCTCTTTAGTTTTTTAATATATTGTTTGTAAAAACAATATTGTACAAAAATGTAATTAATATTCCCCAGAATACTATCATTCCAAAGCTATTTAATAACACACTTGTAGCAAAACTAAATATCAATGAAATTATAAATATTGGTAATATATTAAATAAAAATTTAGAATATACTTTCCATATACTTACTTTTTCTTCTTCTGATTTTTTTTCATTTTTTAGAATATTGAATTGAAGTAAGTAATTAATTATTGCAATAGTTGCAATTCCAATTAATCCAGCAATACTAATGTATACATTTGTGTATCTTATAATTAATAATGATACTGCTATAAATCCTATTGATAAAATTGCTGATAAAAATCCTTTTAATTTATATTTTACTATTAATACAATTGATACTAAAGCAATTGCTATCGTTGTTGTAATTGCAACAATTTTTATTTCTTTATCTGATATATTTTCTTTTATATATTTATTAGTATCTGCTGTATATTTTATAGGCATTTTTCCTGTTGATAAAACAGTTGCAGTTGACCTAGCTTGTTTTATAGATTTTTGCAATGTTTCTGAATCTTTTGAACTACTTCCAACTGTAAGTTGTAATTCACCATTTGTAACTGGTTCATCAAAAGAAGTAGTTACCATTGTTTGTCCATCTATTTCCATTACAATTTTCTTTTGTGATGAATTTTCATCTGATGATGATTTTTCTGTTGAATCGCTATTTGAGCTGTCACTATTCTTTTCAACTGTTGCATAATCTTTACTAATTTGTTCTAATTTTGCTTTTCCTTCTTTTGTAAACTCAATACTTAAATATACACTTGTTCCACTTGTTGTATTATTATATAAAACTTTAGAGTCTTTTATCATTGAGTTATCCATTAAAACTTCTTTTGATTCACTATCTTTGATTTCGAATTTTCCTTGTTGATTTATAACAGATAAAACTGTATCTGTGTCATCGTTTTCTGCTAATTCTAAAACTATATTTCCATTATCTGTATCTTCTTTTATTTGATATTCATCAAATTTATAATCTTCTAATCTTTTAGAAATTATATTTTTTACTTTATCAAAATTTTCTTTGTTTAATACATCTTCACTATTTACAGGTGTTTCTTCTGTAGTATAACCTTTTTCTTTTATTTCATCTTCTTTTGCGTTTTCTACAACATTTCCATCTGAATCCTTTGTAACTTTTTCAGTTGATTCATCTGGTTTTAAAATAACCTGTCTTGAACCTTCTAATTCCATTGCTAAATTATAGTCTTTTACTGCATTAGAATATGTTCCATTTTTCTTTACATACACACCCAAAAATGACACCATACATAATAATATAACAATTACTATTGTTAATATAACTTTCAATACATTTGTTTTCTTACTTGTTTTTTTCACTTTATTTCCTCCTTTGAATTCTTATACTTTAAAATAATCTTTTAATATTTTATACTATTACTAAAAAATATACAATCTTTTTTATGGAAATTTTCTACATCTTTCCAACTTCTAACCTCTATTTTCCAATATCAATTCTATTTTTTTCTTCTTATAATCCATCCATTTTCGCAATTAAATGGAATGTTAATTTTAACTGTTTGACCAGCTCTTCCTGGATTTACACTTTCTATTGCTTCTTCTGTTTCACTATCCCACATTTGTTTTATTTCAAATTCTTTTGATTCTATTTCTCCTGGAATAATTATTTCTAAAAAGTCTCCTACTTTTAATTTATTTTTTATTTCAACTATAGATTTTTCACTATCATATTCTATTAATTTTCCGCCATATTCAAAATTAGGATTGTATTGTTTTCCCTCGTATTCTTGAAAATCTCTATTATTTCTATCATTAAAATAAAATGTTGTTAAACTTCTTGTTTTTACTTTTTCTATTTCATTTAAATATTTTTTATAATCATATTGTTCAGGATTTTCAAAGTAATCATCAATAGCAGTTCTATATGCATTTATAACTGTTGCTAGATAATATTCTGTTTTTAATCTTCCTTCAATTTTCAAACTATCTAATTCCATTTCTATTATTTCTGGAATTTCTTTAATTAAGCATAAATCTTTTGAAGAAAAAATATATGTACCATTTTTATCATCATCTACAGGCATTAAATTTCCAGGATTATTTTTTTCTTCAACATATACATTATATGCCCATCTACAACTTTGTGCACAATCTCCTAAGTTTGCACTTCTACAAGCTAAGAAATCACTTAAGAAACATCTACCTGAATACCCAAAGCAAATAGCTCCATGAGCAAACATTTCTATTTCCAAATCTTTAGGCTTATTTTCTATCATATATTTTATTTGCTCTTTGTTTAGCTCTCTTGCAAGAATAATTCTTTTAGCTCCATTTTTATACCAGAAATTTGCTGAATGTAAACTAACTGTATTTGCTTGTGTACTTATATGTATATCAACATCTGGTGCAACTTCTTTAACTATGTCTACAACGCCACCATCGGCAACTATTATTCCATCTACTTTTAAATCGTTTAATATTTTAGCTTGTTTTTTTATTTCTTCATAAGATTCATCCCATGCAAAAATATTAATTGCAACATGAACTCTTTTTCCTAATTTATGAGCATATTCTATTGTTTTTACTAAATCGCTATCATCCATTTCTGCTCTTGTTCTTAATGAAAGTGAAGAAGTTCCACAATATATAGCATCTGCACCATACATAAATGCAGTTTTTGCTTTTTCAAATGAACCTGCTGGTGCAAGTAATTCTGGTTTTTTCATCATAAATCTCCTTTTTATTTTGTTTTGTACATTATATATTTGATAAACGCAAAAATCAAGAAATTGCTACGAAATTTTTAATTTTAATATAAAAAGGCGACCACTGGTCGCCCCTACATAAAAATCAAATTTTTATATTTTATTTGTTTTTATAGCTTGAACATTGTGATTCATCTGCTTTTCCGGTATTGCAGTTTGGAATTGGTGTTACAACTATTTGTTCTAATGAACATAATTTTTGTCCGTTTATGTTGTATTTACAACTTTCTACTGTACAATTTATTTTTTGATTTTCATTCATTTTTACGCACCTCCAAATTTATTGTATCCAAAAAAAGAAAGACTACTCAATTTTCGAGTAGTCTTAAGTTTATAGACAGGTTAAACTGTTACATTTTTATTTTAATCTTTTTAATATTCGACCTTTTAAGTCATTGCAGTCTAATTCAATTAGAACTTTGTCTCCAACCACTAGCCGAATATTGTTAAGTTTCATTTTTCCAGCTGTATAAGCTTCCTTAACAACATAAGTACCTTTTTCTGTTTGTACTTCAACAGAAAATTTTTCACCTGGATTATTTTTAATAATTCGTCCCTCAACTGTAAATTTTTTATCTTTGCTCATTTACAAAACTCCTCCTGTCTATTTCTCTACAAATGTCTATAAACTTTTATTATTATAACATAATTCGACATAATTTTCAAGAAAGATTCGTAATTTTGGCTTATATTTATTTTTTAAGTAAACTAAATACATTCACCTAAACAACATTTGAGAATATTTTATTGTTCTTGTTCTTCTTTTGCCCATATTATTAATCTTTTTGAACTATCATCTGTACATGTTGATAATGATATTTCTTTTTTCCCTGCTGTATCTCTTAACATATAGTCTGTATCTTCTGGAGTTGTTTCGTATTTATTATATATAACATATTTAACCTTTGTTCCAGAATTATCTGTTATGTATATATTATCTCCATTTGCTAGTTTTTTATTGTTTGAGAAAAATAAACTATTTCTATAGTTATGACCTACTATTACTGTATTTCCTACTTGATTTAAACCTACTCCGTATTGAATTGCAACTGATGTTTCTAATCCTTTTTTTGAAACTTTCGTAAGAACTGGATATTTTATATTTGTTTTTGGAATTTCTATTGTTCCAGAAACGTCAAATCCCTTATATTTATATGTTTTTGTACCATTAGAACTTTCAGATGATTCTATGTTATCTAAAGGATTTTCGGCACTATTATTATTTTCACTATTTTCATCATTATCTTTTACATCATTTTCAAATTGTTGTGCAAATTTTTCTGCTTCATTTTGTGTACGAAATTTTTTTATTAAGTCAAAACCTAAATAACCTAATAAGCCCACTATTCCTACTATAACAACAATTAGTAATATTGTTAAAAATTTGCTATATCTACTATCAAATTTATCAAACATTTTATTCTCTCCTTTTTTCTTATGTTTTTCTCACTTAATAATATTATAACATATATGCTATATATCTTGTAAAGTATTTTTTACTTTTTTTGTGTAATGGCTAATCCATCTCCAACTTCTAATATTTGTGTTTCTAATTCAATATTCTCTGTTGTTTGTTTTATATATTCGCGTAGATTTCTTACTGCTGTACGTTGTTTATGTTTATTATAATCACTTAATACATACCCCTTATATAAAATATTGTCTGCAAAAATTATTCCTTTTTCATCTAACATTCGTAAGGCTTGTTCTAAGAAAAATGTATATTTTCCTTTTGCTGCATCTATAAATATTGCATCATATTTGTTATTTAATGTAGGTAATATTTCTACTGCATCTCCTTCATATATATTTATTTTACTATCTAATTTCATTTCTTTTATATTCTCTTTTGCTTCTGCTATTCTTTCTTCATCTCTTTCTATTGTGTCAATTATTCCATCTTCAGCTAAGTATTTTGAAAAACATATTGCAGAATATCCAACTGCTGTTCCAATTTCTAATATTCTCTTTGGTTTCATTTCTTTTAAATATGTATCTATAACTTTTAAGGTGTCATCCATTATAATTGGAATGTGTTCTTCTAGGGCTTTTTCTTTTATTATTTTTAATTTTTCTTCGTTCATTTTATATTTCCTTTCAAACCTAAACAGGCGACCAAAATTGGTCGCCTGCTTCTTTATTTTGCACTATTTCTAGCTGCTCTTTCTCTTTCTTTTGAATCTAATATTTTCTTTCTTAGACGAATATTTTTTGGTGTTACTTCTACTAGTTCATCATCTTGTATAAATTCTATTGCTTTTTCTAATGACATTTGAATTGGTGGTACTAAACGTAGTGCATCATCTGAACCAGAAGCTCTTGTGTTTGTTAAATGTTTTTCTTTACATACATTTATTGCTAAGTCTTCTCCTCTTGAATTTAGTCCAACTATCATTCCTTCATATACTTCTACTCCAGGTCCTATAAATAATTCCCCTTTATCTTGAGCATTATATAAACCATATGTTACAGATTTTCCACTTTCGAATGCAACTATTGTTCCTCTAACACGAGCTACAACATCACCTTTGAATGGTTCATAACAATCAAATATGTGGTTCATTGTTCCTTCACCTTTTGTATCTGTTAAAAATTCTGTTCTATAACCAATTAATCCTCTAGCTGGTATTCTAAATTCTATTTTTGTATGTCCTTCTTCTGCTGGTTCCATGTTTTTCATTTCTGCTTTTCTCATTCCTAATTTTTCTATTACGTTTCCTATGCAATCGTCTGGAACGTTTACAACTAAGTTTTCTATTGGTTCACATTTTACACCATCAATTTCTTTTATAATAACTTTTGGACGAGATACTAAAAGTTCAAATCCTTCTCTTCTCATTGTTTCTATTAATACTGATAAGTGTAATTCTCCTCTACCAGATACTTCGAAAGAATCTGCTGAATCTGTATCTTTTACACGTAAACTTACATTTCTTTCTAGTTCTTTATATAGTCTATCTCTAATGTGTCTTGATGTAATAAATTTTCCTTCTCTTCCTGCAAGTGGTCCATTGTTTACACTAAATGTCATTGAAACTGTTGGTTCGTCTATATCTACAAATGGTATTTTTTCTGGATTGTTTAAGTCACATATTGTGTCTCCTATGTTGATTTCTGGTATTCCTGCAATTTCTATTATGTCTCCGGCTTTTCCTTCTTCAACTTCTACTTTATTTAATCCCATATGTGTATATACTTTAGAAATTCTTCCTTGTGTTATTTTATCTTCTTTTCCACATATTGCAACTGGCATTCCTACTTTCATAATTCCACGTTCTACTCTACCTACTGCAATTCTTCCAACATAATCGTCATAATCTATGTTAGATACTAACATTTGTGCTGGTCCTTCTTCATCACATTTTGGTGCATTAATTTCATTAATTATTGTTTCAAAAATACAGTTAACATTATCTGTTTCATCTTCTAAATTCATTTTTGCAATTCCATTTTTAGCTGATGCATATATAACTGGAAATTCTAATTGTTCTTCGTTTGCATCTAATTCTATAAATAAGTCTAAAACTTTATCTACAACTTTTAATGGTTCTGAACCTGGTCTATCTATTTTGTTTATTACAACTATTGGTTTTAAGTTTAATGCTAATGATTTTTTTAGAACTTCTCTTGTTTGTGGCATTGGTCCTTCAAAAGCATCTACTAATAATAAAACACCATCAACTGTTTTTAAAACTCTTTCAACTTCTCCTCCAAAGTCTGCATGTCCTGGTGTATCTACTATATTTATTTTTACACCATTGTACATTACAGATGTGTTTTTAGAAAGAATTGTTATTCCTCTTTCTTTTTCTAGGTCATTTGAGTCCATTATTCTTTCATCTACTTGTTCGTTTTCTCTAAAAACATGACTTTGTTTTAGTAGTGCATCTACTAAAGTTGTTTTTCCGTGGTCTACGTGAGCTATTATTGCTATGTTTCTTATTTTATTGTTTATCATTTTTATATCTCCTTCTCTTTTCTTAAGACAGAGGACACACCTTTTATCTATGGTAGCTTTTTACAGATTAAGGTATGTCCCGCTTCCCATATTATTTATTAATGTCTTTATTTTAGTATTATCAAATTATAAAATAACGTTTTTATTATATATTATTTTGCTGTTTCTGTCAACATAATTATTGTGTCCATTATTTCTTTTGTTGTTTCTTCTAATTTTTCTTTATCTGGATTTTTTTCTTTTTGTTCATTATAGTTTAATGTTTTTCCTATATTTACTATAACTCTGTTTGTTTTTGTTGTTTTAATTCCTACTGGTAATACTTTTGATCCTGTTCTTAATGCCATATAAGCTGTTCCAGTTTTTACTTTTACTTTTTTTGCAAGACCATTTGTTGTTCCTTCTGGAAATATTCCTAAAGCATCTCCTTGGTTGAGTGCTTGCAATGATTGTTTCATTGCATACATATCTTGTTTTCCTCTTTTTACGGGAATTACATTGAATAAATATGCAAACCATCTTAGAAAGGCATTATTTAACAATTCTATTTTCGCCATAAAATATACTTTTTTTCTACCCGTTGTAAATATTTCTATAATAGGAACTTTTATAAATTCTACATGGTTTCCACATAGTATAAATGGTTCATCTTTTGGAACATTTTCTTTTCCTATTACTTTTACTCTAAATACTATTTTGTATAGTACCCATAGTATGCTTCTTACAATTTCTCTTTGTATTATTTTTGATAGGGGTTCTTTTTTGGTTACTTTTAATTTTTCTATTGTTTTTTCTTGTTTTGTTTTTTTTGGGTCGACAGAGGCGTCGACCCCTACATTTTTTATTTTATCATTTTTGTCTTTCTTTTGGTCGACAGAGGCGTCGACCCCTACATTTTTTATATTATCATTTTTGTCTTTCTTTTGGTCGACAGAGGCGTCGACCCCTACATTTTTTATTTTATTATTTTTTTGTTTTTTTTTATTTATAATGTCTATTACTTTTTGTACGTTTTCTTCTATTGTTCCGTGTGTTCCATCTACTACTATTGCATCTTTTGCTACTTTTAATGCTCCCATTTCTTTATTTTTGTCGTTTTCATCTCTTGCTATTATTCCTGCTAAAACTTCTTCATAAGTTGATTGTATTCCTGCTTCTTCATTTTGTTTTTGTCTTCTTCTAGCTCTTTCTTCTGGCTCCGCATCTAAATATATTTTTACATCTGCATTTGGAAATACATATGTTCCTATGTCTCTGCCTTCCATTATTACGTCTTTTCCTTCTGCAAGTTTTCTTTGTAAGTCTACCATTTTGTATCTTACAAATTTTAATGCAGATACTTGTGATACCATGCTATTTACTTCATTACTTCTTATTTCTTTTGAAACATCTTCATCATTTAAAAATGTATGTTGTTCTCCATTTATGTTTTTAAACTCTATTTTGCTTTTTTCTAGTATTTCTTTTATTTTTTCTTCTTCTTCTAATTTTACATTTTGTTTAATCATAGCAAGTGTTATACATCTGTAAGTTGCACCTGTATCTATGGTAACTAACCCTAATTTTTCTGCAACTATTTTTGTAATAGTACCTTTTCCTGTTCCTGCAGGACCATCAATAGCAACAATAAACATTTTTTATTTCTCCTTTATTAATTATTTTCTGGCATTTGTATACCTTTTGCAACTATATCCATTTTTTCTACTGTCATTGCAGTATATTTTTCTATTTCTTTTATAGATTTTTCTCTAAAATGTGTAAGTGTTTCTTTTATATTATAACCATACATTAAAATTACTTCCAAATAAATTGTTTCTACCTGATTTTCTGTAGATACTCTTGTTTTTGTAACTCTATATATTCCCTTTTCTTTTTTTGCTATATGTTCTATTATTTGTCTGAAAACTGTATCTGATATTGTGAATTTTCCCATATAACTAAAAGTTGGCCTTATCATAGATTTTTCTGCAACATATGGTTTATCTCCTTTTCCTTTATGTTTAAAAATTTGTAATGGATCTAAAATATATCCACTAAAATCTTTTTTTAATTCAAAGGTTGGTACTGGAATTACGTGTTTTCCTTCTGTTACTCTCATTCTTCTTGCTTCTTCCATTTCTTCTTGTGTTGCATAATCTTGAATATAGACTATTTTTTCAATCTTAGGTAATCCTAAATTTGCTGCAATTTTTTCTACCATTCCATCTGATGTTCCTAATATTAGTATTCCTTCTGGCTTATATTTTTTTATTGCTTTTAAAACTTCTTTTTTCTTATCTTCTTCCAAAAATAATGCATTTTTTACTGTTTCTATTTTTGTTGGAGCTTTTTTTGCTGAAATTCCAGCAATAATTTCATTACCTTTTATTAATAACCCATCATCTATTATATAATTTATATTATTTTCTCCTGCAACCATTTGTGCTCTATAGCTTTTACCTGTTCCTGATGGTCCTACAAAAGCCATAACTCTTATTCTATTCATATTTTTTCTCCTAATTAAAAAACAATCCTTGATATTATATATCAAAGATTGTTTTTTGGCAAATTAAATTATTATTAAAAATTATCTTATATAATTTTTATCTTCTGAATATGGAATGTCTTCTTTTGTAAAGTTCCAAGGTTTATCAGATGTAAGTTTTCTCCATAAATGTGCATATGGCTCTTGGGTAAATTCTTGTGTTAATTCTTCAAAATTTATTTTAGGTAACACTTCTAATGGATTTATTGTGTAGTCTAATCCTGTTTCTTCTGTATTACTTTTTCTAATTTCTAAATGTAAGTGTGGAACCCTAGAACCTCCACTTGTTCCAGTAATTCCTATAACTGTATCTTTTGTTACTATATCTCCTGGTTTTACATAGTATTCTCTTAAATGTCCATATACAACTCTTCTTCCATCATCATTTAATATTTCTACTTTATTTCCATATCCATCGTTAAAACTATCATATCCTTCTGTTGTTGTTCCGTCAAATTCTGCTAATAAAACCTTTCCACTTGCTATAGGGTGTACTTCTGTGCCTATATCTGCAGTAATATCAAATCCTGAATGTTGTCTTTGTTTAAATAATACATAGTGATTTTTTCTTATTCCATATTTATCATGTTCTGCAACCTTGTATTTAGGCTCTATTGGCCAACTATATTCTTCCATTTTATCTTTCTCCTTTTTCATCTTTTAATTGTATTTCTTTACATTTTTCTTTTAGTTTTATTATTTTTTGAGCTTTACTTTGTATATCTTTTACATTTCCTTTATATTTACAATTGCTATGTCGTATTTTATTTAATCTCTTCATTTCTTCTTTTTCATATTTTAATTGTTCTTTTATTATATTTATTTGTTCTTCTAATGCTATATTCTTATTCCTTGGATTATATCCATATAAAACTGCTAATTTATTTTCCGTTTTATCTAAATATTGTTTTGCTTCGTTTTTATCAATTCTGCATATATGAACTTCTCTATCTCTTCCTTGTCTTCTATTTACAAATAGACTATCTTTTAATCCAAAAAATTCTGAAACATATTTAGAAGATAAATTTTCTCTATGTAGTGTTGAACATAAAAATATTTCTTTATTTTCTGTATTTTCAAAAAATTTATTTATATGTTTCTTTATTCCCTCATAAACAAGTATTCTTGCTGTTCCTGAGTGTCTTTTATCTGGACTTGTTAAATAAGTATCTATTTCTATCGAATTTTTTGTATTTGCTGTAAAATATTTTTTTACTGAAAAAGTTGGTTCTTCATATATTTTTAATGTAGCATTTTCTAATATATTTTCATATTCTTTTTGGTTTTTAAGCCAATTTTCATATTCTCCTACGTCTTTATTAAAATTATTAGCATTAATATTTCTGTCCATTTCTTTTGATATATCATTTGCATTAATCCAAAAGAATTTTTCATAATTTTCTTGTTCTTGTTTAGTTCCATTTTGTAAAATATATTCTGCCATATATTGGTTCCACTTTTCTCTTAATATGCTTTTTTCGTGAAATCCATTTTCCTGTAATTCACCCTTTAAAAATTCTTCAATATTTTCATATTCTGGATGCTCTTTTATTATTCTATCTTTTGCATATTTATAGGCCTTTATTTTGTTTTTATATGTTTCTAACATATCTTTTTGATATTTTGAATTCTCAGAATATTGAGATTTTATGTATTTTTTATATTCTTCTCCAACCTTAAAATATTTCGTAATATCATTGTATGTAAATGGTTTTTGACCTTGAGTAATATACACTGCCGACTGTACTCTGTTTTTTTCATCAACACCAATCATTACAGTATTTTCTTCTGATTTTACATATTCCAAAATATCTTCCTTACCAGTAATAAATAATTGACCTATTTTTCCCTCCTTTTCCATTGTTTCTAGTACTTTTTTCTCTAGCATTGCTACATCATCAATGTATTCAGATGAATTTTCTTTTGTAAGTTCTAGTATTTTTAATTTCAATATAATCACCTCTTAATGGGTATTATTAGCCAGTAATTTATAATTATAAATTACTGGCTTAAATTCTATCATAATATACATAATTTGTAAATATTTTTACATTTTTGAAGCTTACAACACTAATGTATAAAAACATTTTTCATCATTTGTTAACAAAAAACAATATTTTAGTAAGTCTCCATCTACCTCTTATTCAGTTATTCCAAATCTTGCTTTATCTATTTCATAATTATGGTTTATTTCATCTTCTGTTAAGCATCTATTATATATTCTTACTGAATATACTTTCATATTAAATCTTGCTTCTGAACCTCCTGTACCATCACTTGTTCCCCTAGGATCTACTGCTATTGCAAATACTGTTGACGAATTTGGTTCTCCTATATTCCCTGTATAATTAGCTTTATATTTTGTACCATTTTCCATAAAGTACATTTCTGTACCATTGAATCCTGTTGACATAGAATATATTTTATTTGTTTCTACAATATTGGTACTATTTAAGTTTTTATATCCTGATATGTACATTCCGCCTATGTTATTATTTTTTTTCCAAAGCCTAATTCCTCCATTTTGTACATTTGCTAAATAATTCTGATTTTTATCATTAACTATATTCAAGGGTTCTGCAACAATTTCTATTGACATATTACCATTATGATAATATCCTACATTTACCCAGTCATCTTTTCCGTCTAATACTAATGAATTTTCTGTCCATCCACTTGCTAATGTATTATTTACGTTTTTTAAACT
>JABLTO010207959.1_pt1 | contig 16630 bp, 16 predicted proteins | sample 7160091 | NCBI WGS metagenome assembly JABLTO01 (sample SAMN14651225, study PRJNA627086) | human gut metagenome | isolation source: feces | host: Homo sapiens
CCCTGCTACATATCCTTTATTGCACTTTCCTCTATCAGTAGCAATCTCTATAGCTCTTTTAAACATTTCACAATCTATAGTTTCAGATATATCTATTAACCACTCAGCAGCTACTCCATTTACAAGACCAATATTTTGTTCATATAATTTTTTAAACATACCTACATTATTAAAAGCTTCTTTTTCTTTTTCTTCTTTTTTTTCTTTTTCTTTTTGTTTTTCTTTTTCCCCATAGTCATACTCCAAAGTATCATCTACTATAGGTGTGGGTATAGATACCCTATCAATACCCATATCAAAATTTATATTACTAGTATCAATACTGTATCCATACCTATCACATTCGTTTAAAAACAAATTTATAAGCTCTTTACTCTTAATATTAGAAAGTTCTTTTTCTATACATTTCTTCACCTTAGGACCTACAACTTTATTATGCTTAATCCAATTCTTAAGAAATATCTCCTGTGTTTCTTCACAATAAACTATTTTTTCATACTCACCAAATCTATTTAATAGCTTCTCAACAGTTTCTCTGTTGTATCCTGTTTCAGTTTCTATAATTCTTCTATGAAGCTCATATATTCCACATTGGCTTGTCTTAGAATTAGTCATAAGATAAATATAGAAATATTTTTCCTCTGGAGTTAAATCTAAAACAAAACCATCTTGCCAGTAATTAATATGAATATGCCTATATACAGCCATTAGCACTTCCCCCTATTAAATTTTTTGAACCTATAAGTCACAACTTATATATTCCTATCAAGTATCAAACTTTCATCTGTATCTATAGATTCAACCAATAACATGTCACTATCAATACTATTTTTTACACTTTCATCAAAAGCAACTGCCTTTTGCATTTCAATACTTAGTGGTGCATATTTAAGTAACTTCTTTATAACAGTTTTCTTTGCCATAGAATCAAATTCTTTCTCCCATATTCCACCTTCAAAACTCTTAGAATACTTTTTACCATGCTCCATTACTTCATCTTTAGTCATAAATACAAAGCTATATCCACTTGGCTCTAAATGATAAACTGCATAATATCCTATAACATCACCTCTATCTCCCGTAAGTAATGGCTTGTGTGTAAGCTTTTGTTCTAGTCCGTAATCTATATCAAACTCATCATTTTTTCTAACTTCATGAGCATATAAAGTCTTTATCTTACCACTTCTATGTGCAAGCTCTAGAAGTCCTTTATATCCTATTTGAAACTGTACTTTATCCATTCCTTTAACTTTATATGGTATTAAATATGCTTGTCCAAGTGGTGTGTTTGGTTCAAGTCCAAGTTGAGCACTTTGCATCATAGCAGCTATAAAAGTCATTGGATCACAAGTTTGAAGTTTTGGATTTGAGTTAAAAGCAGTAAGTGCTACTCTTTGAAATCTTTCACTAGCTAATTGACTTGGAAGAGCTACTTGTATTTCATTTTTCATCTTTATCATTAATTGTTTCATAGCATAACTTGGACTTACAGTTACACCTTTTCCCTTAGCTTCATTAGTTTGTAAAGCTTTCTTTAAATTCGTCATTATATTTCTCCCCTTTAAAAAATTATTGAATTTTCAAACATTTAAACCTACAATAATACCTATACAATACTATTGGAGGTTGTTATGTTTAAAAAGTTTTTTTCATTATCTAAAAATAGATCTAACATATTTGCTTTAATTGGATTATTACTTATATTTCTATGCATATTCTATGTTGGTACACCTTTATTACTTGCTGGCATTTTAATTGCATGGATACCTGATATATATAAAGCTATTGTTGAATTTAAGCAATCTAGAAAAATCAATACTATGTTGACATCATGTTCTATACTATTTATTCTACTAGCTTTAATTTTAATTATTGATTATCTTATAATCTAAATACTCTAGAGGTAGTAGTTTTCATACACTCTGCTGCTATCTCTGGATATTCTTTCTTTAACTTTTTAGTATCTATAGTATTTCTACTTTGTTTTTTCCAAGTAATCCTTCTATCACCAATAAAGCCAACTTCATATTCCTTCATCTGAACCTGTATATACTGCTCAATCTTTTTTCTCTCAACTTCAATTTCTTTATAAATCGCTGTTATTTCATCATATCTATCTAACAACTTTTCCTGCTCAAATAAAATCAATTCTTCATCCTTGCTATCTTTATATAATCCTTGTAAAACAATAGAATAATCAAGACTTCCATCTGGAGCAGGTATTTCTCCACCTAATATACACTTGTCCCAAAACATAGCTTCAAGCTTCATTATTTCATCTATAATTTCTTCATCTCTATCTATCCTATGAATTATAAGTTCTTCATTTCCAATAAGAGCTGCAACATAACAATGAGTTGCTCCTGTTACTGCCATATAATGATTTACTTGTATCTGATAATGTATTGGCACTCCCATTTGCCACACCTTTTTTGAATAACTATTTGTAACCTTACATTCTAAAAAAGCTTTTTCTCCTACAACTGCTCTATCAATATTTGCTATTGCAAAAGGATACTTATCATTTTTAAGAATTCCATTTACATTTCTAACTTTTAGACCTGTTTTTAAACTAAATTCATTAGCAACAAAATCCTCTAACTTATTCCCTAACTCCATCCTATAATTTACTTCTTCATTAGAACTGTCTTTTTTGCATCCATTAATATTTTTGTCTGACATACTAACTCCATGTATATAATCAACCTTCTCAATATATACACTTACTGAACTTTTATATGGATTAAGTCCAAGTACACTTGCTGCATCACTTCCACCAATTCCACATTTTCTAGCTTCTAACCACTGTTCTTTGCTCATATCTTTAGTTTCATAAACTATGTATGCATCTAAATATTTTCTCATTTGTTTCTCCCCTATCTCATTTGTAATATTTATTATTAAAAATACTAAGCCTTTGCTTCACTACTCTTTAAGTTTGATTCTAACTTTTTAAATGCTTCCTCCAAAACTTCCTCTGGATACTTCTTCCTTAAAATATTAATAAACCATTTAGCTTTAGCCATCTCTATATTATTAAGCTTTTCTGTATCTGTAGGAAAAACCTCAATAACTTTAATCTCCATAATAAGCCCCCTATATAAAGTTGTTATACTAATCTATGAAATTAAGGGCTTGTATTGATACAACTTTTATTAAAAGCTGAACTTATCCATGAAGTATAATTGCCCCTTACCAGTAATTAAAGTCGTAGTTGAAATAACTTCTCCCTCAAGTGTTCTAACTACTCTTTCTTCAACTGTAAACAGTCCTTGCTTAATATAGCTTTGCTTAGGTATATTTTTATCCTTTCCACTTTTTATAAGGTATCCATTATCTCTAAACCAACTAAATAGCCTATTTCTGCCTACCTCTATGTCATTATTGCTTAGAATCTTAGCAAATTGACCTATAGTTATTGCATCTTCACAAGTTGCCAAACTTTTACCAAAATCTGTGTATGGTTTATCCATAGCTATTGTATTTTCTAGCATTTTAGCTTTTTCTTCAGCTAATCTCTTTCTTTCCTTTTCTTCTTTTAACTTCATTGCCAACTCAATTAAGAAATCTGGATTTTCTAAAGTTTGATTTATTACATCCTCATTCATGTATGCACCATGTTTTCGTATATTAGGTAGAACTTCTTCCATAACCCATTTTTCAAACCTTTGAGCACTTGGTAACTTTGATTTCATAATTAGTCTATATACATTACCCTCATTTATATATTTTCTTTTGAAATATTGTATAGAATCACTACCATCAGCTTTTTTACCAGTTACTACCCCTGTGTCGTGAAATACGACACCGGCCTCTGTACAGTGTCTAACTATTGCATCCCTTGGGTTTAAGTACCCTAACATAGTTGCTACATGTATTCCATCCATATATTCTTTGCCGTCTTTTACAATTACACTTAATTGACCAAACTCAGCATTTTCAAATCTCTTTAATAAAGCCATAATACCTACCTCCTAAATTTATTACCCTTTGGTAACTTTATTTGTAAAAAAATATTATTAACTTCATTTAGGCTAAGCTTTAAAACCTCACTTACCTTAGCAGCTTCGTCTAATGAAAACCTAATTTTACCGTTTTCCTTCATATTGTAACTTTTGGTATTTATGCCTATTTTTTTAGCAAGTTGCTCTTGTGTTAATCCATTTAAAATTCTTTTTGCTTTAAGTTCCCTAAGTTCCATTTCCTTCCCCCTTATACTTATTTTATTTATGCTATTCTTATTTTTCTTACCGTTTTTACAATTACATAATATTACTATTTTTTACCATTGTCAATTGCACTTTTTACAATTATTTTTAAATAAGTGTAAGATTTTAGTATTTTTAATTACACTTTTTATAATTTTATTTACTTTTCTGTAATATTATGTTACTATTTTATTACCAAATTATTACAAAATAAATTTTTTAAAAATATTTTTACACATAGAAATTTACCATTATTACAAGTGATTTTATCTGTGTTACACAATAAATATAAATCAAAGGAGGGGTTTATATTGGAAACTATAGGATATAGAATATCTAAAGCTAGGCGTTACATGAACATGAACCAAAAAGAATTAGCATTAAAGGCTAATATTCCAGAAGGTAGTTTATCTAGATATGAAAATGATATAAGAGAACCTAAAGCTCAAGCTCTTGTTCAAATAGCAGATGCACTAAAAGTATCTACAGATTACCTATTAGGTTTAACTGACGAAATGGAAATTCAAAATAACTCTTTAGCTGATAAATCAGATGAAGAATTTGAAGCAATATATGAAGCAGCTAAAGAAAAATTCACAACTGGTACTGTAATGTTTGACGGTGAACCAGCTACTCAAGAAGCTATAGATAGTATGTTACAAGCAATGAGAATGGGTATGCTTTTAGCTCTAGAAGAACAAAAGAAAAAAAGGGACAAAAAATAAATATACATTATAAAAGGGGAGATATATCTTGTCTAGAGGTGCAAGAATAAAAGAAATAGTTAGACGATTAAAAATAATTTACGGTGATGATAACCCACTAGAGATTATTAAGAAAAGAAATATAGTACTATGCTATCTAGATGAAAAATCTGTATCTAAAGGTGCTTATAAAAAGTTTTTGGGGACTCAATTTATTTATATAAACACAGGCCTAAGTTTTTTTGAAAAAAGGCTAACTTACACTCATGAACTTGGACATTCTATAATCCATCCTGATGTAGATACATTTGAGTTAAAAAGAACTGATCCACTGTCTCTAACAAGATATGAAAATGAGGCAAATCTTTTTGCTGCAGAATTCTTATTAGAAGATGATATCTTAGATAAATATCCAGGCGAATCTATATATGATATAGCTAGAAAAGAGTGTGTTTCAGTTGAATTACTTAAGCTTAAAATTAATAATCTTAATATTGATAATAGTGATTATGAATGTAGTGAAAATTTTCAAGAATATTATGATTACAGCTCATACCAAGATTATCAAGATTATTATAGATATCATGGACTTTAATAAAGTAACTTATATATGATGCAATTTAGATACATTAAATAAAATTAATTTTCTATTTGCATCATATATTTTTATATACAGATTTTGCTTTTTGAAATATAAGTAATGTGTTTACATATTGGAAATACTATATTTAAGGGTATTTTTAATATAAAACCTTAGGGAGGTTTGACTTATGAAGGCTGCAATTTATTCAAGAAAATCAAAATTTACTGGAAAAGGAGACTCTATAGAAAACCAAATCCAACTATGTATGGACTATTCAAAATCTATAGGTATAAAAGAATTCTTAGTATACGAAGATGAAGGTTTTAGTGGTGGTAATATAGATAGACCACAATTTAAGAAAATGATGCAAGATGCTAAAGATAAGAAATTTGATTGCCTTGTTTGCTATAGATTAGATAGAATATCAAGAAATGTATCTGACTTCTCTACCCTAATAGAAAAGTTAAACAAACTAGAAATATCATTTATATCTATCAAAGAACAATTTGACACCTCTACTCCAATGGGAAGAGCTATGATGTTTATATCAAGTGTATTTGCACAACTTGAAAGAGAAACAATAGCAGAACGTATAAAAGATAATATGTATGAACTTGCTCGCTCTGGTAGATGGCTTGGTGGTAAAACACCTCATGGGTTTACTAGTAAAAAAATATCATTCTTAGATGAAAATCTAAAAGAAAGAAGTATGTATCAACTTGAAGTAAATGATGAGCAAATGGAAATTGTAAAATTAATATTTAATAAATACCTAGAACTTAGATCATTATCTCAACTATATAAATATGTTTATCATAATGGAATAAAAGGTCCTCGTGGTGGTAAATTCGACCCTAGCTCATTATCTGGTATACTTAGAAATCCAGCATATGTAAAAGCTAATGAAGATATATTAGATTACCTTAGAAGTCTTGGTATGGAAGTTGTAGGTGTGCCAGATGGCCAATGTGGAATACTTACTTATGCTAAAAATACATCTAATTCAATAGCAGCTATAGCAAAGCACCATGGAGTTATTGAACCTGATGTTTGGCTTGAAGTACAAAGTATATTAAATGAAAATAAAGATAAAATTCCTAGAATATCAACTGGAAAAACTGCTCTTTTATCTGGCCTTTTAAAATGCGGTAAGTGTGGATCTAATATGAGAATTATGTATAAGGGTAAAAGAAATGACGAGGATTTAAAATACTACTATGTATGTGGTACTAAAAGATCTCTTGGTGTTGAAGGTTGTAACTGTAAAAACCTTAATGGTCCTTTAGTTGAAAACTTAGTTATAGATAAAATTAAAAACTGTAATATAGAATCAGTTATAAATGCTTTTAATAGTAATAACGCTAAGGTTGATACTGTTTTTAGTGATGTTAGGTCTAAGATTAATTTATTAAAAAATAGTATTTCTGAGAAAGAAAAACTTATTAGTAATTTAGTTATGGAGCTTGCTAAAAATACTGGTAGTGTTGCTTCTGAGTACATTATTTCTCAGATTGAGGGTTTAAATGGTGAGATTGATTCTTTAAAGAGTAAAGTTAGTGAGTTAGAGTCTAGTAGTGTTGATATTAATAGTGCTAGTCTTAATTTAGATATTATTGTTAGTAATTTAAAGAAGTTTAATTATGAGGTTGATGATGCTAGTTTAGATGATAAGAGGTTGTTGTTATCTACTATTGTTGATTCTATTGTCTGGGATGATGCTTCTGGTAATCTTAGTATTGTTTATATGGGTGCTAAGATGGATGATTTAGTTTCGTTGTCTGATGGGTCGCACTTCTGTAGTGATGGTAGAAGCTATATCTATGAGTGATAAAATAATAGTATTATCAAAAAGACCAGCTTCTGTAAAAAGTGTTCATGAAATAAACCTTGTAACAGAAGGAGAAAAAACTCCTCTAAAAACTCGTAAGGTGCCACAATTCCAATACTACTTTGACATTCTATGGAAGGAGTTGGATTCTTATGAAATCAAACAATAACTACTCAGAAGGATATGCCAACTACCTTAAAAACATAAAAAAAGAAAAAGTAAAAGTTTTATTAATTCAAATAGCATTACTTGTTGGAATATTAGTGCTATGGGAAATCCTTGCAAATGCTGGGATAATACAAACATTCTTATTTAGTAAGCCATCTGATATATATAAACTATTTATAAAGTATATATCAAACGGTGAACTTATGAAACACGTTGGCATATCTGTATATGAAACAGTACTTGGATTAGTAATAGGTACAGTTTTAGGTATATTAGTTGCAATAGCACTTTGGTGGTCTGAAAAATTATCAAAAATATTAGATCCATTCTTAGTTGTATTAAATGCTCTCCCTAAAACTGCCCTTGCTCCTATTATAATTGTTTGGGCTGGTGCTGGAATTCAAGGAATAGTAGTTACTGCAGTTACAATATCAGTTGTTGTTACTATATTATCTGCTTATAACTATTTTATAAATGTAGATGAAGAAAAAATAAAGATGTTAAAAAGCTTTGGCGCTACTAAATCTCAACTATTATTTAAACTTATAATTCCTTCAAATATAGGTAATCTTATAAATCTTACTAAAATAAACATTGGTATGGCATGGGTTGGAGTTATAGTTGGTGAGTTTTTAGTATCTCGTAATGGTTTAGGATATTTAATAGTTTATGGTAGTCAAGTATTTAAATTAGACCTTGTAATGATGGGTGTATTTGTATTATCATTTTGTGCTTGGATTATGTATGAAATTTTAAATATAGTTGAAAAACTATATAACTCTAGAAAATAGAAAAGAAAGAGGAACTCTAATTATTAGAGTTCCTCTTTCTTTTCTATTTAACTACTATATACAGGAAGTATTATTATAAACTCACTACCTACGCCAACTTCACTTTCTACATATATCTCTCCATTATGAAGTGTTATAAGTTGCTTAGTTATAGTAAGTCCTAATCCACTTCCTCCTTTTTGCTCAGAACTTTCATCTACCACTTGATTAAATCTATCAAATATTATCTTTTGATTCTCTTCACTAATACCTATTCCGTTATCTTTTACAATTATCTTTACTTTATCATCTAAATCTTGTAGTAATACTTCAATTAATCCACCTTCATGTGTAAATTTAACAGCATTACCAACTAAATTTATAATACATCTTTCTATATCAACTTTATCACATCTAATAACTTTCTCTTCTACGTCTGTATCAAAAATTAACTCAAGTCCTTTTTCTTCTATATAATCTTTCATATCAAGAACAGTTTCTTCAACTAAGTAAACTATATCTTCATCTTTTTTATTTATTATATAGCTGTTATTTTCAATTTTTGTATGATCAATTAAATTGTTAATTAAGCTTAATAATCTAGAGCAATTTCTATCCATTATTCCCATATAATAAGAAAGTTTTTCCGGTGTTATAAAATTATCTTTTTTAGTAAATTCTTTTATTAACTGATTAATGCTACTTAATACATTTAAAGGAGTTCTAAGTTCATGAGATAGGTTAACAAAATAATTATTTTTATTTTGCTCTAATGATAATACTTTTTTGAACAATTGTTCATTTTTTTCCATCTCTTTTCTTAACTTATTAGTCCTTTCATTAACTAACCTATCTAGCGTATTTACTTTATGCATATATCTAAGTATTGATATGATTATTAAAATTAAATAAATACATATTGCATAATTACTTCTCCAAATAGGTGGATTAATGGTAAAGTGTACAGAACTTTCATCACTCATTACTCCATGTTGTGTTATAGTCTTTATTTTTAAGGTGTAATCTCCTGATCCTAAATTAGCAAATACAAGTGAATTGCTATTAGTCATATTCCACTCATTTTCTAAACCTTCTAATTTATAGTAGTATTGAGTTGTTTTTGTATTTTTATAATCATTTGTAAAAAAGTTTATCTTTATATTATTTTCATTAGATTTAAATTTTATATTAGATATATCTTTTTTATTTGTACCATTTATTTCAAAATTATCAAATATAACTTTTGGCTCAAATGTAGATAATTCTATATCTTGTGAATTAAAAACATTAAATCCATTTATACCACCAAAATACATATTCCCATCTTTACTTTTAAAGCATGCTCTTCCATTAAATTCATTAGATTGAAGACCATCTGTAATTGTAAAGTTTTTAAATGTAGCATCTTCAGTAGAAAGTTTAGATATCCCTGCATTTGTGCTCATCCATATACCATTATTTTTATCAACTAATATACCATATATAGTATTATTTATTAGCCCATCTTTTTCTGTATAATGATTAAATTTATCTGTACTTAAATTTAATATATTAATACCATGACTAGTTCCAACTAGTATATTTCCGTATAAATCTTCATTTATATATCTTATTGAATTATTACTTATACTAGAGTCATCATTTTCAATATTTTTATATATTTTATATTCTTTAGTATTTGGATTTATTTTAATTAATCCACCTTCTAAAAAACATCCAATATAATAATTTCCTTTTGAGTCTTCATATACAGCCCTTATAAATTTATCTGATACTCCCATTTCATCAAGTATATAAGTAATGTCTATAATCTTATTATTATTTGTATCTAATATAGCAAGACCTTTATTAGTTCCTATCCATAAATAACCTTTAGAATCTATAAATAATGATCTTATTTTATTTGATGGTAAACCATCTTTAGTTGTATAATTTGTTATCGTATAATTTTTAGCAGTCTTATCATTTTTAACTAAAACAGATAGTCCTTCATTAGTTCCTATAAATATATAGTTTTTAAATCCTGTTATATCTTCTATCAAGTCACTAACAATGTTGCTATTTTCTTTATTTAAATGTTTGATACTTTCTCCATTTATAATATTTACTCCACTTTCATTAGTTCCTATCCATAATGTTTTATCATCATCTTCGTATATACCATGAATTACATTACCGCTTATGCTATTATCTTCATAAGGGTCTAATTTAAAGTGGGTAAAATTACTATTAGGATTAAATCTAGATATTCCACTATATGTGCCTATCCATATAAGTCCACTACTATCCTTTAACAAACAAAATATTTCATCATCAATTAAGCTATTACTTTGGTATGATTTTTTATTATATGTTATAAACTCTTCTCTTTCATAATCAAAAGTACAAAGGCCTTTATCTGTAGCAATCCAAAGTTTACCTTCTGAATCACTTATTATATCTCTTACATTATTACTTGGTATTGAAATCTTACTATTATTATTTTTATAATTTTCTACACTATTATCATCTAAGTTTATTTTAAATAATCCATTATCTAAAGTACAAACCCATATGTTACCTTTTGAATCATCATATACGTTATATACATCACTATCTCCAATTGCATCTTGATATGATTTTACTATATTTAAATCTTTATCTAATTCAACTAATCCATTGTCAGTACCAACCCATATATGACCATTTATGTCCTCTTCAAGTGAGTATATGTATTGACTAGGAAGTTCCCCTTCTTTATATAAAATTCTAGTAAATTTATCTTTATTTTTATCATATACATTAAGCCCATCTATTGTTGATGCAATTAGTCTATTATCCTTTGTGCAAAGAATTTGCCATAAATTGCTATTAGATAAGTTTCCACTATCTTCTTTTGAGTAATAATTTTTTATCTCATCTTTATCAGGATTTATTCTACTTAGTCCCCCTATAGTAGAAACCCATATATATCCATTTTTATCTTCTATAATATCAACAATATAGTTATTAGCTATTGAGTTTTTATCATATTTGTCATGTTTATAATGTTTAAATTCATATCCATTATATCTATCAAGACCATCATTAGTTCCTATCCATATATAACCTTTACTATCTTGATATATAGTTTCTACCGTAGATTGAGATAATCCATCTTCAATCGTTATGTTCTTAAAATTAAAACTCTCCCTTATATTTGCATAACTTGTACTAATTTTTAGACAAGAAAATATACAAACTAAAATTAAAATTATATTTATTTTTTTATTTACTCTCATAAACCACCTTTAAATATGCGATATTAAATGACACTATTGTTAAAAATTACCATATATTCTATTTTATTATATACTAATTTATATTTAAATCAATATTAATACTGATATAATTCAATTTTTTAATATTTAGTATAATAACAACTAAAAAAATTTATTATATTAGATTATTAACCTATCAAATCAAGTTTCATATTGTTAGTATGGTTTATTTTATTCAAAAACTTAGTTAAACTTAAAGTTTATTAGCTATAAAAAATTCGCTTCGCTTGAACGACGTGTCGGCGAAACACTTCATGTCGCCAACGACTTCGTCCGTTGCTTGAGCCACTGCGTGGGCGAAGTATTTCAAAATCTTTTTTACGCTCAAAACCAATTTATTGATATTACTTACATTCAGAAGTTATCCATATTTTTAAAAATATTATAATATCTTTAAGCGTAAAAAATTTCAGAAAATAAAGATATTATTGATTTATCAATAGCAAACTATTTTCTGAAACTAGTTTAATTTATATAACTAACATTCTTCTAATAAATACTTTGTAGTAATTTTAAAATTTCTTCCTTATTAAGCTCATATGGATTAGCTAATATATTTAAAGATGTACATAAGCTAGCTATTGTTTCTAATTCATCCTTTTTTATATTATAATCTCTTAAGTTATTAGCTAAACCTATTCCTTTTTTCAGTTTATATATTTCATTAGAAAATTCTTCTACATTAGAATATCCGACCTGTTTACTTAATTTATCTATTCTATCAAACTCAACTTTTGAATTTAATAATAATACTTTATCTTGAGTAATACCACATGCCTCACCATGAGGTATATTATACTTACTAGTTAATGGATACGATATTCCGTGGCATGCAGCCGTCCCTGTAACAGAAAAAGCAATTCCAGCTAATAATGATGCTTGACACATATTTTCTCTATATTCTATATTATCAAGATTATTAACTGCATTTTTTAAATTGTTCATAACAAGCTTTACTGATTCTATAGCTAAAATATCTGATATAGGATTATTATTTTTACTATAATAAGATTCTAATGCATGTGATAATACATCTATACCTGAACTAGCTGTAACCTTTTTAGGTACTGTAAGTGTTAACTCTGGATCAATTATTGCTATTTTAGGAAGTAAGTACTCTGATTTTATAGGAAATTTATCTTCAGTATATGTATCACTTATAACAGAAACACTAGTAACTTCACTTCCTGTACCTGCTGTTGTAGGTATTGCTATTACAGGTATATTTTTATTAATCTCTAATTTATTTTCTAGGAAATATCTTATATTAGTATCCATAGCTGCCATACAAGAAGATATCTTTGCACAATCTAGTATACTTCCTCCACCTAATGCTATAACAAAATCTACATTACTATCTTTTATTGCTTTAGTTGTTGATTCTACATCTTCTATTGTAGGATTTGTACTTATTCCAAAATGTATATTTTCTATATATTCATTCAATAGTTGTATAATTTCATAACCATATTCACTTTTTATAAATCTCTCACTAGATATTAGTATTCCTTTTTTAAAATTATTATCTTTTATTACTTTATTTATATTTTTAACTGCCCCACATTTAAATATTATTTCAACAGGAAGCCCAAATTTATAGTCCATATAACTACCTCTTTATATTAGATTTATTAATCTATTATTTTATCATACATATTAGGTTTAAACTATATTTATAGGTAAATTCCTTTTGTAAAGTTTAGTTGTATATAAATCATTATAATTTTTCAATCTCTCATAAAGCATATTATTTTATATCTTCTTAAATAATCTTATATAATTATAGATATTTTTTCATTCCCATATATATTTTTTTAATAACCGTATTTTTATAATTGGCTATGTTAAACTATTTGGTTGTTAAATATAAATAGTAAAAATGACTGATAATATATATTAAATAATATCAGTCATTTTTATAGTTAATTCGCATTATATTAATATTATCTATTAAAACTATTTTAAATAATCATTAAAGTAACAATTTACTTTATCTATTTTATTCCATATATTTGACCATTGAAGAACATACTTAAAATCTTTTAGTATATTTTTCAATGATTTTTCATCAACGTTGTTTAAATAAACTAACACTTTTTCAGTTTTTTCCATATAAGCATCAACGCCACCAGTTGATAATATTGTAATATTATTATTCTCTAAGTATTCCTCTAGACCAGATGTACTTATTTTAACATTTTTCACCAATATATATGGGGCTTTAATTTTTACATTTACAGATAAGTATTTAAATTTATCTATATCTTTATTTTCTTCTACTATTATTTGGTTACTATTTAATATATTTTGATAATCCTGAGTACTAATAGTATTAATTTTAGTAGAGAAATTGATATTAGGTTTGCAAAATATCGAAAGATACATAAGTAATAGAACCAATATTCCAATAATAATGTATGAAGTTTTATACTTCATTATTATCTCCCCCCTTGTTTTACTTCGCATTATATAACAATTACGAACTTAATTATATCATATATTATAAATCGTTCGCAATATATTAAATTTGTGAATGTATTATTCTGTTCAATAAAATATCACGTCTATTCCTTGAATAACCTCTTTCTGAGATAGCTTTATTTAAAGTAAGCAGAATTATCTCTAATACATAGCCTAAGATAATATATGTTTTATTGAACGATAAAAATTTATACTTTTAATTTTGGATATGTCAGCTTACTTGGTGATTATTATAGTATAAAAATAGCCATACTTCAGTATTTACAATATATTCAAGACTGAAGTATGACTATTTATATGATTTAATATATTTTAGTTAGTAGTATATTAATAAAATGTAATTTTATTTTATGTAAAATTAAGTTTTGAATTTATTGAAGTATATAAAAATCTATACAGTATATAGATATATAATCCAGTTAAAACAATAGCTATTACTTTATCATTCAATATTATGTAAATTGTTGCTAACACTATATTTATTAAGTTAAATATTGATATATTTAAATTTTTTGAACTATTATAACTTGTCGTTAATACAGAACTTATAGATATTAATATTATAAACGGTATTGTATTCAATAAACTTCCTTCTAATACAAATGATACAGTATGAATTAGTGTATATATAGCCATTGAGAAATATGATGTTTCGTTTATAAAATTCTTAATTGAACTACATAAAGGTACCTTGTTAAATAGTATATAGTAATTGCTATCAAATATATTCTTTAACTGTGAGTTGACGATTAAATATAATATTGTATATAGTAACATTCTATACTCTTCAAATATAATATTTAATACTCCAACGACTACGATTAAACTTACAAATATAATATTCATAGAAACAGCTCTATTTTTCATTGATTTGTAATCTTTAAGAAAAAATGCTAATCCCTTCTTGTATTTAAAGTAATCAGATTTCCTAGTGTTCCCATAAGATTCTTCTGAGTTTGATTCTCTTTTATTAGAAGATATTCCGCTATTTTCAATATTCACACTGCTGATACCAATCTTTATTGTCCTATCTGCATTGTACTGATATTCATACATTGGCATGAGCTTTTCCAGATTTAAATCCTTAAATGATAGCGACACCATTCCTATAGATATGAAGTACTCTAAACTTATTAAATATATATTAGGGAATAATGCTTGAATTAAAAACATTAATATTATGACTATCTTTAATTTACTGCTATTACTTTTATTAAGTATGTAAAATTTAATATTAGCTATAATTGGAATAATTAATAATGATGCTAAAATATTTGTATAACTTATAGAATCTATATTGCTTTTTATAAAAAAAGCAATTCCTAGCACCGTTGCTATCATTCCGATGTTCTTCTTTATTAACTCAATCCATGCAATTTTATTAAATAGTTTTTGGCTCCTTATTAGATAAAATATATCTGGATTAGAAAAGATAATAAGTGTTAATGGTGAGTACATATATCCTAATATACCTACTACAATAGCTATTGAGAAAATATAATTAAAGTATACATTTATATCAATAGTGGTAATTATAGTTTCTAAAAATAATACCAAAGTTACTAATACACCTAATATTAAGGCAATCCCCTGACCATAAAACTTTAGCATGTTTATTAGATACTTACTCAAATCGTTATATATGCCTCTCAACCTGTATTTATACATATGTTTTAGCATTGAAATTATATCCATATATCTTCACCTTTTATTTTCAAATATACTGTTTCTAAACTCTCACACTTGTATTTTTCTTTTAAATTATCTATTGTATCTTCTGCAACTACAATCCCATTATCAATTATCACGACTCTATCACAGATACTTTCTGCAATATCTAATAGGTGCGTAGACAACATAACCGATTTACCATCTTCTTTGATATTAATAAAGTGTTCTTTTAATACCTTTATTTGAACTGGGTCTAATCCAGTAAATGGCTCATCTGCAATCATAAGTTTGAAATTCTGTAATGAACCTAATATAATCATTAGTTTTTGCTTATTACCCTTAGATAATTCTTCAGGATATTTTTTAAGATGCTTTTCAAAGTCAAACTTCCTAACAAGTTCTTTATATTTCTCATTAAATATATCTATTTCATCATTAAATATTCTTCCAATAAACTCTATATTATCTAAGCATGTAAGGTTATTGTAAAATATAGGTTCATCGGGAATATAACAGATTTTATTTTCTATATCAAAGATATTATTATATTCTTTCCCTTCAAACTTCATACTACCTGTATTATGTCGTATTAATTTTAATATAGATTTAATTGTACTAGTCTTACCTGCACCATTTTCACCAACTAATCCAACAACTTCACCTTTTTTGATAATGAAGTTTATATCTTTTATTACTTGTTTTCCATCATACGATTTACTTAAATCATTTACACTTAATAGCATATTCATCCCCCACCCTTTTTATAAATTCACATTATATAACAATTGTGAAGTTAATTATATTATACAATCTTAGCACAAATAAAGCTAATATACCTTAATTAAAATAATAAATACATTAACAACCATTTTGTTTAACATAGCCTTATAATTTAATATATTTTTAATAATAAATTCG
>JABLTO010076298.1_pt1 | contig 16618 bp, 10 predicted proteins | sample 7160091 | NCBI WGS metagenome assembly JABLTO01 (sample SAMN14651225, study PRJNA627086) | human gut metagenome | isolation source: feces | host: Homo sapiens
ATAAAGAGTGACGATAAAAAAGCGACGATAAAATCTGCGCGGCAGAAAGAAGAAATCGTTGCATACCTTACTGATCATATTTCGGCCAGAAGTGCTGATATTGCAGAACTGCTGGGTGTTAAGAGTACACGAGCCAAACAGCTGTTGAAGGGATTGCTGGATGAAGGTGTTGTTATTGCAGAGGGCGGCAATAAGAACCGTGTATACAAATTGAAAAGATAACACAACGCAGTTTCCGTAAAGCCAATTTGCGGGAAAGCAGAAATATCAAATTAAGAGAAGCGTGGTAAACGAACATGGCAATAAAGAAAAATGAGCTGTACAGTTCTCTTTGGGCGAGCTGTGATAAGCTGAGGGGCGGCATGGATGCCTCTCAGTATAAAGACTATATCCTGACCCTGCTGTTCGTGAAATATGTTACGGACAAGTTTCAGGGCGTAAAATATGCCGATATTACGGTTCCCGAAGGCGGCAGTTTCAACGATTTGGTTGCATTGAAGGGTAATAAAAATATCGGTGAAGAAATGGATAAGGTCATTGCCAAGCTGGCAGAAGCCGGGGAGAACAATCTCCGCGGCGTGATCGACAATGCCCATTTCAATGATGAAGCTAAGTTGGGCAGCGGCAAAGAAATGGTGGATAAGCTCACCGGCCTGATTGCCATTTTCCAGCGTGACGAATTCAATTTCAAAAAGAACAAAGCCAGCGGTGACGATATTCTTGGCGATGCCTATGAATATCTGATGCGCCATTTTGCCACGGAAAGCGGCAAGAGCAAGGGCCAGTTCTACACACCGGCCGAAGTTTCCCGTATTCTTGCCAAAGTGATTGGCATCGACAGCATCGAGGAGCGCGACGAGGGTTACTCCGTGTATGACCCTGCCTGCGGTTCCGGTTCACTTCTGATTCGAGCAGCGGATGAAGCCCCCTTCGAGATTGCTATTTGGGGACAGGAAAAGGAAGTAACCACCGCAGGTCTCGCCAAGATGAACCTTGTCCTGCACAACAAGGCTGCCGGTGAGATCAGAGCAGGAAATACATTTTCTGCTCCCCGCTATTTTGAAGAAGGTTCCGATGATGAGGTGCTGAAGCGTTTCGACTTTGCGGTGGCCAATCCTCCGTTTTCTCTGAAAAACTGGACGGATGGTCTTAAGGATTATGGCCGCTTTGATGGCTATGGCGACAGACCGCCTGAAAAGAACGGCGACTTTGCGTGGCTACTCCATATTTTGAAGTCTTTGAAAAGCACCGGCAAGGCTGCGGTCATTCTTCCCCATGGTGTTCTGTTCCGTGGCAATGCGGAGGCGACTATCCGCAAAGCTATTATTGACAAGGGCTATATCAAGGGCATCATCGGCCTGCCCGCCAACCTGTTTTATGGCACCGGTATCCCTGCCTGCATTATCATCATCGATAAGGCTGATGCCGCCGAGCGCAAGGGTATCTTTATGATTGATGCCAGCCATGACTTCGTTAAGGACGGCAACAAGAACCGCCTTCGTGAGCGGGACATCTACAAAATCGTCACCACATTCAATCAACAAATCACAGACGATCCCAAGTATGCCCGGTTTGTTCCCAATGATGAGATCAAGAAGAAAAACGAGTATAACCTGAATATCCCCCGTTATATCGACAGTTCTACGCCTGAAGATCTGCAGGACATTGATGCCCATCTGCATGGCGGTATTCCCGCAGCAGATGTAGATTCCATGGAGAAGTATTGGGTGCTTTTCCCCAGCTTGAAAAGCAAGTTGTTTTCTCAGATGCGGGAGGGCTATTATCAGCTGAACATTCCCAAAGAGGATATCCGCAATGTGGTCTATCATGACCCTGAGTTTTCTGCCTATGCCGAGCGCATCGATAATGCATTTGATGCATGGATGCAGATGGTGGATTATGGCCTCCGGAATATTGATGAGAATACGGAAGTCAAGCCCTATATTGTGGAACTATCGGAGCAGTTGATAGGATGCTTTCATGGCCTGGAGCTGGTGGATAAATACGATGTTTACGAAGTGCTGCTTTCTTACTGGCACGAAGTCATGGGTGACGATGTTTATCTTGTGTCAGTGGACGGCTACGGTGCTGCCCGGACATGGGAGAATATCATGGGCGAATATACCTCCGGCAAGAAGAAGGGTCAGGAAAGGGTGATTGGTTGGGAGGGCGTGTTGCTGCCCAAGGCGCTGATCGAGTCCGTGTTCTTTGCCCTTGAGCGCAAGAAAATCAATGAGGCACAGGCCATTGCCGAGGAGACCCAGAGCAGACTGGACGAGTTTGTGGAGGAGCAGACCGGCGATGATGGATATCTAAAAGAATACCTCAACGACAAGGACAAGGTGGACGCCAAGGCTGTCGCCATCCGTTTGAAGGTGCTGAAAAAGACTGATTCCAAGGGCGAAGAATATGCGGTATTGAAGCAGTTTGCGGATTTGACGGAGTCCCTTTCCAAGCAGAATAAGGCCGTCAAGGAAATGAACGCCGAACTGGAGGAAAAGGTTCGGGCAAAGTATGCTTTGCTGACCGATGATGAGATTCTGGACCTGTTGGTAAACCGCAAATGGTACGCTACCATCTTTGAAGGAATCAAGGCGTTGTATGTTACCACTTCCCACCAGATGACCAACCGCATTGTGGAGCTGCTGGAGCGGTATGAGAATACTCTGCCCGAACTGTTTGCTGCCGTTGCTGACTATGAGTCCAAAGTTAAAGCCCACCTGGAAAGGATGGGATTTGTATGGTGAAGCCATGGGATACAGCCACAATTGGAGATTTTTTGGATTTTAAGAACGGCCTAAATAAAGGCAAAGAATTTTTTGGATATGGCACACCTATTGTCAATTATACGGATGTATATAAAAAGCGTGGTCTGAAGAAAAACGATGTGTGTGGTAAGGTTAGTCTTACTCGTGACGAAATTCGTCGATTTGAGACACAAAAAAATGATGTCTTTTTCACCAGAACATCTGAAACACCGGAAGAAGTTGGAATGTCATCGGTCTTGTTAGACAATATTGACGATTGCGTTTTTAGCGGCTTTGTCCTTCGCGGCAGGCCTAAAAATGACATGTTCACGCCAGAATATTGTAAGTACTGCTTTACGACCGAGGCGGTGCGGAATGCAATCACTATGGGATGCACATACACAACCAGAGCACTGACTAACGGGAAGCAACTGTCTGCTATTGAAATTGTAGTCCCGCCAAAACCCGAGCAGGAGGCAATTGCGCATTCTCTTACCGACATTGATGAATTGATGTTATTACTGGAAAAGCAAATTGCCAAGAAAAAAGCCATCAAGCAGGGCGCAATGCAGGAACTGCTGACTGGTAAACGCCGCCTGCCGGGATTCTTTGGGGAGTGGCAATCATTTGTGTTTGGATATCTATTTGATTTCATCCCCAACAATGCCTTTACGAGAGCACAGATGGATGTCAGCGGCAGGGTCAAAAACATCCATTATGGAGATATTCTCACGAAATACGGCGCCTATATTAGTGCCGACAGCAAGGACATTCCTTATATCGCAAAAGAAATTGATCTAAGCCGCTTTTCCGAGAAATGCTATCTGCAATCCGGTGACCTTGTTATTGCTGATACTGCAGAGGATGAAACTGTTGGCAAAGCTCTTGAAGTTATCAATGTGGAATGTCCTGTGTTGGCTGGACAGCATACCCTGCTGTGCAGACCAAAAGTACGCTTTGCAGAAAAATTCCTGGGCTATTACCTGAATGCGGCCTGTTATCACGATCAGATGTTGCCCTATATTGTCGGTACAAAGGTTTCTTCTGTCAGCAAGGCCAGCATCGCACAGACAAAGTTGATTGTCCCGAAATATGAGGAGCAGCAAGCAATTTCGTCCATTCTGGCTGATATGGACGATGAAATCACAGAACTGGAGCAAAAACTCGCAAAATACCGCCAAGTCAAGCAAGGCATGATGCAGCAGCTTCTGACGGGTAAGATCAGGCTGGTGTAATAGGAGAAAACAATATGGAAACAAAGATTGTAGAATTGCTATCCGATAATACAGCCCTGCCGGTTCTGTTCATAGGTTCCGGCCTCTCCCGAAGATACCTCGATCTGCCAGATTGGGAGGGGCTACTCAAACAATACTGCGTCAAACCGTTTGAATATTACAATGACAAGGCTGTAAGAGCTTGCCGTGATAATCCGGAGATGCGACTGCCAACTGCGGCTGACTACATTGAAGAAGATTTTAATGAACATTGGTACATCGACGATGCTTACGCAGAAAGCAGAGAAACGCACAGAGAGGAAATGGAACGGAAAATCTCTCCATTTAAAATCTGCATTGCAGATTATTTTCGCAATGCAAGCAATCATGTTGTAGAGAAATATCAGGAAGAGGTTGCGTTTTTAGGGCAGATTGGCAACAAGAACATTAGCTGCGTAATTACAACGAACTATGACTGCTTTTTGGAAAAATGTTTTGGAGAAGGTCAGTTTCAAACCTACATAGGCCAGGATGATTTGCTCTTTTCTACCACCTATGAGGTTGGCGAGCTTTACAAAATTCATGGTTGCTGCACCAAAGCGGAGTCTATTGTAATCAATGCAGACGATTACATCAAGTTTGCCAAGAAAAGTGCCTATCTGAGCTCAAAAATCTTGACTATGTTTTTGGAGCGTCCGATCATCTTTCTTGGATACAGTATCAACGATGCAGATATACAGAGAATTCTGGATTCGATAGCAGATTGTCTGGAAGATTACCAATTGGAGCAGTTGTCTGAGAAGTTGATATTCATCGAGCGAAATCGTGATCCTAAAAAGCCGGACAAAATCAGTGAACGCAGAATTACCACTCAAAGCGGTAAGACCATCAATATGAAAAATGTGTCTCTGCATGACTACACTCCGCTGTATAAAGCCATATTGCAGAATAGGGCCAAGTATGATGTAAAGGTGCTGAGACGCATAAAAAGTCAATTATATGAGTTGATTCAACAGAATAAACCCACCGAAAAACTGTATGTCGCTACAAATATTGAAGACGATACAGAAAAAGTTGACTTCGTCATTGGCGTCGGCGTATATGGCAAATTTGGTAAGGTCGGTTATAGAGGAATCAAAACAGAAGAGTTGTTCCTTTATGCATTAGGGCGTTCTGAACTTCAGTATGACGATGTAATGCTGCTAAAAGAAGCAGTTCCATCCCTTTACAGAGGCAGAAGCCACCTCCCCGTTTGTCAATATGTAGCCGCTTGTTCGGACAAGGAGTGCTTAAACGAAAAAGTCCGCCTGTCTGTTAAAGACAAATTTGATGATTTCCTCTCTACTGGAGAACGACACCGAATTAGGACGAACGGAAACTACAAGGTAAGTGGCACAATTCTTGAACACTATGAAAAACATGGTTTGACAAAAACGCTGTCGAATATTCCTTTGATTGCACCGACAGAAATTGATCATGACGATTTGCTGGCCTTCATCAACAAAGCACTTGATGACGACCCGGTATTGCTGGCTGTTGATGGAAGCGGTCACCAGTCACGCTCCCAGTTCAAGAAATGTATTAGTATTTGGGATTGGCTCAAATTCTCTTCTGCGGCTAAAGCTAACATTACTAAGCTTGATGCCCGATCAGAGGAGTAAGTAGTAAAATGGTTTCGAGGGGGACTATTGAATGAAAAAATCGAATAATTTATTATATCTCGCTTTGTTGGCAGCTTCATTGATGGCATTCGGTTTTTCGTTCTGCTTTTCTTCTGCGGATCGAGAGTTTACACTACTGTCCTCTATAGGCTGTAGCGGCATTGTATCGGTGCTTGTTGCGTGGCTGATCGAACGTGCCAATGAACGGATACAAAAGACACACGACCGAGAAATCGTAGAATTATTATTAGATGGGTTTGATATCAGAATAACCGCTGAGATGCAAAGAGCACTTTCCAGATGCGCCCGCGAAAATAATGTAGACTTGGATAAGAGTTATTCCGTAATGGAAATTCGATCTATGTTAGAGGGTGTGAATAGTGCCGATACTTACTTCAAGGGATTCCCCCGTATGATGGAAAAATGCGTTAATGCTCAACTGCCGCTGGCATTGCTGAGTTTTGAAAAGGGCGATGACGGCATGAAATTATATGGATTGTTCAAAGCCCTCAGTGAGTGTATGTCCACAATTCAAACCCTTGAAGAACAGCCCGAGGCTGCTGAAATCATTAAATTCCTTGGATTGGAGTCTTTTAAGACCATAGACGAGATATACAAGGTCCGTTCGAAAGAACCGAAGTATGAGCTTCCAAATGAAACCAAGCAATATCTGGTGAAGTACAGGGCTGCAGTTGACAGAGAGAAGGTGGATGCATAATGCCCAACATTGGCGACAGCGAGCGCAAAACGCAAAACCGTGTGGTCAAGTTCTTTCGGGACAAGCTGTACTATACATATCTGGGGAACCTGCATGACAGTGAAAACCGCAATATCATGCAGGAGCAGCTGCATGCCTGGCTGCTGAAACAAGGCTACTCCGAAAAGCTTGCATCCAATGCAGTGAATGCCTTGGTTAAGACCTCCACCAATCTGCAGCAGGGCCTGTACCACGCCAACAAAGAGGTTTACAGTCTGCTGAAATACGGTGCCAAGGTCAAGGAGTCCGTGGAGCAGTCCCCCAAGACGGTATATTTTATTGACTTTGAAGACGTCAGCAAAAACGACTTCTACATTGCGGAAGAAGTCACCATTGTAAGCAACAACACCAAGCGTCCGGATATCGTTCTCTATGTGAATGGTATTGCGCTTGCAGTGATCGAACTGAAAAAGAGCAGCGTATCCGTGTCCAACGGCATCCGGCAAAATCTGACCAACCAGAAATCGAATTTCATCGAAGATTTCTTTACCACCATTCAGTTCTGTATGGCCGGGAACGACAGCGAGGGCTTGCGCTATGGTACGCTCCTTACCCCGGAGAAGCACTATCTGGAATGGAAAGACGACGGCTTTACCGAGCATCAGACGGAACGCGATATTGTGGATATCGAGGTTGAGGAATACTGCGAGGGGATTCCTGGCAAGCTGGAAAAACAGCTTTTTGCTCTGTTTTACAAAAAGCGTTTCCTTGATCTGATCCACAACTTTGTAATCTTCGATAAGGGCATCAAAAAGGTCTGCCGCTATAATCAGTACTATGCCATCAAGCGGGCGCAGCATCGTTTGACGGACAAGAAGAGCGGCGGCATCGTTTGGCATACCCAGGGCAGCGGCAAGAGTCTGACGATGGTGTGGTTCTCCAAGTGGATTTTGGAGAATAATCCCAATGCGCGTGTATTGGTTGTTACCGACCGCGAGGAATTGGATGAGCAAATCGAAAAGAATTATAAGGGTGTGGATGAAAATATAGTCCGTACCAAGAGCGGAAAGGATCTTCTTGAGCGTCTGAATGCTTTTGATGATCGCCTGCTGTGCTCTCTGGTACATAAATTCGGGAAACGTGGCAGCGACAGTTCGGAAACGGATTACGAAAAATACATTGAAGATCTGAAAAACGCCTTGCCCAAGGATTTTTCTGCAAAGGGCGATATCGTAGTTTTTGTGGATGAGTGTCACCGCACGCAGTCCGGCAAGCTCCACGAGGCTATGAAGGCGATCCTTCCCAATGCCATCTTTATCGGTTTCACGGGCACGCCGCTTTTGAAGAAGGACAAAAAGACCAGTCTGGAAACCTTCGGCGGATATATCCATACCTACAAGTTCAACGAAGGTGTTCGAGACGGCGTTGTGCTGGATCTGCGGTACGAGGCCAGAGATGTGCCGCAGGGCATGACCTCTCAGGATAGAATCGACGCATGGTTTGAGGCAAAAACCGTTGGGCTGGCCCCCAGAGCAAAAGCAAAACTCAAAGCATATTGGGGTAACCTGCAAAAGATTTTCTCCTCTCGCTCCCGCTTGGAGCAAATCGCCAATGATATCATCTTTGATTTTGCCACCAAGGCACGACTGATGGACGGAAACGGAAATGCTATCCTTGTGGCCGGTTCTGTGTATTCAGCATGCCGATACTATGAAATTTTCCAAAGCAAGGGTTTCCGGAAATGTGCGATTATTTCTTCTTATGCGCCGCAAGCCGGTGATTTAAGAACGGATACTGTCAGCGACGAGGAAGAAACCGAAACATTTGAAAAATACAGCACTTATCTGAAAATGATCGGCGTTGACCCGTCGGAGGACAAGACGCAGATTGCCAAAAAAGTAGAAGCTTTTGAAGCGGAAGCAAAACGCAAGTTTGTGGACGAACCCGCAAACATGAAACTGCTGATCGTAGTTGACAAGCTGCTTACCGGTTTCGATGCTCCCAGCTGTACCTACCTCTACATCGATAAGGCGATGCATGACCACGGCCTGTTCCAGGCGATCTGCCGAGTCAATCGTCTGGATGGCGAGAGCAAAGACTTTGGCTATATTGTAGATTACAAGGAACTATTCGGAGACTTGGCGGATGCCATGAACAAGTATACCGCCGGTGCCTTTGAAAGCTATGATGCAGAGGATGTCGATGGGCTTTTGAAAGATAGAGCAACAGAAGCGAAAAAGTATTTCGTTGATACCCTGGAGGAATTGGATGAGCTTTGCGAGGGCGTCGAATTGCCCAGAAAAGAGCTCGACTATATCCACTATTTCTGCGGTGAAAGTGGTCGCGACGAAAATCAGGACGATGCCTTTGCCCGCATTCGTGAGAAGTTGTACAAGCTCGTTGGACGCTTGATTCGCGCTTTTGCGGAGTTAAAGCCTCGTATGACGGATTTAGGGTATACCCTTTCCGAGCAAAGCGCATTGGATGACAGGGTTGCGTTCTATGTGAATATGCGTGACACGATTGGTAGGGCCAGCGGCGATTTTATTGATCTGAAAGCCTACGAACCGGGTATGCGGTATCTGATTGACAACTACATCTCAGCCAGCGAGTCGCAAAAGATCGGCAGCATGGATGACTTTACCCTGCTTGATTTCATCATCTCGCAGGAAAATAAGCTGAAGAGCGAGCAAAAAGGCGAGCAGGAGAGTGCGGCAGAAACCATTGAGAACAACATCCGCAAAAAGGTTGTTGAGCGAATGGTCATCAACCCTGCTTATTACGCAAAAATGTCTGAAATCCTGGAGCAGTTGATACTTGACCGCCGCCGCGGAGTGATTGCCTACGGGCAGCTGCTGGACACATACATGGAACTGGCGAAAAATGTTGCAAAGCCCGAGGAGAATACAAAGTACCCTGAGAGTATTCGTTCCAATGGCGCACTGCGGGCGCTCTATGATAATTGCGGAGAAGATGAGGCGACTGCCTTGAAGCTGCACAAAGCCATTGTCAAGGCGCGGCTCGATGGTTTCCGAAATAATCCGGTTAAGGCAAATAAAATCAAGCGAGCGCTCTATCAACTTTTGAATGACGATAGCGAAGTGGAGCGAATTTATCAAATTGTTGTGGAACAAGAGGAGTACTGATGCAAATAGTTATTTTCAATATTCCTGTGGAAGTTATCAGAAAAAATATTAAAAATTTGCATCTCTCTGTGCTTCCACCGGACGGCAGGGTTCGTGTATCGGCACCCGCGCAACTGACGGATGAAGCAATTACGATGTTCGTTCGGGCAAAACTCGGCTGGATCAAAAAACAACAGGAGAAGTTTCAACAGCAGCCGCGTCAAAGCGAGCGGCAGTATGTGTCCGGGGAAACATTATATGTTTGGGGTAAGCAGTACTTTCTTCAAGTGGAATACAGCTACAAAGGCAATGCTCTCACACTTTCGGGTGACAAGGCTATTCTGACGGTTAGAAAAGAAAGCAGTCCAAAGCAGAGAGAAAGCTTCGTAAATGAATGGTACCGCAACCTCTTGAAACAGGAAGTGGCGAAATATCTTCCCAAGTGGGAGAAAACTACGGGGCTTTACTGTAGCGGTTGGCAAAGCAAATATATGACCACCAAATGGGGCACCTGCAACACAAACACACAAAAAATTTGGCTAAATCTTCAGTTGGCGAAGAAGTCGATAGAGAGTCTTGAATATGTAATCCTGCACGAGCTGGCACATCTGAAAGTCAAAAGTCATGGTCCGGAGTTTGTCGCTATTTTAAACCAGTATATGCCGCAATGGCAGGAGCGAAAGAAGCTGTTGAACGAAAGTAAGTTGGATTATATGGATTCCGATTTTGAAGAATGACGAACAATGTCTGGTAAAATGGCAATTGAGTTTTTTGATGTGGGGAGTCATGCAAACAAAAGTCAGTAGCCGAAATGAAAAAAGTTTCGCAAAATTTACGAGACCGAAAAAAGCATAACGAAATAGGCTGGTGAAAAGATACATCGCCAGCCAGGATGGAGTTATTGGTCAGATTAGTTTTATGGGATACCCAAGGTTACCATCGCCATAAGAGAAAAACTCTCAGCACAAATACAAACAGAAGTAGAATGTACTTAAGGTGTTACTGTTCGCCTGTGAGTTTAAGCCAGACCATGTGATTGGCGGTGCGGAGGCGTATACCTATCTGGGCATGGCGAACTATGTGAAGCATGATGGTAGCAGGCCGATGAATATCACTTGGCAGCTGGACCGCCCGATCCCAGCGAAGTTCTTGAAGAAGACAAATAAGTTGGTAGTGGGATAAGGAGGAGCGTATGACTGAACTTGAAAAAATAGAGCGGGCAAAAATGTATATGGACAAGCTGGCAAACGGCATCAATCCCATCGATGACACCATGGCTCCAGACGATGATCTTATTAACAATGTTCGGTTATCACGTTGCTTTTTCTTCGTATCTGACGTACTGCGGCAGGTAATTGAAAATGGCGGGACGAAGACGGCTGTGAATAAGAAACCTAAAAAGCTTCCTCTTGAAATCCCCATTGAGAAAAGAAGCCAGTTTGTCTATTCTGAGGTCCCTATTCCGGCCAGCGAAATTGCCAAGCGGATAAACGCTCTGGCTGATAATGACACTATGCAAAAACTTACCTATTCAGGAATTCTCACATGGCTCACTGAAATTGGAATGATGGAATGCGCGCTCACACCAGACGGAAAGCGTACGAAAAGGCCAACGAAAATTGGCGAAGAAACCGGCATTTCCGTGGAAGAACGAACGAGCAGCAACGGACCCTATCAGGTTGTCGTTTACAACAATGCCGCGCAGCATTTTATCATAGACAATCTGGATGCAATTCTCACAGCAGAGAATATGCAGACAGAGATGCAAGGCGCTCCATGGACGAAAGATCATGATGACTGCCTCATTGACCTATATAAGAAGTCCGTACCGGTGAGTGAGATCGCTATTACCCTAAAGCGCAGCGCATCGGCGGTACGAGGAAGACTGAAAAAGCTTGGATTTGACGCATAGTTTACTTTGCGATGCCACAAGGAGGACACAGATATGGCCTTAATTCGTTGCCCGGAGTGTGGAAACTCAATCTCCGACAGAGCTGAAAAATGCCCTCACTGCGGGCTGCCAGCATCATACTTTTCCTCTTTGAGTAAGAATACTCCGCACATGAAAGAGGCGGGACTGGATTACAAAAATCTGCAAAACGTCCTGATTTCTTTCGAACGAGACCACGCCCAGTTGTTTTCAGCAGAACACTATATTTCGCACAGAGATGCGCAGAGGCTGCGGGATACATATGGAAAATACAACGAGAGCCTAACCAATAAGCTTATTTTTCAATATGTCTGCAATAACGCTGCGGCGATACGAGTTGATATCGACTCACTGCGGCGCTTCTTGCGCCAGATGCAATCTTTGGATGGAGATATTACGGCGCATAATACCACATATGTGGACCGCGCGCTGGAGCGGGATAAAGACTATTTTGACAATATCCTAAAACAGATTGACCCTAATATCCAGCTGGATGAAGAGCAACGCCGTGCAGTAATTACCGATGATGACTACTGCCTGTTGGTAGCTGGCGCAGGTGCGGGAAAAACCACAACGATGGCTGCAAAGGTCAAGTATCTGGTTGAGAAGAAGAGTATAGATCCGGGAGAGATCATTGTGATCTCCTATACGAACAAGGCAATTGGAGAACTGCGTGATCGAATCAATAAGGGACTTGGCATTCCGGCAAAGATCTGCACCTTCCATGCTTTTGCGTATGATATTGTGAAACAGTTTTCGGCAGAACCGCCTGAGATCAATTTTTCTTCCCAGCAGATTATTTTTGATATGCTGGAAAAGTCGATTTTTCACAACAAGCAGCTCATGCGCAATCTGGTTTTGTTCTTGGGATATTACTTTGATCTGTCCGAGGATGTTTTCAAATTTACGGACCTGAATCAATACCATCTTTACAAAGCGGCGCAGGACTTTGAAACGCTAAAAAGCGGGCTGGGCGAATACATCAAAAAAGTCGAACAGCAGCGCACAAAAAAGACTCGGACCATAACGGGAGAATACCTGCGTTCCATGCAGGAAGTGCAAATTGCAAACTTTCTGTATCTGAACGGACTGGATTATGAGTATGAAAGAGTGTATCCCTTTGGATCACCTTCTCGTAACAAAAAATACACGCCCGATTTCTATATTTCGCAGGGGGAGCATAGCGTTTGGCTGGAGCACTATGCACTCAGCGAGAGCGGCTATAACAGCCTGTTTACCCCGCAGCAACGGCAGCGTTATCTTCGCGCCATTAGTGATAAGCGTCGTCTTCATAAGACCAATAAAACTACATTGCTGGAAACATGGTCCTTCTATACGGATCGGCGTCCTCTTCTGGACCATCTGAAAGAAGTACTTGAAAATGAGGGCTTTATCTTAAAGCCTCGTAATTTGGAGGAAGTTTATAAGAAGATCGTAGAAACCGGAAAGGACAAGTATATTTATAAGCTGATCATCTTTATGATGAAGTTTATTGAGCAATACAAAACAACCGGTTATGACGATGGCGGTTTCTCTATTTTGCGAGAAAGAACGGACAATCCGAGAACACTTCTTTTTCTGGATATCGCCGAGCAGGTCTATCATCACTATCAATCCGTGCTGAAACAGCTCAATCAGATAGACTTTGCAGACATGATAAATGACGCACACTTCTATTTGCAGGAGATTGAGCGGCAGAATGTCACGCTCCCTTACAAGTACATCATCATTGATGAGTTCCAAGACATTGCTCGTCAGAGATTCAATCTAACGAAAAGGCTATCTCAAATTACGCAGGCGAAGGTTGTTGCGGTCGGTGATGACTGGCAGTCGATATATGCGTTTTCTGGCTCTGATATAACGCTATTTACTCGTTTCCTGGAGCTTATGGGGGCTGGAACGGAGTTGAAGATTACTCATACCTACCGTAATTCGCAGGAGCTTATCGATATTGCTGGAGGCTTTGTACAAAGAAATACTTCGCAAATCCGAAAGCAGTTGATTTCTCCAAAGCATCTTGAGAACCCGATTGTTCTTGAAGTTTTCGATGATAGTATCAAACCAATGGAGCGACTTGCAGATACCATCGAGCATGTCATTGGCGAGATTATATCTGAGTATGGCGAGCAGAGTTCGATTTTGCTGATCGGACGATACAATTATGATATGTACAAGCTATACCGAACAAATCGGTTCAGCGAATTGCCGGGCGGTGCGATCAGGAGTGAAAAATACCCAAATGCAAAGATCACCTTTATGACAGCGCATAGTTCCAAGGGCCTTGGGTATGACAACGTAATTCTGATCAATATGTTCGAAGGGAAATTCGGGTTCCCGTGCCAGATCGAAGATGATCCTATTATTAAGCTCGTTACATATGAGGACAATAGTATGCCCTTTGCAGAAGAGCGGCGATTGTTTTATGTGGCGATGACACGGACAAAAAACAGGGTATATATCGCAGCACCAAAAACGAAACCATCCAGATTTCTTGTAGAACTCATTAAGGATTTCAATATTCCACATGATGATGAGCTCAATATGCAAGTAGTGGACCTGTTTAACTTGCGTTGCCCCGTATGCGGTTTTCCTCTAAAGTACGAGTTTAATAAAAACTATGGCCTGAATCTCTGGATATGCACAAACGAGGCAGAGCTTTGCGACTTCATGACCAATGACAGGACGCACATGCATGACATTTTGAAATGTCCTAAATGTACAGATGGTTATTTAATCGTCAAAAAGAATCCGAAGAATGGTGACATATTCTATGGTTGCACCAACTATCTTAACGAAGAAAAGAAGTGCACCTATATGGTGCCGTTAGAGAGCGGACATATGAAGGATGATTAATAAGGAGACTGCATATATGGAGCCAAATGATAAGATCCAGCTTTTTGAAAACCAACGTATCCGCACGGCGTGGGATGAAGAAAAGGAAGAATGGTACTTCTCCATTGTCGATGTGGTTGGCGTACTGACGGACAGCGTTGATCCCACGGCGTATTGGCGCAAACTCAAACAACGGTTGAAGGCCGAGGGCAATGAAACCGTGACGAATTGTCACGGTTTGAAAATGACTGCTCCAGACGGGAAAAAACGCCTGACCGATGTGGCCGATACCGAACAGCTCCTCCGTATCATCCAGTCCATCCCGTCACCCAAGGCGGAGCCGTTCAAGCTCTGGCTGGCACAGGTCGGCCGGGAGCGCATTGAGGAAACCATCGATCCGGAGTTGACCATCGAGCGAGCGTTGGAAACCTATCTCAAAAAGGGCTATACCCGCGAGTGGATTAACCAGCGGCTGCAAGCCATCCAAGTTCACAAAGAATTGACCGATGAATGGGATGCCCGCGGCGTGCAGAAAGGCGTGGAATACGCCATCCTCACCGATGAGATCTCCCGTGCATGGTCGGGGATGTCCGCCCGCCAGTACAAAAACCTGAAAGGCTTGAAAAAGGAAAACCTTCGTGACAACATGACCACGCTGGAGCTGGTGCTGAATATGCTGGCGGAGGCTACCACCACGGAAATTTCCAAACAGAAAGCACCGGCAACCCTTTCGGAAAATATTGACGTGGCCCGCGCCGGTGGCAAGGTGGCTGGCGACGCGCGGAAGGCCATTGAGACGCAGACCGGCGTTCCTGTCATCACTTCCAAGAACGCCGCGCAGCTCAGCGAAGTGGTTACAAATCTGCTGGAAGACGCAGGAAATAAAGAAAAATAGCATTCAGACCCTACATGGGGCGGTTTAAAATCTGCCTCGCTATAATCAAAGAAAACCGTGTGCTGACCGCAAGGTCAGCACACGGTTTTTCATTTGGATTCCTTCAGCCAGACCTCCAGTTCCTTCTGAGAGATCAGCCCCTGCTCACATTTATCCTTCTCCGCTCTGGCCCGCTCACTCCAATCGTAAAACTGCTGGTCGGTGATCCGTCCGGCCTTGATCCACGCAAAGCGCTTTTTGTACTCTCGGCGGTAGACCTTGAATACCTCATCGTCCCGCTTGCTGCGCGTCCATGTATTGATGGCCCCGACCTCCCGACAAGTGCGCCCGCGCTCGTCGGCCACGCGACCGCAGTACTCCGTCGCGCCATGCCGCATCACCGCAAAGTACCTGCCGCAGTTTTTGCAGCGACGCATCTTAATTTCCTGCTTCACACAGGCGCGGAGCTGGAAGTCGAGGATATCGTAGATGTTATTTGGCGTCAGAACCTCGGTAAACACTTCACCGATCAACTCAAACCCAATCGGCTGCGGATAGAATCGAAATGCCGTCTCGCCGCTGCGCTGATAATAGTCGACCATTCGCTTCGAGGTCGGCTCGTCGCTGTTGTCCGCATCCAGCACATTTTCAAACAGCTCCACGATCTGTCCCTGCATCCGTCGCAAGGTGTCCGGTAACGCATAGAGATATTTGCGTGGCAGCATATCCTCCGTGTACTGTTCGAAGATCACCGCCCGTGACAGCCGATACCTCCAGTCCAGCGCAAGCTGCTGAAAATAGATGTGCCGCAGTTCGAGCTCATCCAACAGTGCGTTTACTTCCTCGACATACTGTTTCTCCCGTGTTGTCGTAAGCTGCCAGAGTACCTCGTTGAGCTGCCGGATCGCCGGCTCGATCTCGTCGATGTTCATGTCAACGAGTGACAGCAAGCTCTCGGGAAACGACACGGTCTTCGATGTCTGCACCATGCCCTTTCCGTAGTCCGCGCCATAGCTATAATGCTCCGCACCATCCGCAATGTAGGTTTCGAATTGAAAAGAGATCATTTTCACTCTCCTGTTTTAGACTTATTTACAATCTGTTCATTTATCAGTCTTGACAGATTTTTTCATTTCTGTTAGTCTAAGTACATAGACCGAATATTCTTTATTTCAAAAATAAGTCTAACCTGTATGGGCGATAAAGTCAAGAGAAAAATTCGGTCGTCTCTGCACCTCGACAACTGAATACCCATCACCGGAGATGATACATGCCGGAGAAGTAACGCCAGGACGCCGCGGTAAAGCGGTCGAGCGTGCCAGGGCAGATGAAAACGCCGTGCGGGTCAAACAAGGCCGCAGGGCAGGAACGGGTACGGTGCGTGGCAGAAGATCGTTAAGAAAGGGGGAATCGGTATCTATCGTTCCTACAAAAAGGAAAACCGCTGAACTGTTGCAGCAGTCCAGCGGCGCGCCGCGTTTCGGAAAACGCAGACTCCATCTGCAAACAGTCTAACAGAGGGACCTCCGAAACGCAAG
>JABLTO010215219.1_pt1 | contig 16604 bp, 11 predicted proteins | sample 7160091 | NCBI WGS metagenome assembly JABLTO01 (sample SAMN14651225, study PRJNA627086) | human gut metagenome | isolation source: feces | host: Homo sapiens
TGAAGTGGTGCATCCGCTGAAAGAAGTTCTGAGAGTAGCTACAGAAGCAGACGAAGAGAGAGAACAGCAGAACAGAATCAAAGAAAAAGAAGCATTTAAAATCTGCCAGAAAAAAATTCGTGAACACGGACTGGAAATGAAACTGATTGATGCAGAATATACATTTGATAACAATAAAGTACTGTTTTATTTTACAGCGGATGGAAGAATCGACTTCCGTCATCTGGTAAAAGATCTTGCAGCAATCTTCAAGACAAGGATTGAACTCCGTCAGATCGGGGTAAGAGATGAGACAAAGATTCTGGGAGGTATTGGAATCTGCGGAAGATGTCTCTGCTGCCACACATATCTTTCAGAATTTGCACCGGTATCTATCAAAATGGCAAAAGAACAGAATCTGTCACTTAACCAGACAAAGATTTCCGGCGTATGCGGAAGGCTGATGTGCTGCCTTAAAAATGAGCAGGAAACATACGAAGAACTGAACAAAAAATTGCCGGGAACAGGAGATACTGTAACACTACCGGATGGACTGCAGGGAGTTGTACACAGTGTAAATGTTCTCAGACAGAGAGTAAAAGTTGTAGTTGAAGTCAATGATGAGAAGGAAATTCAGGAATATCCTGTGGAGGAACTGAAATTCAGACCAAGAAAGAAAAAGGTCAAAGTATCCGAAAAAGAAATGAAAGAACTTGAAGACCTGGAAGACAAAGAAGGAGTTTCCAAACCTCATGGAAAAAAGAAATCAGAGTGATCTGATAAGACCGGGTGAGCGGGTAGATGATCTGCAGAATGGTTTTTATGTGATCCAGAATCCCGAAAAATTCTGCTTCGGAATGGATGCGGTACTTTTATCCGGATTTGCCAGAATCAAAAAAGATGAAAATGTTCTGGATATGGGAACAGGAACAGGGATCATACCTGTACTTCTTAAATCCAAAACCAGAGGAAAACATTTTACAGGTCTCGAAATCCAGGAAGAATGTGCGGAAATGGCCGGACGGACCATCAGATATAATAAACTGGAATCAGATATTGACATTGTATGTGGAGATATCAAAGAGGCTGCTGATATTTTTGGAGCAGCTTCTTTTAATGTAGTTACAAGCAATCCTCCTTATATGATAGGAGAACACGGACTGCAGAACCCATATATGCCGAAAGCTATTGCAAGGCATGAGATTCTGTGTACACTGGAAGATGTTGCAAGCCAGGCTTCACGAGTACTGAAGGACAGAGGTCGTTTTTATATGGTTCACAGGCCGTTCAGGCTTGCTGAAATATTTCAGGTGCTGACCAGATACAAGCTGGAACCCAAAAGAATGCAGCTGGTCTATCCCTACATAGACAGAGAACCGAATATGGTTCTGATAGAAGCAATGAAGGGAGGAAATTCCAGAATAACAGTGGAAAAACCTCTGATCGTATATGAGAGTCCCGGTGTTTATACAGAAAATATTCTTAAAATATATGGTATGGTATAAAAACAAAAAAGGAGAACTTACGGAAATATGAGTGGAAAATTATATCTGTGTGCAACACCAATCGGAAATCTGGAAGATATCACACTCCGGGTTCTCCGCACATTGAAAGAAGTAGATCTTATTGCTGCAGAAGATACAAGAAACAGCATTAAACTGCTGAATCATTTTGAGATAAAAACACCCATGACAAGTTATCATGAGTACAACAAAATCGAAAAGGCATATACACTTATAGCAAAAATGCAGGAGGGAATGGACATAGCACTGATCACAGATGCAGGAACACCCGGGATATCTGATCCGGGAGAGGAACTTGCGGCGATGTGCTATGAAGCAGGAATTGAGGTAACATCGCTTCCCGGTCCTGCTGCCTGCATTACAGCACTGACACTGTCAGGACTTTCTACAAGAAGGTTTGCATTTGAAGCTTTTCTGCCGATGGAAAAGAAAGAACGAAAAGAAATATTAAATGAACTCGTAAATGAAACAAGGACGATCATTATTTATGAAGCACCACATAAACTGGTAAGAACACTGAAAGAATTAAGAGAAACACTGGGAAACAGAAGACTGACTCTGTGCAGAGAGCTTACCAAAAAACATGAAACAGCTTTTCATACAACCTTTGACGAACTTATAAAGAAATATGAGTCAGAAAAACCGCTTGGAGAGTGTGTGCTTGTAATAGAAGGAAAAAGTCGTCAGGAACTGAAAGAAGAAGCTGCAGCATCCTGGGAGACAATTTCAATAGAAGAACACATGGAGATATATGAAAAACAGGGACTTGCCCGCAAAGATGCGATGAAACAGGTGGCAAAAGACCGTGGTATGTCCAAAAGAGAAATTTATCAGTATTTATTAAAAGAATAGAAATACATCTTAAGTGCCGGCCTGAATAAGATAAGACTGGCATTTGTTTTATTTTTAGTGAAAGGATTCGGGAAAACAGTCCTTTATAATATATAAGATAAAAAATATATATGTAAAAACGACGAAGAATGACGTCAAATTTACTATTTATGAGTGAAGTATTTTAAATTCGGACAGGATATGATAAATATAAGGCATATAAAATGAGACTGATAGAGTAAAGAATTTAAAAAGTAGACTGAGAGTGAGGATGAAATGATGGATCATGACATACTGAAAGTAAGAATGCTTGGAGGATTTACTCTGGAATATAAAGGTAAAGAACTGGTACTGGACAGAAATATCTATTCAAAAACAACACAGCTTTTGCAGCTGATACTTCTTCACACAAAAGGAAGTGGTATTTCAAAGGCTACATTGATAGAAGAACTTTATGGAAGATCAGAAGTAGAAAACAAAAACGGAAGTCTGAACAACACACTTTTCCGCTTGAGAAAACAGTTAAAATCAATGGGTCTTCCGGAAAGTAATTACATAAATATAAGCGCAGGAATGTGCCAGTGGGATCCAGAAATAAAAGTATATGTGGATGTTTGCGAATTCAAAGAGATAATAGAAGCAGGCCGGAAAGAAAAAAGAAAACAGGAAAGAAATAATATATGGCTGAAGGCCTGGAAATTATACAGAGGTGAATTCCTTCCGAACATGATCGGAGAAGACTGGGCAGCAGTCGAAAATGTCAGATGCAGAGATATGTATTTTATGTGTGTGGAAGAACTTTGCCACTGGCTGAAAACAGAAGAAAAATTCGAAGAACTGCATCAGGTAGCACATGGAGCAGCGGATATTTATCCGTTCGATGACTGGCAGATATGGGAAATTGACAGCCTTATAGGTATGTCAAGATATAAAGAAGGTATGGAAGTCTACAAAAGAACAGCAAAGCTTTTGTTTGATGAGATGGGAATTTCTCCATCAGAAAAAATGCTGGAAAGATTCAGACTTATGGGAGAAAGAACTTCTCAGGCAGAAGGTGCAATTGAGGATATCAAGTACCGTCTGAAGGAAAAAGAAGCAGTTAAGGGAGCTTACTTCTGCGCATTCCCAAGTTTTGTAGATGTGTATCATGTGTTCAGCCGAATGATGGAAAGAACAGGTATTTCCGTTTTCCTGATGTTGTGTACACTGGATTTTGAAGATCGGATCCCAACATCAGAAGAAGAACGGTTAATGTCAGATACACTCAGGGAAACGATTCAGAATTCTGCACGTAAAGGAGATTTTTATACAAGATATAATGTACGTCAGTATCTTATCATGCTGATTGGAATCAATCAGGAGAACTGTCAGCTTGTTACCAAAAGAATTGATGAGGGATTCAGAAAAAGAGTCGGATCTCAGAAAAATGTTCAGGTTGATTATTACGTTGCATCTGTCGGAGAAGTATGTGATGAATGTGAAGAACGGGAGAAAAAGAATTTTACAGATAACCGGGCAGCCTGGAAAGAATTAAACGAATAAAGAAACGCAGAATGCACGTCGTGTACTCTTGAAAAGGAGCACGTCGTGCTTTTTTTCTTTTTTAGAATTAAGTAATATTGAAAAAATAATCCTTTTTGTCAGAAAACCGCAGAAGAAAGAGATAAAGAAAGAGATAAAGAAAGAGTGTAAATGCTATAATTTATAACATATTATGAAAGAATTTTAAGCAACACAGAGATAGATGAGAAGGCTGAATTGGGGGAACGGACTTGGAAAATAATAAAAAAGAAAAAAAGCAGACAGGGACATTTGTAGTACATGTAAAACATTGTGAAAATGCTACGTGGCAGGGAGAAGTAACCTGGGCAGAAGAAAACAGAAAAAAGCAGTTTCGCAGCGCACTGGAACTGATAAAACTGATAGACAGCGCATTGAACATGGAGGAAAAATGATGCAGGAGGCAATTAATATTTCAGCTCCTAATCTGATTAATATCTGTATTGACAGTGCAGACGGAAATGAAAAACAGGGAAGAATGTACTGCTTTTATAAGGAAGAGGCAATTGAATTCAGAAATGTACATGAGTTGTTTAAATTGATGGGAGAACTGATGAACGAAATTAATTATCCTCAGCATTCTGTCAAACTCAGATCCTATAATAAAAATGATGAAAACAATAAATATTCAAAATATAAAACAGAACTTTCGGAAATAGATGAAAGAGAAAAAATTCTCAAAAACAGAGGAAAAAAAGATACACTTGTAGTTTATGTCAGGTTCAGACAGAAGGCAACATGGCAGGGAAGTGTATATTACGTGGACACTGGAAAAAAGGAAGATTTTTACAGTGAATTGGACTTGATGAAAATTATTGATAATAGTACAAAAACTGAGAAAAATTTTACTCAATTTATCTAAAACAGAGGTCACGAAAGAGTTTACGAAACAGTTTAGTTGATATAATAACCTTATCAAATTTAAATGAAAAAAATCTCTTATAAGAAAGCGGGAGATGTATATATGAAAAAAGAAAAAAACAGAAAAGTAAAAAAAGGAGCAGGAGGCCGGAAACACAGCTGGCAGTACAGGGCAATAAGTCTTATGTGCGTAATCCTCCTGGTATGTTCAACAGTTATTCTTGATACAGGCTTATCAAGGGCGAATTCCTTTGATGATGAAATATCACTGGATACAGAGAACGTTGATACTGTTGAAAATGCAGCAGAGACTGGCAGTACAGAAGAATATCCACAGGAAATATCGCAGGACAGTTCAGAAGTTAATGTAGACTTTGAAGATGATTTCACTGACACACCGGCAGAAACAGTTCAGGAAGAAAACCTTGAGGCAGCAGAAGAAGCTGCTGATTTTTCTGCGGGTGATGACGAAGAAACAGTTCAGCCGGAAACAGTGACTTATACGAAGCTTATCAATAACGACACTGTTGAGGTCAAAGCAGAAGCAGAAGCCGGTACATTACCTGAGGGAGCAGAACTGAATGTAATTCCTGTAGAAAAAGAAATAGAACAGTATACAGCAGTAGAAAATGTACTCACATCGCTGGCACAGAACAAAGAAACGAAGTTGGACGGATTTCTTACTTATAATGTATCCTTTACAGACAGTGAAGGAAATCCTGTAGAACCAAACGGAACAGTTCAGTACAGTTTCCAGTATACAGAACCTGTTTCACCGGAACTTGCAGATCCGGAAAACACAACAGTTACAGCAGTAAAAATTCGTAAAAATACTGAAACATCTGAGATGGAATTTGTTGAGCTGAATGCAGAAGACCACAAACTTGCATTTGAAATGAATGAAAGCAGACAGCTCCAGAAAGCAGAATTTCAGTCAGCAGATACAGCGACAGTAGTTTTTGCATGGAACAGCAAAGAAACAGCTCAGGCAGAAGATAATAACGGAGAAAATCAGAATCCGGAACCACAGCCAGACGAAACACCGGATCAGAATACAGAGCAGACACCGGACCAGGCTCCGATCGGAACAATCGAGATCAAAGCTGACGAAGTAAATCTTCGGACAGCACCTTCAACAGAAGCTGAAGTGATTGCAACAGCAAACACAGGCACACAGCTCCCACTTCTGGAAACAGTTACAGCAGAAGACGGAAGTAACTGGTACAAGGTTACATATGACGGAACAATTGTTTACGTAAGAAGTGATATGGCAGCAGTTGTTGGAGAAAATCAGGAAGAAGAGATCATAGAAGAACCGACAGAAGAGGAAGAAGAATTAACGACAGAGGAAACAGGCAGCGAAGAAGTTGAAGTAGAAGAAGCCGGTACATTAACATTCACAAAGAAAATCAATGATCTTGTAGAAATAACAGCAACTACAGAAGCCGGAGTTATCCCGGAAGATGCAGAGTTGATGGTAAATACCATCGAAGAAGGAACAGATCAGTATTCTGATACAGAAACAAGATTAAATGAAAAAGCACAGAATGAAGGTTACGAAATCGCCGGATTCCTTGCTTATGACATTTATTTCCAGAACAGCGACGGAGAGAAAATCGAACCCGCAGACGGAACCGTAAAAGTTTCAATCTCCTACCTGCAGGCTACAGCACCTGAGTCAGTACAGAATGCAGAGCAGGTGGAAGAAGTTAATGAAATCAATGCTGAGGAAAATGACGAGCAGGAAATTTCAGATGGAAGTATTGCTGAAAAAACAACAGATGGTACTGAGACAACAACTTCCAAGATTGCTGTAATGCACCTTGTAGAAGATGCAGATGGTCAGGTTCAGAAAGTCGTAGATATGACTCAGAACGGAGTTGCTAACATTGAAACTAATGAAAATGGAGAAGTTCAGAAAGCTGAATTTGAAACAGACAGCTTTTCTACATTTACAGTAGCATGGTTAAATGAAGAGATAGCAGAATATGCAGCTGATAACAATAAACTTCATACTGTGAATACTATTGATTCAACAGACAAAGGTGTAACCATGAAAATGGTTAATTACTCAAGCCAGCAGTTCGGTGGAGATACATGGAGTGATAGTGTAGCTGGACGTAATGTAAAGCAGGGAATACTGAGTAACACACTGGGAAGTAATGGATATCCTACATTTAAGAATGGAGCTAATTTTGCAAATCTTTATAAAGATGCATCATCAGTGAATCATCTTTTCCTGGAAGATGTATATAACTCAGAGGGATATTTCTATTATAATTCAGGAGAGACGGGAGCTTCACTACAAAATGGAAATTTCAAAGTTTTTACAGAATTAACAACTCCTAAAAAAAATAAAGAAGATGCATTTTATTATAACAGAGGAAATTTCCTACCATATAATACATTTGAAAACAAAGTAGAGAGTAAAAATAAAAATCTTTATGATAGTAGTGGAAATAAATTGCCGGATACAACAGGCTCACGTCGTGGTGAAACATTGTATTATCCAGATCAGACTAATCCAGACTATTATTTTGCAATGCAGCTTGATACAAAATTTGTACAGGCTAAAAATGGAATAAATAATGGACAGGCTATGAGATATGAATTTACAGGTGATGATGACCTGTGGGTATATATTGATGGTGTTCTCGTGCTGGATATGGGTGGCTGCCACGATGCACGAAGCGGTTATATAGATTTTTCAACCGGTGAAGTGTGGGTGGAAAATCTTGGCCAAAATGTAGCAAATCTCAGCACTACTTTGAAAAAACAGTTTCAAAAGGCTAATAAAGGAAATTCAGTCAGTTGGAACGGAAATATTTTTGACGATTATACGGCACATACAATGACAATGTTCTATATGGAACGAGGAGCTGGTGCATCTAATCTTAAAGTAAAGTTTAATCTGCCGACAATCCCGTCAAAATCAGTCACAGTGGAGAAGCAGCTGAGCAATACAGACAAAGAAAAATATGCAAATGTTGAATTTGAGTTCAGATTAACTGCACAGAGAATTCAAAATACGGATTCAGAAACAAACAATGAAACATATTATGAGAATAGCTACGATATTATAACATCAAATGCAAAGTTGGTAAATGCGGACGGAAGTGACGGAGGTACATTAACTTTCTCAGATAATGGAACCTTCAAACTGAAGCCAGGACAGAAGGCAGTTTTCTCCGGACTACAGGAAAATCGTAAGTACAAGGTTGAGGAAATTGGAGTAAAGTCCGCAGAATATGATAAGGTTACTATTAATGGTACAACAGTTACAAATCAGGATGGGAACATAACATCAGGAGCTGCTTCTGTTTCCGACAGACCATATATCCTATTCACAAATAACTGTTCGGTAGCGAATCAACGTGAACTGAGAATTACAAAGAAAATCAAAAATAATGTTGTAGTAACAGATACCTTTAATTTCAAGGTTATGTTAAATGATGCAAATGGAAATCTGATACCGTATGTAGGACCATATTACTTACAGGATTCAAATAATAATTATTATTGCTATAATGATTCTGGTAAATTAGTAGGAACAAAAGGAGGACCATGCGGACAGACTTCAGCAGATGGAATTATTTCCGGTGTTCCTGCAGGTTATACTGCTTCCATTACACAGATCCTGTCAGGTACGAAATTCCTGGTTCAGGAAACGGGCATTGATGCAAGTAAATATGTTACAACACCTGAATATAAACTGGAAAATGCAACGTTAATATCTAACAATACAGATGGAATTTCAGGAACAATTGAATTATATAAAAACGCCCTTGTAACAGTAACAAACGCATTAAAAACTAATTTAACAGTAAATAAAGAATGGGTTGGTGATGAAGCAGGAACAACTCATGGTGAAATTTTGGTAGGTCTTTATAACAATACTGATGTACCGGTAAGTGAGGACAGCTGGCATACATTAAATGAGAGTAATAACTTTACTTACACATTTACTGATGTAAGCCGTGATGACAGAGTATATGAGTTAAGACCAGTAATCGGAGATGAGGATGCAGAATTTACCATAAATGGAGTTGATTACAGAAAAGCAGATAATGGAAGTGTTATTACAGTTAAAGCCAAAGATGTTGATACGAAATACAATGTATCTTATGGTGATAAAGAAGAATCAGGTAATGAAATAACACAGACGATCACAAATACCAAGATTACTGCTGATCTGAAACTGCTGAAGGTTGACACAAATAATCACGATGTTAAATTACAGAATGCAGTATTTACTCTTTACAAGAATAACGGAGATGACCAGCCGGGCGCTGTGGTAAAAGAAAATATCACTACAGATGCAAACGGTCAGGCAACTGTCACAGGTCTTACCCCAGGAAAGTATATTTTAAGAGAGACAAAAGCTCCAACAACATATACACTGGCAGCAAAAGACTGGATGATAGAAGTAAAAGATAATAAAGATATTAATATTACATTTAATGGAAAAAATGTAACAGCAAATGACACCGGAGAATTTCCTATTGAAAATACCAAGGTTTACAGCCTTCCAAGCTCCGGCGGATCAGGAACTTACGGGTTTACAATCAGTGGCGTGGCTATTTTGACAGCCGCACTCCTGTTGTTTATAAAAAATAAACGAAAGGAGGACGAAGCCTGCAGAAGCACCCATTGATTGAAGGGCAGTCTTAAGAAACAACTTAAGACTGCCGGAAGGAGAAACAAAAAAGAAAATGTCAGGAGGACAATATAATGAAAAAATATTTTAAAAAGATCAGTGCATTATTAATGGCAGCAATTATGGTACTGTCCATGTGCACAGCAGTATTTGCAGCAGGAGAAACAACTTCTGTACCAACAGAAGATGACAAGGCAAAGGTAACAATCAGCGGTCTGGAAGATGGTGTCAATATTAAAGCATATCAGATTGTTGATGGTGTTTATGGTGAAAATGGAAATGGTTTTATACGCTTTAAGTGGACTGACTTATCCGGAAAAACAGGTGATGTATTTACTAAAGATGGAAAAGGCAATGATATACTGAATCTCAGACAGACTGATTTAACTACTATTGTAGGAAACATAAATGACAGTACAACATACAAGGAATTTCAGCTTGATAGCGATAATAAGTCAAAAGAAGCACTTGAAGTAGGAACCTGGTTATTACTGGTAAGTGGTGGAACAAAAGTTTACAACCCGATGGTAGTCAGTGTTTATTATGCAACTGATGATGGAACTGTAACAGGTGGACTTCTTAATGCTGGTGATAAAGAATGGGATCTTGTTGGTGGAGTAGCATACGCAAAAGAAACTGACATCACAATCGACAAAGTTGCGAATAAAGATACAGCAGCAACAAATGACGACAAGGAAAACGTTGACAAAGTTGTAACTTATACAATCACAGGCGTGATTCCTTCTTACAGCTCACAATATACAACAGATGTAACTTATAAAATCACAGATACATTAACAAATCTGGAACTGAACGGCGATCCTATAGTAAAACTGGCAGGAACTGAAATTTCTGGAACAGACAAATATAGTATTGAAAAAACAGAAACAGGATTTAATATCATATTTACATCAGCTTATATCAAAAGTCTTGCAGATAAGACAGATGCACAGAGAACAGTAACAGTAACATATACCGCAACAGTTACAGCTTCTGCAACAACATGGAATCCTGCAAAGAACAATGCTAAGGTAGAATATTCAAACAAACCAGATGGTTCTACAACTTGGAAAGATACTGAAACAAACACATATACTTTCGATATTGACGGACAGATTCTTAAAGTTGATGAAACTGGCGAAAAACCATTACCAGGAGCAACATTTACATTATATAAAGATTATAATGCAACTGACAAAACAGTAAGCAACGAAATTGCAAGTTACAAAACATTAACAGAAGGTAAAATTATTTTCAAAGGTCTTGCAGAGGGAACTTACTACTTAAAAGAAACAGAAGCACCGGCATCTTATACATTAAATACTACAATTTATGAGATTACCATTACACCTAAATATACAGAAGCAACCAAAAACAATGAAAAAGGTAAAAAGGAACTTGAATCTTATTCAGTAACCGTAAAAGAAGCTGGTTCAACAGGCGCAGGTGAAACAGGAACTTATACAGAAGGTTCTGCAATTAGCAAATTAATCGACATTCAGAACACCAAAGTAGGTCAGCTTCCTTCCACAGGTGGTATGGGTACATACATCTTCACAATCGCAGGTGTTGTACTTATGGCTTGCGCAGCAGGCGCATTCATCATCAGCCGCAAAAAATCTTCTGAAGAATAATTAATATTAATTAAGTTGCAGTAACAACATTCCCCCATAATAAATAATCAATTTACCGGCCGGCCTCTTCGGAGGCCGGAAACGGTAATAATACAACAGTATGGAGAACCCTATGAGAAAGAATAAAAGGAAATATATTGGACTGGTATTACTGTTTCTGATAGGTCTGTCCATACTGCTGTATCCGATGGTCAGCGATGCATGGAATAAGCACAGAGACAAACTTCTGATCAGCAAATACAGCAGCAGTGTTACCTCAGAAGACAATACAGAGAAACTGAACAGTATGTGGGAGGCAGCACATAAATACAACGAACAGATAAAACAGGAAAGTGTGCCGGATGCTTTTTCTGTAAGGGACGGACAGACAGATCCAGAATACGAGTCACTCCTGAATCTTAACGGAGATGGAATGATGGGTTATGTCGAGATTCCCGTTATAGGAGAGACAATCCCGATTTATCATTACACAACAGAAGAATCCCTGCAAAAGGGTGCAGGACATCTCTTCGGCAGCAGTCTTCCTGTTGGAGGCGAAAACACTCACTGTATTCTGTCAGCACACAGAGGACTTCCAAGTGCCAAATTATTCACTGACCTGAATCTGGTCAAAGAAGGCGATGTTTTTTACATCCATGTACTTGATCAGACACTTGCATATGAAGTAGATCAGATACTTACTGTTCTTCCGGAAGAGACAGATTCTCTTGGAATTGAAGAAGGTAAGGATTATGTAACACTTGTTACCTGTACACCATATGCGGTGAATACTCACAGGATTCTGGTTCGTGGCCATCGTACTACATACGAAGCTGCGAAAGAAATCGAAAAGAATGAGCAGAAGTCGGTATTATCAGGAAATCCGAACAAATTTATGCTTCTTCTCTGCATAGTGATTGGAATTGTAATTGCTGTTATAATTGTAAAAGCAGCATCAAGGCTGGAAGATAAAAAACATAAAAATAAAAAGACACGCAGAAAATAAAGTATGAAAAAAAAATCAAAGAAAAAAAGTTCGAAGATTGTTAATATATTTATTGCACTGGTGTTTCTTGTAGGTGCGGGGATTTTTACATATCCGACGATCAGTGATCTGTGGAATCAGTACAGAAATGCACTGCTTGTCAGTAAATACAATTCATCAGTCGAAAATCTTTCCAATGATCAGTATGACAAACTCTGGCAGGATGCAGAAGAATATAATGCGGAACATCCGACAAACGTTATTGTAGATGCTTTTTCAGAGGAAGATGATTATGTACTGAGTCATCCTTATGATGAAGTTCTTGATCCAAATGGTGATGGACTTATGGGAAGTATTGAAATTCCGAAACTGGATGTGGTTCTTGCTATTTATCATGGACTTGGAAAAGATGTCCTGGAAAAAGGTGTGGGACATGTGGAAGGCACAAGTCTTCCAATCGGAGGAGAAAGTACTCACGCAGTACTTGCCGGTCACAGAGGACTTCCGAGTGCAAAGATTTTTACAGATCTTGACCAGATGGAGGAGGGAGATATTTTCCTGATACATGTACTGGACAAGACTCTTGCCTATAAAGTTGATCAGATCAAGACAGTTTTGCCGGAAGAGACTAGTGAACTGGACACGATCCCCGGTGAAGACCATGTAACGCTTGTCACCTGTACTCCTTATGGTGTAAACTCTCACAGACTTCTTGTAAGAGGAATCCGTACGGATTATGTGGAAGAAGAAACCGAAGAAGAACCGACCATGCAGAAACTGGTAAAAATTGATCCGGTGAAGATCATGCTTGTGGGACTGGCAGTACTGATAATCCTTATTATCATCATTTATCTGGTGGTTCGACGGAAAAGCAGAAAAAAGAAGAATACAGAACATAAAGAAGAATATAAAGAATAAGAATCAACAAGGAGGCCGATCGTAGTGAAACAGCGCAAAAGGAAAGGAAAATATTTGAACAGAATACTGGCTTGTCTGGGAATGATGCTTATACTGGTAAACTGTTTTGCAGGAATCGTTCGGGCAGATTCTTATGAACAGGGAAAAAAAGGCAGTTTTGATCTGACCATCCAGGAGCAGAATTCTGAAGGAACAGGCAGCGCACCGATTGCAGGTGTAAAACTGAAACTTTATAAGGTGGGAAGTGTATCATTTGATGGAAATGTGCATTTCATTATCAACAGTGAATTATCATCGTCAGGAGTTGATTTTGAAAAACTGAAAAGTGCCAGTGACTGGTACTCAGCTGCTGAGAAGCTTGTCTCTGCTGTTTCTGCAACATCACAGACTGCTACAGAAAAGGTATCAGATCTGCAGGGAAAAATAACATACGCTGATCTTGAAGAAGGTATGTATCTGATTGTTGGAGATGCAAACAGCACAGCAACTGTAACACCTATGCTGCTTTCTGTTCCATTTGCCACAGATGAAGGCTGGGTTTATAATGTTCAGGCTTATCCGAAGGCTGAGATTAATAAATTCAGCACAGGCATTACAGTAACAAAGAGACTGTATTATATCGATATGAGTAATTTTGGTCAGATACCAATGAATGCCAGTGATGCGACATTTAAAATCGGACTTTTCCTTGATAAAGAGGGCACGATTCCATTTGGCAGTGATTATATCAAATCGATAAATATCAAAAATGCAAATTCAGGTACAGCAACTTATAATAACGTACCGGATGGAACATATTATATTTTTGAACTGGATGAGAATAACAAGCCGATGGAAATAAACAAGGCAATGGAAGTATCCAGTGGAAAAAGTTATTATTATACAGTTACTGATAAATCAGAAACTGAAAACAACAGTGCATCAGTTGATCAGTCTTTACCACAGGCTGTTTCCTATGTAAATAACAATTATTACTATCTGCCGGATGGATACTATCTGAGCGGACGTATCAGCATCACAAAACGTGTACTCGTAGACGGACAGGAAACAACTACAGATGATACATTCTATGCTGGTGTATTCAGTAACAAAAATGGCTCACTGAAGCTTGTACAGAATGTGGAACTGAAGCAGAATGATACAGTTACTGTAACAATTCCGTTTGAAGAAAATCAGATGCCGGACAGCGTGACCTATGTAGTAAAAGAAACCGACAAAGATGGTAATATCCTGAATGCTGATGATTTTTCATATCAGATCAGCGGTGAAGGAGATGTGAAACTGGAAGAAAGTAAGCAGTACAGAGGCAGTATCACGATCACGAACAGCAAGAATAAAAATGCTACTGCAACACCGACAGCAGAACCGGGAGGATCCGGCGACAATGGCAACGGTAATGGCGGAAATCCGGCACGGACTGACAACAGCGGTTCTACATCACAGAAACCGGTTAAGACAGGTGATAATTCCAATCCTGCTTTCTGGGGATTATTACTTATCGGATCTGCGATTCTGATAGGAGCATTTGTTTACAGAACCAAAAAACAGAAATAATCAGAAAAGCATATAAATACAAAGAAGGATCTGACTGCGGATCCTTCTTTTTGTTTTACACAATTCAGCTTTTGTGCTATAATAAATTAGTATTATTGTGCCGTATTATGCGCAAAAACAGGTAAAATATTTATCAAATAGCAGCCGTTATAAAAGAAAAGCTGCATTAAATATAGAATAACAGGAGGAAACAAATGGGCGGAGAAAATACAGAGTACGGAGCAGATCAGATCCAGATTCTTGAAGGTCTGGAAGCTGTTCGTAAAAGACCGGGTATGTATATTGGAAGTACATCAAGCCGTGGCCTTCATCATCTTGTGTACGAGATCGTAGATAATGCAGTAGATGAAGCTCTGGCAGGGTATTGTACAGAAATCCAGGTAACAATCAATCCAGATAATTCTATTACTGTTGTTGATAACGGAAGAGGTATTCCGGTAGGCATTAACCACAAAGCAGGAATTCCGGCAGTAGAAGTTGTATTTACGATTCTTCATGCCGGCGGTAAATTCGGCGGTGGAGGATACAAAGTATCAGGTGGACTCCACGGTGTTGGTGCTTCCGTTGTAAATGCATTATCAGAATGGCTGGAAGTTCAGATTTATCGTGATGGTAAAGAATATAAACAGAGATATGAAAGAGGACATACAATGTATCCTCTTAAAGAAATCGGAGAATGTGCGGCGGATAAATCCGGTACAACAGTAACATTCCTTCCGGACAAAGAAATTTTTGAAGAAACAGTTTATGATTATGATATTCTGAAACAGCGTCTCCGCGAGATGGCTTTTCTTACAAAAGGTCTCAAGATCATACTGAAAGATACAAGAGAAGAATCAAAGAAAGAAACCACTTTCCATTATGAGGGCGGTATTCGTGAGTTTGTTTCCTATCTGAACAAAAGCAAAGAAGCGTTATATCCGGAAATTATTTACTGTGAAGGTGAAAAGGATGGTGTCATGGTTGAAGTTGCCATGCAGCACAATGATTCCTATACAGAAAACAGTTATGGATTTGTAAATAACATCAATACACCGGAGGGTGGAACACATATCGTGGGTTTCCGTAATGCCCTTACAAAGACTTTTAATGACTATGCAAGAAAGAATAAGCTTCTGAAAGATAATGAGCCGAATTTGAGCGGTGACGATATCAGAGAGGGTCTTACAGCAATTGTCAGTGTCAAGATTGAGGAACCTCAGTTTGAGGGACAGACGAAGCAGAAACTTGGAAACAGTGAGGCAAGAGGTGCCGTAGATTTTGTTGTAAGCAGACAGCTGGAGATTTTCCTTGAACAGAATCCTGCTGTGGCAAAAGCAACCGTAGAGAAATCTGTGCTTGCCCAGAGAGCGAGAGAGGCCGCACGTAAGGCGAGGGATCTTACCAGAAGAAAATCAGCTCTGGACGGAATGTCACTTCCGGGAAAACTTGCAGACTGCTCCGACAAAAACCCGGAAAACTGTGAGATTTACATTGTAGAGGGTGATTCCGCCGGTGGTTCAGCCAAGACTGCACGAAATCGTGCCACACAGGCAATCCTTCCTCTTAGAGGAAAAATCCTCAATGTAGAGAAAGCCCGTCTGGACAGAATCTACGGAAATGCAGAGATCAAGGCAATGATCACAGCATTTGGTACAGGTATTCATGAAGACTTTGACATCAGCAAACTTCGTTACCACAAAATCATCATTATGACAGATGCCGATGTAGATGGTGCACATATTGCGACATTGCTGCTGACTTTCCTTTACAGATTCATGCCTGAGCTGATCAGACAGGGATATGTATATCTGGCTCAGCCGCCACTGTACAAAGTCGAAAAAAATAAAAAGGTCTGGTATGCATATGATGATGCGGAACTGAACCGTATCCTTGAAGAAATCGGACGAGATAATAATAACAAAATCCAGCGTTACAAAGGTCTTGGTGAAATGGATGCGGACCAGCTCTGGGAAACAACTATGGATCCTGAGAAACGTATTCTTCTGAAAGTCACCATGGATGAGGCTGCCACTTCAGAAATCGATCTGACATTTACCACTCTTATGGGAGATAAGGTAGAGCCAAGACGTGAATTTTTTTGAAAGCGAAAACAGGGAAGCATTTCTGGAATATATTCATCA
>JABLTO010111474.1_pt1 | contig 16593 bp, 16 predicted proteins | sample 7160091 | NCBI WGS metagenome assembly JABLTO01 (sample SAMN14651225, study PRJNA627086) | human gut metagenome | isolation source: feces | host: Homo sapiens
GTGGGAGATTTATCCAGTGATGTAGAAACTTTCAGTCTATTTCCCGGATTTCTACCTGTTGCTTCCGCACCTTTACTTGCCGCAATACCCTGTCCGATACCAGGACCAAGACCTGCGATCATTGCGATACCAGCGCCCAGACATGCCATACCAGCTACAAATTGTTCATTAAACATATTTCATTTCCTCCTGTTTTTATTTAGCTATACTTCTTCACGATCACATGATTCACCAAGGAAATACGATGCAAGCGTAAAGAAAATATAAGTCTGCATGAATGCAGTAAAAATATCAAAATACATATGTAAAAACGGTGTTACCACATACATCAGTGCCGTAAACGGCATGAATGCTTTTACCAGCATATACAGCAGGGTAACGATAACCGTTCCGCCCAGCATATTACCGAACAGACGAAGTGTCAGAGATACCGGAAAAGCCAGATCTCCGATCACGTTCAGCGGAAACAGAAATGCCATCGGTTCGCACCAGCCTTTCAGTTTTCTGATGATGCCGTGCAGTCGGATATCGGTGCCATGGATCAGCAGGATCATCATTGCGACAAGAACCATATCCAGCGTAAGGTTTGAAGTCGGTGACTGCAGTCCAAGCAGTCCCATCAGATTGGATATGACCATCATGATCATCACCGTTCCCATGAAAGGGAGATATTTCCATGTCTTGTTGGTCAGATTTGCCTTTAAAACACCCATGCAAAGATTGACCAGCTGCTCAAATACAAGCACCGTTCCTTTCGGAGCCTCTCTGGGATCCGCTTTTTTGAATTTTGTTCCCGCCCAGCAAAGCAGAACAGTCACAAACAAGCCGATGATCAGCCATAAAAGGACGCTCATATGAAGCTCGATGGAAAATGCTCTGATATGAATAATCATCTCATTGGTCAAGTTTAAGAATCCTCCTTTCTTTTTAGAAACGTAATCCATTTGATGCTTAAACTGATGCATAAAAAGCCGACCAGCATCAAAAGTATATTTAATCCTACCTTTGCCCCCAGAAACATGGCAACAAAGTAGAATAAATACCGAAACAAATAAGCGGCAAACATCCTTCTTTGAATATTTCCAGCCCATTCCATGTGTTTTGCGGAAAATACGATGGCAACAAAACCGGCCATGCTCAGCACTCCGCCCAGCCAGATCGAACAGATGTAGCTTAAATCTCTGGCAAACAGAAATACAACAGCAGACATGACAAACAATATGCCTGCCGCTACACGAATGATCAGGCGATATAAATTATTCTCCATCGGGATCTTCCCCCGTTTCTCTGATCAGCAGATAAAAACTGCCGCCAATTGCATAAATCAGCAAAGCAAGCATGATCCAGGGCGTAGTCGAAAACTTTTCATCCAGCCATTTGCCTAATAAAATCGAAACAATACATCCCACAAGCATGCGGGAGGTAAATCTGGTTGCTGCTTTATTTTTCATTTATTTTCTACCTATCCAACGAATTTCATTTGTTCTCCAACCGTCCCGCACTGATTGCCTCGCCATTCCCGCACAGAAACCTTCTCTTCTTATTAAAAAAGGCCTCTGCGCCAACGCAGAAGTCATCAGCTTGCAAAGCGGCTTTTTCATCTATTGGAAAACTTCATTTCTACTGCACATTATATACTGTAAATCATGTTTTGTAAATGTTCAGTTCAATGCAGCCAAAAGCCGGCGATCCTTCTGGTGCAGGATTAGTATGGCCCGGCTTTTCCTTATGTTATCCGCAGGCTTATCATCAAAAAAACAGAGCATACGCTCTGCTTTTATGAATGCAACTGTTGATAAAAACGGGATAAGACCCTTGATGTCTCCTCTGCCGTCTCACAGGTAAAACGCAGATAGTAAGAAGCGATCCCCATAGCGGCATAAGCCTCAAGGTCATCGATATGATCATCTGCAGTTTCACTGAGAATGCGCATCAGACACTGTTCATCATTGTTCAAAGGGTAACAATGTCCTTTCAGATCTTTCAGATAATAACGATGTTCTCTGCATAAACGGCAGTTTCTTTTTGTCCCGTCTTTGACACAGGTATTGATCACACAGATTTGAGAGGTCATCAGATCTCTGTGGCCGTAAACCATGACTGCAAGATCAGGATACGCTTTCGAATCTTCACCGAACCCTGCGCACAGTTCTTGCAGGCTCTCGATATCATGTTCCAAAGAAAGGATCATGGTCTCAACGCCGGATCGGCTGGCAAAAGCAACAGCTTCGGTATTTGTCAGATTCAATGTGGAATCCACTGTCTTCCGCGCAAGAGTCAGCGCTCCGTTTTCTCCGCCCATATCCGCTTCCCTGCGCCCAAACACGACATTTCCTTCATGGAACAGAACCTTCTTTCCTTCCGTCTGCAGCTTTTGATACAATGAGGCCCGGTCAGTATAAATGTTTTCGATGCCGAAACGGGCACAGACATCATACTGCTGCTGATCCTGCACACAGACAAAGACCCCTTGATGCTTCTGAGCCGCCTTCCATCTTTTTTCATATGTTCCGTAACGACGGTTCTTATTACGATTTTCTCGCAGCTGGCGCAGTTGATCCAGGGACCGGCGGCGCAGCTGTTTCATTGCCTTTACGCTTAAGAAACAGTTTTCCTCCAGATCACAGACAAAGCTCTCCATCTGAAACGGCGTATCTCCCATCTGCGCGAAGGCCTGATAAAGCGCTGTTTCACTCAACGGTGCTTTTTGCGCCGGCTGAATGATTTCCTCGCTCTGTGTTTCAACGCAGAATCCCTCTTCATCCGTTATCATGCAGTACAGTTTTTCACCCGCATGAGCACGCAGTGACACATGTACAGCAACCTTACGGCTGCCTTTCTGCACCTTTTTCATCAGTTCCTGCTGCAGGACAACATCACTGGTTCGACGCACTTCTGCATTTTTAAGCGCAAAAACTTTACGGTCAATCTCGACCAGGTCTCCTTTCTGACCATGACTGACCAACAGATCATTTTTATATAAGCGATTGACGATGCACCCTTCATCTCCCTGACCGCTCAAGATCCGAATTCCGTCCCCCTGATTCAGATCATCTTCCAGACGAATGCAGATGCGATCACGGCTCAGCGAGACGACATGTCCCAGCAGGGTGCCCTGATGATTGGGACGAAACGCATTCATCATCGATCGGCCGGGTTCATGAAAAGCGTATCCTTTCGTAAAACCGCGGCTGAACAGCTTTTGCAAAGAGGCAACATCCCCGGGATGCGGTGTGTATCCGCGCTTCTGCTTCCAGGCATCAATTGCCTGCCGATACATTGACACGACCTGTGCCACATATTCCGGTTTTTTCATGCGGCCTTCGATTTTCAGTGAATGAACTCCCGCATCCAGAAGCACGGGAAGATCCTGGAGGGTAAAAAGATCTTTGGGACTCAGCAGGTAATCTCCTTCTGTTTCGATCTTATGATCTTTCCCCTGATCCTTCCGCCACAGCTCATATTTCATGCGGCAGGGCTGTGCACATTCTCCGCGATTGCCCGAACGATGCAGCAGAGTAGAGCTCAGCAGACATTGTCCCGAATAACAAAGACAAAGGGCTCCATGAACAAAGACCTCGATTTCCATGCCGTCCCGGCACAGCTCTCTCATTTGTTCCGCCGTTGTTTCTCTTGGCAAAACGACACGGCTCAACCCCAGACGGCGAGCTGTTTCGATTCCCTGATGATTATGGATATGCATCTGCGTAGACGCATGCAGTTCAAAGTCCGGCATTTCCTGATGAATGCGATCTGCCAGTCCGATATCCTGAACGAGCAGGGCATCCGCCCCTTCTTCGTAAAGAAAACGGGCATAGGAAAGCGCCGCTTCCATTTCATTGCTGTAAATCAGCGTATTCATCGTTACATATACCTTTACTCCGAAACGATGCGCGTACCGAATGGCTTCCTTCATTTCTTCTTCATCAAAATTACCGGCAAAAGCTCGGGCACCGAACATTGTTCCGCCCAGATAAACAGCATCACAGCCTGCCTGCACGGCCGCATGCAGCGATTTCATCGTTCCTGATGGAGCCAGCAGTTCAACATCCCTCATCTGTATCCCTCCGTTCCCCATGATGATAGCACAACACTCTTAAAATCACAATTGCACAGGCACCGCCGATCTTTTAATTGTAATAAAATTCAATGCTCCCCAGCTCATCCAGCTGGGCACAGCCAAGCTGCTCGACAGCAATCTCGTTTTTCCGCAATAACTCAAAGATCCGATTATCCGAAAGAAGTTCTTCTTTCAGCTGTTGTGTCGCAAACGGTTCTGTTCTCAGTTCCAGCACTTTTTCCCCGTTTTTCTTCATTCGATCAATTGCATTTTGCACAGTATCTTCATCATAATGACGAAGATACAGATCATTTTTTCTGAAATAACTTTGCGAAGGATCTTTTGTTTCCATCAACGGCACACTGCTTTGATACAATTGTTCGATTTCCTGTGATGACATGAGGAAAAACTGATAACATGTATGCGGCCCGTACTGGACAACATCTCCGCTGGTCGCATCGACATAAAACCAGTCATCTTCCATCTTTATCATATTCCATGCATGAGAACTGTCCTTATTCTGTCCGCTGCCTGTGGCAGCAAGCAGATGTCCGCTCAATGTCGTGCACGGAATGCCCGCCTTTTCCATCAGATACTGATAAGCTTTGGAATATCCCGCACAGACACTTTTCCCCTGCAGAAAAAAACTGTCCATCTGCTGATCTCTCTCATTGCTTTCATATTCCGCATGCTCGATTACATATTGATACAGATATGCCGCCATCTCCTCATCGCTGCTGCCGGAAGGCGCCGCTGCCAGTATTTGTTCACAGGACTCGTCGATCTCCGCCATGATTCGGCTGCTTTCCTGCTCATCATAATCATAAGCGGGATAAAAATGGAGGGTATGATCGGCGTAAATGCCGTATTTAAACTGTGACTGCACATAAAAAAGCTGAGGATGATCATCCAGAACACTGTGATATAACTGTTTTGCGTCGTTTTCATCGGCATTTTCCAGTATGATTTCTTCTTCATGCGAAGCGATTCCTTCATACAGACGCTGATAATTTTGTTTTTGTTCCTCATCCAGCTGCTGATAGTGATAACACCACTGCACAGATGCATGGCTGCTGTCCTGATGGTCGGCGATCTGAACTTCTTTTTTTGACTGTTTGCTTTCCGCAGTTGCCGCAAAAGAGCATCCGCTCAGCAGCAACGCGATCAGCAGCAGTTTTTTTATCATATGAATCCACCTGCCTTCATTCATCTTAATATACAAAAAGAGGAGAAAACTGTCGAATCCACAGATTCTCTCGTTCCTCCTTCATACGTTTATTCCTGCTGTAAAAATGCCATCAGATCACGATAGGCAAACTCCATGTCCCTGCGTCCGTCCTGATACAGAGCGACCAGCTTGTCAACATCTTTTTCGACCCTGGATACACTGACCGGCTTTTGCGGACGGATCACGAACACTTTACCTTCACGCTCAAGCGTGTCGATCTTATCCATCGCCTCATTATAGCGAAGCGGGGCAGTCACCAGACGGTCGATCATGCCCGGCGAATTTTTGAAATGATGACGATAAAACTTCTGTACCGCTTCCGGCACACTGTTTTTACGATAGCCTTTGGCTCTGGTCAAGACAAGCACCAGTTTTTCACACGCGAAAGGCAGATCATCAAATAAAGGAACGGCACAGGAAACACCTCCGTCCACATATTGTTTTCCGTCAATCTCCACAGGAGCGCACATAATGGGAATACTGCTGCTGGCACGACAGACATTTAAAAAATCTTCCTGCTCGTGTTTTTCGATAAATTCGATCTTTCCGTCAGCGCAGTTCGTTACGCCTGCCCAAAACTGAATATCTGAATCATGAAAGGTATCAAAATCAAAAGGTATCAATTCATTAAAGATATCCTGAAATACAAAATCAAAATTAAAATAGCTTCCTTCTTTTGCAAGATGCGAAACGCCCATATAACGTGAATCACGTACATAGTTCAGATTCAGTTCCGCAGCTTTTCCGATCTGGTTTGCCACATAATACAAACCGTTGAGCGATCCTGCCGAAATACCGACAACATGACTGAACTTCAGATGATGCAGCATCATGACATCCAGCACACCGCTGGTGTATACACCACGCAGTGCTCCGCCTTCCAAGATCATTGCTGTTTTTTTCACTTCCATGAAATCTTCCTTTCTTTTCCATACATGATACTTCAAGATCGCAAAAAAAGCTATTTTTTTATGAAAGAACTGCTGCCCGCTATGACCAAAGCGTTTTCATCTGTTTGCTTATTGTATCTTCCATCATCTGTTTTTTCATCCGATAATCGCTGTCAATCTCCTGTACGGCTCTTTTACTGATTTCAAATCTGTTAAAAATCTGCTATTCTAAAACTGTCAAAAAAAGGAGAACTTATGGAAAAAGGAAAATTAAACCGCATCAGCGATGTTGCCGGTGTGACAGTCGGCCACTGTACGCTTCAGACAGATACGCTTCAAACCGGCGTGACCGTATTACTGCCGCGGCCTTCTGTTTTTAAAAATAAATGTCCTGCCGCCTGTCATGTCATTAACGGCTTCGGAAAAACGAGCGGTCTTGTTCAGATCGAGGAAATGGGCACGTTGGAAAGTCCTATTGCAATGACAAACACGCTCAGTGTCGGTACCGTACAGCAGGCACTGGTCAAATATATGCTGAAGGAAAATAAAGAAATCGGCACATTGACCGGTACCGTCAATGTAGTTGTCGGCGAATGCAATGACAGCTATTTAAATGATATCCGCGCCTGTGCACTAACGCAGGAACATGTATTCGCTGCCATTGATGATGCCCGCAGCGACTTTGCGCTTGGAGCCGTCGGTGCTGGGACCGGAATGAGCTGCTTTGAAATGAAAGGCGGCATCGGCTCCGCTTCCCGCATCATACACATCGATCAAAAACCTTATACTGTCGGTGCGCTCGTATTGTCGAACTTCGGAAAGAAACAGGACTTTTTAGGATCGTCGTTTGACTTTTCTTCATTTCTCGGCGAAACAGCGGAACAGGGATCCATCATCATGATCATTGCCACCGATATTCCCATGGATGCAAGACAGCTTAAGCGCGTATGCCGGCGTACTCCTGCCGCCCTGGCACGGCTTGGCAGCTGGCTCGGCAACGGCAGCGGCGACATTGCCATTGCTTTTTCCACCGGCAATACGATCCGTCATTTCGACAGTCACGCTTTCATGACAGTGCAGACCCTGCATGAAGACCGCATTGACCTCGTATTTCGCGCAGCCATCGAAGCTTGCGAAGAGGCCGTTCTGTCTTCTCTTCAGCATGCCGAAACAACTGTCGGTCATAACGGTCATATTCGCTACAGCCTGGCAGATACACTGAAACAAATGAAGAAAACGAAATCTTAGTTTGAGAGTGAACCTGTTTTTATCTTGCATCTCAATAACAGAGATGTTACAGTTTTTTACTGACAGAAATATACATCGAAATGGGGGATTTGATGCGCAGATATATTAACTTGCTGGAGGGAAAGATCCTTCCCTCTCTGGGGGCATTGGCTTTGCCAATCATGGCTGCCAGCCTGATTCAGATGGCCTATAATCTGACCGATATGATCTGGATCGGGAAAATAGGATCAAATGCCGTAGCTTCCGTAGGTGCGGCCGGCATGTTCATGTGGTTTTCGAACGGGATGGCAACACTTGCGAAAATGGGAGGGCAAATCAAGGTAGGCCAAAGCCTTGGTTCCCAGGATATCTTAAAAGGGGCAAGATACGCGCAGAGCTCGATACTGCTGTGCATCATCCTGGCACTGACCTTTTCCGCCATTTCCGTCGTGTTTGCTTATCCGATGATCGACTTTTTCAAGCTTAACGATCCTCAGGTTGCGGCGGATGCCCGTATCTATCTCATCATCACCTGCGGTCTCGTTATCTTTTCTTTTCTGAATCAGGTTTATACCGGTATCTTTACTGCCATGGGAAATAGCAAAACATCCTTTACCGCCACCGCGATCGGTCTGCTGCTCAACATTGTGCTTGACCCGCTTTTGATTTTTGGGCTTGGGCCGATTCCCGCCATGGGAGTCATGGGAGCCGCCATTGCGACCATCTTCGCACAGGCAGTGGTCACCTGCGTATTTCTTTTTGCCTGCCGTTTAGATGAACTGTTATTTCCGCATATACACCTTTTTTCACGCCCTGAACGCAGCATCATGCGTGAGATCATCATGCTGGGTCTTCCGACTGCACTGCAGAGCATGCTGTTCTCCGCCATTTCCATGGTGCTTGCCCGGATGATTGCCGGATGGGGAGACGGAGCAATTGCCGTTCAGAAAGTCGGATCGCAGATCGAATCGATCTCCTGGATGAGTGCGGAAGGATATGCCGCTGCGCTCAACAGTTTCATTGCCCAAAACTACGGTGCCCGACAGATGCAGCGCATCATCAAAGGTTTCCACATCTCGGTTGCTGTTCTTGTCGGCTGGGGCATTTTTACATCATTGCTGCTTATTGTTTTTCCACAATACATTTTTCAGATTTTCATCAGTGAAGCTGACATTATTCCTATGGGAATTGACTATCTGCGCATCCTTGGGCTGTCACAGGCATTTATGTGTCTGGAATATGCTGCCGCAGGAACCTTCAACGGTCTTGGCCAGACATTGCCGCCTTCACTGGTCAGCGTAACCTTGACCGCCATGCGTATTCCGCTCGCCTTTGTACTGACTCCATTTCTCGGTCTCAACGGCGTATGGTGGGCAATTACGATCAGTTCATTTGCCAAAGGAATTTCTTTGTTTGGATGGTTTACGCTTCGAACCAGAAAAAAGCTGGCACTGCATGCCTGAACACTGATCATGACCCTGCAGCACCGCATAGGTCAAAGAATAAAAAAGAAAAGCAGTCACGACTGCTTTTCTTTTTTATTCATCATCAGATAATTAATCAAATCATGTCGCAGCTGCCTGTATTTTTCATCATTATCAGCGATCTTCAGGTACAGCTTCATCTGATTCGCATATTCTTTCTGCAAAAGGAACAGTGACTTTTGTTTCTGTTCTTCCAACTGAAACAAGACAAGACCCAAAAACAACAAAATCATAAAGGAAAGAATACCGACAGCAAACAACAGTACAGACTGCGGTGAAAGATATTCTTCACTTCCGACAAAACAATAACAGATGAACAGAAACAAAAGCGTATATGAGCCAAGCAGACATAATTGAAAAAAACGATAGCGATTATTTGCAATCTCTTCTTTTCGCTTCGAACGTATGCATAACGTAAAGAGAATAAACAGCATGAATATATCGATGATGTAATATCCAAACGGAATTTCCCACGCATTGGCTGAAGTAATAATGGTCCCGCTCACCAAAAAATACGCCATTATTGTTACAAATTCAGTAAATGCGACAGTAATGGCATAAATCAGAAAAGAACTAAAGATCCGCATTTTCGAATTATCCGGAAACAATAAAAACAACACCGCAAGAAGCAGAAAAAAGCTGATAATCTGCTTCAACACATAAGCATCATACATGCGCAAGGTCATTGGCCACAGGATACATTCGATAAAGAACAACAATGCAAAATAGGAAAAATAACGATTTCGGCAATTAAGGTAAAATGTGAAAAAATATGCAATGATCACATTAAAAAACACATTCGCAATGCAGTAAAAAACAATTTTTGCCAACACGCATTTCCACCTCCTTCTGCCGTCAGCTGTTTTCTTTTCCGCAGGATGGATGATTCATGATGTAATTGACAAGTTCATGGCGAAGTTTTTGAAAGCTTTCCTCACTGTCCGATAGTGCCATGTATTGTTTCAACTGATCCGCGTATTCTTTTTGAAGCAGGATGTAAGATTTTTTCTCCTGCTCTTTCTGGCAACAGGTAATCAAAAGATAAAACAGCAGAATGCTGATGATTGACTGAAAAACCATATAAACCAATACCAGATGCGAATCACTGAGATCTTCGACAAAAAAGAAACAAAGACACAGGTAATAGACACTAACTCCCTGCATGATCAAAAGCAGGAACTGGCAGATAAAAATACGATTTGCCTCATATTCCTTTTTTGCCAGAAAACGAAGACAAAGTGTAAATACGATCAGCAACAACAGTATTTCCACGATATAAGCTCCTGTCGGCAATGCATATTTGATTTCTATGGAATACAAAACTCCCGTCATCAGATAAGTTCCGATCAACAGAATGAACTCTGTAAAAGCGGAAACAGTAACCTGAATGGCAAAACCAAAGATTATGCGGGCCCATGAACTGTTAGCATATTCCATACGTAGAAAAAGCAGCGAGCCCGCATATATAACGGCCAGCTGCACAATTTGATGATTTGCCAAAAAAAGAAACCGGCGCGACGATAAAGCTCAAAACGAGCGTATAACGAATCACAGAAACAGCCGGACGGGTACTGGAAAGAAAATATGCATAAAAATAACCGAAGACAATATTAAAAAAAATATTTGCAATATAATAAGCAACAAAACCATCACTCAAATTCATGCCTGATTTTCCTGACAGCGCAGCGTTGCCGTACAGCAGATCATGCCTTCGACTTCATTGATCTTATAATAATATGTTCCGTCATTTTTGAGGCATATCTGTTGAATGATCTGCAGTCCAAACCCATGAGAAGAAGTATCTTCCTTTGTCGAAAAGCCGGGTTTCAATACCGGCGGATGATCGAGATCAATCGAATTTTCTATTTGAAATACCAGATAATTGGCTTTCTGATAAATATTCACAATGATTTTCTTTTTCCCGAAGGATACTTTTTTACACGCTTCCAGTGCATTGTCCAGCATATTTGTCAAAACGGCCATGATCGAAAAATCATCCAGTTCCAATTCGTCACCGACAGTCGCCAGCACCGTGTGCTGAATTCGCATTTTTTTCATGATCAGAACCTTATTGTATAAAATGGCATTGATGATCCTGTTGGTACAGTAATTGACAAATACATCTTTAGCATACTCATCTATGATCTGATTGATCAGTTCGTCTTTCGAAGCATTTTCCCCATCCATCTGCATTTCACTTACTGCATCATGAAGCTTTTCACGAATCGTTTCCATATCCTTGTTTGCCTGAAGAACAGACAGCAGATGCTCATTCTGAAATTCGATCTGCTGCGTCAGCAGTGTTGCTTTCACATAATCTTCCATTCTTGCGGACAGCGAAGCAAATGCCTGGAACAGAAAATAAAACGAAACAAAACTCAAAACAATCGTCAATACAAGCAAAATTTTTCCGGGAAGCGTATCAAGCATGTTTTTTGCCAGCAAAGCAAAGGCAAACAAACAGAGCTCTACGACAAAAAAGCAGGTAATATTCTTTTCCTTGAGAATAAGGTAAAGCATATGTTTCATGCTTCTCCCCTCTTTCTGAAACAGTGCTTACAGCATCGTAGAAACATAATGCTGAAATGCCTCATTCATTTCTTTTGAACGTCCTCTGCTGATTGGAATCAGCTTACCGTTTTTCATTACGAAATCCGTTCGTGTATGTTTTTTGACCTGAGCAAAATTCACGATATAACAGCGGTGACACTGCCGGAAAAAATCCGGAAGAAGTGAAAGAAGCTCTTCAAAATCACTGGATACACGGTATGTATCTTCATTGCACTGAATCAGGCTGTAGCGTTTGATTCGCTCGATCCACAAAATATCATGTGCCGCAATCACCAGATCATCGTTGCCGCTTTGAATGGTTATGATCTTTTTCTTTTCGTTGATGATCGCAACCGCCTTTTTAACGGCGCGTTCGAGCCTGAAATCAAGTTCCGGTTTATATATAAAATAACAGTGACATGTCTCAAAGATTTCTGTTACCTTTTCCAGATAAGCACTGACAAAAATGATCACCGAATGAGGAAACAGTCTGTTGATCCGTTTGGCAATCGCAATCCCGTCTGCATTATCTTTTAAAACAATATCCATAAAAAAGATAAGATCACCCTGGAGAGAAGAACAAAAATGGATCATCTCTTCTTCCTCACTAAAACTGTAAATCGCATGTTCCTGCAAAAAATCAAGAATCTCCAATTTTTCCTTCAATAAATTCTGCTGTTTTTTATCATCTTCACATATAACGATATTCAACATGGTACAACACTCTTTCTTGTACTTAAATCATAACATAAATTCATACATTTTTTTATGAATCGCTGACAGTTGGGGACATTTTCGTGCCATTTGAACATTTATCGATTAAATTCATCTATTTTACCTCTTTTTTTAAAAAAAATAAAAAAGCCTTGTTTTTCGGCAACAAATGAGCTGTCCTGCCATTTCTCAAGGCTGTTTTCATCAAAGAGAGATGCATTCTTTATGATCCGGAAGAAATCTTTTGGTCAACTGCACATAATGCTGGTACAGCAGTCCGAACCGATATTTATAACCGTGTTTCCACGGCTTTGCACGGCCGCAGAAGTGAAGGATCGAAGTCTGCTGCATGACCCATTTCATATCACGGACACCGCCGCTTCGCAGCAGGTAATTTCTGTAGTTTCGCGCATCGTAATTCCATATCGCATCATCCAGCGCTAAGACCTCGCTCCCATACAATGCGTTGAGCACATCCTGATCCGGAAGAAAAAGCTCACTGCCATGTTCGGCAACAAATGCAAAGATTTCTTCCCGGCGGATCATGTCCCTTCCTTTTTTCAGATTCATCAGCAAAACCCCGGAGTTGTAATAGTCATGATCCGTCTTAAGACGAATCCGATTCACGTTATTTGACAATTCTGTTTTTCCCGTATGAGCCGCTGCTGCAAACAAATAATCAGACAGATCTGTCTCCCACAGCGCATACAACGGATTGATCACCAGGATATCCGGATCCAGATACAGCACTTTCTCCAAATGGGAAGGGAGAAGAAACGGAGCCAGCAGGCGGTAATACATTTCCTTCGGATACCGGCTGTTTGTCGGCGCGTTTTCAAATAACGTCTCATCTACCCGAATGGGATGAAATAAGATCCCGGCTTTTTGACAGCATGCGGCAGCCGGTGCCAGCTGTTCTTCATTCAAAGACTGATGCAGCAGATACAAATCAAAACAGCCGTCCTGATGGTTGATACGAATCGATGTCAGCAATACGATCAGCTGCGGTATATATCCCTGATCCAATGTAACCAGCAAATTGATTTTTTCCTTTGATAAGCTTTTTTGTTCCATACTGTTTCCTCGATTCACCTCTAATGTCTTCTTTATCAGTATAGCATGTGCCAACCAGAAAATGCATGGTTTTCACGGCAGACATCTTGTTTTCATTTCCCGGGTAATTATTTTTATACAAAAAAACGCAGCCAATATGCCGCTATATGAACAAGCCGCATATTGATAACTGCGTTTTTTATTATTCGAAATTGCCTGTGTAAAGCTGATAATACTTTCCTTTTGCGGCAATCAGTTCGTCATGACTGCCTCGTTCGATAATGCGGCCTCTCTCCATGACCATAATACAGTCCGCATTTTTTATGGTTGACAGACGATGAGCAATGACAAATGTCGTCCTTCCCTTCATCAATGCCTCCATTCCCGCCTGTACAAGCCCTTCCGTATGAGTGTCGATCGAACTAGTTGCTTCATCCAGGATGAGGACAGGAGGATCGGCAACCGCCGCTCTGGCAATAGAAAGAAGCTGACGCTGTCCCTGACTCAGATTAGTTCCGTCACTGCTCAATAAAGTCTGATATCCTTCCGGAAGACGGCGGATAAAGCCGTCTGCATTCGCCAGCCTGGCAGCTGCGATACATTCCTCATCGCTGGCATCCAGTCTGCCGTAACGAATATTATCCATCACCGTACCGGAGAATAAGTGTGTATCCTGCAATACGATGCCCAGTGAGCGCCGCAAATCTGTCTTTTTGATTTTAGTCACATTAATGCCGTCATAACGGATTTTTCCATCCTGAATATCATAAAACCGGTTAATCAAATTCGTGATGGTCGTTTTTCCTGCTCCGGTCGAACCGACCAAAGCAATCTTCTGTCCGGGCTGTGCATACATCCGGATATCATGAAGCACCATTTTTTTCATCGTCATATCCAAAATCAACACCGTCAAAAACAATGCTTCCTTCCAGTTTATGATACGTCAGAGTTCCTTTTTCTTTATGAGGATGTTTCCATGCCCATATACCTGTGCGTTCTTTTGTTTCGCTCAGTGTACCGTCTGCATTTTCTTTTGCATTGACAAGCGTTACATAGCCATGATCCAGTTCCGGCTGTTCTTCCAGCAGTTCAAATATCCTCTGGGCACCTGCAACAGCCATGACCACGAAATTCATCTGCTGCGAGATCTGCGTGATCGGCTGTGTGAAGTTACGATTCAGTCCAAGAAAAGCGATGACAGTTCCGACGGTCATTCCCCAGCTTCCCTGCAGCATCAATACGGCTCCGATGACTGCACAGAACACATAATTCAGGTTACCGATATTCGCATTGATCGGCATCAGCAGGTTCGCATAGCGGTTTGCTTTGTCACTGCTGTCCCGCAGCTGATCATTCAGTTTCTTAAAATCGTCAATTGCATGATGTTCATGACAGAAAACCTTGACTACTTTCTGACCATCCATCATTTCTTCGATGAAACCGTCCACTTTTCCGAGATCGCTTTGCTGCTTTTGAAAATAGGTGGAAGACAAAGCGGAAAATACAGTTGTTACCTTCAGCATCAATACAGCCATCACCAATGTGATCAAGGTCAAAGGCACGTTGAGAGCAATCATGGAGATCAGCGTTGCGATCAGCGTGGCCGCGGAGTTAATGATCTGAGGAATGCTTTGACTGAACAGCTGACGCAGTGTATCTACATCATTGGTATAAACAGACATGATATCGCCGTGTGCATGTGTATCAAAGTACTTGATCGGAAGCGACTCCATATTGGAGAACAGCTCATCACGAAATCTCAGCATCGTTCCCTGACTGACATTGACCATGATACGGTTGTATGCGTATGCACTTATGACACCGATGATATAAAATACAACGACACCGGACAATGCTTTTGCCAGCGGGCCAAAATTCGCACTGCCGCTGTTCAGCATCGGCATAATGTAATCATCTACCAAAGACTGCACGAACAGCATTCCCTGCATAGTTGCAAATGCTCCGATCACGATGCAGATCACAACGATCAAAAAGGAAAATTTATAATTTTTGACCATATAGGACAACAGGCGCTTTAATACATAAAACGTTTTTGCTTTTTCAATTTTTTTCATTTCTATCGCTCCTCTCTGCTACGATGCCTGATCGAAATCTCCGCCGCTTTGTTTCTGCGATTCGTAAATTTCGCGATAAATCTCATTAGTATTCATCAACTCTTCATGTGAACCTATACCGTTGATCTTTCCGTTATCCATTACGATAATACGGTCGGCATCTTCCACACTGGATACACGCTGGGCAATAATGATCTTTGTCGTTCCCGGTATTGCTTCTTTGAATGCTTTACGAATCTTGGCATCCGTTGCGGTATCGACAGCGCTTGTAGAATCATCAAGAATCAGGATCTTCGGTTTTTTAAGGAGAGCCCTTGCAATGCACAAACGCTGTTTCTGTCCTCCGGAAACATTTGTTCCGCCACGTTCGATCCAGGTATCGTACTTCTGCGGGAGCTGTTCAATAAATTCATCTGCACAGGCAGCCTTGCAGGCAGCCACACATTCCTCGTCAGTTGCCGTTTCATTGCCCCATCGCAGATTGTCATAGATCGTTCCCGAGAACAGGACATTTTTCTGCAGCACAACTGCGACATTATTTCTTAATGCTTCCATATCATAACTTCTGACATCTTTCCCACCGACGCGAACCGTACCTTCACTTACATCATAAAGACGGCTGATCAAATTGACCAGGCTCGATTTCCCGCATCCGGTACCACCGATAATACCTATCGTTTCTCCGGAATGAATATGCAGATCGATATCCTGAAGCACATTTTCACCGCTTCCTTTCTTATAGGCGAAACTTACTTTGTCAAAATCAACGCTTCCGTTTTCAATCTCAGTCAACGGCTGCTGCGGATCATGAAGATCCGGCTGCTCATTCAGCACTTCGGAAATTCTTTGCACACTGGCTGTGCTCATCGTGATCATGACAAAAATCATAGACAGCATCATCAGTGCCATCATAATAGACATGACATAAGTCAGCAATGACGTAATTTCTCCGGTCGTCATGCTACCGGCAACGATGTATTGTGCACCGAACCAGGATATAAAAGTGATACAGGTATAAACGACCAGCATCATCACCGGATTATTCAGTGCCAAAAGGCTTTCCGCCTTGACAAACAGGCGATAGAGATGACTGGCGGCCTTTTGAAACTTCTGTTTCTCATGTTCTTCTCTGACATATGCCTTCACTACCCGGATCGCAGTTACATTTTCCTGAACGCTTGCATTCAGATCGTCATAACGGTCAAACACTTCACGGAAGACAACGGAAGCTTTCTTCATGATAAATGATAAAATAACTGCTAAAAAACAAAGTGCGATGAAAAAGATCAAACTCAGTTTTTTATTTATGATA
>JABLTO010060409.1_pt1 | contig 16583 bp, 14 predicted proteins | sample 7160091 | NCBI WGS metagenome assembly JABLTO01 (sample SAMN14651225, study PRJNA627086) | human gut metagenome | isolation source: feces | host: Homo sapiens
AGCTACCTGCCCATCAGCACCGACAACAAGGATCAGGCGCTTGCCGACCTCGTTCGCTGCTATGAGAGAATGATGATGCGCTCCCACACTAACGGCGGTTATGTAAACCTGCTCGACGAGTGCTGGAAGATGTGCGAGAAATTTAACGTCAACATCGTCATCATGTATGACCACGTTTCCTGCAAGAATGTCGGCGGTCTGCACGGTCTGTTCGAGGATCAGGCACGCGAGCGCGGCATTCACCTCATCTGGATACCCCACGATGTTATGGACCCGCGCACCGTATCCCGCCGCGAGATGCGCGAGGCGTTCAATCAGTACATGAAAACCGTCCTGTGCGAGGAGCCCCTCGACCCGACGCTGCTCGATTACGAAGACAATCTCAGCTGGTAATTAAGGAGGAAATAAAAATGGCTTGGTACTGGATAGTTCTGATAGTTCTCTTCACTCTGTTCTGTCTGCTGTTTTTGGCATACATGACCAATGCGGACATGAAGCTCATCGAAAAAATATACAACGCCCTTATTAAATACCACGACAGCAAGAACGTCGAGGAAAAGATCTGATCCGATCATCAAAACAGCATAAAGCACCATAACGAAAAGAGCAGGCTCCGGCCTGCTCTTTTCAGCCTGTAGACAAGTCCCCATAGTAAGGGTGAAAACACTGGCTATGGGGAGTTAATTATGTTAAGAAAGCTTTATATACGCATTTCTTTCTTGTAATCGCATTGCGGAGAAAGTATACTTGTGCTAAGAGGTGATATTATGATTACAGCACAGGAAGCGTTAGACAGGCTCATGGAGGGCAACAAAAAATATCTCGGCGCCGAGGTGGGGTGCGGGGATATATCGCTTGCAAGCCGGCTGCGGACTTGCTCGCAGGGGCAGTCGCCGTATGCGATAATCATTGCGTGCTCGGACTCCCGTGTCATTCCCGAGAGCATCTTTTCCGCCGGTATCGGCGAGCTGTTCGTGATAAGAGTTGCGGGCAATGTGATAGACAACCACCAGCTCGGCAGCATCGAGTACGCCGCCGAGCACCTCGGCTGCAAGCTCATCATGGTGCTCGGTCACGATCACTGCGGAGCGGTCGATGCGGCGATAAACCACGACCCCGACGGCTACATCAAATTCATCACCGATGAGATACGCATCGCAATCGGCGACGAGACCGACGACTACGCCGCCTGCTGTTTAAATGTAAAGCACAGCATCGAAATGATAGAAAGCAGCATCGAGATACGCAGGGAGGAGACCCACGGCCTCAAGGTCGTCGGAGCACTCTACCACTTGTCCGACGGCAGCGTGGAAATACTTTGATACGATACAACGCCACACCCCCTGTCGCTATCCAAAGTGACAGGGGGTTCGTGTTCAGGCGAGGATTCGATGCACAAAATCTATGGACAGATTGGAGCTTGCAGATGCTTTTTGCTGTTATATCTTGACCTTTTTGCGGTTATACTCTATAATGAAAGCGCAAGGTCGTTAAAAAAATAACTATTCTTGCAGACACTACATCTTAAACGAACATTTCATTAAGGAGGCTGTTTTATGGATCGCAAAATCAGAGTTGTTCAGTACGGTGCGGGCAAGATGAGCCGCTATCTCATGCGCTATGTTATCGAGCATGACGGCGAGCTGGTGGGCGCATTCTGCCGCAACAAAGGTCACATCGGCAAGGATGTGGCGGAGATAATCGGCGACGGCTTCCCGCATGTCGGTGTAACGGTCGAAAGCTCCGCCGATGCCGACAGGCGCATAGGCGAGCTCAAGCCCGATGTGTGCATCATCGCAACACGCAGCACCGTTGCCGAGCTTGAGGACATTTTCACCATCTGCGCAAAGCACGGTGTGAACGCCATCACCACCTGCGAGGAGGCGCTGTATCCGTGGAACTCCTCGCCCGCACTCACCGCAAAGTTAGACAAGCTTGCCAAAGAGGGCGGCTGCACGCTCACGGGCGTGGGCTACTGCGACCTGTACTGGGGCACGATGGTCACGAACCTTGCCGGCTCCTCGCACAAGATCACCAAGATCGAGGGCAGCAGCTGGTATAATGTCGAGGACTACGGCGTGGCGCTTGCCGAGGGTCACGGCGCAGGACTTAGCATCGACGAATTCAACAAGACCATCGGCTGCTACAACGACACCCCGTCGGACGAGATGAAGGAGCTTGTCGAGAGCGGAAAATATGTCCCGTCATACATGTGGAACCAGAACGGCTGGCTTTGCAGCAAGATGGGGCTGCATGTCACCTCGCAGACGCAAAAATGCATCCCCTGCGTCGACAGGGAGGACTTAAAGTCCGAGACGCTGGGCATGGTCGTCAAGGCCGGTGACGCCACCGGTATGCGTGCCATCGTTACGACCGAGACAAAAGAGGGCATCACCCTTGTGACCGAGTGCGTGGGCAAGATATACAATCCCGAGGAGACGGACAAGAATGTGTGGACGCTGCACGGCGAGCCGGACACGACCTGCATCGTCAACGAGCCCGCTACGGTGGAGCTTACCTGCGCAACGCTCGTGAACCGCATCCCGCAGCTGATAGACGCCCCCGCAGGCTATGTCACCACCGACCAATTCCCGTACAACGAGTACATGGTGCATCCGATGAACACCTATGTGAAAACGAAGTAATTTGATATAACAAAAGGCACACCGCTTGGTGTGCCTTTTTGATTATTTACTTATTCACAAACGCTACTGCGTCGTGGCTGCCGACGGCGCAGAAGATCGAGTGCTCAACATAGGCTCGGAGGGTCGGGATGAGGGAACGGAGGTCTGCGGCGGTAGTGTCGAGTATCTCGTGGCGCAGCTTGGCGATAAACTCGGGCGTCGTGCCACGCAGATAGCGGCGGCAGCTCAATTCACACTGTCCGGCGGGGTCGAGCAGGGGGTCTGTTGTGTTCACCGTGCCGATGATGATATCGTCAAGCGGCATGTCCTCGGAGAGCATCTCACCCAGCACATCGGGCAGCGCCGCAAAGGCATCGGCGGAGCTCATGAGATTCGGGTCACGGTACGAGTAGCAGAAAATGTCGCCGTTCGAGCGGACGCTCATGCCCGTGCCGTAAGCGCCGCCCTGCACACGCACGGCGTTCCACAGGTAGCCGTAGGTCATGAGCGACGACAAAACCGGCCATGCGCCGCTGAACTTGCCGCCGAATGCGTTGAGATTTCCGCCCAGTGCACAGAAGCCGACATCGGCGGGTATCTCGACGGCGCAGTCGGTCTTTGCGCCCTCGGGCGCAGCGACAGCTTCGCCTATCTCGCTTTCCGGCAGAGCCTTTACAAAGCTCTCTATCGCCGAAATAGACGGCTCGCCGCCGAAGCCGACAAACAGCCTGTTTGCGGCAAAGGCACGGTGCGCAAGCCCGCAGAGCTTTTCGCCGAGCGCTTCGGCGTGCCCGGAGAAGCTCGCTGCAAGGTCTGCAAACCAGCGGGCAAAGCTCTCACCCTCAAGCGCTTCACGCAGTGCGGCCTCGGCCGAGAAGCCCGACAGCGCCTTTGTCATTGCAAAGCTGTGGCCGTTTCCGATGAGCGACTGCTTGATGAAATAATCGCTCTGCATAACTATTTCGCCTATCTTGTCGGTCTCGCTCCAGCAGGTGTGCAGCAGAAGCTCGCTCAGCAGCTCCATGGCCGCCTGTGCGTTTTCACGCAGGGTGCTTGCCGAAACGAGAAGATACGGCTTGCCGCTGTCAAGCTCACCCTCGTGCGAGATGATATCGACCTTTGCGGCGATGCCGCCGAGCGTGGCCTTTATCTTGTTCTGAAGCTCAAGCGCCGTGAGGTTTTCCGTGCGCAGGTCGCCGAGACAGCTTGTGAGCAGGTTCAAAAGCCGAAGCTCCTCGGTCGTGAAGTCGGACACATCAAAGTACAGGTTAAGATACACGATGCCGTCCGAGTTTACCTCCACGCTCAGCGCCGGTCTGCCTGCGATATCAACGGTCGCAGTCTTTATCGGCTCAACATCACGGGGAACATCGCTTAGCTCCAGAACCGGCAGGGTCGAGAGGGCCTCCTCGTCATCCTGACTTTGCTGCCAGAGCTGCATTTTTTGGGTGGCGTTCATCATTTCCCGACGCTTTTCGTCGTCCCATGCGGCAGCCTCGGCCTCGCACCTTGCCTTTTCACGCTGAGCGTCGTCAAATAGCTTTGTTTTGGACGGTAGAGCGTAGACATAGCACTTGTCGTCGGGGTCTGCGAGCATTTCGAGCATGAGCGCTTCAAAATAGCCGGTGTCGAGCTTATTGCGCAGTGCATCAAAGACCTTGGCGTTATCGATGTGCAGCAGCGGGTCGCCGCCGTAAAGCCAGCCGTCGAGCGCCTTTATCGCAAGCTCCACGCCATACGGCTCCGTGACCTCGCGGCAGTTGAAGGCAAAGCGCTCGATGCAGGCGTGCAGTGCGCTGCGGTCAAGGCCGTTTTCGGCAACACGGCGCACGGTCTCGGGCACAAAGGAGCGAATTTCGTCAAACTTATCGGCGGCGGTGTTTAGAACCACGAGCGCCGCCGACGGCTGATAAATGCCGTCGTTTATCTCAAGGGCGACATCCTGAGCAAGGCCGTTTTCCAAAAACGCACGCTTGAGCGGCGCTTCGTTAGAGCCCGTGAGGTAGTCTGCGATTATCTTCGCCGCATAGAGCTTTTCAATTTCGTCAAAGCGGCACAGGAGCTTACCCATGACCATGTGCGCACGCATCTCCTCGCCCTCGGTGGGCTCGAAGGAAACGGTCGCCGTGCCGGTGACGGGCCTTTGCTCGGAAAAGTCAAAGTCCGGCTCAAGGTAGTCGTAGTGGGAGAGATACTCTGCGTCTATGTACTCCAAAACGCTGTCTATATCCATGTGTCCGTCAAGGAAGAAGCGGGCGTTTGACGGATGGTAAAAGCGCTTGTGCGTTGCGATAAACTGCTCATAGCTTAGGTCTGTTATGCTCTCGGGTCTGCCGCCGGAGGAGAAGCCGTAGCAGGTGTCCGGATACATGAGCCTGTCGCAGGCATCGCCCATGATGCGTTCGACATCGGCGTATGCGCCCTTCATCTCGCTGAACACGACGCCGTTGTAGCTGACGCTGCCGTCCTCATCAAACTCGTAATGCCAGCCCTCCTGCATGAATATCTCGGGCATGGAGTAGATGCTGGGACGGAACACCGCATCGAGATACACGCTCATGAGGTTGAAAAGATCCTGCTCATTGCGGCTCGAGACCGGAAACATGGTCTTGTCGCCGAAGGTGTAGGCGTTCAAAAAGGTCTGCATGGAGCTTTGCAGCAGTGACACGAACGGCTCCTTTACGGGGAATTTTTCCGAGCCGTTAAGCACGCTGTGCTCAAGAATGTGGAAAACGCCGGTGTCGTTTTCGGGGAGGGTCTTAAAGGAGACGGCAAAGGTCTTGTTAAGGTCGGCTCTGTCAAAGTATAAAAGTCGGGCGCCGCACTTTTTGTGCCGCAGGGTGTAGAGCGTTGCCTTTTTCGCCTCGACATACTGCTTTTTTTCAAGCTCGAAGCCTGCGGTCACGCCGCCGGGCTCCAAGTCGCATAGTTTCGTTTTTTCGGTTATCATTCTTTCTCGCCTTTCATAACGCAGCCCTTCTGTGGTTGTACTGCGCCCTCATTTTAGCGCATCGTCAGACAAAAAACAATATCATTTGACAGCGGTTTTCATCTGGGCTTTGAACAAATTATGCGAAAACGGGGACAAAAGGGAGACCCCGCAGCATTTTGCCACGGGGTCTGTGTTTATCTTGTAAGAATTTTTACGGCGGCACGGGCAGCCGAGGCTGCGTCCGGCGTGTAGATATCTGCGCCTATCTCGTCGCAGAAGCTCTGGCTGATCGGCGCTCCGCCGACCATGATGGTCGTCGTGTCACGGATGCCGACCTGTTTTGCAAGCTCCACTATCTGCCGCATCTCCTGCATCGTTGTCGTGAGCAGTGACGAGCAGGCGATAATGTCGCAGTCGTGCTCCTTGGCAGTCTCGATAAACCTCTCCGGCGGTACATCGGCCCCGAGATCGTACACCTCGATGCCGCTGCCCTCGAACATTATCTTGACGAGATTCTTGCCGATATCGTGCAGGTCGCCCAAGACCGTGCCGATGCAGGCGGAGCCAATGGAGCGGCTGCTTCCGTCCTCGCTCACCATGTGCGGCTTGAGAACTGCGGTGGCGGCGGCCATGCACCGTGCGGCAATGAGCATTTCGGGAACGAAGGCTCTGTTTGCCGAGAAATCCTCGCCCAGCTCGTTCATGCCGACGATGAGCCCGCCCGAGAGAATGTCCTGAGCGTCCACGCCGTCATTAAGCGCCTCGTCGATGAGCGTCAGCAGTTTTTTCTGCTGGCCACGCTTAATTGCGGCTGCTATCCTCGTGAGGATATCGCCCTCGGCCTCCTCGGTTTTGGCTTCGACTGCGGCAGCCGTGCTCACGCCGTCGAGCCTGCGGCGGGGGATATCGGGCAGGTCGAAATGCGGCATGTGCAGCTTTGCGTTGTAGTCGTCTATCGCACGGTCGATGTACTGATCTATATGCGGGTACACGGCGCCGGGCAAGCCGTAGGTGATAGACGGAATGAAGTGTCCGCCCGGGCAGCAGTCACGCAGTGTTTTCTCGGCGTAGGCGGTTATCTCCTCGCCGGTGGCGTCGGCTCTGTCGATGGCGGCGCCCATGCCGCCCATTAAAACGAGTCTGCCCTTGAGATGCTTCTGTAATGCGGGGATGTTGTTCTCCGGCAGCGTGCCCTGCCAGACCTGAATACCGATCTCGGCCATATCATCGACGATGTCGGCAAGGTATGCGTCGCCGTGGTGGATGGCGATGCAGCCACGGGAGCGAATGTAGCCGTAGAAGCGGCGGTACGGCTCTTTAAAGAACTCACGCCACATATCCGGCTTCATAAAAAGTGCGGTCTTTGTGCCCCAGTCGTCGTGCGAGAATATGACATCCGGCTGAAGGTTGTCGATAAGAAGCTGTACATATTTAAGGCGGTACTGCGTGATGTACTCTATAAGCTCGTGCATCTCGTCGGGGTGCTCGTACAGCGCCGTGAGCGTGTTTTCAAAGCCCATGAGGAAGTGGCACTGCTCGAAAATGCCCGTACCCATGAAGCCCGCAACAAGCTGCTTATCCCCTGCGGCGGCTCGAGCCTTTGTCCGGCACTCCGCCCAGCCCTCGGTGCAGTTTGCGGCGATATCGGGGGCGTGGACAAATTCACGCCAGCGGGTGATATCCGGACAGACGGTGAGCCCGTTGCCGTGCAGCGGCGTTGCGCCCGGAGCGTCCTCGGGGAAGCTTATGGTCGTGCCCCAGCGATCCTTTGACACCGAGCCGCGCTTGCGGTTGCCGCGCAGATAGACATTTATCGGGTCGTACAGGCACATATGCAGCGCCTCATACTGCTTTAATATCCTTTCGGGCTTGCCGTCGGGCTTCAGTAATTCAAGAAAAATTTCCTTTGCAGTCTGCATATCGGTCACTCCTTAGTAGAACGCAGGATGTGTATGTCATGGTGAGCTTGCCGTAATTATACTCAAGCCCCGAGCGGCGGCAAATGTCGCTGACCCAAAGGCCGTAGGCCTCCATGGACGAAAGCCGCTTTTTCGGGAAGCGGCAGGGCTTCGTGGGATAGGTGCATTTTGCGCAAACGGTGCAGGTGCCGGCCGTCAGCGCAAGGCAGTCGGGGTAGAGCATCCTCGCCTGGCGGGTGAAGCTCTCAAAGCTTTTCTTATGGCGGCGGGATATCTCCTGCATACCGTCATAATCAAACTCGTCGGAAAGCGTGCCTGTGGTCTGCACGAGTATGCCGCTTTTGCAGCTCCCGATATTCGCTATCGCCTGCTCGAGCGTCCCGCAGCCCGGCGGACACGCCCAGCTTGCGCCGTATCTGCCGCAGCGGTTTTGCCTGCACATGTCCCGCACATCGGCTCTCGGCACAAACGCCTCCATATTCGCCGCAGCGTAATGCGAAAAGCCGTTTTCCGCCGCAAGGGTCATCAGCCGTGTCATATCCGTTGTACCTCTTGACAAAGCAGTCGATGACTGCTTATATAATAAAGATATAATGATATTATATTAAGGAGGAAAGTCCGTGTCAAGCATCGAAGTGCGGGCAAGCGGCAAAGTGCATACCGTGCAGGTAAACGATAACGAAACGCTGCTGGCGGCTTTGCGCAAAGCGGGCTTCTCCGTTCCCGCCGCCTGCGGCGGCAGGGGCAAATGCGGCAAGTGCAGGGTGAAGCTAAACGGCGTGCAGCGCCTTGCGTGCAGGGTCATCCCCGCGGACGGCGATGCTGTCGAGCTTCCCGAAGCAGCCGGCGGTGCGATACTCACGGAAACGGTCGATATCGCCGCACCCAAGGCGGCTCAAAGCGGCATAGCCGCCGCCGTTGACCTCGGCACGACCACCGTCGCCGTGCGCATTTACGACCTCAAAAATGCAGCCGAGCTCAGAACGCTCAGCGCATGGAACAAACAGGCCGCCTACGGCGGCGATGTCATCAGCCGCATCCGCTACACCATGGATGAGCCGGACGGCCTGCACGAGCTGTCGGTGCTCATCCGCCGCCAGACCGAGGACTTGATACTTACCGCTCTCGCCGAATGCGGCAGAGATAAAGCTGAGCTAAAGAGCGTTTTTCTTGCCGGAAACACCGTCATGCAGCACATTTTTGCGGGCTTGCCCGTGCGCTCGATAGCGACTGCGCCCTTTAAGCCCGAGACGCTTTTTGAAGCCCCCACGGGCGATACGCTTCTCGGTGCTGAGCTAAGCTACGCCCCATGCGTTGCCGGATATGTCGGCGGTGATATCACGGCGGGACTGCTTGCGTCCAAGCTGTGTTCCGCCGGGGGAAGCTCGCTGTTTTTGGATATCGGCACGAACGGAGAAATGGCGCTCGTGAGCGGGGGCAGGGTCTCCTGCTGCGCCGTCGCCTCCGGCCCTGCATTCGAGGGTGCGGGCATAAGCTGCGGCATGCCGGCGCTCAGCGGCGCCGTCAGCCATGTGCGCTATGACCGTGGCTTTTTGTACGATGTAATCGGCGCAGTCGAGCCTGTCGGCATCTGCGGCTCGGGGCTCATCGACCTTGCCGCCACGCTGCTTAAGCTCGGCTGCATCGATAATGGCGGCAGACTGCTTCCGCCGGAGCTTGCGCCCGAGAAAGTGCGGCGGTACATCCGCCCGGACGGGCAGGGTAACGGCGTGTTTTACCTCACGGAAAACGTGTACCTCACCGCCGCCGATGTGCGCAGTCTCCAGCTTGCAAAGGCCGCCGTTGCGGGCGGCATCGAGGTGCTGCTGGCTCGCCACGGGATAAAGGCAGGCGACCTTTCAAGGGTCTGCCTTGCCGGCGGCTTCGGCAATTACATCGACCCCAAAAGCGCCATGGCGCTCGGCATGCTGCCGGAAATTTCGCCGGAGCGCTTGCGCTGCCTCGGCAACACCTCGCTTGCAGGTGCGTCCATGGCGGCGGTCGATCCCGAGGAGCGCCGTGAGCTTCGCTCATGCGCCGAAAAAAGCGAATATATCGAGCTGTCCGGCCTGCGGGAATTCACCGAGGCGTTCACGGACAACATGACTTTTGATATTACGGAGGACTAATCATGCAGATCCGCTTTCCGCTCATTCTCGACGGTGCGACCGGCACCGAGCTTCAAAAATGCGGCTACAAGGGCGATGTCAGCGCCGAGCAGTGGGTGCTCGATAATCCCGAGAGCATCGTCGGCATCCAGAAAGGCTATGTCAAAGCCGGAAGCAATGTTTTGTACTCGCCGAGCTTCGGCGCAAACCGCCGCAAACTCGAAGAGCACGGCATTTTCAACAGGACCGCCGACTATAACCGCCGCTTGGCGGCGCTTTCGCAGAAGGCCGCCGACGGCAGGGCCTTCGTCGCCGGTGACATTTCCCCGACCGGCCTGTTCCTCTCGCCCTTGGGCGAGGCCTCGTTCGAGGAGCTTGTGGATATCTACACCGAGCAGGCCGCAGGTCTTGAGCAGGCGGGCGTCGATCTTTTCGTCATCGAGACGATGATGACGCTATCCGATGCCCGTGCCGCCGTCCTCGCCGTGCGCAGTGTCAGCGATAAGCCGATTTTCGTGACCTTCACCTGCGACGAGAACGGCCGCAGTCTCTCCGGCACGGATATCACCGCCGCCCTGACCGTTTTGCAGGGCATGGGCATTGACGCGTTCGGCCTGAACTGCTCGGCAGGCCCAGCCGAAATGCTGCCGCAGATAAAGCGCTTGCGTGAATTTTCCCGTGTGCCGCTTATCGTCAAGCCCAACGCAGGCATGCCCGAGATAGTTGACGGCAAGACCGTGTATAACTGCCCGCCCGAGCAGTTCGTGGAGCTCATCCCCGAGTTTTTGGCCTCCGGCGTCGCCATCTTCGGCGGCTGCTGCGGCACGACCGCCGAGCACATCGCCGCCCTGAGTAAGGCACTCAAAAACGCCGAGACAGTCGCCCCCGCACCGAAGTTCGCCGACCTGCTTCCGGCCTCGACCGAGAAGCTCACGGCGTATCTGCCGGTCGATGCACGATGCGGGACAATTCTCACGGTCACGGACGAATTGGAGAACGAGCTGTCCGATGCGCTCGACACCGACGATGCCATGGTCGCCGTGCGCCTTGACACATGGGATGAGGTCGAGCTTTTCGCCGACTGCCAGTACATGATATCCAAGCCCCTGTGCATCGTGTGCGATGACGCCGATATCCTCGAAGCGGCGCTGCGTGCCTATCAGGGCCGTGCCCTGTATGAGGGCGCCCTCCCCGACTCCGCCCTCGCCCCGCTGGTTGCCAAATACGGCGTGATAATTTAAATGGAAAGCTCCACCCGAGAGGGAGGAGCTTTTTGCTGCAAATTTGCGGAAAAATTGATGTATACTATTGAAAATGCAATTCTTCTGTGCTAGAATGTGGCCGAAATGACCGAGACGGTCATATTTTTCGGAGCACAGGTTAGCGAAAGCTAACTTGCGGCTATAGCATCAAGGAGTGATGTTTGTCATGAACGAAAAAATTGAACTTACCGGCGTACCGGAGACGATGCTGCAAACGCTTTACGCCCGTGCCAAGGAGAGCCGCACACGGGGTGCGGTGACCGACAAAAAGGCCGAGGAGATAATTGAAAAATTAGACTACGACTTTTCGCTTGCCGACAGCGATATTGCCATGAGCAGCGGCGTTATCGCCCGCACCATCGTGCTCGACAAGATGGTGAGCGACTGGCTCACGGAGCACCCCGATGCAGTCGTTGTGAACATCGCCTGCGGCTTGGATACCCGCTGCTACCGCATGGAGGGCTACAAGCACTGGTACAACCTCGACCTGCCGGAGACCGTCGCCGTGCGGGCGAAGCTGCTGCCCGAGGACGGTGCGATATCGCAGATAGCCATGTCGGCAATGGACGATTGGGGCAGTGCGATAAAGGAAAACGCCCCGACGCTCGTCATCATCGAGGGGCTGACGATGTACCTAACGCAGGAGGATGTGCAGCGCATATTCGGGGTCATTGCCGCACGCTTCGAGGCGGCGACCGTGTTTGTCGAGACGATGAACCCCGTGATGGTCAGGCGCTTCAAGGAAAAGTCCATCGACCAAAGCGGCGCAAGGTTTAATTGGGGCGTGAAAAACGGTCAGGCGCTGGCCGGGCTCCTGCCGGACTTCCGCTTTGTCTGCGAGCACGGGCTCACCGAGGGCATGGCTCAGTTCGTGCCGATATACAAGCTTTTAGACAAGCTGCCCACGGTGCGCAGCATCTCAAATAAAATTATCGTTTTGGAAAGGTGAGAGCCATGTCGTTTTTTGAAAACACACGCAGGCCGGAGGGGTTCGGCGGCAAGCTCATGGTGAGCATGATGAACCTCGGCCACGCTGCGCTTGCCAAATGGGGCTTGCAGCACCTTGAGGTGCCGGAGGGCGCCGCTGTTTTAGACTGCGGCTGCGGCGGCGGAGCGAACATTAAAAAGCTGCTGGAGAAAGCTGCCCAAGGCAGCGTCAAGGGCATCGACTACTCCGAGGTGAGCGTCGAAAAATCCCGCAGCCTCAACGCCTCGGCGATAAGCGCCGGACGCTGCGAGATAATGCAGGCAAATGTGGCGCAGCTTCCGTTTGAGGATAACTCGTTTGACCTTGTGACGGCGTTCGAGACCGTGTACTTCTGGCCGGAGCTGCCCGCCTGCTTCCGTGAGGTCGGGCGAGTGCTCCGCCCGGGCGGCACATTTTTTATCTGCAACGAATGCGGCGAGGATAATAAGTGGACGGATATCGTGAGCGGCCTGAAAATTTACACCGCCGACGAGCTCACGCAGGTTTTAACAAAAGCGGGCTTTACCGATATCGTCATGCACAAAAACGACAAGGGCTGGCTGTGCGCCACGGCTCGAAAATGAGGGAAAACGAAGATGGAAAATCAAAAATTCAGAGTTGACACCGACGGATTTTTCGGCGAGCTTTTCGTTCCCGAGGAGAATAAGTTCCCGGGAAAGCTGCTCATCTGCTTTTCGGGCTCGGACGGCGGCATTGAGGTGACACGGCTTCTGGCAGGCGTGTTCCAAAGCCGTGGGCTCACGGTCTTAGCGCTTGCCTATGTCCTCGAGGAGGGGCTTGAGCAGCAGTTTGCCGCCATACCCATAGAGCTCTTGGAGGCGGCGGCTAAGCGCATGCACGACATGGGCTACGAGAAGGTCGGCGTGTGGGGCATCTCGAAGGGCGCAGAGCTTGCGCTCACGGCGGGAAGCCTGCTGCCGGGGCTTATCAACGCCGTTATTGCCGTTGCGCCGATGAGCACGGTGTGCCAAGGCTTTGCAAAGGACGGCGGCATCAAAATTCTGCCCAACAGCAGCTGGAGCTTCCGTGGCAAGGAGCTTGCGTATTCGCCGTTTTTAACGGAGAAATTCCCACTCGGTCAAGTGCTCGGAAAGAGCCTCAAGGCCGGCGAGATAACGATGTTTGACCTCTACATGCCGCTAATTGAAAACCCCAACCCCGAGGCGGTCATCAGGGTCGAGAACATCACGGGACCGATCCTTCTGATAAACTCCAAAATGGACACCATGTGGCCGAGTGAGCCTGCGGCGGAAAAGATAATGCAGCGGCTAAAAGAGCATGACTTCAAGTACGCCTACCGCCACCTCAGCTACGACCACGGCAGCCATTTGTTCGTGCCGCTGGAGCTGCGCTCGGCGAAGTTCTTCAAGGGCGACAGGGGCGCAAACAAGCAGGCAAGCTTCAATGCCCGCATGGACTCTCTTGAAAAAACCTTGGAGTTCGTCTCCGAGTGGTAAGGAGGATACACATGAGCTTCTTTGCATCGCTGCTGCGCAGCGCATATAAGCTCTCCGGCGCAAAAAAGGCCTTCAGGCTGCCGGAGGACGAGATATTGAAGGTCATCGAAAAGCAAAACCGCAATCGAGGTGTGTTCACGCCGACCGACAGCAAGGCGCACTACGAGACCGTCGATGTAAACGGCTTTCCGTGCCTCATCGTGCGGGAAAACGAAAAGCCCGCCGAGCGTGCGATACTGTACTTTTTCGGCGGCGGCATGGTCATCGGGCCGGACAGGGGCGACCTGCCGGTCATGCGAAAATTAGGCCGTGACACGGGCTGCGATGTGTGGTTCCCGTTCTACCCCCTGTGCACCGAGCACTGCATCACCGAGACCTACGACATGGCCTTTGAGTGCTACCGCCGCATGATAGAGCTTTACGGCGGCGGAAATGTCAGTACCTGCGGCTTTTCCTCCGGCGGCGCTCTGGCGCTCGGCATCGCAGCGCACAACAACGCCTCGGGGCGGCCGCTGCCGCAGCCTAGGCACATTGTTGCAGTGTCCCCGGGCGAGGTGCCTTGGAACGATGCCGAAAAGCAGCGTATGCAGACGCTAAACGACACCGATGTCGCAATCGACTACGCTTTTATGGTGCTGGTCGAAAAATTCATGCGCCACGGGCAGGAGAATGTCCCAGACTACATGATCTCCGGCTCACGGGGCGACTTTTCCGGCGTGGGCGACATTTTCTTCGTCTACTCCTCGGACGAGGTGCTCTACGGTGCACTGCCGGATTTTGAAAATGCCTGCAAGCGGGCAAATGTCCCGTGCACGGCGTTTGCACGAGCGAAAATGGTGCACTGCTACCCGATGCTTCCGTACTTCAAGGAGGCAAAGGAGGACTTTGCAAAGATAACGGAGGTGCTCAGGAAATGATCTGGCAGGTTTTAATAGAAGGACTTGTTCTCGGCGTTCTTTTGGTGTCCATCTGCGCAGTCGGCATCCGCAAGGGAGCCGTCGGCATGGTGCATCTGTACGAGCCCGAGGTGCAGGCACGCTGCGTTGAGCTTGGGCTCACGACATTTGAAAAAATTAAGCACAACAGCATTGTTTTTAAGGCTGTGTGCTTGCCCGGGTACATTGCGTATGTGCTCGTGTGCGTGTACGCCGTCAACGGCGCACGGGACTTTGTCACGGGATTTTGGCAGCTTCTTGTGATACTTTCGGTCATGAATTTAATCGACCGCTTCCTCGTTGACGGCTACTGGGTCGGCCACACCAAGGCGTGGGTGATCCCGGGCACGGAGGATCTGCGCCCGTACATAAACTCCGCCGCCAAGCGCAAAAAGTGGCTGTTCGGCACGCTCGGCATGGCGGTCATCTCGGCGGTGCTCGCCGGTATCATGACACTGTTTGTCTGAGGTGCGCCATGAGATTCGTTACCTTCGGCGACAGCAAAAAGCCCGCCGTTTTGTTCTTCCACGCCATGGGCGTCACCGGCGAGAGCTCATCGCCCGTCGCCCGGCATTTGCAGGATGACTATTACTGCATCATGCCAACATCGTCGGTCTACTGCGCAGGTCAGCGCTATGTAAGCAAGACCGATGAGCTGCGGCAGATAGAGGATTTTCTGCGCTGTCAGGGTATGGAGCGCCTGGCGCTCGTTGTGGCGTCGTCCATCGGCGCCGACCTTGCGGCGGCGTTTTTGTCGCAGACCGAGCTGCCGGTCGGGCATGTGTATTTTGACGGCGGCCAGTTTGCGCAGATAGGCAAGGCCACCCGCCGCATCATGACCCCGTTTCTGTACCTTGCCATCAAGAGTTTGTACTGGTCAAACGGCGCAACGCTCAAGAAGATCATGTGGTGCGACGACGATGCGATAAAGCCGTATTTCATCGAGGCCGGCAAGGCGCTTTCCTACGGCGACCTGCGACGGCAGATGGGCGACAGCCTCGTCGATGAGCCGTTCCCGCCGCTTCCCGAGGAGCTGCAAAGGCGCACATTCTTCGCCTTCGGCAGCGCAGAGGAGCACTACAAATACCGTGACGCCGTCATGCGCTCGTACCCCGAGGCGCACTTTCCCGTGCTGCGTGGTCACGACCACATGCAGTTTCAAATTTTAGACCCCAAGGGCTTCGCCGAGATGCTGAAAACCATCATCGAGACCGGCGAATTTTCGAAAAATCAAGAGGACGATATGAAGCTTAGGATTGAAAAAAACAGCGTGCAGGAGACGCTGGTCATCCCGATGTACGCCCGTAAAAAGTGCACGGAGCTGTACCCGAACCTGTTCCGTGACGACACGGCGGCGGAGCTGCTTGACAAGGTCGATTACGACTTTTCGGCGCTGGAGCGCAAGTCCGGCAGCCTCATGCAGCGCTTCGGATTTTTAGAGTGCGCCATGCGGCAAAATGACCTTGCCATCGAGGTGCGGGAGTACCTCGGCGCACACCCCAACGCCGCCGTCGTGAACCTCGGCTGCGGGCTCGACACCACCGGCCGAAGCTGCGATAACGGCAGCTGCAATATTTATAACCTCGACTTTCCCGAGGTCATCAAGGTGCGCAACGAGCTGCTGCCCGCCGGCGAGCGGGAGGAGAATGTCCCCTGCGACCTAAACGACACGGCGTGGTTTGAGCGCATCGATGCATCCGGCGGCGCTGTGTTCTTCGCAGCGGGCGTGTTCTACTACTTCCTTAAAGAGCAGGTTCGCTCACTTGTGTGCAAGATGGCGGATGCCTTCCCGGGCGGCGTTTTGGTGTTCGACGCCGCCAACAAAAAGGCGGTCAAGCTCATGCTGAAAACATGGATAAAGGATGCGCAGATAAAGGATGTCGGCGCATACTTTGCCGTTGCCGACGCAAAGGCCGAGCTCAGCCCGTGGGACGAGCGCCTTTCGGTCTCAAGCCGTGGCTACATGCTCGGGTACAACGACCTCACCGACCCCTCGGTCAGCGGCTTTTTCCGCTTTTTGTCCCGTGTCGGCGATAACTCGATGAACATGCAGATAGTGAAGCTGAAATTCGGCAAATGATAGAAAAGAGCTGATGAGCAAGCGCTCATCAGCTCTTTTTCAGCGTGTCAAAAAAGTCTTGTGACTTTTTTGACACGCTTCAAAATACGCCACATTTTTTGTGAAGCTTTGCTTCACGAAAAATCTCGCTATGCTCGTCAAAAAGCCTGATAATTCAGGCATTTTTGATGGCTATAATCTAATTTGAGGCGGGACCTTTCTCGCTGCGGCTCGGTCACGGTGCGGCTCTGACATGCCCCCGGCATGTCATTCACTACCGCACCGACACTTCGTTACCC
>JABLTO010078155.1_pt1 | contig 16582 bp, 12 predicted proteins | sample 7160091 | NCBI WGS metagenome assembly JABLTO01 (sample SAMN14651225, study PRJNA627086) | human gut metagenome | isolation source: feces | host: Homo sapiens
AAGCAGCAGAATCTTTTCTTCATGGAAGATCTTGGCGCATCGGTTCAGATATTGGCAGGTCTTATTGGCTTGATTGCAGTTACCTGTTTGTGTGCATATCTGCTTATTTATAATATTATGTATCTTTCCGTAGCTGGAAAAGTTCGTTATTATGGTCTGCTTCAGACGGTCGGAATGACTGAAAAGCAGATAAAAAGGATGATGAAGGAACAGATGCTTCTGATAGGATCTGCAGGGACAGTACTTGGATGCCTGTCAGGGGGTCTGGTATCTTTTTTCCTGATTCCTGTTGTAGTAAAATCACTTGGAATCAAAAGTGGTTATGTTGGAACAGATATGATTCGTTTTCATCCGGCAGTTCTGCTGGCAACCATCTTACTGGTTGGAGTTACCATCTTTCTGGCCAGCCAAAAACCGGCAAAAATGGCAGCAGATATCTCTCCAATAGAAGCACTTGGTTATTGTCCGACCCACAAAACCGTAAAAGTAAGAAGAGCAGGAAAGGGGAAAGTAATAGCAAGACTTTCCATGGAGCAGTTTACAAAGGATAAGAAAAGAACTGCGGTGGTACTGTTGTCCTTGGCAGCCAGTCTGTCTGTGTACCTTTGTATTGTGACCATGCTGGACAGTCAAGCAGCAAGAACCATAGTGTCAAATTATATGGATACGGATATGGTTATTAAAAATGATACGGCATGCAAAGAAAAATCAGAAGACAGAAGAGATATTCTGGATGAAGCTTTCGTGAAGTCAATCAAAGGAAATACCGGAGTCTCTGAAGTACATTCTATGATATTTGCCGAGATTACAGTTCCATGGGAACCGGATTTTGCTGAGATGTGGATGAAAGAATTTTATGCAAAGTGGATGAGTACTCCATATAGTAAGGACAAGGACGAGTATCAGAATCATCCTGAGAATTTTGGATCCTCTCTGATCGGAATTGATGAACAGGAATTTGATTATTTAAATAACAGTCTTGAGCATCCGATAAATAAAGAGGACTTCCTTTCGGGAAAAGCATGTATTGTTTATCGAAATGGTTTGGATTTCGCAGATGCTGACGTAATAGGAAAAAATGTGACATGTGCTTTGCATGAAGATCAACAAACGACAAAAACTTTTATCATAGAAGGAGTTACGGACGAGAATTATTATACGGCACTCCTTGGATACCCACCGACGATTATAGCCAGTGATCAGGTAGTGAAAACATTTGCCAATAATCCCATTATATTAAAGACCAGCATAAAATATCACAAAGAATATGATAGAGATACAGAGCAAGAAATCATGGCGTTATTAGAAGAAAATGACAATGCAAAAGACATTTCCTGGGAATCCAAAATCGAAGATGCAGATGAGATTGAAAAAGCACAGGGCAATATGCCGCAAGTGGGAATCGGGATTGTGTTGATTCTGGCTTTTATCGGAATCATGAACTATATGAACACCTTTGTAGTAAATGTGCAGAGCCGGATGACGGAGCTTTCGGTTATGGAGAGTATCGGGATGACCTCGAAACAGATTCTTGGAATGCTGGTCAGGGAAGGAGTTCTCTATGCAGGCGGCGCATGGCTTGTTACGCTAACAGTAGGAATGGGAGCAACGTATCTTCTTTATGAATCAATGAATTATCGTGGGATTGCGTTTTCAGTGCCATTACTTCCACTTTTATTTGCAGTGGGAATCAGTTTGCTGGTTTGTACTATGGTTCCAGTCCTTACTTGGATTATTTTGGAAAAGAATGGAACTGTTGTCGAAAGAATTAAGGGAGTTGAGAGATATTAGTGCATAATTAAAGCCAGATACTATCTATGATACTTGGCTGTGGAGAGGAAAGTCATTTGAATTTGTTTTATTCTGTGATGAATCGCGATAAGAAATACATTTTTAATATAGAAAAATTGAATTATTAACTGAGGTTGAAGGTAAAAGATGAATAAAAAATGATTGAAGTGAAACAATAAGTATGCTTTTGTTTGTTGATTGTAATTATGTAAAATATTAAATCTACACATAAGTATAGTGTAAAAATCATAAATATTAAAAATCAGCAAAATGCATATAGTCAAATTTGAAAAAAAGCGATATAATAAGCTAAACAAGAAGAAAGGAGGGTTATGTATGAGCAGTACTTTAGCTGTTGCAAAATACTTGAATGAATTGAATGTTCATAGACATGGTTGCAATATGGATGAAATGAAGATGCACAAAATGATGTATTTTTCACAGAGGGAGTCACTAATGATCACGGATAATCCTCTGTTTGGAGATTTATTTGAAGCTTGGAAATTTGGACCTGTGCTTAGGAGTGTAAGAAACGAGTATAAACGTGATCAGATGTTTGAGTCTGTTAGTGAAACGCTTACTGCAAGGGAACAAGAGTTAGTTTCTTCTGTATTTGAGCGTTATGACTCATTTGATGCATGGGATTTGAGTTCATTATCTCATGAGGAGTTTTCTTGGAAACAGGCAAGAGAAGGACTTGCTCCTAACGAGAACGGGTCAAAAAAATTAAGCTTACAAGCTATGAGAGTGGATGCAAAACGCGAGATGCTTAGAAGAAAAGGTGTAGTATTAGCATAAGTTAGGAGTTAAAAGTCACAGGTAATTGATGCCTGTGGCTTTTTTGGAAAATATCATATGAATTCAATTAGTAAACAAAAGAAGTATCTTTCTGAAAATTTGATTGTTGAAAGTTTGAGAATGTATGGATCAAATCAGGAAGATGTCAAAGGATTCTTACAAGCAAAAAGTGGTAGTGTAATTGCAGAATATCTTAATAATAAAGCGTGGAATGACGATATCAATAATGATACAAGAGTTTTTTTGGTGAGAGATAAGAAGACACGGAAAATTACATATTATTATGCTCTTAATTGTGGTATTTTATACAAAGACTTAAATACTATAAAAATGTCGCTTGTAGAAAAAGAATGCGTCGAAAAGTTAATAAAAGCAATAAGACAGAATAATTTAGAGGGGTTAAGTAGCGCAGACCGGGAAGCTGCATATGCACTGTTAAGTGAGGCTTATGCGTTGTTTGATGAAAAAATAGAAGATACTGATAGAGCAACAAAACTAATCTCTTATGCACAGGAACAAGCAGAAATAAAAGAAGAACGTGAAGCGGCTGCAAATCAAGTTGGTGATAGTGAATTTGTTAAAAATGTCCAAGAAACATATCCTGCTATTGATATTAAATTTCTGTGTAGAGATGCAAACTATAAACCTGATATTGAAATAGACTTCAAATTTGGAGTATATGTTTTCTGGGAGATAATTGTTCCTCATATTTTGAAAATATCAGAATTAGTAGGATGCAAATATGTATATTTATTTGCAACAGATAATTCTGAACTCAAAAAGGACAATGGACAAATTAATGATCCTGTAATATATAGTAAAGATTACGATATGGATTCAAAAGAAGGTGTTACTGAAAAGGAAAGTACGTCTGAGGAAGATGTGAAAAAACTGGTATCGTATTATATTAACAACTTAAAATTTCGACCTGTATCAGAGTACACAATTTTAAAACCGCATTTTGAAAGGACATGCTATACTCTTATTCGAGACGTTGCTGATCTCCCACATAAAAGAGAATTGATTTGGTCTAGCCATGATCAGAATAATGAAATGGGATTAAGTTCAGAGTAAACTGCGGAAAATTAAAATACTATTATAGGATTATTTTAATACTCTTGTACGGTGTATTTTACAAAAAATGATGGGATAGAGGGAACCTCATTTTTTATACGAATATATAGATTGTTTTGAAATTCTTCAAGTTACCCAGCTGTTGTGCATTTCAAAAAAGAACAGAATTTAATTTTCTTCAGTAGATACTATATCAATGATTTGTTAGCTAGATGTTATCTCTGATACTTGGCTATGAAGAGAAGTGCTTAGCTGTTATAGAGAGAAGTGGGTTTGTAGCACATCTGAATAAATGGTTCCTGTTAGGAGTATATCAGAGTGTCCTAGATGTTTAGAAACAATCTTTAAAACTACACTGTTATTCAGAAGGAGTGTGGCATTGCTATGCTATGCTGTAGACTGTGCAAAGCAACACAAGACATAATGATTATTTTAAAGGAAAAGTAATAAAAAAGGTACTGTGACATTGTAGATTTTGAAGTGCTGAAAAATAGTGAGTTTATGACAATGAATAGTAGTGTAATATATTATGTATTATAAATAGTGTAGTGTGACATGGAGAAATAATGGGTAGAGTTGAAGAAATATTAAAAAAATATGGGCCGATGCTATCAGGAAAGTTAGCAAATATATTGGAAAAAAATCATTCAATTAGTAACGAGGCTGCAAGGCAAGCTATTTCGAGAGCGAGGGCACCTGTGCAGAAATTGAAGGTTTTTCCGTTTAATAAGAATCAAGTGTTTTGCTATTTAGAGGAACAGTATAATTCCCGATTATATAGGGATAAACTGTATGAATCATTAAAGAAGGAATCTTTAGCTGTTGCGGTTATTTTACATGCGTTGGAAAATACTAATAATATAATGAAAAAAAGTATGCTTCCAATTTATTCAAAATCTCCAATTGAAAATACTAAAGGGCATCGTAAATTTGAAAGAATGGTATCTGATTTAGTTGGACAAGGAATACTATATGAAATTGAAGGGGAGTATTATGCAATTTCGTCAATGTATACTGGTGAAGATTATAATCTTACATATTCAAGAAGCGAAGAACAGATTGCGAGGATTGTTGTCAATGATTTCATTTCATGGGCTACTAAATTAAATGTTATAGCATATAATTCGTTTGAGATATTTCCGGATTCAGCAATATTTGCTCATTTTAAATGGTTTTCTACAATACCTTCGTATGTGACGCCACTCTATGATTTGAAAAAGAAAAGGCCAGGATTTGTGGTTGTTGATGTTTTAGTTAAATCCAATATTACCATTGAAGATGTTTCTTTTTTTGTTGAAAAAGTAAATATAATTCGTAATTTTAAGGGGCTTCCATCTTTTGCACCTGTACTTCTTCTTAATGGAGTTTCTAATGAAGCATTGCGATATTTAAAAGAAAATAAAATTGTGGTAGGAATATTATCAAATTTATTTGATAAAAAGTACACAGAAACACTTATGAATATGTATAATGTGCTTCGAAATGCAACTGCAGTAATAATGAGGGAACCACAGAAATTAGAAGAATTAATAAAAGAAATTGCAAAGAGCGAAGGGCGATTTAATAATGCCATGGGTGACCTTTTTGAGTGTATGGTAGGGCTTTTTTTTACGAGGATTGGTTCAAGATATATCGAGTTAAATAAACAGGTTTCAAATGGAAATGGCGGGAAATATGAAATGGATGTATTAGTTGAACGAGATGGTAAGGTTATTGTTGTTGAGTGCAAAGCCTATAGAGGAAAAGTCGATAGAGATTATGTTGAAAAATGGTTGTCATCTAGAATTCCTGTTTTTAGGAGATTCCTTGAAGGAATATATCCCGGAAAAAAATTTGAGTTTTCAATATGGTCATTGGGGGGATTTGATGAAAGTGCAAAAGAGTTGCTGGAAAAACATAAGACAACTGCAAAGAAATACAAACTATCGTATTTGAATAAGAAAGAAATATACCAGTATGCAAAAGATTCTAACGATAAATTATTTTGTGAACAGATACATAAACATTTTAAGGAATATGGGGAAGAACTATTATAGTATATTGTAAATCCCAATCCGATCCAGAGTACTAGTTCGTGCTTGGAATTTTCCGTCAAGCGCAATTGTACTTGGGTCTAGCGGCTTGGTACAATTAAATTGAAAAAGCAATAAGTATATTTGCTTTGGTGAATGTAACCAACAGAAAGATCAGGTGATATGTATTTTATGATGGCGTATAAATGGAGATTTTATATTCAAAGAGAGATAATATAAGCCAGATACCATCTCTGATACCTGGCTGTGAAGAGAAGTGCTCAGTTGTTATAGGATGCTGTGGGTTTGCAGCAAGTATGCAGCACATATATCCGCAAAGCCTTATTTTACGGGTTTCCACAGTTTCCTAAACGATAATTTATCGTTCAATATTGTATTATCTATCCCGGGAGTAATATGCTTCCGGGATTTTTCTAAAATTAATCTAATATCTTCTGATATTCAAAGCATTGATTCATTCATAATTCAAACAATTCAAATCAGTTAAAATAAATTTCAATAAAAAAATCCTAAATTATATTAATAAAATAGAATAGCAAAAAAAGTATCTTCAAAAGGGAAGTTAAAGTAATAAAGATAAAATCTAATGGCGGATGTTATCCTCGGACCATAGTAATAGTAAGAAAAGGATACAATCGCGAGTGATAAAGTATCTTTAAACAATGGAAAAATAACATGAGGATGCACAATTATTAACAAAAGTATCTACATGAGGAATTGAGAAGCAAATGAAGATATAACAGGATACAAAAAGTATCTTTAAATTTAAGGACTATCAAGTTGAGTCATAGTTTAAGTTTTATAAAAATAGCAATTGAATAAGCTATAAATTTGCGAATGGAAAACAGTAAATTAAATGAGAGAGAACAAATAAAACCAATAAATAAAACCAATAAAGGAGAAAGTGATTTATGCAAAAATTCAAAGATGCTTTACGTGAGGAGCAAAAACGATTGAAAGAGATAATTGCAAAGGCAAAAAAAGAGAATGAGCATATGCCGGAAGGCAATCTCAGAATATCAAAGCACAAAAACAGATGCCGCTATTATCATTGTGTACATGATAGAAATGGCATCTATATACCGAAAAGAAATATGATATTAAGAGAGCAATTAGCTCAAAAGGCATACAATAGCTCCATCATAAACATAGCAGAAGAGCAGCTTGCTAAAATAAATAAAATGTTGGAAATAGATGCGGATGAGAAAATGAAAAAAATGTATGATTCCTTGCATCCTGACAGAAAGAAATTAATAAATCCAATTGAGGATACCTGGGAGAATAATCTTCAAAAATGGTTTGCAGCACCATATCAAGGGAAAGAATTTCAAGAGGGCGCACCTATGATTTTAACTGAAAATGGAGAAAGAGTACGATCAAAATCCGAGAAGATTCTGGCAGATTATTTTTACAGGCAGAATATTTTGTATAAGTATGAAAAACCATTATATTTGAAGGGGTATGGCACTGTTTATCCTGACTTTACATTTTTGTCTTCAAAAACAGGGAAAGAGATATATTGGGAACATGAGGGGATGATGGATAAGCAAGAATATGCAAGAAATGCTGTTCGAAAAATAGAATTATATCAAAAAAATGGGATTTATCCTGGGGAACGATTGATTCTTACATTTGAGACGGAACAAAGTATGCTTAATCAGAATATATTAGAAAAATTAGTAGAGAAATATTTATAAACTACTGTAGCTGAACTTTAAATTGCTACGAAAAGTATCTGCAATGATGAGTATTTTTACTATGAAGATGATATTTGGGATAAGAAGGTATCAGCAGATCAAAGAAAAGCAAATTGTAGATGCAAGTATTTGCAGGGAAGCATCCTCAAGTGCCATAGAAAGAAAAACAAGATGTAATCACTGGGCAGCAAGCATCCTCAAGCACCAGAGAAAGAAAAGCAAGATGCAATCACCAAGCAGCAAGCATCTTCAAGTGCCATAGAAAGAAAAAACAAGATGCAATCATCGGGCGGCAAGTATCCTCAAGTACTATAGAAAGAAAAACAAGATGCAATCACCAGACAGCAAGCATCCTCAAGTGCCCCAAAAAGAAAAACAAGATACAATCATCGGGCTGCAAGCATCTTCAAGTGCCCCAAAAAGAAAAACAAGATACAATTGCTTATTAGGGATCATCTTCAAAATATGGAAAATACAAGTTGAGGATGCGTTTGTTCATAGTTGACAGAAATAAGTCATCTGCATACGAATTAACTATGTAAATGAAGATGCACTGCTGAAAACTAAGTGATCTACAAATGTAATTAAAGTGCGAATGAAGATACACTACTGAGAATTAAGTAATCCGCAAAAGTTATTGAAGAGCAGCTCAAAATGCACTGCCAGGCATTAGAGAACAATATCAGAAAGAAGGAGTTGTTATCCCCCAATACTCTCTGGTTTCCGGATTAAAAAATCTCCTCTTGACCTTCCGTTGCTTTTGCGGTATAGTTCTCTACACTTTATTAAAAATAATTTAAAAGCTAGTGTACGAAAGGAGCGAGTTTTATGACTTTTTATCAGGAACTTCAGCTGAGCTCGACCGGTTCGAAGCAGCTGATCAAAAACACCACTGACCCGAAAGAAAAACGCAGACATATTTTAATCTATAATTTTAAAGTCTATCTGGTAATGATATTCTGTGTTGCGGTGGTATCGCTGTATAGCAAGTTTATTGGAAATGATAACAGTGTCGTAGGTGTAACTGTCCTGCTTGCGGTGCTTGTGCTCAGACAGGCAGACTTTGGAATCCGCACATCACATGGATTGCTTTCTATTGCCGGAATATTTGCTATTCTGATGACGGCACCACGTTTTGCAAACACACTGTCACCAGTACCTGCATTTGCAGTAAATGTGATTGCAATTCTTCTTCTGATGATTCTTGGATGCCACAATGTGCTCATGTATAATCATTCCACTTTTGTACTGGGGTATTTACTTCTGCTTGGCTATGATGTGACAGGAGCATCATACATAAAGCGAGTGGAAGGCCTTGCGGTAGGTATGATCTTGTGTATGATCATTTTCTACAAGAATCAGAAAAACAGACTGTACAGAAGAACCTTTCTTGATCTGTTTCGAGAATTTGATCTTCATTCAGCGCGTGGCAGGTGGTATCTGAAACTGACATTCATCGTATCAAGTGCGATGCTGTTTATGAATCTTCTTGGACTTCCAAGAGCTATGTGGGCAGGAATTGCCTGTATGTCAGTATGCCTTCCATTTACAGAAGACTGCGTTGCAAGATCAGGAAGCAGATGGCAGTTTAATATAGTAGGCTGTGCGATATTTATCGTGCTGTACCTGGTGCTTCCGGAGTCAATGTATCCGTATATTGGTATGATTGGTGGAATTGGAGTTGGATATTCAGCAGGATATGCATGGCAGACAGTATTCAATACTTTTGGCGCATTGTCCATCGCAGCAGGATTATTTGGAATGCCGGCTGCGGTTGCACTTCGTATCGGCGCAAATGTATTTGGTTCGGCCTATACCGTAATTTGCAATAAGATAATTGACAAACTGGCTGACAGATTTGTGGTAAGACAAAGTGCAGAAGCATAAAAAATAGAATTCCGTACGATTTCGCCAGGAATATGTCTGATCAACTTGAAAAAAATAAAGTGTCATGAGAAAATATATTAAATGTGAGATGACTTCCGCTTGATATAGCTTATGCAGTATTCCGACAAGCGAGTTGGAACGCATTCTGAATCATAAAAGTAAGAAGGGGAAAATGTATGAAAAAGTTCAAAAGATTTGTCTGCATTTTACTTACCCTGCTGCTTACAGCCGGGACATTCTCAGAAACAGCGATGAACGAAAAACAAGGCCTGTTCAAAATATCTACAGTTCAGGCAGCAGCGCAGAACTTAAGTTCCTACACCGGTTGGAAGACTGTATCAGGAAAACGCAGATATTATCAGAATGGCAGGATAAAAAAAGGATTTTCCAGAATAGGAAACGATTATTACTGCTTTGATACAAAAGGGAACATGCATACGGGATGGCAGTATACCGGAAAACGATACCGCTATTTTGATAAAAAGACCGGCAAGATGAGAACCAACACCACGATCCAGGGAAGAAAGATCAACAGCAAAGGTGTCTGGACTCCGGTGATCGTGCTTGATCCGGGGCATTCTGGAAAAGTTGCCAGAGGAACGGAACCGATAGGACCGGGATCTGGAGAACGCAAAGCTAAGGATGTTTCTGGAACAATAGGTTGTGTAACGAGAGTAAATGAATACCAGCTCACTTTGCAGGTGGCAAAAAAACTCCAGACAGAGCTGAAAAAACAGGGATGTAAAGTAATCCTGACTCGCAAAGATAATAAGACTGCAATCAGCTGTGCACAGCGTGCCCAAAAAGCAAATAAGGCAAAAGCTGATGCATATCTCAGGATCCATGCAAATGCTGTTGATTTTTCCAGTGCGAATGGTGCACTGACGATCATCGTCAGCCGTCGCAATCGCTTTATAGGAAGTAAAATGGTTAAAAAATGCTATGCACTTTCCAAAGCCGTTCTGGATTCTTATGTAAAGGCGACCGGATGCCGCCGCGAATATATCTGGGAAAATGATACTATGAGCGGCAACAACTGGAGCAAGGTTCCTACAACATTGATCGAACTGGGATATATGTCCAATCCGGGTGAAGACCGGAAGATGCAAAGTGCTTCTTATCAGAAAAAGATGGTAAAAGGGCTTTCTGATGGAATTCGAAGATTTTTGACAGCAAAATAATGATATATACAGAGCTGTCATGTGTTTTTTCTTGACAGAGGAATGCTGAATTGGTAACATATTAAGGGATATAAAGATTGAGAAAGCGTTGATTTTTTGTCTGAATCAACGCTCTTTTTATGAAGGAGGAATAATATGCTAAAAGTATGGATTGCAGGTGCCGGCGGACAGATCGGCCGCGCCCTGAATGATGTGCTTGATCCAATGCAGATTGAAGCACTGAACACAGATCTTGATGAACTGGACATTACAGATACCGATGAAGTCATCAATTTCGGTACAGTCAACCGCCCGGATGTCATCATCAACTGTACTGGTATCACAGACACCGATGAGTGTGAAGCGAACCCGGAACATGCGTACCGTGTCAATGCCCTCGGTGCAAGAAACTTAAGTATCGTTGCCCGTAAATGTGGATCTAAGATCGTGCAGCTTTCTACAGATGATGTTTTTGACGGACAGAGCAAGAAACCGTATACAGAGTTTGATGATACCAATCCGCTGACAGTATATGGCAGATCCAAAAGAGCCGGCGAAAACTATGTCAAAGAGTTTACCCACAAACATTTTATCATTCGAAGCAACTGGGTATATGGCCATGGTGGACACAACTTTGTAAACCGCGTGCTGGCAGCGGCAGAAGCAGGAAACGGACTTTCTGTTGCATCCGATCAGTTTGGTTCTCCGACCAGTGCAAAAGACCTGGCAAAGATGATCATGTATCTGATCAGCACCAACGAATATGGAACCTACCATGTAACATGCAGAGGTGTATGCAGCCGGTACGAATTTGCGCAGGAAATCTTAAAACTTGCAGGTAAGGATATAGAGCTGAGAGCTGTTCCAACAGAGCAGTCAGACCTTTCGGCAGTCCGACCACCGTATGCCGTTCTGGATAATTTTATCCTTCGTATCATTGAAGTGTACGATATGCCGGACTGGAAAGAATCACTGAAAGAGTACATGGATGAAAGAACGGAGGAATAACATGAAAGAAAAAAATGTAAAGACAAAAACTCCGAATAAAAAAGCCATTGGTCTGACAACGAAGATCTTCATTGCGCTGATCGCAGGTGCAATCCTCGGTATCGTGCTTTGTTATCTGGTGCCGGACAGCAGCTTTAAGAAAGATGTCATTGTCGAAGGCGTTCTCTATGTCATTGGACAGGGATTTATTCGTCTGATGAAAATGTTGGTCGTACCATTGGTATTCTGCTCTTTGGTCTGCGGAAGTATGGCAATCGGAGATACCAAGAAGCTTGGAACCGTAGGTGTGAGAACTCTGGCATTTTACCTTGCAACAACTGCAATGGCAGTTTGCGTTGCACTTGGTGTCGGAAATCTGATCAATCCTGGTGTCGGACTTGACATGAGCGCGATCCAGAGTTCTGCGGCATCCGTGGAAACTATGGAAGCAACGTCACTCACTGATACGATCCTCAACATCATTCCGGACAACCCGATCAATTCTCTGGCGAGCGGAAGCATGCTTCAGGTTATCGTATTTGCCCTGATCGTAGGTGTGATCCTCGCGAAGATGGGAGAGCGTGCAGAGACCGTAGCAAACTTTTTCAGCCAGTTCAATGACATTATGATGGAAATGACCATGATGATCATGAGCCTTGCCCCGATCGGCGTTTTCTGTCTGATCAGCCGTACCTTTGCAAATATCGGTTTCAGTGCATTTATTCCGCTGGCGAAGTATATGATCGGTGTACTGCTTGCCCTGGCAATCCAGTGTTTCGGTGTATACCAGATCCTGCTCAAGATCTTTACAGGTCTGAATCCGATTCGTTTTATCAAGAAATTTTTCCCGGTTATGGCATTCGCATTCTCAACTGCTACATCCAATGCGACCATTCCGATGTCTATTGATACCCTTTCCAAGAAGGTTGGTGTATCCAAGAAGATTTCTTCCTTCACGATTCCGCTTGGTGCGACCATCAACATGGATGGTACTTCCATCATGCAGGGCGTGGCTGTTGTTTTTGCGGCGCAGGCATTTGGTATCCACTTAACCCCGATGGATTATGTAACGGTTATCGGAACAGCAACACTTGCTTCCGTAGGTACTGCCGGTGTACCGAGTGTTGGTCTTGTAACACTGACGATGGTATTCAACTCTGTAGGACTTCCGGTTGAGGCAATTGGTCTGATCATGGGTATCGACCGTATCCTGGATATGACAAGAACAGCAGTCAACATCACCGGTGACGCTGTCTGCACAACAATCGTAGCACATCAGAACGGCGCTCTGGATAAGAAGGTTTTTAACGAAACAGAATAAAAGAAGAGTGATCTGTAAAAAACGACTGTACATGATGTATGGTCGTTTTTTTATGTAAATAGGAAATTACTCTGTAATGTTCCTATTACATAAAAACGCTCCGCGAGGATGCGACCAGATGCATGAGGAATATGTCTGCTGAAGCAGACTGCATCTGGCGCGCAAAGCGTAACAAGTCCCTCAAAGATTGAGGGATTCAGGGAGTTTGAAGCGGACTTGTCCGCTTTGTTCTGTAATACATAAAACCGGTTGCATTCGCCATATGGCTTCGGCTATAATACGAGATATCAGGATTGCAGAAGCGTAAATACGCATAGCAGTCCGTATAGATCAGTTAAATGAAAGAGAGAATACTATATGAGTATATTAAATGTAGAACATCTGACCCATGGCTTTGGTGACAGAGCAATCTTCTCAGATGTTTCTTTTCGCCTTCTTAAGGGAGAACATATCGGACTTGTTGGCGCAAATGGTGAAGGTAAGTCCACGTTTATGAGTATCGTGACAGGAAAACTGATGCCGGACGAAGGCAAAGTAGAGTGGGCAAAAAATGTTCACGCAGGATACCTTGACCAGCATGCAGTCCTGGAGAAAGGAATGACGATCCAGGAAGTACTGAAATCTGCATTTGATCCACTTCTTCAGAAAGAACAGCGCATGAATGAAATCTGCGATCTTCTCGGAAGCGCAGATGAGGAAGAAATGAACGTGCTGATGGAAGAACTTGGCACAATTCAGGATGAACTTACCCTGCATGATTTTTATGTTATTGATTCCAAGGTTGAAGAGGTTGCAAGAGCACTCGGACTTCTGGATCTGGGGCTTGACCGGGATGTTACAGACTTAAGCGGTGGTCAGAGAACAAAAGTACTTTTGGGCAAGCTGCTTCTTGAAAAGCCAGATATCCTTCTTCTGGACGAGCCGACAAACTACCTCGACGAAGAACACATCGCCTGGCTGAAACGTTATCTTCTGGATTATGAAAATGCATTTATCCTGATTTCTCATGATATTCCGTTCCTTAACGAAGTGGTAAACATCATTTATCATATGGAAAATCAGGAACTGAACCGTTACGTAGGTGACTATGATCATTTCCAGGAAGTTTATGCAGTCAAGAAAGCACAGCTCGAGGCAGCTTACCGCCGTCAACAGCAGGAGATCAGTGAATTGAAAGACTTCGTTGCAAGAAATAAAGCCCGCGTTTCTACAAGAAACATGGCAATGTCCAGACAGAAGAAACTGGATAAGATGGATGTGATCGAACTGGCAGCAGAGAAACCAAAGCCGGAATTCAATTTCCGCTACGGAAGAACACCGGGAAAAATGCTCTTTGAAACACATGATCTGGTGATCGGCTACGATGAGCCGCTTTCCAAACCACTGAACTTTACAATGGAACGTGGACAGAAGATTGCTCTGGTCGGAACCAATGGTATCGGAAAGACGACTCTTCTCAAGAGCATCCTCGGATTGATTCCGTCTCTGAAAGGAAGCTGTGAGCGAGGTGAAAACCTCCAGCTTGGATATTTTGAACAGGAAGTGAAGGGTGATAATAAGACGACCTGTATTGAAGAACTCTGGCAGGAATTTCCATCATATACACAGTATGAAATCCGTTCTGCTCTTGCGAAATGCGGACTGACGACCAAGCATATCGAAAGTCAGGTTCGTGTCCTGAGCGGTGGTGAGCAGGCAAAAGTCCGTCTGTGTAAGCTGGTCAACAGAGATACGAATGTCCTTCTTCTTGACGAGCCGACCAACCATCTGGATGTCGATGCCAAGGAAGCCTTAAAGAGTGCACTCAAAGAATACAGAGGTAGCATCCTTCTGATCTGTCATGAGCCGGAATTCTACCAGGATGTAGTAAATGAAGTCTGGGATATGAGTAAATGGACTACGAAGGTATTCTAAATAACAGGAGGATTTATGCAGAAAGAGTTAAACCACAAGGTTCGTAAATGTTTCAACGAGGGGATATACAATGTCGCGCGCTATACGGAAATCGTACTTTCAATCATTATTTTGATTGTGATCGCGCTGGCTGGGATCCGCCTAATCTTTACGATCACAGAAATACAGATCATGGACATGGACATAGATTTCTTTACAACATTTCTTGCAAATGGGTTATCTCTGGTAGTCGGAGTTGAGTTTGTAAAGATGCTCTGCAGACATTCAGCACAGACAGTTGTTGAAGTATTGATGTTTGCAACAGCCCGACAGATGGTAGTGGAACATATGAAACCATCACAGACACTGATCGGTGTGATCGCGATCGCAATCCTGTTTGCCATCAGAAAGTTTCTGATGACAGAGGATGACGATATGGCGCATGCTCCGGTCAAAAAGCATGCAGATATGAATAAAGATGAGAATGTAGATGAGAAAGAATAAATTATCTCCTGCCCTTACTTAATGTACTGTTGTGATAATCAGAGGAGAAGGTCACATCACGGCCGAACCATGCCGGAGCGGTGTAAGCGTTGGCTGCATCCTCGGATGGGAATTCCACCTCGGCGAGCAGCAGTCCCTCGTAATCATCATGAAAAACATCCAGCTCGATCGTAAGCCCGTCTTTTTCAGGGATCAGATAACGAGTTTTGGAGATAACAAGCCCATCTGCTTTGGGTTTAAGATGTTCATAGGCCTCCTGCGTCAGTGGAAGATTATATTCTTCTCTGGCCATGAGGCCTTTTGATTTGTATGTGAGAAAATATTCATTATCCTGACGACGGATACGGACAACAGGAGAAGTACAGAGATATCCCTGTTCGATTCTGTGAAATGGATAGTCGGAGAGGTTCTCCGGAAGCTGTTCTTTTTCTATCAGATATTTTCTTTCGATTTCCATATATGTTTCTCCTTTAAAAAACTCAGTTATTTTGTGGATTTAGTATATCGCTTTCAGGGCAAAAATGCTATACTGAATGACAGAATGGCGCCTTAAAATAATGAAATAAAATTTCAAAAAGATATAAAAGGGAGAGGTTTTTTATGAGCAAAAAAGTATATATTTTTCTGGCAGATGGATTTGAAGATATTGAAGGTCTGACCGTGGTGGATCTGATGCGACGTGCAGACATTGATATAAAAACAGTTTCGATCAAGAAATCAAAAGAGATCACAACCTCACATGGAATCACCATGCTGACGGACCTTACATTTGCAGAAACAGATTTCACGGATGCGGATATGCTGGTACTTCCGGGAGGAATGCCGGGAACAAAATATCTGAATGAATATCAGCCGCTTCGTGACCTGCTCGCAGACTTTTACAAAAAGGGCGGTAAAGTAGCTGCTATCTGTGCTGCACCGACCGTGCTGGCATCTCTTGGTTTTCTTGAAAAACGTAAAGCAACTGCATATCCATCCTGCATGGAGGGCCTTGCAGGTGCAGAGCGTTCACTGGAGAGCGTTGTTGTAGATGGTAATGTGACAACCAGCAGAGGACTTGGAACGGCAGTAGATTTCGCACTTAGCCTGATCGGACAGCTTCTGGGAGAAAAAAAGGCGGATGAAATTGCCGAATCTGTGGTTTATAGCCGAAAATAAAGGAAAAACAGGGCTTTTTCATAAAAAATACTGGTGTTTTTAAAAACGTTGTGCTATACTACGATAATGACTGTAATTGTATCTCTTAATGAGAAGATACAGGGCCTGGACTATAGGAAACAGGCGCAGGGATAAAGATTATAGGTAGAATATAAGTAACTGGATCAGTTACGATTATAGGAAGTCTAACCTGAAAATTAAGGAGGAACAGGAAACATGAGTTTACAGGTGGAAAAACTGGAAAAAAACATGGCGAAACTGACAATCGAGGTTTCTGCT
>JABLTO010091015.1_pt1 | contig 16575 bp, 13 predicted proteins | sample 7160091 | NCBI WGS metagenome assembly JABLTO01 (sample SAMN14651225, study PRJNA627086) | human gut metagenome | isolation source: feces | host: Homo sapiens
CAGCACTGCGTGACGCTGGGCGATATGCTGCCCCGCTGCGACTACCTGACCATCCATGTCCCCTACCTGCCCACGACCCGCCACACCATCAACGCGCAGACGCTTTCGATGTGCAAGGACGGCGTGCGCGTGCTGAACTTTGCCCGCGGTGAGCTGGTGGACACCGAAGCGCTGTTGGATGCCCTTAACTCCGGCAAGGTGGCGCAGTATTTCTGCGACTTCCCGGCTGAAGAGCTCCTGGGCGTCAAGGGCGTGTACTGCACGCCGCACCTGGGCGCCAGCACGCCCGAGAGCGAGACCAACTGCGCCGTGATGGCCGCCGCAGAACTGAGCGACTACCTGAAAAACGGCAACATCACCCACAGCGTCAACCTGCCGGACGTCAGCCAGCCCCGCGTCGGCGGCAAGCGCATCTGCATCATCCACAAAAACACCCCGGGTGCGATCTCGGCCATCACCGGCATCCTGACCGCCGCGCGCCTGAACATTGAGAACATGGTGAACAAGAGCAAGAAGGATGTTGCCTACACCCTGCTGGATGTGACCGGCGACGTCACCCCCGACCTGACCAGCAAGCTGGCCGGTATCGAGGCCGCCATCCGCGTGCGCATCCTGTAACTGCCCACAATTCTGCCCCCACCGTATCCTGAACGGCGGGGGCTTTTGCATGTACGGCTCCCCTGCCCGGGGAGCCTTTTGCGTTACCAGTGGGCGTGCTGGACGGCTTTGTCCAGGTCGGCCAGGGTCTTTTCGGCCCCTTTGGCCAGTTTGTGGACGGTTTTGCGCATGGCGCGCTGATCCTGGGTGGCAAGGCAGACGGCGGCAGCGCCTACCGCCATGCCGACGGCGGTGCCGGCCATTGTCGAAAACTGCATGGTGAAGCCTCCTTTTTGGTTTCTCGGGGTTAGGATGCCCCGTGAGGGCGCGGTTATGCGGCGAAATGGGGCGGAAAAATCAGTCAAAAAAGCAGGTTCGCCCAATTCGGACTTTTTTTATGCGGCGGTTTATGGTAGAATAGCAGTGTTGAAAAAGGAACAAACACGAACGAGCAAAGGAATCTGACCATGTCCAGTGCACCCAAAACTGTATTAGCCATCCATGACCTGCCGGGCTTTGGCCGGGCGGCGCTTTCGGTCATCGTGCCGGTGCTGTCCTGCCTGGGCGTGCAGGCAGTGGCACTGCCCACGGCGGTGCTGTCCACCCATACGGGCGGGCTGGGCACCCCGGCAAAGCTTTCGAACCCCGGGTATGGCCCGGCAGCACTGGCGCATTACCAACGGCTGGGGCTGAAATTCGACTGCATCTACTCGGGCTATCTGGCAGATTCCAGCCAGGCCAAGCTGGTGGAGCAGGCGTTTGAGCTGTGGCCCCATGCCTTAAAGGTGGTGGACCCGGTGCTGGGCGATGGCGGGCGGCTGTACAAGGGCCTGGGGGCCGATATGGTGCCCGCGATGTACAGCCTGTGCAGCAAGGCGGATCTGATCGTGCCCAACGTGACGGAAGCCGCACTTTTGCTGGGCGACCCGCTGCCCGGCGTGGGCAGCAGTGAACAGGCGGCGGAGCAGGCCGCGCGGCTGACCCGCATTGCGCCGCAGGTCGTTGTTACCGGTGTGACGGGCATTTCCGGCGGGCGGTGCATCGGCTGTGTGGGCGCAGCCCGCGGCGGACAGGGATACGCGGTCAAAACGCCGCTGATCCCCCGCATGTACCACGGCACGGGAGATATTTTCGGCGCGGTGCTGGTGGGGCGCATCTTGCAGGGCAATGTGCCGCAGGCTGCCGTGCAGGCGGCTGCCGCCTTTGTGAGCGAGTGTATCCGCCAGACGCCCGAGGGCACCGACGAACGCCTGGGCGTGTGGCTGGAAGCTGCCCTGCCCAAACTGATGCAGCAACAAAAACAACGCAAGGATGTTGAGAAATACATATGCCAACTTTGAATATTGTACTGGTTGAACCGCAGATCCCCCAAAACTCCGGCAATGTCGCGCGCACCTGCGCGGTGACGGGGGCACGGCTGCACCTGGTGGGGCCGATGGGCTTTACCGTGGACGACAAAAAATTAAAGCGCGCCGGGCTTGACTATTGGCACCACCTTGATATAACATATTATAAAGATCTCGATGACTTTTTTGCCAAGAACCAGGGGCCGTTTTTCTACTTTACCTCCAAGGGACCGCGCCGCCATGTGGACGTGCAGTACCCGGACGGTGCTTACCTGGTATTTGGCCGCGAGGACGCGGGCCTGCCGGAAGAACTGCTGGCTGCCCACGAGGAGGACTGCGTGCGCATGCCGATGCGCCGCGGCGAGCGATGCCTGAACCTTTCCAACGCTGTTGCGGTAGGAGCCTACGAGGCTTTGCGGCAATGGGATTTTGCCGACCTGGAGACCCGCGGGCAGCTGACTCGTTATGAATGGAGTGAGGAAGTAAAATGAGCAAGATCGGTTTTTTGACGGATTCCTGTTCCGATATCCCGCAGGAGCTTGCGGATAAATACGGCATCGAGGTGGTGGGCTTCCCCATCAACCTGGATGGTACGGAATATCTGGAGCGCAAGGATTTTACCAACGACCAGTTTTACCAGATGATGCGCGATGCCCAGAGCGTGCCGACCACGGCGGCCATTACCCAGCTGCAATGGTGCGAGATCTACGCGCGCTATGTGGATGAGGGCTACACCGACCTTGTGCACCTGAGCATCAACTCGGCAGGGTCCAGCACCTACAATAACGCCATCAAGGCTACTGAAATGCTGGAAGAGGAACGCCCCGGTCACAAAATGAAGATCCAGATCGTGGACAGCCACAGCTACTCGATGCCTTATGGCTGGTATTTCTGCGAGTGCGCCCGCAAGGTGCGCAACGGCGGCGAGCTTGCCACCTGCGTGGATGAGCTGAAGCGTAAGCTGGACTGCGTGGAGATCTGCCTGGCCGCCTACAGCCTGAAGCAGATGAAAAAATCCGGCCGCGTCAGCGCTGCTGCTGCCGTGGTGGGTGATTTGCTGGGCATCCGCCCCATCATCAGCTTGAACGCCGGTGTGTCCAAGGTCGAGGCCAAGGTGCGCGGCGATGCCGCCGTGCCCGCTGCGATGATCAAGTGGGTGGAAAGCCGCGTTGACTCGATGAAGGACACCCCCTACATGGTGGCCTACACGTCCAGTACTGCCAAGCGGGACGAACTGGTAAAGCTGTGCAAAAAGGCATTTGGGCATGCACCGCTGATCGTATTCCAGCTGGGCGGCGTGGTCAGCGCCAACACCGGGCCGGACGGTATTGCCATTGTATACGAGGGCAAGCCCCGCAATCTGGAGGCTTACACCCCGCAGCTGCCGTAACGCACTTTAAAAAAACGAGATTTTTGCCGCAGACTCTTGCAAGGGGCTGCGGCTTTTGTTATAATAAGCTTTTGTTGAGCAACTTAGGATTTTAGGCTCCGCCGCAGCCTTTGCGGCGCAAACCGATGGCAGGCTGGCGGTCTGCCGTACGGTCAAAATCTATCCGCCGGAGTATTGTATGAATCAGAAATCCATGTCCGTCAAGCGCCTGGTGCGCTGTGCTGTCATTGCAGCGATCTACGTTGTGTTGTGCCTGGTGCTGCAGCCGTTCTCCTACGGCGCGGTGCAGGTGCGCGTGGCCGAGGCGTTCTGCCTGCTGCCCATCTTTGGCACCGAGTATATCATCGGTGTTACCCTGGGCTGTTTCCTGGCCAACCTGCTGGGCTCGACCGTGATCGACGTCATCTTTGGCACGCTGGCAACACTGCTGGCCTGCCTGGTCACTTACAAGCTGCGCAATGTGCGCGTCAAAGGTCTGGCTATTCCGGCGTCCTTGCCGCCTGTTATTTCCAATATGTTCATCGTCGGTGCGTTTGAGATCACCTTCTTCTTTTCTGACACTGCCCCGACGATGGCGCTGGCCTGCTTCAACGCCGTGGCGGTCGCTGTCGGCGAGCTCATCAGCTGCACGATTTTGGGCGTGGCCCTGGTCAAGCTGATCGAAACCAACGCCAGCCTGAAAAAGATCTTTACAGAAGAATAAGAGGTAACCTCTATGCGCCCGGAACTGATTTTGTGGGATTGGAACGGTACCCTGTTGGATGATGTGGAACTCTGCGTGGACGCGCTCAACCGTCTGCTGGCGAAGCATGCCTATCCGCAGCGGTACGACCGTAATCAGTACCGGGCGATTTTTGGCTTTCCGATCGAAGAATATTATATCCGCGCCGGGTTTGATTTCAGCCGCCACAGCTTTGCTATGCTGGCCGAAGAATATATGGACGACTATATCCCCGCCAGCGCCGCCTGCCCGCTGGCGGATGGTGCCATAGAAGCGCTGGATGCGTTCCGCGCGGCGGGGCTGCGGCAGGTGGTGCTGTCGGCCAGCCCGGTGCCGACACTGACCCGCCAGGCCGAGGAACGCCATGTGACCGGCTACTTTGACCGGCTGCTGGGCCTGGGCGATATCTACGCCAAAAGCAAGGTGGAGCTGGGGCTGCGCTTTATGCGGGAGGAGGGCATCGACCCCGCCCGTGCGGTGATGATCGGGGATTCGGTGCATGATTTTGAGGTGGCGCAGGCCATGGGAACGGCCTGTGTGCTGCAATGCAGCGGCCACCAGAGCCGGGAAGCGCTGGCTGCTACCGGCGCACCGGTGGCAGAGGGCTTGCGCGAAGCCGCGCAGCTGATTTTGGGGTAAAGGCGCAGGGCGGGCAACGTAGGATATAAAGGGGAACGTAAAAATGTCTGACCGTGTAAAAGGTGCATGCCTGACAACGGGCGGCGCGGCGTGCTGGGGTGTTTCGGGCTGCATGGGGCAGTACCTGTTCACCCGTGAGAATATGGACTCGACCTGGCTGGTGCCCATCCGGCTGTTCCTGGCCGGGCTGATTTTGTGCGCGTTCTACTTTTGCAAGGACCGCAAGATGCTGTTTGACCCGTGGAACGTCAAGAAAAATCCCCGCAATCTGCTGGATCTGCTGATCTACGGCCTGGCCGGTGTCAGCTGCTGCCAGTTCACCTACTTCCTCACCATCCAGCTTTCCAGCGCGGGCATGGGCACCATTTTACAGGATCTGTCCCCCGTCATCATCCTGCTGGTCGTCTGCATCCAGCAGCGCCGCGGGCCGCGCTTGTTTGAGATCTGCTCTATCCTGCTGGCGCTCATCGGCGTGTTTCTGCTTACGACCCACGGCAGCTTGACGGATCTTGCCATCAGCCCGGCTGCGCTGCTTTCCGGTATTGCCAGCGCCTGCTGCGTGGTCATCTACACGATGTGGCCGCGCAAGCTGCAGCAGCAGTACCCCACCCCCATGCTGCAAGGCTGGGCCTTTCTGATGGGCGGCACGATGTTTGCAATCATCTTCCGCCCGTGGGATATGGGCTACGTGCCCAGTGCAATGGGCGTTTTCGGCATCTTTACCGTGGTGGTGCTGGGCAATGTGCTGGCGTTCAGCCTGTATATGTCGGGTGTGCCGCTCATCGGCCCCCAGCGTGCCAGCCTGTACAGCTTTACCGAGCCTGTCACCGCTGCCATCATCAGCACACTGGTGCTGGGCAGCCCCTTTACCGTGTGGGATGCCCTGGGCTTTGGCTGCATTTTCCTGATGCTGGTGCTGCTGAGCCTGCCCGCCAAGGCCAAAAACTAAATATATTTATAAATACACCCGCGCAGGTTTGACAGCAAGCCCTGTGCGGGTGTATTATAGTAAGGTATGTAAGTGCTATATTGCTGCCCTGTCCCGGGCGGCGGAAAATACAGGGGATTTCATATGTCTTTTTTTGAAAAACTGTTTGGTTCCTTCTCGGACAAGGAGCTCAAGCGCATCAACCCGCTGAAGGACAAGGTCCTGGCCCTCGAGCCCGAGATGCAGAAGCTGACCGACGAAGAGCTGCAAGCCAAGACTGCCGAGTTCAAGGCGCGCCTGGAAAAAGGCGAAACGCTCGACGACCTGCTGCCCGAAGCATTCGCCGTCTGCCGCGAGGCCGACTGGCGCGTGCTGGGCATGAAGCCCTACCCCGTGCAGATCATCGGCGGCATCGTGCTGCACCGCGCCTGCATTGCCGAGATGCAGACCGGTGAAGGCAAGACGCTGGTCGCCACCATGCCCGTTTACCTCAATGCCCTGACCGGCCGCGGCGTGCATGTTGTCACCGTCAACGATTACCTGGCCCGCCGCGACAGTGAGTGGATGGGCAAGGTCTACCGTTTCCTGGGCCTGACCGTCGGCCTGGTCGTACACGGCGTCGAAGCCAACGACCGCAAGGCTGCGTACGAGGCTGACGTTACTTACGGCACCAACAACGAGTTTGGCTTTGACTACCTGCGCGACAATATGGTCGTTTACAAGGCCAATATGGTGCAGCGCGGCCACGCCTACGCCATCGTCGACGAGGTCGACTCCATCCTGATCGACGAGGCCCGTACCCCGCTGATCATCAGTGGCAAGGGCGAGGATTCCAGCGTGATGTACAAGCGCGCGGACGATTTTGCCAAGACACTGAAAAAGAGCGTTATCGTTGAGCTGGACGACAAAGTTGCGGCTGAGGAACAGGTCGACGGCGATTACGTCGTGGACGAAAAGCGCAAGACCGCTACCCTGACCGAGTCCGGCGTGCAGAAAGCGGAAGCGTTCTTCCATGTGGAAAACCTGGCCGACGCCGACAATATGTCTCTGCGCCACTACATTGACGGTGCCATCAAGGCCCGCGGCGTTATGCACCGCGATATTGACTACATCGTCAAAGAAGGCGAAGTCATCATCGTCGATGAGTTCACCGGCCGTTTGATGTATGGCCGCCGCTTCAACGATGGTCTGCATCAGGCCATCGAGGCGAAAGAGGGCGTGACCGTTGCCGCCGAGAGCAAGACGCTGGCGACTGTCACTTTCCAGAATTACTTCCGCATGTATGACAAGCTGGCCGGTATGACCGGTACGGCCTGCACCGATGCCGACGAGTTCAGCGAGATCTACGGCCTGAACATTGTCAGCATCCCCACTAACAAACCCCGCGCCCGTAAGGACCTGCCGGACAGCGTCTACAAGACCGTCAACGGCAAGTACAACGCCGTTATTGAGCAGGTGGCCGAGTGCCACGCCAAGGGCCAGCCTGTTCTGGTTGGCACCGTCAGCGTTGAGAAGAGCGAGGCGCTCTCCAAACTGCTGAAGAAAAAGGGCATCGAGCATAACGTGCTGAACGCCAAGCAGCACGAGCGCGAGGCCGAGATCGTTGCCCAGGCCGGTAAGCAGGGCGCTGTGACCATCGCCACCAACATGGCAGGCCGTGGTACCGATATCATGCTGGGCGGCAACGTGCCCTACATGGCTAAAGCAGCCCTGCGCAAAGAACTGAGCCGCGAGCTGACCAAGGACCTGGCCCAGCTGAAGGACGAGTACGAGCACGCCAAGGCCCGCGCCAAGGCTGCTGGTACCGAGCTGCCCACCCCGCCCGAGGAAACCATCGACGCCCGCCTGGAACACCTGATGACCGAGTGCGACGGCCACGCCGACACTGACGATACCGCTGTGCTGAACGCCCGTAAGCGCTTTGAAGAGCTGTGCGAGGAGTTTGCGCCGGAAGTCAAGCGCGAAGCTGCCGCTGTGCGTGAGGCAGGCGGCCTGTTCATCATCGGCACCGAGCGCCACGAGAGCCGCCGTATCGACAACCAGCTGCGCGGCCGTGCAGGCCGTCAGGGAGACCCCGGCGCTTCCCGCTTCTTCCTCAGTCTGGAAGATGACCTGATGCGCATTTTTGGCGGTGAGCGCGTGCAGAGCCTCATGGACAGCTTGGGCCTTGAGGAAGATGTGCCCATCGAGAACAAGCTCATCACCAACACGATCGAGAGCGCCCAGAAGAAGCTGGAAGCCTCCAACTTTGCCATCCGTAAACAGGTGCTGCAATATGACGATGTCATGAACCAGCAGCGCGAGATCATCTACAAGCAGCGCCAGATGGTGCTGGACGGCGAGGATATCAGCGACAAGCTGCACGAGATGATGCGCCAGTCTATCGACGATGCCTGCACCAACTACCTGAACGGCGAGACCTCCGACGATTGGGATTTTGCCGGTCTGCGCCGCCACTTTATGAACTGGCTGTGCCTGCCCAGTGACTTCAACTACACCAAGGACCAGCTGGAGGACCTGACCAAGGAGGGCATTGCCGACGAACTGTATAAGCGCGGCATGGATATCCTGACTGCCAAGGAGAAGAAATACGGTGCCAAGACGATGCGCGAGCTCGAGCGCATCTGCCTGCTGCGCAACGTCGACTCCAAGTGGATGGATCACATTGACAATATGGATCAGCTCAAGCAGGGCATGGGCCTGCGCGGCTACGGCCAGCACGACCCCGTGGTCGAGTACCGCATCGAGGGCTTTGCCATGTTCGATGAGATGATCGCGTCCATCCGCGAGGATGCCGTACACATGTTGCTGACCATTGAGATCCGCCAGCAGAACGCCGAGCCGAAGCGCGAGCAGGTTGCCAAGCCCACCGGCGAGGGTGCCCCCACCCAGGCTGGCACCAAGGGCGCAGCCCCGGTGCGTGTGACCAAGATCGGCCGCAACGACCCCTGCCCCTGCGGCAGCGGCCTGAAGTGGAAAAAGTGCACCTGCAAAGAGTACCACCCCGACCTGTAAACCAAAACAAGGGCGCACCGTTTTGTGGCGGTGCGCCTTTTTCAATACGAGGTAACGATATGAAAGCACGTATCATCCAGGAGCCGCGGTGTGTGCTGCTGTGGCGTTTTGATGAGAAAAGCGCCGGATATGACGCGCTGGCCCATGCGGCGCGGGCCTATAAGCTGAAGCTCCGCTGTATCGCGGACGGCGATTTGGCCGCGAGGGTGGGCGACTTGTGCAGGGGGCTGCCCTCCCCTGCTTTTGCGCCGCTGATCAAAGTCAGCGACCGCCCCGCCATGATCGTGAGCGGGCTGCGCCATGATACCGGCGAGCTGGGGCGTTTTCTGGATCTCGTCAAGGCGGGCGGGGCAGATTTCCCGCTGCGCGGTATGGTCACGCCCACCAGCAGAGACTGGACCCTGTTGCAGCTGCTGCAGGAGCTGAACGCCGAGCACGAGACCGTGACCGGGGGCAAAGCGTGAAGCGGCTGTTGGCCCTGGGGCTGGCGCTGCTCTGTCTGCTGCCGCTGACGGCCTGTGCGCCGCAGCAAACGCTGTACAGCGCGAGCTGGTTCGATCTATTTGACACCGTCACGATGGTGCAGGGCTACGCCGCCAGTCAGCAGGAGTGGGACACCCAGATCGCTGCCCTGCACGATGATTTAGTGCATTATCATCGGCTGTTTGATATCTACCACCACTATGACGGCATGGTGAACCTGTACGACGTCAATGCCCGCGCCGGGCAGGAACCTGTGCAGGTCAGCCGGGAACTGTTCGACTTTTTGCAGCTGTGCAAGACCAGCGGCGAAACGCTGACAGGCGGCGCGGTCAATATTGCAGCGGGCGCGGTGCTGAGCCTGTGGCACGATGCGCGGGAGAGCGAGAACCCTGCCCCGCCCGCTGACAGCGCGATACAGGAAGCCTTGCAGCACTGCAATTTGGACAACCTGCTGCTGGACGCTGACGCCCTGACCGTGGCCTTTGCCGACCCGGCCATGACGCTGGACGTGGGAGCTGCGGCCAAGGGCTACACCGCCGTACAGGCGGGCAAAGCGGCCCAGGCGCGCGGGTTGGACCACGCCCTGCTGAACATGGGCGGCAACGTTTACACCACCGGCCCCAAGGCTGACGGAAGCGCCTGGCGCGTGGGCGTAGAGAACCCCCGCACCGGCGAAAACGAACCGCAGTACGTGCAGACGGTGGAACTGACCGGCGGCGACTCGCTGATCATCAGCGGCGACTACCAGCGGTATTTCACCTACGAGGGCAAGCGCTATGCGCACCTGATCGACCTGAGCACCGGCTGCCCGGCTGTGTACTACAGCAGTGTGGCCGTGTATTCCAGCCCGGATGACGGGCTGGGCGACCTGTTCTCGACGGCGCTCTTCTGCCTGCCGCCCGCGCAAAGCCAGCAAACCGCCGCCGAAAACGGCCTGGCCGTACTGTGGCTGGACACCGACGGCGCGGTAGCCGCACAAACCGATAGCTGGCCGGGAAAGGCTGCATGACCCACACAAACAAAAAGCACCGCTTTACGAGAATTTGAACGTAAAGCGGTGCTTTTATTATAAGCGTATAGAATTATCCTTCCGTGCTCAACAAAATGCGGTCGTTGTCCAGCGCGTGACCCACATTCTCGGCAAAACGCTGCAGCAGGCCGTCCACAGTCATGTGGGCGCGTTCCTCGTCGGCCACGTCCAGCACAATGCGGCCGTGGTCCATCATCAATGTGCGGTTGCCCAAAGTCAGCGCGTCGTGCATGTTGTGGGTGATCATCAGGCAGGTGATGTGGTTTTCGGCGACAATTTTTTTGGTCAGCGCCAGCACCTTTTCGGCGGTGCCGGGGTCCAGCGCGGCGGTGTGCTCATCAAGCAGCAGCAACTTGGGCGTGACCAACGTCGCCATCAGCAGGGTAAGCGCCTGGCGCTGGCCGCCCGAAAGCAGGCCGACCGGCTGTTTCATACGGTCCTCAAGGCCAAGACCCAGGGCGGAAAGCTTCTCGGCAAAGACTTCGCGGTCCTTTTTGGAGATGCGGGAGAACGACGAGGTGTGCCCCGATGCGCGCAGGTACGCCAGCGCGAGGTTTTCCTCGATCGTCATATGGGGCGCGGTGCCGCGCAGCGGGTCCTGGAACATGCGGCCGATGTACTTGGAGCGGCGGTAGTCCGGCATAAAGGTGATGTCTTGCCCGTCCAGCGTAATGGTGCCGGTGTCGGCGATGAACTCGCCCGCAATGGCGTTGAACATCGTGGATTTGCCCGCGCCGTTGGAGCCAACGATCGTGGCGAAGTCGCCATCCTTCAAGTCAAGGTCGATCTTTTGCAGGGCCAGCTTTTCGTTGACGGTGCCGGGGTTAAAGGTCTTGCTGATATTTTTCAGTTCAAGCACGGCGGGCACCTTCTTTCTCAGCGTGGGAGCGGCGGCGACGGAACGCCGCGCGGGACTGGATGGCGGGGGCTGCGATGGCCAGCGCCACAATGACGGCGGAAATCAGCTTCAGGCATTCAGACGGGACGTTGGCACGCAGCGCCAGCGCAATGATAAAGCGGTAAATGACGCTGCCCGCCACAGCGGCCACGGCCTTGGTCCACATGCCGCCGCGGCCGAAAAGCGTTTCGCCGATGATAAGCGAGGCCAGGCCAATAACGACCATGCCGGTGCCGAGGTTGATATCGGCAGATTTCTGATACTGGGCCAGTACAGCGCCGGAAAGCGACGTCATAGCGTTGGAAATGCACAGGCCGATCGTGATGGTGAACGCCGTGTTGATGGAGGATGCGCGCACCATGTCGGGGTTATCGCCCGTTGCGCGGATGGAAAGGCCCATCCGGGTGCCGAGGAACAGGATCAGCAGCAAGCAGACCACGATCGTAATGACCGCCGCCACCAGCAGCTTGTACGGGAACGCATCGCCGAAAAACGTCTGCGCGGCGGTAAAGATCGTCGGGGTCTTGAGCATCGGCACGTTGGAAGAAAAGCCCATGACCGCCAGGTTGACGGTGTACAGCCCCGTATTGGTGATGATACCGGCCAGGATCGACGGCACGCCCAGCCTCGTTTGCAGAAACGCGGTGACGAAGCCTGCGGCCGCACCGGCGGCAATGGCCAGAAACAGCCCCAGCACCGGATGCCCGGCCACCGCAGCGGTAGCCGAGACCGCGCAACCCAGCGTAAAGGTGCCGTCGGTACTCATATCGGCGATATTTAAAATACGGAAGCTGAGGAACAGTGCCATAGCCACCAGCGCGTAGATGAAGCCAAGCTCCAGTGCGCTGAAGACGGTTGCAGCGGTAAACATGGGCAAAACGTCCTTCCTGATTTGATGGGGTACTGCATAAAAAGGGAGGGCTGGTTCGGCTTGTGCCTTGCCTGCGCCTCCCTTTGGGGAGCTGAATGTTATTCGGCGGCGGTCTCTACTTCGACGACGGTGCCAGCCAGATCATGGAAAGCGCTGTAGTCGAGGTTCAGGGCTGCGGCGGTCTCGGTGTTGACGGTGATGATGCCGCCGTCCATGACGTGGTACTCGGGCACGGTGCCGGTCTCCAGCACATCCAGGGCCATATCGGCGGTGTAGGTGCCAAGCTCGGTGTAGTTGACGCCGCAGGTAGCAAAAGCACCGGCGGTAACAAAGCTGTCCGCGCCCGTGTAGAACGGGATACCGGCCTTGGTCAGCGTTTCGGAAACGGCAGCGGCGGCAGCCATGACCACGTTGTCGGTCGGGGTAAAGACGGCATCGACCTGGCCGACCAAGCTGTTGGCGGCGGTCATGATCTCGTCATTGGTGTTGCCGGTCTTTTCGACGTAGGCGATGCCCTTGGCGTCGAGGTAAGCCTTGGCTTCAGCGATCGGGGTGGTGGAGTTGGCCTCGGAGTTGGAGTAGAGCAGGCCGATGGTCTTGGCCTCGGGCTGTACGGCGAAGATCATATCCATGACGGACTGGGTGTTCAGTGCATCGGAAGTGCCGGTGACGTAGTCGATGTCGGTCAGGTCAGCGGCGGCGGGGTCCGAGATGGCGGCGTAGACGACCGGGGTCTTGGTGGATTCGCAGGCAGTGGCCATGCACTGGGCGGCCAGCGTGGCGATGGGGATGACGGCATCGTAGCCGTCGGAAACGACCTGGGTGCCGATCTGGTTCAGCGTGGTGGCGTCGTTCTGGCCGTTGAAGTCCTTGTACTCGATGGTAATGCCCTTCTCGGCAGCCTTGGCATCAAGCTCGGCCTCAATAGCGGTGCGGATCTCGTCCAGGCTGGCGTGGTCCAGCTGCTGCACCACGGCAATCTTGTAAGTGGTGGCGTCGGCGCTGGAATCCGCAGCGGCGGAGGAAGCAGCCGTGCTTTCGGCAGTGGAAGAAGCGGTGGAGGCGGAAGCACCGCAGGCGGACAGAGAAGTGAGCATAGCGGCGGCGGTCAGTACAGCAACGAACTTTTTCATGGTAATTACTCCTTGTTTTGTAAAATGTTTTGTGTGTTGGCGGGCTTTACAAAACAGGTTGCCATCGTTCTTTTAAAGTAATGTGTTTCATCGTGCATTCCCCTCTTGTGCTGTGCCTGGGCGTTTTATAAATAAAAACTGCCCTTGCACAGAAAATCCTCTGTGCAAGGGCAGATAACAATTTATCTGTGGTGCCACCTTGCTTGCCGCATACTATTAAACAGCGGCCACTCTGTAGGGAACCAACATTCCCCTGCTCTGTAACGGGAGCTGCCCGTCAGCGGATACTCAAGGCCATGGCCTTTTTCCCCGTGCCCTCTGCGAACCATTATGCTGCCCCGCTTTGCGCCCTATTCCCAGCAACAAGGGCTCTCTGTGGCTGCGCTGTCAGCTTTACTTTCGCTTCATTGGTTTAAAGTATTTATACCACGCCTGCCCGCGTTTGTCAACGCTTTTTGGCAAAAAAGTTATCAGGAATTTTCCTGCGCTGCATCTTCTGCCGCTGCATCGTCGGTTTTTTCGTGCAAAATCAGCAGCTTCGCGGCCCACTCCCCTGCCGGGGTGTCGGTGTTTTCCATAAAGGCGGCGCTGTCGACAAAGGGGCTGTCCTCGCCGTCCAGGGCCAGCAGCAGGTCCTTGCCCGGTGTGGCTGCCTTGCCCAGCCAGTCGGCAAAGCTGTCGGCATCCCAAAGGGTGGCGTCGGCGGGGGTAAACGTACCGTCATACTCCCACTCGCCGCACAGGGAGATGATCGGGCAAAGGCGGTCGTCGGTCTTGGCAAGCGCTGCCTGCATCCGCGCGGCCAGCGTGCCGTCAACGGGCAGCAGGTCATCGACCCCGGTAAAGGCCAGGATCTTGGCATCGGGGTAGGCTTTCAGCGCCTGCTGCAAATCGTAGGCCAGCAGGCCCGCGCCGTCGTCGGCATTGACGGTGCCCACCATGCCCTGATACAAGCGGTAGACAAGGCTGTACTGATCGCCGAAATACCGCTGCATCTGGCGGGGATATTTCTGCATGGCGGTCTTGAACCAATAGGCGGCTTCGCGGGTGGTTCCGCTCTGGATGGCGGCGACGGCGTCCGCAATTTCACTCTCCGGCGTCGTCCAGATCTGGCCGGTCAGCGTTTGCAGGGCCTGGCCGATGACGGCGTCGCTCTTATCGCTGCCCATGCCCACGGCGTGCAGGCGGCCGGGATAGCTGGCGTAGACGGTCTGCCACAGGTCGCGGGCGGCCTCGCGGTCCGTGCCGGGCAGCACGGCCAGATAGCGGTCCAGGCTGGCGGTGGAGCCGGTCTGCAGGTAATTGTCCAGCAACGCACCGGCAGCAGGGCCGTACGGCACAGCAACGACGCTGACCCCCTGCGATTGCAGCGAAGTGATGAGGTTTTGCTGCACCTCCGCCGCACGGGTATCCTCGAGCCCGGCGAGGAAGAGCCGGTAGTCGGCATCGCCAAAGTCAGAGGTATCCAGCGGGTAGGCCAGGTCGACCGCGTGCATGTTGGTCTTGAGGTAGCTGGCGGTGGGGTCGGCTTTGGTGCCGGCGGTTTCGCGGGTGGCGATGCCGTCAAGTCCCTCGGCCTCGAGCGCGGCAGTCTCCGGCGTGGCGGCAATGACTTCCTCGGCGGTCTTATCGTTATACAAAAAGTCTTGCAGGGCCGTGATATTTACGTGCCAGTCGGGGTCGTACATCAGGCGGTCGTCCATGCCGGTGCGCACGCCGTAGGTGCCTTGCAGGGGCATCGACAGCTGCTGCACATCGCAGCCCAAAAAGCCCGGCAGCTGCACGAGCAGCGCGGCGATCTCGGACTTGGTGAAGTTAGTCTGTACCAGCGGCAGCGTGGTGTTGAGCAGGTTGTCCAGCTCGGTCACACTGGCGTTTTTGATCTGGTCCAGCACGGCCTGAATAACGGTGCGCTGGCGCTCGATGCGGTGCCAGTCGTTGTCGATCTTGCGCAGGCGGGCGTATTGCAGTGCGGTGTAGCCGTCGAAATGGTTGAGACCCGGGTCCACGTGGTTGACGATCAGCATCGAGTTGGAGGGCACCTCCCAGTTCAGCGCCTTGGCTTCCATCTCAGTAATGTCGATGTCCACGCCGCCCACGGCGTTCACGATCTGCACAAAGGAGTTGAAGTTGACACGGACATAGTGGTCCACCTGCACGTTGAAGCAATCCTCGACGGTGTCCATCGTCAGCTTGGCGCCGCCGTAGCGGAAGGTGTGGGTGATCCAGTCGTACTCGTCCTCGTAGCCGTCGAGCAGGATGGGCACGGCAAGGCCGCGTTCGATCGAGACAAGGCGGATGACGTGGTCCTTGATGTCCAGCGAGACCAAGATCAGGCTGTCGGCGCGGGCGTCCTCGCTGAACTCGGTAGTGGCTTTGGTGCCGTCGAGCTGGTTCAGGTGGGTGAACGCGTCGGCGTCGTTGACGGCCTCGGTGCGCTCGTCAGTGCCGATAAGCAGGATGTTCAGCACATTGTCATCGGCAAAGGGGCTGCCCTCGGGCATGACCATTTCGTCGCTGCTATGTACAAGGCCGGTGCTGTCCAGATCCTGGTCCTCCTCGGCGTCGATGCTGCCCATCGAGTCAACGCTGCCGTCGTTGTAGTGCAGCAGGTCGAGTTTGCCGTTGACGTAGAGCGTCGCCAGCCCGGCCAGCGCCGCCAGCACAACGGCGACGATCAGCAGCACCTTGCCCCAGAGGGGGAACTTCTTTTTGGTGGTGGTTTCGGTTTTATTTTCGGTTTCAGTCACGTTCATATACTTCCCTTTTTCAAACGCCGCCGTGCGGCGCGAAGATCACATGCGTAATACAAAAAGGCCAGCCCGGCAAAGAGCGTCAGAGCCAGGGCGCGCCAGGTAAACCAGCCGTGCTGGATGCTGTGGGTGCGCAGCAGCACGAACCAGGCGGGCGTCATGCAGGCGGTAAGCGCCAGCGGCAGCGCCCGTATCAGCGCGGCCTTGCTGCGGATGGAGAGGATAAACAGGGCAATCAAGGCGGCCAGCACCACAAGGGCAGGCCAGAAAAGATGGCGAGAGTTTAACGTATCGTATAAAAATGCAAAAATATTACGCCATGTCAACTCCATGCCATGCCAGGTATCGGCGGTGGTACGTACTTCGGCCTGGTGCAAGGCGTCAGTCAGCACGTTTTGGCCGGTGACGGCACCGGCCAGTACCCACTTGCTGGCCCAGCACAAAGCGTAACCGGTGCCCCAGCACAGGCTGCCTCCCACGGCCAGGGCGCACTGCGGTACGCCGCCGCGCAGCCGCTGCTGAGGTTCCAGCAGCCAGCAGGCCAGCGGCAGGCCAAGTGTCAAGATAGGCGTGACCAGCAGGTCACAAAACGCCGTTGCGGTGCCCAGCACCAGCAGCCCCAGGCAGAGCACATCGCTGCGGCGGGGCCTGGCCAGCACCCAGGCGCAGCCCGCGTAGGCGATGAAAAAGCAGGTGAAATACTGCACCTGATGCGGCACAAACCAGACGCTGACGGCCAGCTGGCTGACGGCAAACCACACGGCGGCCCGC
>JABLTO010065960.1_pt1 | contig 16574 bp, 17 predicted proteins | sample 7160091 | NCBI WGS metagenome assembly JABLTO01 (sample SAMN14651225, study PRJNA627086) | human gut metagenome | isolation source: feces | host: Homo sapiens
AATTTTATATATAAAATATATACATATACAGTGAGGATGTCAAGAGCAAAATGAAAAAAATAAAAGACGGACCAAGTTGCTGTGAACGGAGTGAACAGTAACAGTTGTCATGAACAGTAACATAAAACTATCTGAACAATAGGTTTAAGTTGCGGAAACAAAGAAATCGTTGTAAGATAGTTAAGAATATGAAGAAATAAGGAGTAATTAGATTACATGAAGAAAAAGGCACTTCGTGCGGCTTTTCCCTATACATTGCCTATATGCGTTGGCTTTCTGTTTCTGGGAATGTCCTACGGATTTATGATGAGAAGCAAAGGATTTTCTTTTGTATATCCATTATTTATGAGCATGTTTATCTTTGCGGGTTCCATGGAATTTGTTACAGCCAATCTTTTGCTGTCAGCGTTTAATCCGGTTTATGCATTTCTGCTGGCACTGATGGTCAATGCAAGACATCTGTTTTATGGCATATCGATGCTTGATAAATATAAAAATACAGGTTGGAAGAAGTTTTATCTGATCTTTGGAATGTGCGATGAATCATTTTCGGTGAACTGTACTGTGGAACCTCCGGAGGATGTAGACAGAGGCTGGTTTATGTTTTTGGTGAATCTTCTGAACCAGATTTACTGGGTGGCAGGAGCGACAGGAGGTGCACTGCTTGGATATGTGATCCATTTTGATACTACAGGTATTGAGTTTGTGATGACTGCGCTGTTTGTAGTAATGCTGGTAAACCAGTGGGAAGAAACAACAGATCACAGGCCTGCGCTGATCGGACTGGGCTGCACGGCAATATGTCTTCTGATCTTTGGCAGCAGCAATTTTATTGTTCCGGCTATGATCTTTATCATCACCTGCTTTACATTTGAAAGAAAATGGAAAGAAAGAGAGGTGGAAACCAGATGACTATGACAACTACACAGGCTGTTATCACCATAGCCGCAGTCGTGCTGGGGACCATGGTGACGCGTTTCCTTCCTTTTATTATCTTTCCTGAGGGAAAAAATCCTCCGGAGTATGTGAAGTATCTGGGAACTGTCCTCCCTTATGCTGTGATTGGACTTCTGGTGGTATTTTGTCTGAAAGATGTACCGGAAAGCGGAAATTATGGTATACCGGAAGCAATTGCGATTGTTTTTATTATTCTGATCCACAAATGGAAAAAAAGCACTCTGTTAAGTATTGGAAGCGGAACTGTTCTGTATATGGTTCTTGTGCAGACAATATTCAGATAGAAGTTTTTATGGAGAAATAGTATGATTACTTTAAATGATTATCTGTATTCGGGAGATACATTGTTTCGGATACTCAGAAAGTACACAAATGATCTGCGGGAAGATGCGAAAAAAAATCACAATGAGATTGATCTTGTACACTGCAATTTTCTGATACAGATCCGTGAACTGCTGGAACATAATGATTTCCTTACTGCGCAGTCACAGAAAATTCGTGAATTTTATAAATATATGGCAAAAGAATATCCGTTTCTGGCTTTTACTTTTAAGGGTCGGATAAAATCACTGATACGTGCGGAAGAAAAGTTTAACGGTTATATTGTAGAATATATTTATGATTATTACATGGAACATGGAGTCTGTCCTCCGGTTTCTGAACTTAAGACAAAGCTCAGCTGTTTCCGCGATTTTATTGCATACAGGATTGTGATCGCACTTCCGAAATGCCACCTGAAACCTGATGAAAACAGGGAGGAAGAAGAACTGAAATACCTGTACAGGATTGCAAATGAACTTCCTGGATTTCTTGAAGAGAGAGGATTTACTGCAGAATCTGCACATGGAATAAAAGAAAGTACGTCCCCTCTTCTGAACGAAGATGTAAAGCCATATTACAGAGACTACATATGCAGTAAGGGGGCCCTGGGCTATCAGTCACTGCACATTACATTTTATGATAATTCTTCCAGAAGTTATATGGAAGTCCAGATCCGTACCAAGACAATGGATGATGTTGCAGAAATCGGAACTGCCAATCATCAGGGATATGAGAAACGCCAGGAAAAAGAGCGCGCAAGGCGAGATGCTATTCCTGAAGGCATGACTGTTTATTTTGATGAGGCTTACGAGCGGGGAATGAAACTTCTGAATCTGAATCTTGCGGATATTGATGTAAGCATGTTTGCAGCGGTGGACAACAGTCTGATCAATGATGGATGCGGACTGTACAGAGGAAGACTGATTCTTCCATATGAACATCTTTCAAGATTTCAGAACGATCTGATTGATTAATTAATATGCAGGAATACTTATTAAACAGAAAGACGGAACTCCTTTTTGCAGGGAATTCCGTCTTTTGTTGTGCTGTATTATCCGATAGCCTTTTTGATTGCTTCGAGAAGTTCATCATAAGTTTCGTATGCCGGGATTTCCGGATGTTCTGCTTTGATTTCTTCAGTGCTTTTGAAAAGAAATCCTGCTTTGCTTGCCTGGATCATACCGAGATCATTATGGCTGTCACCGCTGGCAATCGTATCATATCCAATGGACTGAAGTGCTTTTACAGTAGTATATTTGGATTTTTCACAACGCATTTTGAAGTCTGTGATCTCTCCATTATCGGCTACAACGAGAGAATTACAGAAAATCGTAGGATATCCAAGTTTTTTCATAAGTGGTCCTGCAAACTGTGAGAAAGTATCACTGATGATAATAACCTGAGTCATTTCTCTGAGCTTGTCAAGGAATTCTCTGGCACCAGGAATAGGATCGATCTTTGCAATTGTTTCCTGGATTTCTTTCAGTCCAAGACCGTGCTCTTTCAGGATATTGAGACGGTATTTCATAAGTTTGTCATAGTCAGGCTCGTCTCTGGTTGTTCTTTTCAGTTCCGGAATTCCTGATTCTTCTGCAAAAGCAATCCAGATTTCCGGTACCAGTACACCTTCCAGGTCTAAACAAACAATTTCCATTTTTTCCTCCGTTCTGATGCAGCTTATAGTAAGGTTACTGCTCACAATAATGTAGTAAGGCTGCGTCGTGTCAAATTATTTTCAGGTTTCATTATAACGGAAAAAGGGCAAAACTACCAGATATAATTTTGATGTAGTGAAAAACTGTAACGAATAAGTTATTGTCTTATGGATTTTGCAGAAGAACTTTGATAAAATAAAAAGAAGCTGATTGCTACTGTGCATGGGTGAGTAGTAACGCTAAATTAGTATTGAACAAAATAACAGGAGGTCATAAAATGGAAAAATCAACCGTTTATTTTACTGATTTCAGATGTAAACCAGGCATCAGCCAGCTGGACAAACTGAAAAAACTCTGTATAGCAGCTGGAATTAAAGATATTGATATGGAAGGGAAATTTGTTGCAATTAAGATGCATTTCGGAGAACTCGGAAACCTTGCTTTTCTTCGTCCGAACTATGCAAAGGCAGTTGCTGATCTGTGTAAAGAACAGGGGGGAATGCCTTTCCTGACAGACTGTAATACTCTGTATCCGGGAAGCCGCAAAAATGCACTGGAACATCTGGACTGCGCTAATCTTAATGGATTTAATCCGATTTCAACAGGCTGCCAGATTATTATCGGTGATGGACTTCGTGGAACTGATGAGGTAGAGGTTCCGGTAGTAAATGGTGAATACTGCAAAACAGCATTGATCGGACGTGCGATCATGGATGCAGATATTTTTATCAGTCTGACTCATTTCAAGGGACATGAACTGACCGGTTTTGGCGGTGCGCTCAAAAATATCGGTATGGGATGTGGAAGCCGTGCAGGAAAAATGCAGCAGCATGCCAGCGGAAAACCTTCTGTAAATGTGGAAGCCTGTCGTGGCTGCCAGCGCTGCGCAAAAGAATGCGGAAGTGATGCAATTACATATGTAAATAAAAAAGCAGTAATTGATTATGACAAATGTAAGGGCTGCGGTCGTTGTATCGGTGGATGCAGTTTCGATGCGATTTATTGTGAAAATGACAGTGCCAACGAAATGTTGGATCGTAAGATGGCAGAATATGCACAGGCAGTCTGTCAGGAACGTCCGTGTTTCCATATTTCCCTGGTGCAGGATATCAGCCCAAACTGTGACTGCCATGGTGAAAATGATGCGGCAATTCTTCCTGATATTGGAATGTTTGCAAGTTTTGACCCTGTTGCCCTGGATCAGGCCTGTGCAGACGCATGTCTGAAAGCAACACCGATCGCAGGCAGCCAGCTTGGCGACAACCTTGCGCAGCCTGACTGGCATTGTCATCACGATCATTTCAAGGATTCCAATCCAAATATTGAGTGGAAAGCGACTCTGGATCAGGCAGAAAAAATTGGTCTTGGAACCAGAGAGTATGAACTGAAGAGAATTAAATAAAATTAGGACAAAAATGCAGGTCGTGGGTGACCTGCATTTTTAAATCGCCAGATTTATAAGTGTTCGTCAGTAAGAATAATTTCTACGCCTTTTTCTGTAAAACCACGTTTATTACGGTCATCGATTGTATTGATAATGAGTTTGTTAATTGCGGAAATATCGCATAAATGACAAAAAACTTTTTTATCCAATTTGCTATTGTCTGTTACCATGATAATTTCATCTGCAGCCTGAATCATTGCAGATTTAATGTCTACTTCTTCATATGTTCTATTTGAAATTCCAAAATCTAAATCTACAGCATCACAACCAAGAAAAGTTTTATTTACATGGAGCCTTGAAAAAAAGTCGGTTGCGTTATTTCCGGTTAAAGTATATACAGGATCGCTGAGTGTACCACCACATACAATTACTGTGATGTTTTCTTTGCAGGAAAGTTCCATGGCTATTTTAATATCATCCGTAACAACGGTAACGTTTTTTTGAGAAATATTTTTTGCTATTTCCAAAGTAGTTGAACCAGAGTCGAGAATAATAATGTCACCATCATTAATATATTTGGCTGCAGTTAGTCCAATTCGTTTTTTTGCGTCTTGATTGTGCTCTGCTTTCAAAGAATATGGAATTTCTGCTTTTAAACTTTGAGTAACAGCCACTGCACCTCCGTGTGTTTTTATGATTCTTCCATCTGCAGCTAACATATCTATATCGCGACGTATAGTCACTGCAGAAACGTTAAATTTTTTTGCGAGTTCATTTGTGTTGGCTTTTTGAGCCTGGTTAATATAATTTATAATTTGTTCTTGACGTTCTATTTGAAACATAAATGATCACTCCTTTGTATATATTATGAATATTTGATTTTATATTATGAGACATAAATAATTCTTATATTATAATTCTATGGTAAAAACAAAGAAAAGTCAATATATAAATGATCATATACAAACAAATAAAAACGCATAATAAACAAAAAATGATAATAAAATATGTAAAATACAGTGAAAAATTAATAAAAAAATAGTAAAAGTGAAAAAAACAGTGATAAAAATGAAGATAAAAGGAACTAATCACAAAAGAAAAGAATCGAACATAAATATATTGACAATTGAATTGCTATGTTGTATATTATAGAAAACGAAAGAGAAAGAACGCAAAACAAAGCAAAAGAAAAAAAGGGGATATGAAAATTTGTGAAAGAACTAATGAAATTTGAAAATATATGTAAAGTCTTTGACAAAGGCCTAGATGAAACTGTCGTACTAGATGACCTGAGTTTTTCTGTTTATGAAAAAGAGTATCTTTGTATTATGGGTCCCTCTGGTTGTGGAAAATCAACATTATTAAAAATTGCAGGAGGAATCGAAGCCCCTACATTGGGAACTATTCAACTAGAGGGAAACAAATATGAAAAAGGCATCCCGAAAGAATGTTTAAAACATTTTGGATTTATTTTTCAGCAGCATAATCTGTTGGAATGGAGAACAGTTTATCAGAATCTTCATTTGAATTTGGAAATTTTCAAGCTGAAAGGTGAAAAATGGGAAAACAGGATAACAGAAATGCTTAAACTGGTTGGATTAGAAGCATATCCCAATATTTATCCGCACGAATTGTCTGGTGGAATGCGTCAGAGAACAGGAATTGCCAGAGCTTTGGTACATGATCCGGATATCCTTTTAATGGATCAGCCCTTTGGAGCATTGGACGCTATTACAAGAAAAACATTATCTTATGAAATGCTGAATTTATGGAAAAAAACACAAAAAACTATTGTTATGATTACCAATAGCGTAGAAGAGGCATTGCTTGTTTCTGGAAGGATTATTGTGTTAGATAAAAATGGAAAAATTATTTTGGAAATTGAGAACACAGTACCGTTAGAGGCGAGAAATGAAAATATCAATTACGATTCGGAATTTATAAGGCTTCGAAAACAGCTGGACGGAATTGTACATGATATTCATGAATGACAATGTACAAGGAGGATGAAAAATGAAGAAAGGTAAAATGGCACATGTATTGGCTCCTTTGGTTTTACTGGTAGTGATCATTGCTCTGTTAGAAGCGTACGTGGCAATATCCGGAATTGATCCTAAAATTTTACCGGCACCACATGTAATACTTGGAAAGTTGGTTACAAGATTTAAAAGGGATTTATTAAAAGACTTTCTTTATACATTAAGAGTGATTTTGACGGGATATTGTATAGCGATCCCAGGTGGTATATGTCTGGCAGCTATATGTTCACAGTCAAAATTACTGGCAAAAGCTATTACACCGGTTATTATTCTGATGATCTGTATTCCTATGCTGACTGTTGTTCCTATTTTAATCCTCAGAATGGGACTGGTGATTCAGATTCGTATTATTGCAGTTGTTCTTCAGGCATTGCCAGTTATATGCCTTAATACATTGTCAGGATTCCGAAAAGTAGAAACTTCAAAAATTGAATTGTTTAAATCGCTTGGAGCTAGTAGAAGTCAGATATTTTTTAAACTTATTTTTCCAAACGCAATGCCACAGGTTTTTACAGGTCTGAAACTTGGCTGTATTTTTTCAACGATTGCTGCTATGGGTGCTGATCTGGCAGCCGGAAACAGTGGTTTAGGAACAAAAATATCTGCGTATTCGGGTTCACTTATGACAGATATGGCTTATGCGACAATCATTGTAGTGGCATTAATCGGAATCATTCTTTTTGTAATTGTATCTGAAATAGAAAAGAAAGTTGTGGTTTGGATTAAATAGCAGATATAGAAGGGAGTGAGAGCCAGGTGGTAAATGAGAAAATCAGAGTAGAAAATCTGAATAAAATATTTAAGACCAGAAGACAGGTTATCCATGCAGTAAAAGATGTCAATTTGAATATTGCAGAAGGCGAGATTGTTTCATTGATAGGTCCTTCTGGTTGCGGAAAGTCTACAATCATAAGAATGATTGATGATCTGATCAAACCAACTTCCGGACAGATTTTTATTGATGGGGTGGAAATAACTGCATATAAAAGAATACCAAAAGATATAAACAGAAAGATAGGGTTTATTTTTCAGCTTCCTAATATGTTACCATGGCTGACAGTAAGGGATAATATAAGATTCCCATTAAAAATATATGGGTTAATTGACAAAGAATCAGAAGCTTATGTAGATGAGTTAATGAAAATTGCAGGATTGACAGAATATAAAGATGCATATCCGGCAGAAATATCAGGCGGTGTGGCACAGAGAGCAGGAGTTATGAGAGCGTTGGTTCATAAACCGGAGATAGTTTTTATGGATGAACCTTTTGGAGCACTTGATACGATGATGAGAGAACAGCTTGATATGGAAATTCTAAATATCTGTAAAAGTATGAAAAAAACAGTTATCTTCATTACACATGACGTAGAAGAAGCAGTTTTAATTTCTGATCGGGTTTATGTTATGGGAACAAATCCAGGCAGGATTGTAAAAGAAGTAAAATTGGATTTTGGAGAGAAAGCAAGAACTCTTTCATTATTGACGGAAGAGAAATTCCTTGATTATTGCCAGGAATTAACAGGATATATTGGAAAGATAGATCTTAGTAAAATTGTATAGAGCGGGAGGTAGAGAAATGAGTCTTCTATTGGAACAGACCAGAGAGGCCCGGATAGTTGAGCGACGTAAACGTCTGCGGGCAGATAAGATTTCCTCAGTTGTAATGCCTGTTATCGGTGTATGTGGATTATTTGTTATATGGCAGATTTTTATAGTTGTCAATGATGTACCGGCATGGCAGCTGACCCCTCCTTTGAATGTGTTTAAATCTATGATTTTTAGTTTTAAAGAAGTGTATGCTGCACATGTAGTTCGAACATTTCTATCTATACTTGTAGGTTGGAGTTGTGCTTGTGTAATAGGTGTTGCGATGGCCGCGCTTATGTGTAATTATCCAATATTAAATTCAATGCTTACACCATATATTAATTTTTTATGTACACTGCCCGTTATAACATTGGTACCTATGATGTACGTTTTTATGGGAGTTGGACAGAATGTCATTATAATAGCGGTTATTATGCAGTCATTTGCAATTGTCTGCATGAATTCCTCAACAGGATTTTTGAATGTTCCGATTATCCGAAAAGAAATGATGATTTCTTTGAGGGCTTCCAAAAGTCAGATTTTATTTCAATGTAATCTGCCATCGGCTTTAAGTAATGTATTTACCGGAATGAAATTATCTGCAATTTTTGCAACAACAACGTGTGTCAGTGCAGAAGTTAATGGAAGTGCTGTGGGTTTGGGCGCTCTGGTAATTACAGCAAAAGCCTATTCTCGTACGGAACAGATGTGTGGGGCGATTATTTATATAGCGTTGATTGGTGTATTTTTCTATATGTTGACAGATATTTTTGAGGCAGTATTTATTAAATGGAAAGATTGAGAAACTTTATGAAATTACCTTCAGACGAGTTCTGAAGTTAATAAAAACCAATACTAAGGAGGAATGATTATGAAACTGAAAAAACATCTCGCATTTTTACTGGCATCTGCAATGACCGTATCCATGGGAGTAACGGTAGTAAGCGCCGATGAGCTGCAGAAAGTAACAGTAGCTGTTCCACATGATTTGGAATGTATTGATGACATGGCAATTTATGTAGGTATTCAGCAGGGATATTTTGAAGAAGCAGGAGTGGATGTTGAACTTCTAACAGCTGCCAATCCTACAGACCTTCAGATGGTTGCAACAGGCCAGGCAGATCTTTGCTGCCCATCACCAAATGTTTTTCTGGGACAGTTGGAAGCAGGTGTTGAATGTACCACAGTCAGCGCATATGATGCAATCAATATTTTCGGTTTTTCAGCGCTGAATGATTCTGGTATTAAGACATGGGATGATCTGAAAGGAAAGACAATAGCCCTTGGAGATGCTGCATGGGAAACTATTGCAACACCAACATTATTAGCAGCAGGAATTGATCCCAAGAAAGATGTTGAATTCGTTGTGAGTGGAGACTCAAGATATCAGATGGTTGCAGAAGGACAGATTGATGTACTGTTTACCTGGGTATCTGAATATAAACAGTTGGTAGGTATGGGATACGATTTTAATTATATTGACGGAAATGAAATCCTTCCTACATTTGCAAATCCATGGATTGCAGGAACAAAATATTATGAAGAAAACAAAGACAAACTACAGTCATTCTTATATGCAATGCAGAAGAGCATCTATTTTATGTATAAGAGTCCGGAAGCAGCTGCTGATACTGTTCTGACTGTTTTCCCTGGAATCGAAATTACATGGGAAGGTGCTGTAGGATGTGCTGAAGGACGAGTTGCACAGGCACTTGGAAATGATGAGTCCAAGAGAGAAGATAAGTTCACAGAAGGGCTTGGAAAACTTACAGAACAGCAGTGGAAAGATGTTATTGATGGAGCGCTTAACGCAGGCGTTATTACAGATGATTCTATTACATATGAGCAGTGCTATACTGATATGTGTCTTCCGGATCCACTGACAGATGAGGACAAAGAAGATGTTCTTGCAGATATTGATGCTTATGAATTTACATCTGAAACATATTTAAATGCTAATAAATAACAGGACTTGACGAAAGGAGAAGGAAAATACAGGAAAAGTATTTTCGGAGACAGATATGGATTGGATTAAGGAATTATTTAAGACAGAAAAACCTGTTATTGCGATGTGTCATTTACAGGCAATGCCGGGAGATCCGAATTTTGATGAAAAAGGCGGAATGGAAAAGGTAGTAGAACTGGCGCGTCATGATTTTCTGGCTCTCCAGGAAGGTGGCGTTGATGCTGTAATGTTTTCTAATGAGTTCAGTCTTCCGTATTTGAAAAAAGTTAATCCGGAAACTACATCTGCCATGGCAAGAGTAATTGGAGAGTTAAAATCAGAAATTAAAATTCCATTTGGCGTAAATGTATTATGGGATCCATATGCATCACTGGACCTTGCGGCAGCAGTTGGAGCATCTTTTATAAGAGAAATTATGAGTGGAGTATATGGTAGTGACTTTGGCCTTTGGGATACAGATACAGGTTCTATTGCGCGGCATAAAAAAAGACTTGGACTTGATGATGTAAAGATGTTATTTAATATTGTTCCAGAGTCAGCAAGATATTTGGTTGACAGACCAATTGACGAAATTGCTAAAACCACGGTTTTTAATAATAAACCAGATGTAATCTGTGTTTCTGGTACAAATGCAGGAGCTTCTACAGATATGAATGTGCTTTCTGTTGTGAAAAATGCAATACCGGATACAGCTGTATTTGCCAATACTGGCTGTAAAGTTGAAACAATTGAAGATATCTTCAAAATTGCAGATGGTGCTGTAGTTGGAACTACATTTAAGGTTGATGGAAAATTTGAAAATCTTGTTGATTTGGAAAGAGTAAAAATATTCATGGATAAAGTGCACCAGATTCGATAATAAATAGCTGCTGTCGGGAAGTTCCTGACAGCAGCGATTGACATACGATAAGGAGGAATGCTAAATATGAACACAAAAGAGGTATTAAAGGATTTTATGTGTACACCTTCTCCGGCTGGTTATGAGCAGGAAATGTCACAGAAAATAAAAGAATACTTTGAAAAATATTGTGATGAAGTTTTTATTGATAATGTAGGCAACTGTATTGGTAAAATTGCAGGTACAAATCCCAAAGCGCCTCGAATGATGTTTATTGGACATATGGATTCTGTAGGTCTTATGGTCAGAAAGATTGAAGAAGATGGATATTTGCAGGTAAGCAGACTGGGTGGTACAGAAGAAAAAGTACTTGCAGGAACTAAGTTTTTGGTTCGAAGTGAAGATGGAAAATGGTTTCCGGCAGCAGTGGGTCCCAAAGCGCACCATGTGACACCACCGGAAGAAAAATATATAGTAGAAAACGTAAATCAGATTTACTTGGATATGGGTGCATCCTCCAGAAAAGAATTAAATGATATGGGAATACATATTGGCTGCCCAGTTGTATATAAACCATCAGCAGATGAATATTTGAACGATGAAATCTGTGGAACTTCTGTTGATAACCGTGGAGCATGTGTGACTCTTGTCGGAATGGCTGAAGAACTGAGTAAAAACAGACCATCAGCAGATGTATATCTGGTTGGAACTGTATGGGAAGAATTTAATCTAAGAGGTGCAATTATTGCATCTCGTCATATTAATCCTGATATATGTATTTCATTGGATGTAGTGCTGGCAGGTGATACACCAAATCTGAAAAATACTTTTGACGTAAAACTGGGAAGCGGCCCATGTGTTGAACTTCTTACTTTCCATGGACGTGGAACTTTGAATGGTGTTCTGCCTCATGAAGGTTTATTTAAACTGGCAAAAAAATGTGCGCAGCAGGCCGAACTGCCACTGCAGAGAACAATTGCATATGGAATGCTGATGGATTCTTCGTACGTACAGCTGGAAGGAAAAGGTGTGGCTACACTTGATATGGGATTCCCTACAAGATATACGCATACTCCGGTAGAAGTTTGCTGTACAAGGGATATTGATCAGTTGATTACTCTTTGTTCAGAAATGACAAGAACTATAGATGAAACTTTTCATATTCCGAGATTCTGAGGATAAATAATAATGAAAAATATATTATGTTTTGGGGATTCTAATACCTGGGGATATGATGCAGAAAGCTATGATGAAATTACCGGCAATGTGAAAAGAATGGATTTTTCGGAACGTTGGACAGGAATATTGCAGGAAAAAATGGGAGATAGCATACATGTCATTGAGGAAGCCATGAATGGAAGGACTTCTTTGCAAAAAGACCCATATTTTCCAGGCGTTGAAGGAAAATATGCATTGCAAATTGCAATGATGTCGCATACACCATTGGATATGGTTGTATTGCAATTGGGAGTGAATGATCTTAAGCATATGTTTAATCTGACAGTAGGAATGATTGCTTTTGGAATAGAGCAGCTTATATGTGAAATACAGAAAAGCTATTATGGTTATCCTATTCCCAAAATACTTCTAATAGCACCTTCACCAGTAAAAAAGGAAATTGGAGATGGTTTATTTGGATTTAGCTATGGACCTTTGGCATATGAAAAAAGTCTGCAATTTGGGAAACTATATCAATTACTAGCTGAAAAATATGATTGCTTATATGTAGATTGTGCCACTCTGGATTTTTCGTTGAACCAGATAGATGGACTCCATTATTCCAGAGAGGATCATAGAAAATTAGGAGAAGCAGTTTATTGTAAAATACGTGAATATTTTGGCTGACAAAAGGTGATTATGAGAAAAAAATGTATTTTGTTTGATATGGATGGCGTTCTTATGGACAGTGAGGTTGGAAGTTTTACTTATACTCAGAAAGTTCTTGAAAAAAGAGGAATAAAGATAACATTAGAAAAACTTCTGGAAAATGTGGGGAAAACCAGTGTACAGACAGCAGAAAAATTAATAAAAGAATATTCTATTGATGAAACTGTGGAAGAATTTTTGCATAGAAACAGATTACATGGAAACTACTATGCAAATTGTAAGCACCTTCCAGTGATGGAGGGAATATATGGCTTTCTGGATATGCTTTACAAAAAAGAAATGAGAATGGCTGTTGTATCATCTACAAGATCAGAAAGTGTTCTGACTGCACTGAACAGATCAGGAATTTTACATTGGATGGATGCAGTAATTTGTGGGGACATGGTTTGTAATCCTAAACCAGATCCGGAGGGATATCTGACAGCGGCCAGATTTTTGGAAGCCGATTCAGCTGAGTGTGTGGTATTTGAGGATTCTCCTACAGGCATAAAAGCGGCCAGAGCAGCGGGGATGAAGACTATTGCATTTAAGGGTTCTGTTTTAAAACAGGACACGTCGAAAGCTGATATGGAGTTTTTTTGTTATAAAGAGTGTGAAGAAAATATCGAAGAAATATTGAAATAAACACAGTTTACAAGGAGGGAAAAATAATGGGTAAAAAAGTTGGATTTATAGGTCTTGGAAATATGGGACGTGGTATGTGTGCAAACCTGATTAAAGCTGGAAATGATGTAACTGTTTTTGATACAAATCCTGAAGCTATGAAGCGTTATGAGGGAAAAGCTTATATGGCAAAAGATACAATGGAAGTTTTTGACAGAAGTGATTTTATTTTTCTTTCATTGCCAAATTCTAAAATTGTAGAATCTATTGTAGAACCTTTTATTCAGAAAGGAATGACTGGAAAAATTCTCATAGATACGTCTACAAGTTATCCGCCATCAACAGTAGAGCTGGCTGCCAGAATAAAAGAAAGCGGTGGAGGAATGATTGACTCACCGATGCTTGCAGGACCAGAAGAATCTGACGCAGGTGAACTTCTTGCTGTAGTTGGTGGTGCAAAAGAAGACTATGAAAAAATCACAGAATTTCTGGAACAGATTACAAAAACATACAGATATATGGGAGAAAGCGGTAAAGGTCATTTGATGAAGATTGCAGTTAATTACTGTAGTCTTGCTCAGGCTGCTATGTTTGCACAGGTATATCCTGTAATGAAAAAATTTGGTTTAAGTGAAGAGGAAGTATATGGTGGACTTAATAATGAGATTTTTGATAACTGGGTATTCCAGTTCTACAGCAAAAGATATGTCTCTCATGATTATTTCTGCGGATTTTCTCTGAATAATGGAATAAAAGATCTTAGTTATATGAAACGCCTGTTTGAAGAGTGTAATGTACCGGCGTTTGTATTAGATGGAGCGTTAGATCTGGCTCGTGTAACATTAAAAGATCAGACACCGGATGAACCGCTGGAATTTGCACATATGGCAAGGACAATGTACCAGTTATTTGGTTTTGAAAATTAAAACAAATTGACCAGGAGAACGTTATGGACAAGAAATATCTGTTGGGATTCGATGTAGGGACCTCTGAATCAAAAGGAACATTAACGGATCTGAAGGGAAATGTAATTTCAACTGCGTCATCGCCGCATTCAATACGTAGTCCGTTTCCTGGAGCTGCAGAACATGATCCGATTAGGGACTGGTTGTTTGATCTGAGAAAAATAGTAAAAGAGTTGTTAGAGAAGTCGGGTGGCTGTGCAGAAGAAATTTTGGCAGTTGGAATCAGTACAGTTATGGCTGCAGTTACTGTTGTAGATGAACAATGTGAGCCCCTGAGAAATGCAATTCTTTATGGAATTGACACTAGATGTGTAAGTCAGGCCGAAGAAATTAATGAAAAAATCGGCAGAGAAAAAATGCTACAGAAATTTGGAACGGAATGTACAATAGAACATTTTGGAGCCAAAATACTGTGGATTAAAGAAAATGAGCCAGAAATATATGCGAAAACAAAACATATTACATTTGCATCAGGTTTTCTGACTGCCAGGCTTACAGGCAATTATTATGTAGATAAATATTCTGCAGCCAGTGCACTTCCAATGTTGAATCCGGAAAAACAACAATGGGATGAAGAATTTTGTGAATTAATTTGTGAAAAAAATATGTTACCTCAGATTGCGGAAAGTACATATTCTATTGTGGGAGAGGTCACAAAAAAAGCAGCGAAAGAAACGGGCTTGGCAGTTGGAACAATTGTTATTTGCGGAACAACAGATGCCGGAGCTGAAGCGGTCAGTGTTGGAGTGATCGATCCGGGAGATACTATGTTAATGTACGGATCTACAGCATTCTACATTAATGTAATGGAAAAAAAGCTCGAGGATTCCAAGCTGTGGAGTAATCCTTATACCATACTGGGAAGATATTCCTGTGCAGGTGGAATGGCAACAACTGGATCTCTGACCAAGTGGATGAAAGAAGAGTTTTCTAAAGATCTTGTAAAAGTGGAAAAAGAGGGAGGAGAAAATGCCTATGCGGCTTTGTTCAAGGAAGCTGAGGATATTTCTGTAGGAAGTGATGGCCTTGTTGTTCTCCCTTATTTTCAAGGAGAAAGAATGCCAATACAAGATCCACAGGCAAAGGGAGTTTTTTTTGGACTGAATCTAAGACATACAAGAGGTCATCTTATTCATGCTGTATTTGAAGGCATCGGCTATGGAATTTGCCAGAATTTAGATCTTCTGAGAAATGTTGGAATATCCTTAAATAGAGTGACAGCAGTGGGTGGCGGTACAAAATCTCATCTTTGGTTACAGATAGTCAGTGATATATGTGGAATTACGCAAGTAGTGCCTGAAATTACGATAGGCGCATCATATGGTGATGCATTGATGGCAGGGCTTGCGGCTGGTGTAATTGAATCTCCAGAGCAAATTAAAAAACTTGTGAAAATAAAAGAAATAATAGAACCAGATATGGATAAATATGAACAATATAAAAAGTATTTAAATATTTATCAGCAATTATATGAAAGAAATAAAGATTTAATGCATGAATTGTGATAAAAAATTGCTGAGATATTTTCATAACGCATAAAAAGAGAACTGTTGCATTGATAAATGTGCAGTTCTCTTTTTATGCGTTATGAGGTCAATTGACTATATCGTTACATTATAAATTTGAGCTTTTGGTAAAATAATGTCGAAAGAACATTCTGGACTCTGTACAAATAATGTGATAGAATTAAAAAAAAGAACATAAAGTTCCAAGATCGAGAAAGGCTGGTGGTCAATGACAAGGGAAAATATTTTATCACAGACAATATCTACAGCAGGACAAAGTGAAAGTGCGGTGTATGACAATGTATGTAAGAAACTGCTTGCGAACAAGGTTATTCTTGCATGGATTATGAAGAGCTGTATGGAAGAGTACGAGGATTGTTCCGTTGAAGAGATTACGCAGAAGTATATTGAAGGTGAACCGCAGATATCGGATACGGTGGTGCATCAGGATGAAGTGGTGGAACAATCAAAGATAACAGGATTAAATACAGAAGATAAAAGCATTACAGAAGGAACTGTAGTTTATGATATACGATATCAGTCAACTGCGCCGGAAGCAGGGGGGATAATCCGGTTAATAATCAATGTGGAAGCTCAGAATGATTTTTATCCGAGATATCCGATCATTATGAGGAGCATGTATTATTGTTCGAGAATGATATCAGCGCAGTATGGGACAGAGTTTGAGAAGTCTGAGTACGATAAGATAAAGAAAGTCTACTGTATATTTATATGTGTAAACTGTCCGAAGAACAGGAAGAACACCATCAACAGGTATTCGGTTCATGAAGAATATCTGAGAGGAGATTTTCATGAAAAAAAGGAACGTTACAATCTGCTGACATCAGTGATGATCTGCCTGGGAGA
>JABLTO010020854.1_pt1 | contig 16544 bp, 21 predicted proteins | sample 7160091 | NCBI WGS metagenome assembly JABLTO01 (sample SAMN14651225, study PRJNA627086) | human gut metagenome | isolation source: feces | host: Homo sapiens
CGGGACATATCCATATTTCTGATGAAATACTTTTACCTTTTCCGCCAATTCCGCCTGCATCTGTTCCGCAATTTCTTTTCCATTAATAATTGTCGCCGCCATTGTCTGCCCTTTCTTTTTCATAAAAATAATGCAATGCCGCCTGCGCTGCTAGGCCACAAGCGTTATCTGAAGCATAATCGATCCCGGAAAAGATCAATCCCCGCTGTTTTTTCTGTAAATAATCCCGAATCCATTCACTGCGCATAACGCCGCCAAACAAAAGTACCCGTTCAATTCCCGTCTGCTGCCGTGCTCTGATAATCAATCGATTCAATACCTTTGCAACACAGAGCAATATTGTCGCCGCTGCATCTTCCGGCCGCATTCCCTGCTGCAAACGACGCCGCACCTCTGTTTCCACTCCGGAAAAGCTGGCATTCAATCCCTGAATTGTAAAGTTCAAATGTGCCGCTTCTCCGCCGGCTGCCAATGCCGAAACCGCCGCGCCTGCTGGAAATGCATGCCCCAAAGTAACGCCAATGCGATCAATCAATTGCCCAGCTGTAATATCTGAGCTTTTTCCAAGCATCTGAATCGATTGAATCAGATTCTCCTTTGCTTTTACCTGCAGAACATCTGTCGTTCCACCGGATACATGAAGAGCCAAAAAATTCCCATCAAACAATTGATTTGCGCCCAACATAGCCGCTCCGATATGCGCATGTTGATGACTTAACGCATAAAAAGCAGCTCCGGCCGAATAAGCTGCCGCCTTGCCAAAGCTTTCCGCCACACGAAACACCGGCATGTAGGAACCTTCAGCAGGGCGCGGCGCCGTGCTGGCCGCAACTGCTTTTATCTGTGTATATCCCTGCGGAAACAGTTCCGACAGATTTTTGATATGTTGAAACACCATCTCCGATTGGCGAAGCCCTCGTGCCTGTTCAGGCACACATAACGGGCTTCTCCGATCCAGCAGAATATTTCCCTGTGCATCGGCTACTGCCACCGAAGTGGTATAGCAACTGGTATCAATTCCCAAAAAATACATATATCCTTTATGCCTGCTCTGCCAGGTAATCCTCCGCCATTGCTCTCAAAATGCCATTGATAAATTGCGGTGCCTTCTCTTCCGAATACTTTTTGGCCAGTTCTACCGCTTCATTGACCGCCACTTTATAAGGAATCTTTTCCATATAGCGCATCTCCGCCGCAGCCAGGCGTAAAATCGAAAGATCTACTTTGGAAAGCCTGTCCAACTTCCAGGCAAGACAATGCCTTTCTATGGCAGCATCCAATTCAGCCAGATGCTGCTCATAAATTTGCAGTGCCACATCAATATAGGCCAAATTAGCATCATTCAACTTTGCGCGTTGCAAAACATCACCCATATCAACCAACGTTGTGCTGTCCGTATGCGGATCCTGTTTGATCGCCCGTTCGTAATAAAGGCACATAGCCGCTTCGCGTGCCAGCCTTCTTTCCATCATTACCTCCATCGTTTCTATTGAAACGAATTTTTAAAATTTATGAAATATTTTATCAATCAGGCGCTCAATCCATCCTATAACCAATCTGCGAATTACAGGAATTCCACCAATCAATGCGCCTATTCCTCCACATATCAACAACAACAGCGTGGAAAAAAAGCCAATTGTCAGCATCAATATGCCAATCAGCAGCCCAGTTCCCGTGCCAATCAATAACGGCAAGTGCTCCTGCATCCAGGTTCTCAGTTGTTCTTTCATATTGCGCCCCGTTTATTTATCTGGTCGGCGCCTGTACCGGCTTCAGCGGCAGAATTTTAATGAACACCTGGTCTGCTGAAATTCCGGAGTAAGTTTCAATATAGGATTTTATTTCCTCGGAAATCCGCTTGCTGAGCTCCGGTACCTGCACTTCCTGCCGCACAGAAATTGCCAAATTGAGGCGCAGTGATTTATAGCCTAACGGGTGAATCTCAATACGCTGAATGACAATCCCTTGTACATTTTTCAAATAATTATTTGCCAATTCCCGCAGAGCCTCTGTCGTTACTGCGACCGAACCATCAGCCGAGGTGTCCAACACCACGGCATTAACCGGAGCCTCTTTGCTATGAAAAAACAATAAACCAATCGCAACAATTCCTAACAGCAAAGCCGCTGCTGCCCAGATATATTTAAAACCCGTTTCTGTAAATCCATGCGCCAAGGCCAAAATATCTTCTGCAGCAAACGCACCGAAACTGGCAGCAAGAATCAACCCGCAAATTCCCAGAATGACAATCAGAAATAAAGAAAAAACAATTCGTGTTCCAACGCTCATTTTCATTTGTACATCCCCCGACTTAATATACGCCAAAAGGGGCGAGTGCGATTGCACTCTGCCCTTTTTGGCAGCTGTAAAGGTCTCAATAAACGACTCAGTCGTCTGCCTTATCGGCAGCCTCACTGGGTGCCGTTTCTTTGATCTTCACACCCTGCACATATACATTCACAGCGGTAGTTTTCAAGCCAGTCATCGTTTCAATAGCATTATAGACGCTTTCCTGAATTGCCTGGCACACTTCATGTACTTTGACACCATATTCGACAATAATCTGCACATCAATCGTCAAAGTATCTTCCGTCTTGGTTACCTTCACCCCTTTGGCCGGACGTTTTTTCCCAATCAAATCATTCCAGCCGTCCTTTACCAGGCTTCCGCTCATATTCGCGATCCCGGGCACATCAGCTACTGCAATACCCGCAATCGTCTCCAATACTTCATTTGCAAATGTAACTGTACCATTCGGCTGTACATTCATTAACTCTTCACCCATAAACGGAGTGCCTCCTCAATAGATATTGGCTTTATTGTATCACAAAGCACCTTACAATACAATAAAGGAAATTATCTGCCACTTTATGCTTTTGGCATAATTTTTATACTTTCCGCTTCCGCTTGTGTATGCGACTTAATAATATCAGCAATTTGCGTAACTTCGGTTTCCGAAAGTTCTTCTTTATCTACCACAACATTGACTGCTTCACTGCTGATAGTCACTACTGCTTCCATTCCCAAGCCGGTTTGAATCAGGCCTTCTGTGAGTAATTCATTTTCCATATTGGCTGTCAAAGTCAGTTTTTGTGCCTGAGCATTTGCCTTAGTCTGATCGTCTGTTTCTGCGCTTTCCACAACTGATTCAATATATTTCAGTTCCTGCATGCGTGTAGTTTCCCGCTCTTCTTTGAAAACGCTAAATGCGTTTTCTTGCTGTACTGTCTGTTGTTCTTCCTGCTGTCCTCTTTTTTTTGCGGCAGTAATCGCATAGTTGGCATACCCGGCAGCAAGTACCGCCAGGAAAAGCCCGGTCAACAGCAAAGCCTTTTTGTTTCTGAAATTCATGATACCCTCCCTTATGATTTTGTATGATTCATTTTTAATACTTCCACTTTGTCTGCACTCACATCAAGAAAAGTCTGTACCGCTTCCAGCAATTGCAATCGTACTCCAATATCTCCTGCTCCTTCCGCCACAATAATTACGCCCCGCACAACCGGCTGAATTTCCTTAATAATCAGCGCTGAAGTATCTCCGCCTTCTTTTATCGTTGCAATATCCCTGTTTTCATTTTTCGTTTCAGAAGAGGTCGTTTCGCTTTGATTGGATGAGATATTACTTTGTTCACTCATGGCAGGCACCAGTTCCGAACTGGATTCGTAATTGATTACCACATCTACTTCTCCAGCGCCGTCCACTTTACTTAGAATTATCTTCAACTTATCTTCGATTTCTGCCGTTGTCTGCTCCGCCTGTACCTGCTCTCTCTGTTGCTGTTTTTCCCCGTCAGAAGTCAATGTAGAAAAATACAGCAGCAACACAACTGCCATAATCAACGCAATTGCCAGGTATTGTATTTTTTTCTTTGCCGGAGCTTTGTTTAATGCTGCCAATGTTTCTTTTATTTTCATATTGCAACCCTATTTATTCTTATTTTCAATTTCCTCATTATATACATCCCAAATGATCGCTTCATAACTTTTATTCTCTTCTGTATATTCTACTTGCTCTTCCTGCGCATTTAACTGTGGAAATTGAATTTCCTCCCATTTCATTGGCGCTGCCAATAGTATCAGTACCAATATCAGGCTCACTGTAAATCTACAAAATTTGCGGGTACTTCCTGCCGGCAACATACATAAACAGAACTCCCCCGCTAATGCTCCAATGGCCGCAATCGCAGCATTTTGTAAAAAATTTTCCATTTTTTTCACCTCATCATCATACTGGCATCCGCTGCTCCCATTACCACAGCAATAAAAATAAATGCCATCACCATCATGCTGAGCAGTGCCGCAAATAACAGAGTGACACATTCCCCAAGTTTCTCCAGCAGAGTTTTTGCAGCATGCGCATCAAAGATTCCCGCGACAGCGGAAGCCAATTTCAACATAAACAGATTTGCGATCAAACCGCATAATGGAGCGCCCATCATGGCACAAATGGCGATCAGGCCAATAATCCCCACTGCATTTTTTACAATCAGACTGCACGCCATCAAGGTATCCAGAGTATCAGAAAACATTCCGCCAATAATAGGCACCATTTTATCCACTGTAAACTTTGCAGTTTTAAAATAGACGCCATCTATGGAAGCCCCTGCGATTCCCTTCAATGCTGTAACACCTAAAAATATTACAAACAAAATACCCAACATCCATTTCACCCCGCTGGACAGCAATTTTGAAAATCCCTCCAATCGCAGCATACTCGAAGCACCGGAAGCTAAATCCAAAATACATTTTGCAATAATCGCAGGAATCACCACCAGGCTTATTATCTGAAAAATACCGCCCGTCAAAGCTGCCATCAATGGGCTGAGCACTGACGACGCATTCAGATTTCCCATCGCCGTAAGCAGCAGTGTCAAAATCGGCGTCAGCGTTTCCAGCGCTCCACTAAGCATATCTGCTGCACCTTTTACTTCCCGAATGCAGCCGGCCAGCATCCAGGCTGCCAACACGCAACAAATCGCATACGCTGCCCACTCTGCCATGGTATTTGCATCGCCCTGCAAGCCATTTTCCTGGAGATTCGCTAATAATCCGCTCATCAGTACAATTACCAAAATTTGCACTGTGTAATGCCAATTTGCAGCAAAACCCTGTTTTATCCCAGTCCATACTGCCTGCAGCAATTTCTGCGTATCCAGTTCCTGTAAGCCTTCTCGAGTCAGTTTCTCTATTGCCTCCTGCAAATCGACTCCTTCAAAAAACGCTTCTGACCATCCATAAAGTTCTTCCAACTCCGCAAGATCCAATTCACTTAAAATCGAATCTATCTGCTGTTCCAGCAATTGTTCCGTCTGCTCCTGACTTTGCATTTGCTGATCCTCCTGCTGTAATTCTGAAGCAAAGGCTTTTCCTGTCATTAACAGCAACAACAAAGGTAAAAAAAGAATCCATTTCCGTTTCTTTGGTATCATATTTTAAAGCAACCCCATCACCGCCTCTGCAAACTGGGAAAGCAGCGGCAGTGTAAATCCCAATATAATCACTTTGCCAGCCAGTTCCACTTTACTTCCAATTGCCCCCTGCCCGGCATCCTTCAACATCTGCGCAGTAAATTCACTGATATAGGCAATCCCCACCACCTTTAAAATCAAAGTTACTGCCTGGTAAACCTGAGCGTACTGCTGCGTAAAATCCTTTACTGCACTGATTACACAGGCCAAATCCTCCAATAGCAGCAACGCGATTAATGCACTGGCTGCCAGGCTTACCTGCAGGGCGATTTCAGGTGCCTGTTTCTTGACGGTGATTGCCAGCATCGCTCCCAGCAATCCAACTCCGACAATCTTCACTATATCCATATCAATATAGGCCAAATACGTTTTTCACATTTTCAAACAATTGCCCTACCAGATCCACAACCATCAAAAGCACAATGACCAGCCCGGCAATCGACACCATGGTTGCAATATCTTCTCGCCCTGTGCGCACCAGCAATTGATATAGTACGGCTACCAAAATGCCGATTGCCGCAATTTTAAACACCAGATCTATGCTTACATTCATATCCCCTTCCCGTCCTTTATACCAAAATCACTGCAATTGCCAAGCCAATAGAAAGGCTCATAGCCTTTACCACTTTTGTACGATTCTGCTGTTCCTGCTGCAATTGTTCCAAATATAACTCCATCTGCTGCAAAAACATGAGCCTTGCATCCCGAATCTGCGCAGCTGTCAACGCTGATGCCACACGCCTGATAAAATCCAAAAAAATCTCTTGCTCTGTTTCCGCCAGCAATTGTGCGCCTGCCATTTCGGTTAAACTCTCTTCGGCCAATTCTCTGATATCTTTATTAGGAAATTCTCGCAAACGCCGGGCCATCACCGAAAAGACCTCTGCCTCTGTCGCCTTTTCTGCCGCCATCAATGCCTGCGGCATAGTCATCGCTTGCGTCTCCATTGCTTCAGCAAAAATCCTGCTGCCTTCTGCCAGCTTTTTCAATGCCGAAATATGCTGTCCCCGTTCTCCAAGCAAGACATTTCCTATTCCTGTGCTGCAAAAAATGATAATTCCAATTAAAAACAACTTATACAACATGCTGTTTTCCCTCCTCAACCGATTGCAGTCGCAGTGGCTGATGAATCAGTGGCAAGCCATTCGCATCCAGAATTTGTTCCACGGTACCTCTTCCTCTTGAATCAGACAAAACCACAAAGCGATCAATCACTTTATGCCGATACATTTCATCAAATAGTGGTTTACAACGCAAGTCCGACAAAGAGTTTCCATGCGCAGTTGCCAGTATTCGCACTCCTGCAGTTGCCGCTTGAAAAACGGCCGAGAAATCCGCCGGATCCCCCAATTCGTCTGTAGCTATACATTCCGGAGACAGTGTGCGCAAAGCCATGGAAATTCCACTCTTCTTATTACAGCGAAGAATATCTGTACGTAGTCCCAGAGAAAATGCTTCTCCCCACAACTCCTCCCGTTCGTCAATGACAGTACATTTTTGCCCAAAGCACCCTTCTCCCTGAGCTGTACAGCGGATAATATCCCGCAGCAAAGTCGTTTTTCCCTGCTGCGGCGGTGAAATGAGTAAAGTGCTCATGGTTTGACCTCGATTTGTTATATATGGCATTAATCGTACTGCCAGGCCGCGCAATTCTCTTGGAAAACGAATATTCAGCGAAGTAAAGTCGTCCATCAGACAAATTTCTCCATGTCGAGTTACTGCTCTTCCTCCCAAGCCAACACGTATTCCATTTCGCAGTGTGAAAAACCCTTGTCGGATTTGTTCCATATATGCATGCAGAGAATGTTCTGCCAACGCTGCAACTATCTTGCTAATATCCGACCGTTCCGGAATATAGGGCAGCACTTGCTCTCGATTGCTATAGAGTGCCATTGCCTGTTGTCCGCATCGCAGGCGAAGTTCTTCAATTGTCGTCCATTCTATGGAGCTTTTCCAAAGTTCTGTCGGCAAGCATCCCACGATAAATTCTCTCATACGCTGTTCTCCTCAGTTTGTTGGTTCATTATATGTTGTGTATACCTGCATTATTCTGTTTCTACAAAACTAAAATAAGCTGTGCTATTGCGCACAGCTTATTAAAAATCACACCAAGAACAGTATACCCACTTTTGTTCTAGCTAATTTTGAGCCCCGTTTCAAATTCAGTCTCTTTTCCAATTGTGTTTATCCCACGCAATGATTTTCATCGCCTTTGCGGCTTTTCTCAATTGCGTAACATGACAAGGGTCATGCCTGGTATGTATGTTAAGGGGTTGAATCAATCGCCACCATCCCTTGTAGGTACCACTCCATAACAGCAGTGAGATTCTCTTCGTTCACACAATCCTTATTATATTGCAAAAGATGTAACATCTGCTCATCCTCCTCCGAGCGTTCTTTTTTCGAAGACAAGCCCTCAGCAAGCATATTTATCATAAATTTATAAATTCCACGGAGTTTGGTTCTGTCCATTCCACCTTGCATAGTGAAAAGAGGGATTTCCTCAGGGATTGCGTTTATCTTGCGCACTTCTGCGGCAGCTGTTCCCGTTTCACAAAGGCCAACCGCACAAACGGCAAAAATTTTATAGTGTTTTTTTGCCTTTTTATATCCTTTAATGCTGTTGGTAAAAAGCCAACCGAGATATATAATTTCCGTTTCCCTTGACAATTGCTTAATTGCTTCTTTCAAAGTGTATATGGGCAAATGAGTTTTCTCACTCAGCATTTTTGCGTATACGGCAGTATGTCCGGTATTAGATGTATATACAATGGCTTTCATTTTGATCTCCTCTTTTTTGATTTGGCAATCCATGATTCATTGCCTCAAATTTTTCTATAAACAGCATTTCTTCCGTGCAATCATAAAGCAGTTGCTGCATTACGACGAAAATGAGCCGCACTGAAAAATGCGGCTCTTGTCTGTTTACATATCCTCGCTATCACGGAATTGCTGATGATACAACCGTGCATAAATACCATTTTGTTCCATCAGTGCTGCATGACTGCCTTGTTCTGCAATACGGCCCTCTGAAATTACCGCAATCTCATCAGCATTCTTAATCGTCGAAAGACGATGCGCTACCACCAGTGTCGTTCTGCCTTTACAAAGTTCATCCAACGCTTGCTGAATCAAAATCTCGGTCGTATTGTCCAAAGCACTTGTTGCTTCATCCAAAATCAAAATCGGAGGATTTTTCAAAAAAACTCTGGCAATGGATAAGCGCTGCTTCTGCCCACCCGACAGCCGCACTCCCCGTTCTCCGATTTGCGTATCATAACCATGCTCCATCTGCATGATGTAGTCGTGAATATTAGCCCGTTTTGCGGCCTCAATCACCTCTTCCTCTGTTGCATCCAGGCACCCATATAAAATATTATCCCGAATGCTGGCATTGAACAGATAAATATCCTGCTGCACAATGCCAATTTGCCTGCGCAATGATTCCCTGGTGACGGATGAAATATCCCGCCCATCAATCAGTATCTTTCCTTCCTCTATATCATAAAAATGAGGAATCAAATGACAAATCGTCGTTTTTCCGCCTCCGCTGGGACCTACCAGTGCAAAAGTCTTTCCCTGCGGAATATCCAAATTGATATTTCGCAAAACGGATTTGCCCGCATCATAGCTATAAGTCACATTTTGCAATTGAATATGGCCCTCAACTTTTTCCAGGGCTACCGCTCCCGGAGCATCTTTTTCAGAAGGTTCCTCCATGATTTCCAAAAACCGTTCGAATCCGGTAACACCATTTTGGAACTGTTCCATAAAATTAATTAGTGTAGTCACCGGGGAAAGAAAGAGATTAACGGAAACAATAAATGTAGAATAATCTCCAAAGCTGATTGTCCCCTGATAAAGGAAAAGTCCTCCGGCGATCAATACAATGACGTTGAAAATATCTGTCACAAAAGAAGTTGTGGAATGGAATTGCCCCATCGATCGATATGCTTCCCGCCGCGCTTCCACAAATTCACGATTTCCTTCTTCAAATTTCTCTTCTTCTTTACAGGCATTGGTAAATGCTTTGGTTACCCGGATGCCCGATATACTGCTCTCCAGTGATGCATTAATCTGCGCTATTGATACTCTGCTCTTTAAAAATGCGTGCCGCATCTTTTTCCGCAATGCCAATGAAACCAAAACCAGTAACGGCACACAGGCAAAAATCACCAGTGTCAGCCAAAAATGAATTGTGGACAGATAGATAAATGAAATTAAAATGGAAATAGAGCAAATCAATAAATTTTCCGGACCGTGGTGCGCCAATTCGCTGATGTCCATCAAATCATTGGTCATACGGCTCATCAATTTTCCCGTTTCATGAGAATCAAAAAAACTATACGGCAATGTTTCCAAATGTCGGAACAGATCACTGCGCATCTGAGCCTGCATTTTTACTCCCATCATGTGCCCTTGATATTGAATAAAATAATTGAGCAGCATGCGTATGACATAAATCAACAGCAAAGCCAGGCCGAATACAAGAATTAATCGATAATTCCGATTGGGAATCAAATCATTCAGCATTGTGCGCGTAATCATCGGATAGACAATACTGATCAGCGCTACAATCAAAGAAGCTCCCATATCCAGCGCAAATAATTTTTTATGCGGCTTATAATAATGCAGAAATCGTTTTAACATAGTTGCTCTTCCTCCTCTCAGCTTTTTCCCTTCAATGTTTCATCAAATTCCGGCATCTTCCCCTGCAAATCCCCTACGGCAGCAGTTCTTTCCGTTCCAGCAAATCCTTCGGTTTCTATCTTATCTTCCACCCTCCGCCCTCCTCGGTGCGGCAGCAGGAGAAAAACATTATTTCTGGCCGACCGCAGCAATAATCGCAATACTGCAATCATTAATTTGCGGTTTTCCTCATTCATATTCTTGAGCGATCGTGCTATAATAACTGCATTTTTATACCAATTTTCCGTCAGTTCCCGCAAAGTCTGCGCATTGGTCTGCCTCAGAATATAAAATAATCCATCAAAAAACTTTTCCCGTTCTTCCGGCGACATAGACGAGATCCACTCTTTTAATGATCGATCCACCATACGGCTGGCATTGGTCGCCGCCTGTAAGCGGCAAAGCGAAGTTCGCTCCAGCTCCCAGGAATAGATATCATGTTGATATAGGCCTGTCTGCGTGCTATGTATAATAGTATATTGTTCTTCATGCTCCAGCAGCATACCAATAATTGATGACTGCGGTACAAATGTATATATTCTGCTGCAAACAGCCTGATAACCGCTCTGATTAAGTACGGTTTCTCCAAAGCCGGGTCCATCAAAATTATATACTCCGCAAATTCTCTGCTGAATCGCTTTGCGGCAAAAGGCCGAGGCATAAACCGCCAGATTTCCTCCCTTGGAATGTCCACACAAGATGAATGGCCCTGCTATCTGCTCTGCTATCTGTGTCAAATAGAGTACTGCTTGTTTTTGCGCGGGAACAGCCTCCATAAAGCTCATATTGAAATCCTCTTTCCAGCCAATCAGCGTATTATCTGTTCCACGGAAGGCAATGCATACTTGCCGCTGCCCTTCTTCCCGGGGCAACAGAAAAGTAACTGCCGCAAACTGCATCTCCCGCTCTGCATCCCGCAAATTACAATAACCGCATACCTGTACTTCCGAAAAACGAGAACTCTCTGCCACCTCTTTCAATAGAACCAGATCTTGCGACATCAGCACTTTTTCGGCAGCTTCCGGCCTCTCCAGCAATTCCCGTGCCACTTCTCCCAGATTGCGCGGGCGTAAAAAATTTTCCACTCCCATCTCTTCAAAAGGAATATAGGAAAGCCGCGCAAAAATCAGGCTGTCCACTTCATTAAAACCGCTCTGGAAAAAACGAAGGTCCCCTCGCCAGCGCAGATAGGTAAATAAATCTCCCATTTCTGTTCCTCCTATTCCCTGTGCGATGAAATCCGCCCCTATGGGGCGGATTTCATCTGAATCTATTTTTCTACTTTATTTGCTCATAAACAAAATGCCAAGCGTATTAGGGCCACAATGGCAAGCAATAGTACTGCTGGCGGTAGTCACATGTACTTCCCGGAAAGGAGCAATATCCAGCACTGCTTTCTTTATCACTTCCACATAGGAGGGATCATCCAATGAAGAATAGGTAATAAAGATACGGGAAAGATCCAAATCGCTGACATTATTCAAAGTATCCTCAACGTATTTGACCAATACTTTTTTCAAATTGCCGCGATACTTTTTACCTACATCCATGCCGCCACTATGATTATCTACCATAATGCAAGGTTTGATATTAAGCATGTTTGCCGAAAAAGCAGTAACCCCAGAACATCTGCCGCCGGCATGCATAAATTTAAGCGTATCCAAAATAAAACTGGCATGCACTTTTCCACGCATTGCTTCTACTTCTTCTTTGACTTCTGCCGCACCTGCTCCCTGAGCAATCAGCTCTGCTGCTTTGATCACCAACAACCCTGTTCCGGTGGAAAGACTATATGAGTCCACAGGATAAACATTCCCCAATTCATGTGCAGCAGTGCAGCAATTTTTATGCGAAGCAGAAAGTGCTCCTCCGAGATTAAAATGCACTACTTCTTTCCCGGCGTCTACCCATTTTCTAAAGTAATCCGCATACTCAAATTGATTGATTGCAGAAGTTTGCGGCAATATCTTTTTATCGTAATAAGCCTGAAAAATTTCTCCGGAAGTGATGTTAACATTATCCAGATAATCTTTCCCATCCAAAATAATATGATAAGGATAACAATTGACAGCATATTTTTCCCGCAACTCGGGAGTCAGATCACAAGTACTATCCGCGCTTAAAATTACTTCTTTCATAATATTTCTCCTCTTTATTTTCGAAAAGGCAAAATACTTCTAATAGTGAATCTTTTCTTTTAATTTTAAAACAATTATCCACGCTTGTAAAGCAGTGCTCCCAAAGGATATTGACAATTCCTTACTTTTAATTTTATCATAAATATCATAAACGCAATTGATTTTTTTCAAACCAGGGAGGTTATTTATGGGTCGATTGATTGTGGGGCAAAAATTCCCCGATTTTGAAGTTGAAACTCTTTATGGCGGCAAACAGCATATTTCCACCATGCTCGGCAATAATAAAACAGTCTTCTGGTGCCTGCGTTATATCGGTTGTACTGTCTGCCGTTATGATGTTCATCTGCTTTCTCAGCGTTACCATGAGGTAGAGGCAAAAGGCGCCAAAGTATATTTCATGATGCAAAGTGATAAGGAAGTACTGGCTGCAGAATTAAAAGATCAGGCTCTGCCTTTTGATATCATCTGCGATCCTTCTATGGAAATCTATCAGGCATTGGATATACAACCGGCTGAATCCATGGAAGCATTGGTGGGTGATGGCTTGAAAAAATTACAGACCAAAGGAGCTGCCGCTGCAGAAGCAGGTTTTTCCCATGGAAAATATGAGGGAAATGAACAGCAGTTACCCGCGCTGTTTATCGTTGACGCTCAGAGCCAAGTATTGACTGCTCACTATGCTAAAAATATCATGGATATGCCAACCATTGACGACCTGTTGGCAATGCTCTGATTACAAAAATAAAAGCAGACTTAAAAAAGTCTGCTTTTATTTTGCTTCGAATTCCCTGAGTTCCTTCCTGCAGTTGCTTTTTCCCAGGCCACGATACCCAGCAAGGCAGCATAAAACATGGGAAAGCCAGATTCCGGCAAATTTAACCGTCTGAATTCTGTCCAATTACAGCACAGTACCAAACATGCAGGATATTTCCAAATATTCACCTATCCCCATTATTTAATTTTCAAGAACCTTAAATCAAGGAGAGGATAAGAAAAAACCTGATCGCAATCAAGAGCGGTCAGGTTTTTCACTTTTAAAATCCGTTGTTGTATTTATCTGTTGCTGCGAATCAACTGGTTTTTCAAATCATACAATTTCTGTGAAAGATCCACTTTATAAATATGCGGATTCGTAAAACGCTTATATTCATCCCAAAGCGTATTCAACTGTTCCTGGGCATAAGCCTGAATCTCCATCAACGAAGGCGATTGATAGACTTGCTTTCCTTCCACAAAAATAGGCTGCATCAAATCCTTGATATAATAATTGGTCAACGTCATCGTCTTCCAGGTAGCAGTAGGGCTGAAAATGGTCAACGGCTTGCTTTCGTCAATTTTTTCATCATCCAGCATAATCAGATCAGCCAACGCCTTATTCTCCAATTTACTATAGATGCGCACTACTTTTTTATATCCCGGATTGGTAATTTTCCAGATGTTTTCGCTCAGCTTAATGCGCGGTTCCAGTGAACCGTCCGCTTCCTCCATCGCAGAAAGTTTATATACGCCGCCAAGCGCAGGGTAATCTTCGCTGGTAATCAGCTTAGTTCCCACACCCCAGCTGTCGATACGAGCTCCCTGCAGCCGCAGGTCAAGAATCAGCCGTTCATCCAGATCCCCTGATGCACAGACAATTGCATTCGGAAAACCTGCTTCATCCATCATTTTGCGCGCCTGTTTGGAAAGATAAGCAAGGTCGCCGCTGTCAATGCGAATACCAAGCGGCTCATGGCCCTTTTCCCGCAGCTCTTTAAACACCGTAATCGCATTCGGCATACCACTGCCTAAAACATCATAGGTATCTACCAGCAACATGCATGCATCCGGAAAAACTTCAGCATAAGCCCGGAAGGCTTCCAATTCAGATTCAAAGCTCATAATCCAGCTATGAGCATGCGTTCCTGCCGGTTTGCCGCCAAAATATTGAGTAGCCAGCACGTTGGAAGTAGAACTACATCCACCAATCACTGCGGCCCGCGCTCCATAAAGACCTGCATCCGGGCCCTGTGCTCTGCGCAAACCAAATTCCATTACATTGCCGCCGCCTGCCGCACAAACAATGCGGCTGGCCTTGGTGGCAATCAACGTCTGGTGATTGATAATATTGAGCAGAGCCGTTTCTATCAACTGAGCCTGAGCAATTTCAGCCTTGACCCGCACCAACGGCTCTCCCGGGAAAACGATCGTTCCTTCCGGAATAGCGTAGACCTCTCCTGTAAAATGAAAATCTGCCAGATATTTTAAAAACGTTTCATCAAACAAGTTCAACGAACGCAGATATTCAATATCTTCCGGACCAAAATGCAGATTGCTAATCAACTCAATCAGCTGTTCCACACCGGCCATCACCGCATAGGAGGATTCTCCCACCGGCTTGCGGAAGAACATATCAAACACCGCAGTTTTTTTATGCATTCCCTTTTTAAAATACCCATACATCATTGTCAATTCATATAGGTCGGTCAACATTGTAAGATTTCTCATTTTTCTTCTTTATCCTCCGGCTGCATAGGCTGCTTTCCGGAGATTTTTTCCTCCTGTGCCTCTTTTTTCTGCATCTTCAATTCTTTTTGCATTTCCCGATATGCAATACTGTATTTTCCTTCATATGCCGCATATGCCTTTGGTTCCTTTTTATGCATATACAACAGATAAATGATTCCTGCCACAACCAACAACAAGCTCAATGCCTGTGATACCCGCACAACGTCCTTGATCAACCAAAGACTATCCGTCCGCATTCCTTCAATAAAGGCACGCCCCACACCATAGAGCACCAGATACATCACAAATACATTGCCTTTATGTTTTGCCCGTTTAAAATACCAAAGCAGTACTACAAATACAATTAAATTCCACATACTTTCGTAAAAGAATGTGGCCTGGTGCCATTCCCCTAGCTTATCAATATATACACCATAAGGGAACCATTGCAGCGCCTCATTGGTAATCAAATTGCCGAAAGCTTCCTGATTGACAAAGTTGCCCCAGCGGCCAATTGCCTGCCCTATGATCAGTCCGGGCCCACCAATATCCAAAATATCACCAAATGAAATTTTTGAATACTTGCTGAACAAGAAACCGCCGATAACTGAGCCAATCACCGCGCCATAGATGGCAATTCCGCCTTCCCATATAGCAAAAATCGACCACAAGTCGTCTTTATAGCTATCCCATTCAAAAGCCACATAATATAACCGAGCACAAATGATTGCCAGCGGAATGCACACCAGCAGTAAATCAATAGGCATATCCGTATTATAACCGCGCTTTTTCGCCAGGACAAAAGCCGTTCCTAATCCGGCACAAATCCCCATACAGATGATCACAGCATACCAACGTATATCCAATCCCTGAATGCCAAACAGATCACGCACAAAATAAGGATCCATGACACATCCTCCTTTTTATTTAAACACAATCATTATAGGTTTCTTCCGGTAACTCGTCAAGAGAGTCAATCCTGCTTGCCCTTTCGGGCTATACATGTTAGAATTTTGATATTTGATTAAATCATTATCCGGAGATTTTCATGGCTGCATCCTTACACTCTTTATTTTCGCTTCGTCCCTTTCGTTCCGAAGATTTGGCTGAGCTGATTACTCTTTTTCGCCAGACTGTTTGGAATGTCAATTGTCGTGACTATTCTCCTGCACAATTAGCCGCCTGGGCACCCGAAAACATCGATGCCTCACGCTGGCTTCCTTCTTTATTAGAACATGAAACGGTTATCGCACAAACAAGCGATGGAATCATCGTAGGTTTCGGAGACATCTCTGAGCAGGGCTATCTGGATCGCCTCTATGTCCACAAAGATTACCAAGGCCAAGGAGTTGCCACGCTCATTTTATCATATCTGGAATCCTATGCCCGCTCCTGCGGCTGTAGCCAAATCGAAACGCACGCTTCCATTACTGCCCAGCCTTTTTTTATCTCCAAAGGCTTTTCTGTTTTTAAAGAACAGCAGGTTGAACGCTTTGGGCAATTGCTTACCAATTATATCATGTACAAGCCTCTTTTATGATGGATATATTTCTCCTTCTTAATTTGGCGCTCTTTTCTGGAAATCTGCCGGTGCTCGAAAATATATGAAAAATTACAAACTAAAAAAGCGAAGTGAATACTCACTTCGCCTGGTGCGCCTCCGGGGGCTCGAACCCCGGACACCCTGATTAAGAGTCAGGTGCTCTACCAACTGAGCTAAAGGTGCATATCGTTTGCAGCTTCAAAACCGATCAATGAAGACG
>JABLTO010191419.1_pt1 | contig 16526 bp, 15 predicted proteins | sample 7160091 | NCBI WGS metagenome assembly JABLTO01 (sample SAMN14651225, study PRJNA627086) | human gut metagenome | isolation source: feces | host: Homo sapiens
CTGCTCCGGTACGCCAGATGTCAGGTGGAAATCTACAGAAAGTTCTGGTAGGAAGAGAAATTGCCCAGAACCCGAAAGTTCTTCTGGTTGCGTTTCCTACAAGAGGTGTGGATGTAAATACTTCTCATGTTATTTATGAACTTCTGAATGAACAGAAAAAGAATGGTGTCGCAGTTGTCTGTGTAATCGAGGATCTTGATGTTGTTCTGGAACTCTGCGACAGAATTGCGGTTCTCTGCGGTGGCTGCATCAGCGGTATTGTTGATGGAAGGTCTGCAACAAAAGAGGGAATTGGACTTCTTATGACGAAACATGAAAAAGGAGGGGAACAGAATGCATAAGGAACCTTTCTTAAAAATGTCCAAAAGAGAACATATCAGCTGGCAGAAAAGACTGGGAATCCGTTTTATTGCGCTTGTTCTGGCGCTTATCGTCTGTGCAGGTGTTATTGTTGCTCTTGTAAAAATGAATCCGCTGGATGTATATAAAGCAATCTGGGACGGTGCACTTGGATCAGAGAGACGTGTCTGGATGACTCTCCGTGATACAATGGTACTGTTGTGTATTTCCATTGGTCTGGCACCGGCATTCAAAATGCGTTTCTGGAATATCGGAGCAGAAGGCCAGATACTGATCGGGGGCGCCTGCTCAGCAGCTATTATGATTTATGCAGGCAACAAAATGCCGACAGTAGCTCTGCTGGTGGTAATGTTTGTGGCAAGTGCTCTGGGTGGTCTCATCTGGGGCATGATTCCGGCTGTTTTCAAAGCATACTGGAATACAAATGAAACACTTTTTACCCTGATGCTGAACTATGTGGCAATGCAGGTTGTTACATACTGTATTGTTTTCTGGGAAAATCCAAAAGGCTCCAATACAGTTGGTATTATTAATCAGGCAACACAGGCAGGATGGCTGCCTGAACTGTTTGGACAGAAATATGGCTGGAACCTCGTGATCGTACTTGCGTTTACAGTAATTATGTTTATTTATCTGAAATACAGTAAACAGGGATACGAGATCGCAGTGGTTGGTGAAAGTGAAAATACTGCACGTTATGCAGGTATTCACGTCAAAAAAGTTATTATCCGTACCATGGCTATTTCCGGTGCAATCTGTGGTATCGCAGGATTTGTTATTGTAAGCGGCGCAAGCCATACAATTTCTACCGCAACAGCAGGTGGGCGTGGATTTACAGCGATCATTGTTGCATGGCTTTCCAAGTTTAATACATTTATCATGGTAGCTGTTTCCTTTGGAATTATTTTTATGAATCAGGGTGCAGTTCAGATTGCAACACAGTATGGACTGAATGAAAATGCTTCTGATGTTATTCTTGGAATTATTCTGTTCTTCCTGATTGGAGCAGAATTCTTTATCAATTACAGAGTTGAGCGTGCAAAGAAATAGGAGGAAGATGCAATGAGTGTACTGATTATTTTTATCCAGAAAGCAATAGTCCAGGGCATCTGTATTCTTTATGGTGCGCTTGGTGAAATCATGACAGAGAAATCCGGTAACCTGAATCTGGGTATCCCGGGTATTATGTATATGGGTGGTATTGCCGGTCTGATGGGAGCCTTCTTTTATGAAAAAGATAATCCTGATCCGAATGCTTTTATAGGTATTCTGATATCTTTTGCATGTGCATTTGCATGTGCGGCAATCGGTGGTCTCATCTATAGTATTCTGACCATAACACTTCGAGTAAATCAGAATGTAACCGGTCTTGCACTTACTATTTTTGGTACCGGTTTTGGTAACTTCTTCGGTGGTTCCATCTCCAAGCTTGCAGGTGGTGTAGGCCAGATTTCCGTAAAGGTTACAGGCAGCGGCTACACGGCAAAAATTCCGGGATTATCAAAGATACCTGTACTTGGTGGTATTTTGTTTAATTATGGTTTTATGACGTATTTATGTATTGTTGTGGCAGTAATCCTTTCAGTATTTCTTTTTAAAACACGTACAGGTCTGAATCTTCGTGCTATCGGTGAAAATCCGGGAACTGCAGATGCGGCAGGTATTAATGTTACGAAATATAAATATCTGTCCACATGTATCGGAGCTGGACTTGCTGGACTTGGCGGACTTTACTTTGTTATGGAGTATTCTGGTGGAACGTGGACAGATAACGGTTTTGGTGACAGAGGCTGGCTTGCTGTAGCGCTGGTTATCTTTGCATTGTGGAAGCCGCTGAATGCAATCTGGGGAGCTTTCCTTTTTGGCGCTCTTTATATCCTGTATCTCTATATTCCGGGTCTGGGAAGAAGTATGCAGGAAGTATTCAAGGCACTGCCGTATGTGGTAACCATCATTGTACTCGTATTTACCAGCTTCCGAAAGAAGAAGGAACATCAGCCGCCGGCTGCATTGGGACTGCCTTATTTCCGAGAAGAAAGATAAAGAATTCCCGGTGAGGACTGGGAAAAGGATTAAAATTTATAGGGGATTTCTGATAAATTTTCTCTGAATATGACACTAAGAATAACAGATTTCCGGACACGTTACGGTTCCTGTGCAATCTGTGTACCGTTTATTAACTGCCATTCGGGGCGAACTCGCTTCGCTCAGACATGCCCCTCGGTGGCAGTAACGGACACAGATCTTACGACGGAACCTCACTTGCCGTCCTGAAATCTGTTATTTTTTGTGTCATGCCAGAGACTTTCTCAGAAATCCTTTCCAACGTTTTACCCGTTCCCATTCTGCACCGTACTTTATAGAGTTAGCGGCGTTCCGCCGCGGAGCCCCAACCGTGGAACGGTTTTATGTGGAGCGGTGCAAGGGAACGGGAAACCCCCGCAATTCACAGCTTGGAAAGGTATCCGATGCCAGAAGTGAGCAAATGCCTGTGCAGATTCCGTTAATGAGATGCAGGCTAGCGCTGTCACAGAGGACCATGTCTGAGCGAAGCGAGTTCGGTCCGAATGACAGCAGATAAGCGCATGCATCGAATTAGGAATCAAGCATTATTTGCGAACTCAGACATCGGATATCTTGCACAAGCGTAAAAATACAAAAAAATAACAGAAATATTTTCTGAAAAAAGATATTGACAAATATAATTTTCTGGCATATACTGTGACCTATCAAAAGCAAGGAAGCTAAATCAGTTTCCTTGCTTTTTTTTATTTCAACTGGGTGACCAAGTAAACAACTGGAAAACGTCAAATCAGATATGCAGGGAGGATTCATATGAATACAGAAGAACTGATGAAAAAAGCAATGGGTGATGTTGACATTGAAGGAGTATCCAGAAATATTCAATGGATGGTAGATCATGTTCCGTATAGAATCGCTGGAAGTGAAGATGAACGAATTGCATCAGAGTACGTAACAGATTATATGAAAAAATATGGACTGGAAACCAAAAATGAAGAATTTTATACATTTAACAGTTTTCCTTTAGAATCTGAAATAGAAATACTTGAGCCGGTGAACATGAAGATCGACAGTTTACCATGTGCACATATTCGGTCAACCAGTAAAGAAGGCGATGAATTTGAAATCGTATATATTGGAAATGGCAGCGAAGAAGAATATAAAGACAAAGATGTAAAAGGAAAAATCGTATTAGTAGAAGTATCATATGCACCACCGGTTCCGGAAAAAGGAAGAATTGCCTGGAAAAAAGGCGCAGCAGGAATGATGTGCATGAACTGGGGGAATGATGAAGAGGTTATCTGTAACAGAGGCCTGAAAGCTGTGTGGGGAAATCCAACAGAAGAGACTGTAAAGAATATTCCACAGATTGTTGGCGTTGGAATTACAAGAAATGCAGGACTCATGATCAAAAAAATGTGTCTGGAAGGAAAGACAGTAAAAGCGAAAATAAAAGCAATAGCAAAGAATGAATGGGGAAAAGTAAGACAGCCATTCGGAATACTTCATGGAAATGGAAAAAGCAAAGAATTTATTTTAGTTGCATCACATCTGGATGCATGGAAACCGGGAGTAACCTGTAATGCAACCGGAGATTCTACTACAATGGAAATGATACGTATCCTGTCAAAATACAGAGAATATCTTGACAGAGATATCTGGTTTACATATTGGGACGGACATGAAATTGCTGAAGCAGCCGGTTCTACCTGGTTTGTAGATGAATATTGGGAAGAACTTTCAAAAAACTGTATTGCATATGTTAATGTGGATTCAACAGGAATGCGAGAAGCAACTCTCTATGAGATCAAGGCATCTGACGAATTATACGATTTTATGGAAAATCATGCGAGAGGAATTCTGGACTGTGATCTCAGAATGACAGGACTTGGAAAAATTGGAGATCAGTCCTTTATGGGAATTGGAATTCCGGCTACTGCACAGAGAATGTCATTTACTAAGGAATATATGGAACATGCTCATGGAGCTACATTGGGTTGGTGGAATCACACTAAAGAAGATGGATTTGATAAATATAGTCCTGAAAATATAAAAAAAGATATAGACAGTACAATGACAATGTTGATTCGTTTGTCAAATGAAGAAAAAATCCCATATGAGTTTCAGCGTAAATTTGACACGATCCAAAATAAATTAACACAGATAAAGGATACAGGGGAAATTGGTGTAGATCATTTAATACAGCTGGCAAAGACAGCAGAAGATGCTGTTGTGAAGATTCAGGGGCGTAAAGATGAAATCACAGATGAAAGAAAAATCAGTTTTTATAATGAATTTGTCAAAATGGTCAGCAGAAAAATTACTAATGTATTTCAGACATATGTAAACAAGTACCAGCAGGATTCTTATGGATTTACCAGTCTGTCAAAACCAGTTCCGCTGCTGGCAGATATGGAGAGACTGGAAACATTAAGTCCGGATACTATGGAATATGGAATGGTTCGCACACAGCTGATCAAGAACAGAAACAGAATCCTGGATGGTCTGATGGATGTGATCAGTATGGCGGAACTTTATGAAAAAATTATATTTGAATGAGCTGAGGTAAGCAAATGGGAAAATATACAATACATGAAGCCGTGAATAAAATGGCAGAGCATATGGCAGTTATGTATTATTACCTGACCAGAGAAATGATCAATGATTTCGGACCGGAAGCCAAAAAAACAATAGAAAAAGCAATTATTGAGTTTGGACATGAAAGAGGAAGAAAAATCAGAGATGAAGTCCTGGCGAATGGAGAAAAACTTACAATAGAAAATCTGGATAAGTATTACGATATTCCTATTGAAGACGGCTGGTCTCCGAAACGCACTTATGAAAAAAAACAGAAGCTGAACCAGACAGACGCATGCATATTTGCTGAGATATGGAAAGAGCGCGACTGGAGTGAAATCGGACATATTTATTGTCTGGTTGATACTGCAATACGAGAAGGGTACAGTGAAGGCCATAGTCCCAAAGTTGTTTTTCATCCAGGAAAAAATCTTCTGAAAGGTGATGAATGCTGCACTTCACTTACTGATTATCAGGAATAATATAAGGAAGGCCAAATCATATGAATGAACTGTTACGAAAAGAATATGAAGCCAGAATGGAAAAAGTCAGGACAGAGGCGTCAAAAAGAGGATTTCATGCATTGCTGATATGGGGACTGGCACCAAGGCGTACCGGTGATCTGATGTATCTTACAGGGCATCAGCCACTTCTCCCAGGCCACCCGAGAAGATACGGATTCAGAGGGCGTGGATATTCCGTGATCATTCTTCCTGTAGATCAGGAGCCGGTACTTCTGTGCAGTACACCTTTTTATGAAGATGATCTTTATATAAAAGATATCAGATATGCAAATGATCTGCCAGACGAAATCGGAAAGATAATTCGCAGCATGGATCTTGAAAAAGGAGATATTGGAATCGTAGGTATGGATGTACTTGCAGCGGCTCTCTACATGGACTTACAGAAGGAATTGTATCAGGCAAAGTTTTATCCGGCAGATGATATAGTAATGAATCTCCGGGCAGCCAAATCTGTCTACGAAATCAAAAAACTCAAAGCAGGCGCATCAATTGGTGATGAAGTAAGTGAACTTCTTCATGGTTATTTAAAACCTGGATTGACAGAGCTGCAGGTATATAAATTCATAACAGAAGAATTAACAAAAAGAGGTGTGACAGGAGCTTTTGCAACATGCCAGTCAGGAATACGTTCAGAGAAGCCATATGATCTTCAGCCAGCTACAGATAAAATCATTGAAGACGGCGATATGATACATATGGAAATCAATGGAAAACTGGATGGATATATGATAGATATCTGTCGTTCTACTGTAGCTGGAAAAGCATCTGAACGACAAAAAGAGATTCTTGAACTGGTTTTAACGATGCTTGAAAAATCAATTGAAGCCATGAAGCCGGGAATTACAGCAGGAAGTCTGGAAGAAATTACCGGAAAGCTTGCACTGGAACATGGATTTACCGGAAATCATACAATGACTTATAACGGACCAGGCACCTACCTGGGACATGCAATTGGATTAGGGGTCGATGAACCACCAGTTATAGCAAAATGTGATAAGACAATTCTGGTGCCGGGAATGGTGATCACTATGGAACCGGGACTGTATCTGACAGGAGATGGCGGCTGCAGAATCGAAGACGAAGTTCTGGTGACAGAAAATGGATATGAAGTTTTAAATAAATATACCAGAAGATGGTGGAATTGAGGTAAGTATGGAAAAACGTCCATTGCTATATGAGGAAGTGATTGAAAATCTTTACAGGCTGATTGATTCAGGAAAAATAAAACCAGGAGAAACTTTCCCTTCAGAGAGAGTATTGATTGGAGAATGGGATATCAGCAGAAATGTACTGAGAGAAGCATTTCATATTCTGGAACAAAGAGGACTGATTACTTCCAGACAGGGAAAGGGACGTTTTTTGAGAAAACTTCCTGATGATCAGCACAGAGATATGTCAGAGAATACTTCTAAAATGATTGAAAGATGTTCACTTCTTGAAATTTATCAGGTGAGACAGATGCTGGAAGCAAAAGCCTGCGGGTTAACCGCTTTAAGAATAACAGATTCAGATGTGAACGAATTGGAAAAATGTTATCAGAAAGTGGCTGAACAGTTCAGGCAGAATGGAACAACCAAAGGTGAATTTGAAATTCATAAAATGTATCTTGAAAAATGTGGAAATGAATATCTTAAGCAGCTATGTGAAATGGCAAGACAACAGGTAAGGGATATGATGAGCAGCTCTTTCAGGGAAGTACTGGGTGAGCATGATCCTGAAGAAACACTGATGGCACATAGAATGATCATTGATGCAATAAGTAAACACAATATGGAGAAAGCTGAAAAACTGATGGCTGCACATATACAGAAGACCATTGACATGTTGTAGGGAACAGGAGGATGGAAAAATGAAGCTTAAAGTGATTATTCCGAACAGTGGAATGACAGAAGAAGAATTACATGACAGAGAAAAAATGCTTCAGACGGCGCTTCCTTCAGAAACCCGGATATCAGTCAGTTGTATTTCAGGTGGCCCCAGGGAAATAGCATCTCATACGGACGAATATCTGGCTGGCAGTTATATTCTTGAAGATGCACTACAGGCAGAAAAAGATGGATTTGATGCAGTTATTGTGTATTGTTTCAGTGATCCTGCAGTTGAAATGCTTCGGGAACAACTGGAAATTCCAGTAATTGGACCGGGAGAGATATCACTGGCTATAGCCGGAATTCTTGGAGAAAACTGTGCTGTAGTAACAACGGTAACAGATAATATTGGAAGGATAACAGGAAGAATCAGAAAAGATGCTTCCATTCGGGAGAAAATAACAGCGGTTCTGGCACTTGATATTTCAGTATTAGAATTACGAAAAGATCCGGAAATCACAGGAAAACGCCTGGAGGAGATATGTAAAGAGGCAATTGAACAGCATCATATTGATACATTGATTCTCGGGTGTCTGGGAATGGCACAATATGGAAAAATTCTGGAAGAAAAATATAACATTCTGGTTATTGATCCTGCATTAACAGGAGTAGCTTTTGCAGATATGTGTGTTCGTCTTGGAATAAAAGGAAGCAGGAGAAAATATCAGAAAAAGTCAATTCAAAGATAAGGGAGGATGTACCTTATGGACTGGCAGAAAGAAAATTTGAAACTGCTTGAAAAAATGGTAGGAATTTCAAGCATTTCCGGATCAGAGAAAGAACTGGCTCTTTTTCTGAAGGAATATCTAAAAGAAAATGGAATAGAATCAGAAATTGAAATTTTAAAGGGCGACAGTTGTAATCTGACTGCAAAATGCAGTTTTGGAACAAGAAAACATAAGATTATTCTGGGAGGACATCTTGATACCGTTAGTCCGGCAGCTGGATGGAAAACAGATCCGTTCCAATTGACATATGAGAAAGACAAAGTATATGGACTGGGAAGCTGTGATATGAAAGGTGGACTGGCAGCACAGATTATTGTACTCAGGCAGATGAAGGAGGAAGGTACTGCATTTAATGGTACTGTTTATCTTACCGCAGTGGCAGATGAAGAAGCTTTTTCGACAGGAATGAATCATCTTGCAGAAAAGATGCCGGAAGCGGAGCTGGCTATTCTGGCAGAACCTCATTTTGACAATGTAGTGACTGGTGCTACAGGAAAAGGTCTTCTGACATTTAAAGTGCATGGTAAACCGGGACATGCTGCACGGCCGGAAACAGGAATTAATGCAGTTAATTCAATGGCAAAACTTCTGAATGTTGTAGAGGAATATTATGGAAACCTTTACAGAGAAGGCAAATGCGGTGCAGCAGGTGTTTTGAGAATTTTTTCAGATTATGCAGGTTACAGCCTGAATATACCTGATTGCTGCAGTGCTCTTGTAAACAAGCAGCTTCTTCAGAATGAAACAATAGAGGAATTTCAGGATAATGTAGAAAAAATGTTCTGTGCAAACAAAATACCAGGTTCACTGGAAATAATCAGAGAAGCACTTTGGTATCCGTCTTATTCATTAGATGAAAATTCAGGTATGGTAAAGCTGTTTCTGGATTATCTGAAGTCAACAGGACATAAATTTTATACGAAACATAATGAATCAGTTAGTGATGGAAACATTATGGTTGAAAAATGTGGAATACCAACATTACTGTTTGGCCCGGAGGGAGACAATCTTCACAGTGCCGGTGAGTATCTGATACAGGGATCACTTGAAAAATACAGGAGATATCTTAAGGGATTTATCAATACATTGAAGTAAGATAACGGTGAGAGAGGAGATCAGAAAATATGAGTTTTGAATTAGTAAAATACACAGAACCAGATTTTGAAGATGAAAAACTGAAAAATTCACCAGATGCAGTTATGAAACCTGCGCCAAAAGACGGAGTTGTGCCGGACAATTATCATGGTACTACTATTTTTCCAGAGTATTTTAAAGTCGATGGAAAATGGATTCTTGCTGAAGAGAGCAGAATGGACTCAGTAGCAGTGTATAAAGATGGAAAAGTGGAAATTCTCGAATTCAGAAATATAAAAAAAGGGGATATGGTTTTTGTCGGAAGAACAGAAGATGGAAGTGAAGGTATTTATGTTTATCCATCAGGTTTCCTGAGTGAAGAGGAGAAAAACGGAGATATTTTTGCATTTCGTCAGGGAAGGTCCAGAGAAACTGCATTTTCCAGAGATTATGATGAACTTTATGAGCTCCTGAATTATGAAAGAGATCATGGAAATATTGTATGGGTCATGGGACCGGCATGTGCTTTTGATAAAGATTCCAGAGCTGCTTTTTCGGGACTGGTAGAGGAAGGCTACGTAGATGCCCTTCTGGCAGGCAATGCGCTTGCAACGCATGATCTGGAAGGTGCATATATGAAAACTGCACTGGGACAGAACATTTATACACAGAAAAGTCAGCCAATGGGACATTATAATCATTTGGATACATTAAATAAAATCCGTTATTACGGATCTATTCCGAAGTTTATAGAAGAAGAAAAGATAGATAATGGAATCATTTACAGTTGTGTTAAAAATAATGTACCTTTTGTTCTGGCAGGATCTATACGAGATGACGGACCGATGCCGGAAATATATGGAAATGTTTATGATGCACAGAATGCAATGCGAAATTGCGTAAGAAAAGCCACTACAGTTATTTGTATGGCATCTACTTTACATACGATTGCAACAGGAAATATGGTTCCATCTTTCAGAGTACTTGAGGATGGTACGATTCGTCAGGTTTATTTTTACAGTGTGGATATTTCAGAATTTGCAGTAAATAAGCTTGGGGACAGAGGAAGTCTTTCTGCGAAGAGTATTGTAACGAATGCACAGGATTTTGTAGTAAATGTTTATAAAGGTGTTCATGGAATGAAAAAGTAAAATAATACAAGGTAAATTCTCTGCTTAAAAATGTCAATGGGGACAATTCGTAAGTACTCCGGGCATTTTTTTATACAAAAAAACATCTATACAGAAGAATAAGGAGGCCTATTATGAAGAAAAAATTACTGGTATTATTACTCGCAGCATCAATGACAATGACTGGACTGGGAGTAGTTAATGTAAGTGCGGCAGCAGACGATTCTACACTTACGATTGCAATAGCAGGAGAAATGCTTTCTCTTGACCCGGGAGTTGCAACAGGTTCAACATCATATAATCCGCGACTGCAGATTTTTGACAGACTGGTTGATCTGAATTCAGATGGAACTATCAGTCCGAACCTTGCTGAATCATGGGAATATTCAGATGATGAAAAAGACATAACATTTCATTTGAGAAAAGATGTTAAGTTCCAGGATGGATCAGATCTTACCTCCGAAGATGTAAAACGTACATTTGACAGAATGTTGAATGCAGAATATGGATCAACACGACAGAATGACATTATGCCGCTTGAGTCAGTAGAAGCAACAGATGACTATACAGTTGTATTTCACCTCTCAGCTCCAAGCGGAAATTTCCTTAATAAAATAGGTGTTGATACAGGGGATATTCTCAGTTCAGATGATATTGACAAGTATGGGGAAGATCTCGCAACAAATGCAAATGGTACAGGTCCATATAAAGTAAAAGATTTTACAGTAGGTGAATCATGTACGCTGGAAGCTAATGAAGATTACTGGGGTGGAGCACCTGCTATAAAGACAGTAGTCATGAAAACCGTAAGTGAAGCATCAACAAGGGCTAATATGCTTCTTTCAGGAGAGGCTGAATTTGTGGAAGATGTCTCAACTCAGGATATCGATTCTATTGAATCCAGCGGAAAAGCTTCTGTTCGCTATGATGATACAAACCGTGTTCTCCATATCGGTATGAATACAAAAATGGAAGGTCTGGATGTAAAAGTCCGTCAGGCAATTAATTACGCAGTTGACAGAGATACACTTGTAAAAGCAGTTCTGGATGGGGCAGCAGAAAGCTGCAGTACAGTAATTGCACCGAATGTATGGGGCTGGACAGAAAGCCAGTATACATATGATCCGGATAAGGCAAAAGAACTTATTAAAGAAGCCGGAGCAGAGGGCCTGAAAATTGAACTGTGGACTCCGGAAGGACATTATTATCATGATAAAGAAACTGCACTTGTATTTGCAGATATGATGAAAGCAGTAGGTCTTGACGTTGAAGTAAAGGTATGTGACTGGTCAACTATGCTGAGCGATCTCAGGCTTCCGGAAGATGAAACCAAAAATCAGATGTGGCTGTTTGGCTGGGAAGCAGCAACCTGTGAAGGTGCTTATTCACTGAGACTGTTTTCATCTGATACAATGCCACCAAATGGCTGGAACATCAGCTTCTATCAGAATGATACAGTAGATGACCTGTATGTGAAAGCAAATGAAACAGCTGATGATGATCAGAGAAAAGAATATCTTAAAGAAGCATATGAACAGATTGACCAGGATGCAGTTTGGTGTCCGCTGGCTGTGTATACAATGATTAATGCACAGGTAGATAATCTGGAAGGCGTAGAAATTGATACGATTCAGATGCTTCATCTTAAGGATGCACATTATACAGACTGATCACAATACAGATTCTCCGGTTTGATAAAATCGGAGAATCTGCATTAATAATCTATTAATAATCCGAAAGGAGTAGTTTTATGAAACAGAATTATCTGCTTAAAAAAGCAGTGTCGTTAATAATTGTATTATTTTTTGCATCGATTGCCATTTTCCTGATTATTCATCTGATTCCAGGAAATGCAGCTGATGTCATGACTGCAGGAAGTACATTGTCAGAAGAGCAGATGAATAAGCTCCTGTCGGATATGGGAATTGATAAGCCTTTGATAGAACAATATCTTATTTGGCTTGGGAATGTTTTTCATGGAAATTTTGGTACTTCCCTGTATAGCAATGAAGCAGTTACTGCATTGATACTTCCAAGATTTATGGCAACTCTTAAACTTGCACTTATCAGTATGCTTCTGGCAGTGGGAATTGGAGTCCCATGCGGTATAGTAGCAGCAATAAAACATAACAGTTTCTTTGATGTAATTATTATGCTTCTGACAATTATTGGAATATCAATGCCTATTTTCTGGCTGGGACTCCTTCTTGTTATGAAGTTTTCCATTAATCTTGGATGGTTTCCTGCCAGTGGCGCAGATTCATGGATTGGCTATATTTTGCCGGCAATAACTATCAGCCTGAATATAATGGCAAATATAGCAAGAATGACAAGATCAAGTATGCTGGAAGTACTGGGGCAGGATTATATGAGAACTGCAGAAGCTAAAGGAATGCCATATTCCTGTATAATCTGGAAACATGGATTAAAAAATGCTTTAATTCCGATTATTACAGTAATAGGAACACAGTTTGGATATCTTATGGGAGGTGCTGTATTGACTGAGACAGTATTTGTATTTCCTGGAATAGGAAAGTTTCTGATTGATTCTATTAGCAGACGAGATTATCCAAGTGTTCAGGCATGTATGCTTCTGATTACACTGATGTTTGCTGTTATTAATATGCTTGTAGACATTGCATATCATTATGCAGATCCACGGGTAAAAGCGTAGGAGGAAAATTATGAAAAATTTTATGAAAAAAACGATTCATAATAAAATGGCACTGATCGGAGGAATTATAGTATTGGCGGTGATCATAATCAGCATTATTTCTCCTCTTCTTCTTACCTGTGATCCGGAAGCAATGGACTATCTTGCTTTATTACAGACCCCTTCCGGTACACATATTCTTGGTACAGATTCTCTTGGAAGAGATATTTATTCAAGAATTATGGCAGGGTCAAGAACTTCATTATTGATTGGCCTCCTGGTAGTAGGAATTTCTACAGTGTTTGGTTCCATTATAGGTGTTATCAGTGGATTTTATGGTGGAAAACTTGACAGTATAATTATGAAGATCACAGATACTTTAATGGCATTTCCGTCAATCATGCTGGCATTGTTTTTTGTAACAGTATTTGGAGGAGGACTGTACAGTGCGATTGTAGGTGTTGCAATTGCTTCAATTCCGAGATTTATCAGACTGGTGAGAGGTTCAGTACTCAGTATTAAGGAGAAGGAATATATAGAAGCCGAGTATGCAGTTGGCCAGACGAATATGAAAATTATGCTTCGACATATCCTTCCGAACTGTGCCGGTCCGTTAATTGTACAGGCAACTTTAACAATGGGAAATGCAATTATGACTGTTGCAAGTCTGGGATTTCTTGGGCTTGGAGCAGCACCTGGACAGGCAGAATGGGGCTCTATGCTCAGTGATGCAAGAGAATACCTGAGAAGTGCTCCGTATGTGGCTGTTTATCCGGGGTTAGCAATTGCAGTAACAGTACTGGGATTTAATCTTCTGGGTGATGGACTGCGGGATGTAATGGATGTACGACAGGATTAAGTTCGCAGGAGGATCTGATATGGAAAATATATTGGAAGTTAAACATTTGAGCACAAGTTTTTATACAGATAAAAAAGAAGGCATTGCAGTTGATGATGTCAGTTTTAATGTAAAAAAAGGCGAAATTCTGGGAATTGTAGGAGAATCAGGAAGTGGAAAAAGTGTAACAGTTATGTCTGTTATGAGACTGATAAAAGGACCAAAAGGAGTAATAAAAAACGGTGAAATTATTTTTGAGGGAGAAAGTCTTATAGATAAATCCAAAAAAGAAATGCAGATGATTCGGGGAAAGAAGATTGCAATGATATTTCAGGAACCAATGACATCTTTGAATCCTGTATTAACGGTAGGAGAGCAGATAGCAGAAGTATTACGATATCATGAAAAAATGAATCGAAAAGATGCTTTACTTAAAGCAAAAGAACTTCTTGAAACAGTGAATATTCCGCTGGCAGAAGAAAGGCTTAAAGAATATCCGCATCAGCTTTCAGGAGGTATGAGACAGCGTGTGATGATAGCAATGGCGCTGGCCTGTAATCCGGATCTGCTTATTGCTGATGAGCCAACAACTGCGCTGGATGTTACAATACAGTCACAGATTCTTGAATTACTTAAAGATCTTCAGAAAAAATATGGAATGTCCATTATTCTGATTACACACGACATGGGAGTGGTTGCAGAATATGCGGATCGTGTTCTGGTCATGTATGCCGGACGGGTTGCAGAAATGGCAGCAACAGACCAGATATTAAAAGATGCACGTCATCCGTATACCCAGGCACTTATCAGAGCAATTCCCAAATTGACTGCCGAACAGGAACGCCTCATACCAATTCCTGGAAACATTCCGAATATATATAAACTTCCGAAAGGCTGTAATTTCTGTGGACGCTGTCCATATGCAGATGAAAAATGTTCCAGCAGCAAGCCTGAACCGGAATATTTTGGAAATCGGATGGTCAGCTGTTTTTACAGCAGGAAGGAGGCCATAAATGAGTGAATTATTGAAAGTGGAAAATCTGACAAAGATTTTTTCAAAAAAAGGAAAAGAAGTCAGAGCAGTAGATGATGTGAGCTTTTCTCTGAATGAAAAAGAAACAATTGGTTTGGTAGGTGAAAGTGGTTGTGGAAAATCAACAACAGGCCGACTGGTATTAAACCTTATCAAGCCAACATCGGGAACAGTTTCTTTTATGGATAAAAATATATACACTCTTAACAAAAAGGAACTCCTTGATTTCAGAAGAAATGCTCAGATTATATTTCAGGACTGTTTTGCCTCATTAAGTCCACGTTTTCGCGTCGGTGATTTAATAGAAGAAACACTTGCGATACATCATATTGGTAAGAACAGAAAAGAACGCATGGAAATGGCCGCAAAGGTGTTTGAAGATGTAACACTTTCTCCGGAATTGCTGAACAGGTATCCTCATGAATTCAGTGGTGGACAAAGGCAGAGGATCGGAATTGCAAGAGCACTTTGTCTGAATCCTAAAATGATTGTCTGTGATGAACCGGTTTCTGCACTGGATGTATCTATTCAGGCTCAGATTATCAATATGATGCAGGATATTCAGCAGAAATATGGATTATCTTATATTTTTATTTCACATGATTTGAGCGTGGTAAAACATATCAGTGACAGAGTGATTGTCATGTATCTGGGAAAAATTGTAGAATACGGGGATAAAAAATCATTTTTTGAAAATCCCCGTCATCCATATACCCAGGCACTTTTGTCTGCAATTCCTGTAGCAGATATAAGTGAAAAGAAAGAGAAAATCATTCTGAAAAATGAAGCCAATTTTGAGGAGTACAAACCTGGCTGTCGTTTTGCAGACCGATGCTGGAAGGCATGCGAGATCTGTCGCAGAGAACAGCCTCAGTTCACAGAGGTATCACCTGGACATTGTGTTGCCTGTCATCGACTGGACTGAAAGGAGGCAATTATAAATGGATAACTATGTAATAACTGTTGCAAGAGGATTTGGCAGTGGTGGAAAGACTATAGCTTCAAGGATAGCGAAGCATCTGGGGATTTCCTGTTATGAAAACAGAATATTGACACTGGCGTCACAATACAGCGGTATAGATGAGCATGATTTTCAACAGGTAGATGAAAAACTTGGCGGAAATTTTATAATACGAGAGTTAAAAAAATTTCCAGCAGCCAGGAAATATATACCTGTTGACAGGGATTTTGCTTCTGACGACAAATTGTTTCAATATCAGTGTCAGATTATAAAAAAGCTTGCTGAAGAAGAATCCTGTGTAATTGTTGGGAAATGTGCAGATTATGTACTCAGAGATTATCCACGAAGAATCAGTATTTATATTGAAGCGCCAAGAGAAGCCTGTATAAGACGTACTATCGAGAATATGGATGTTGATTCTGAAGAAGCAGAACGGTTACTTGTGAAAACTGATCAGTATAGAACTGATTATTACAGATATTATACAGGTGGGTTGGATTGGCGTTCACCGGTGAATTATGATCTGATTTTAAACTCAGAACGAGTTGGGTTTGATGGATGCGTGGAAATAATAGAAGCGTATGTAAAAAAGAAATTTCAAATATAAAAAGATAAAGAATTCCCGGTGAGGGTCGGGAAATATAGGAAAATTTAGACAGGGATTTCTGATAAATATTCTCTGAATATGTCTCAAATCATCACTTCTAAGGTTCCAAGGCATACATATTTTATGCTAAAGACAATACAGAAAACGTCAA
>JABLTO010100596.1_pt1 | contig 16524 bp, 20 predicted proteins | sample 7160091 | NCBI WGS metagenome assembly JABLTO01 (sample SAMN14651225, study PRJNA627086) | human gut metagenome | isolation source: feces | host: Homo sapiens
ACTTCCTGAGCAATTTCTACACGGCTCCCATTACCTACGACGGATTGGTTTTCAAAAACAATGAGGCGGCGTTCCAAGCTGCAAAATGCCCGGAGCGCAGAGCCGAGTTTTGCTGCTTAAATCCGTCTGAAGCAAAGAGACTTGGACGCAGGGTGAAACTCCGTAATGATTGGGATCAGATCAAAGATATGGTCATGTACGAGATCTGCAAAGCAAAATTCCGGCAAAATTCTGATTTGGCAGAGCGGCTTATCTCAACCAGCGATTTTGAACTTATCGAGGGGAATAACTGGGGTGACCACATCTGGGGCGTCTGTGACGGCTATGGAGAAAACCGGCTTGGCAAGATCCTGATGCGTATCAGGGATGAACTGATGCACGGATAGCGGCGTTTAGAAAAACAGAAAACGATGCCGCTGTGGGAAATAGCAGAGTAGCCTATATCCATGTCCGGCAAAAGCCAGATCGCTCAAAGAGCCACAATGAAAATTGCAGAAGAACACGCTTCTTCTGCTGAAACAAGAACGAGGGAACGCAGTGCTTATGCTGCGTTCCCTCTTCTTGTCTTTTGAAATTACGATTTGCGGCATTCAATCAAGGGCATCTTCTTCCATAATGCGCATAATGTCTCTCCCGCCATATACAATGCGGATAATCATGACGGTTTTCGCCGCAGTTTCCACCGTGTAAAAAACCACGAAATGGCCGACAGGCAGTTTGTGCATATGCAGAGAGTGCCACGGTTCCCAGTCAACTATGGGGTAGCGAAGCGGCATATGATCCAGAGATCGAATTTCTTTCCGAATCTGATTTACCAGTTTCTTTCCTGTGACCGATGCCTGTAACTCAAATGCGATATAGGCATAAATACCCTTTAGATCTTCCAACGCCTGCGGCGCATACGAAACTATATAGGCATCTTTCATATGCCAAACTCCTGATCGAGTTCGGCATCGACTTCATCAAGAGTATGTGCTTTCCCCAATTTCAGCGAGTCAATGCCCTTCTGAAGCTCGGCGTCCAGTTCTGCCCGGTTCATGCCGCCAATGGCGCTGATCTTATGAGCCGGGAGCCGAAGATCAAGCGGCAGCCCTCTGGTCAGAACGATTTGACTGTATAACATCTGGATTGCACTGGACGGAGAAATTCCAAGCTGTTGAAGGATTCCTTCTGCATTTTCTTTCAATGTGGAATCGATCCTAGCATAAACGGCAGATGTATTTGCCATGAACATCACGCTCCTTTAGAAATAGTATATCCTTTTTTGCTTGCAAACGCAAGCATTTGTATTTTTAATTTGGAGGCATCACAAATGAAACGATATTTTCGTACCATACAAAGTGTTCTGGATTCCCGTTGGGGCAATTTTCAGTATGCCGGAACACCCGCAGCACAGAAAACAGACCGCGTTCTGCAAAGCTCCAAGCTGGAGGACTGCATTTACCACGATCTGAGCAGGGATGATGAAAATTTGGAGACCATCCAGCAGGAGGCCGTGCCCAAGCTGCACAGCTTCCCCGCGCTGTCCAGAGATATTTTTCAGTCGTTTTACTCGCTGTTTCCGAAGCGGGCTGACGCGGACAGGCTTACGGCAGAAGCGCAGAAATTCAATGCAAAGCTGCTCGACCATGTGATCGAGGATGCGGACTATCCGACGATCAAGTCAATCTGCGAAGGGCGGGAGCTTCCTGCTTACGAGGCCGCGTCCGAGTTTACGGCAAAGATCGGTGCGCAGCTGGATAAATTGCTGCCGGAGCTTGGCGGCGAGGACGGTACGCTGAAAACCCTTGAAAAGCTGCAAGCCGCACGGAATCAGGCGCAGCAGAAACTCACAGAGCTTTTGGAGCAAATGCGGGATTCTGTGCAAAATCCCACGCTGGAGCAGGCGGTGATCGACGCGGCAAATCAGGTGGAAAGCAAAACACAGCAGGCCGAAGCCGTTGCAAAAATGGTAGATGTCACAGCGCGGCAAAACAAAGCCTCTATATCTGAGAGCGTTTCTGCCGCCGTCGGCGCGGCTGCGGAAAAAGCGAAGGAAGTCCAGATGATCCTCGGCGCGTGGAGTGATGATGCCGGTACGATGGAGAAGAACGCGGTGAACACCGAGCTTCTTCAAAAGGTTCGGCAAAATCCCACGCTGTTGGAGATCTCAAAGCACCTTGGCCGCTTCCGTGAAATTTTCGCGCAGGGCAAGCGCAACGGCTATGCCTACGGGCGCGGAGAAACCTACGCGCTGGAGCTGGGCAACGATCTTTCCCGCGCCATCGGCTCGGAGTTCGCCATGCTTGCCTCGCCGCAGACGCTTCCGCTGTTCGTGAAGAAGTATCAGCAGCGGCGTCTCAAGCAGTACCGCAGGCGTGAACTCATCCACAAAGGCATGGGCGACATCATCTGCTGCCTCGACGAATCCGACTCTACATGCGGCGACGCTGCCGCGTGGGGCAAGGCCGTGGCGCTGACGCTGCTGGACATTGCCGCAGAAAACCGGCGCAAATTCGCGCTCATTCATTTTGCCGGTTCTTCCTCGTGCAAGGTGGATGTATTTCTGCCTGGACAGTATTCCATGCAGGAGAAGATGCGCGCGGCTGAGACGTTTTTAGGCGGTGGCACGAATTTCAAACGGCCCTTGGATGAGGCGATCCAGCTCATGAAGATCGGCTTTGAGAATGCCGACATTGTCTTCCTGACGGACGGCCTATGTGAACTGCCGGAAGACTATTTGGCAAAGCTCCATAAAGAGCAAGCTGCACGAAAATTCACCGTGACCGGCATCCTGCTCGACGTTGGCAGCCCCGGCATGGATTTCAGCTTGGCGCCGTTTTGTCAGAAGATCTATCGGACTAGCGAGTTGGCCGGTGATGAGATCGTGCGGAGCTTGATGTCACAAAGGGTATGAATCACAGTGCTTGCGGACTGCAATCCAATCGTTTATGATAAAATAAATACAACGAATTGAGGGAAACAGATTATGAAAGGTCACTCCAACACACAGAACCTCTGCCCGGAACGCGATGCAGCAGTTTCCAAGCGCAATGAGCATCAGGGCTGCGAGGTACGCACTGAAATTGGGAATACCGCTGCGGAATATGAAATAGCGGAAAACGATAAAATGTACGGACCATTCGATACAGTGTCTGATTTGATGAAGGCACTGAATGCTCCTTGATAATCAACGTAATCAGGCAGTTATCTCTGCCTATAATAAAACCGCCTCGATTTCGAGGCGGTTAAATTTTATTGAACACCCAACCGGAGCTTTAAGCCATCTTGAAGAACTTGTGAAAAGCTAATCCCGGCTTTTTCGGCCATGTCGTTAAGGTAGCTCGGAATGGTGACATTTTTCCGAACGGAACGCATATCGTTTGCTTTACGGTATGCGTCAAAATCCACCACAGCAAAGGCAGAAACTTCGCCGGGGGCGCACGGAGGAACAGCACCGGATGCGTCTGGAATTGACTTCCCCATGTCCTGCATGGTGATTCCCCAAAGGCCGATTGCATCTTCGGCCATCGAGATAGCGTCTGCAATGGTTTCTCCTTCTGTATTGATGTCGAGGTCAGGAACAGAAACCACATACCCGCGCTCTGCGGGTGTCAAGATGATCGGGTAGGCTTGTTTCATGAAATTACCTCCTAGAGATTTCTGCGCTTGATAATCGCGCGTGTAAGCTGTTCGTTGATTTCTTTATGACGGGGATGGGTTCAATGTCGATGCCATTTGTCATGATGATATGATTTACGCCTTGCCGCAGCACCCACCAGCCTTTTGCATAAAAACGCTTCAGTAAATCGCTCTGCTTCATTTTGCATCCCCTTTCGCCTTTGTTGTACGCATAAAATGCGCATTAGTCAAGAACTATTTCAGCAAAGGTGAGAATTTGGCTGGCGGTACAATGAAATGTATGGGCCGTTTGATACGGCAGCCAATTTCATAAAAGCGCTGAATGCTTAGAATTGGAAGACATGGCACAAACGAAGCAGACAAATTTGTCTGCATCGTTTTTTATGCTTTATTTTTCAGCATAGCCTTTGTTTTCAGAATTGCCGCCCGGAATGTTTTCTGTGCTTCGCGTTCGGCGGGAAAGACCGGGAGCAGAAAATCCAATGCTGCCTGAATCCGTTTCAGATCATCCTGCGTCAACCGGCCATCCAACAGGTGTTGGTGGGCCCGCCGGTATGCCATGCGCAGCGCCACTGAAACACTTGCTCTTGAGAAATATTCTGCAATCAGACCGCCAATGAGAGCGGATTCCTCAATAGAATACTGCATACCTGCCGTCCTCCTTTCGCGCACCCGCATATCATAGCATTTTAGTAACAACGGAGCAAGATATTTTCCCGTAATTTTTTTACGGCATCGTTGACGTGAACGTTTTTTTGTGTATACTATCCATAGAGGAGGATGACTAACTATGTTGAAGCTATTTGAAGTGATTGGATTTAAGAATTTCAAGGATCGTATCAGGCTTGACTTTTCAGATATACGGGATTATAAATTTAATTCTGCTTGCATCACAAATCATATTATCGGGAAAATGATTATTTATGGAAAGAACTCCATTGGCAAATCAAATTTTGGCTTAGCAATTTTTGATATTGTTTCACATCTGTCCTCAAAAAATGTAACTCCCAATTTGTATGATTATTATCTAAATGTTGATGCCCCAACCGACCATGCAGAGTTCCACTATGTTTTTGCATTTGGCGAAAATACGATAGATTACACATATCGCAAGAATGCGAAACAGGACTTGATTTATGAAAAGCTGTGCATAGATAATCAACTCTTGTATGAATACGACTATAAAGCCGACGCTGGAAATCTTGACGGCATTCGTTCTTTAGCTCCGACGCTGAATCTTTCTATGCAGGATGTTGATTCTGTCCTTAAATATGTAATCAGTAATACTGTGCTGGATGACGACCATCCACTGCGGCAAATGCAACGATATGTAAATAACATGTTGTGGTTCCGCAGTCTGGATGAAAACCGTTATATTGGATACAAGACCAAGAGCAGCGATTACTTTGATTTTATATTTGATCCGGCGATCTTGAAGGAATTTGAACAGTTTTTACATGCTGCTGGTATTACAAAAGGATTGACTGTAAACCGCGATCACGATGGCAAGCAACGCCTATATTTTGATACAGCAACGCCACTTCCATTTTTTAGAGTAGCATCCAGCGGTACGAAAGCACTTTACAACTTCTTTTATTGGTATAAAACCGCAAAAGATGTATCCATGATGTTTATTGATGAATTTGATGCGTTTTACCATTATGAATTGGCCGAAACTATTGTCAGCTTACTTGAGAAAATGTCTCAAACGCAGGTGATCCTAACATCTCATAATACAAATCTACTGACGAATCGGATCATGCGTCCAGATTGCTACTTCATTTTAACACAAGGTCGTATTTCGTCCTTGGCAAATGCCACCAGTCGTGAACTGCGTGAAGGGCACAATCTTGAAAAACTATATATGAGCGGTGAGTTCAATGTTTACTGACAAGCCCAAAATTCTTATGCTTGTTGAGGGCGCAAAAATGGAGATCAAGTTGATGGAGCATCTTCTTTCCATTTACGGGATCAACCAAAGCCATCAAATCGTGTCGTATAACACAAGTATATATGACCTATATGCACACATGTTTGTTGATACGGACCCGGACGATGTAGATCTCCTCCAACTCTTAAAAGAGCGTGAGCCTGATCCTGTAAAAAAGAAATTGTTTGACGATCGCTATTCTGATATTTTGCTCGTGTTTGACCTTGATCCACAGGACTCTCGTTTTTCTGTGGAAAAGATTACACGGATGGTTTCCTATTTTATTGAATCATCTGATATGGGCAAACTTTACTTGAACTATCCGATGGTTGAAGCGTTTTACCATATGAACAGCATCCCAGACCCTGCATACTTTTCCTATGTAGCTAGTTTAGAAGAATTGCAGGCCCATAAATATAAAGAACGTGTTGTTGCAGAAAACCGCAATCATAGATTCAGTAAATTTGCCGTTGATCGAAACGAATGCAATACTGTAATAGAGCAGAATATTGAGAAAGCCTGGTGGATGTTGAATTATGCTGGAAAAGGCGATACAGAACAACTGTTGCCAGAGGCAGCAGAGATTCTCTCTGCACAGATGCGAGAACTGACATCTGCGCACCGTGTGTTTGTCCTCTGTACTTGCATATTTTATATTCCAGACTACAATCCACGGCTTTTACATAATGGGAGTTCGCTGTAACGCCAGTGTTTTCATACGGTATTGTTTTTCCTGCTCTTAATAATTTCACAAGTTTCTTTTTCCTCCTTCGACGTGCTACAATACACCTGTATTCAGGTCAGAGCAATCACAGGGCGGAGCAGACAAAGGCTGGAGGTGAACACTTGGGGACAGGTATGCCCCCGGTTCCGCACGCAGGACTTGAAATGAAATAATGGACCCATAAGACCGTAATTGCCGTTTGGCAGTTGCGGTCTTTTTGCGTCCGGACACAAAGACGAAGGGAGACACAGCATGGTAGACACAGAAAACGTATTTGACGGCTTTGCCTTACTGGATGACGATGAGGATTTTGACGTAGATAAGATCTTCGGCAGCAGTTCGGACACCCCGACACCGCCGCCTCCTGCACCGCCCCCAGTGGACACAGCGCAGCCGCAGTCAGAGCCGGAACCGGTTCAGACGGAGACGGCAGAATCGCAGCCCGAGCCGGAACAGACGCTTCCCGCAAAGACGCAGGAAGCACCAGCAGAAGAAGCAGAACAGCCTCTGGATATCTTTTCGGCGTTTACAAGCGCGGAAAGCGACCCTATCCCAGAGGCAGACCAGGCCAATCGCATTGCGCCAAGGCCCCAAACACAACTGTCGCTCTTTGATAAGCCGCCCGTTTTTCAGTACGGCGGAGCCAGAGAGCAGATCACAGATCCCGACATGACCTTCGAGGCCCTGCGAATCCAGAAAGCGGATGATTTCCCTGAATTGGAGGAGGCGTCGGCTGTCACGTGGCAGGTGCGGTACGGAGATGTTACGAAACCCGTTCCTGCACCCAAGACAGACACCATCGCGGCCATGAAAGCGGAGATTGAGAAGTCCAAAGCATTCTTGGACAGCCTGAAAAAAGGCAAGGTCAAGGACCCGGAGTGCATCGTGAAGCCGCAGATCCGGATGCAGAAGAAGGGTATCGCGGACTACAAGGGCGTATTCCCGACGCTGGAGGCTGCGCGCGCATCCAACAAGGTCATCTGCCTCATCCCCGCGCGGGATGGGCAGACGTATGAGATGCGCCGGAGTGAACTCGGCGAATTCATTGCACCAAAGTACAAGGTCACAGAGTTTTCAGAGGTAAGAGCCGGTTTCCGACCGGCTCTTCCTCGCATTCCGCAGGAGCTGCTGCGCTCTATCATCGGCTTTTTCAGAAGTCAGATGGAAACGGACGCAGAATTTGAGGCCCTTGTCCGCATCTACTGGGATCGGAAGGAACAGAAATTCATCCCGTTCGTGCCGAAGCAGCGCGTCACCAAGGATCGTGTCACGGTTCGGCTGACGGACGAAGACCTTCCGGACGATACGCGGTATCTGTATTACGCGGATATCCACTCCCACAACAGCATGAAGGCTGTCTTTTCCGCCATTGACGACCGGGATGAGCGCGGTACGCGGCTGTATCTCGTAATTGGCCGTCTGGATCGCTTCTTCCCGGAGATCTCCGCCCGTATTTCCTGCGGCGGCAGCTTTGTCCCCATCGAGCCGAGTCTGGTGCTTGAAGGGCTGGACAGCAGCTTCCCCACGGAATGGAGCAGTAAGGTCGTTCATCAGCTTCCCGCGCTCCCGGAACCGCCGTCCGCACCGTTTGCGGGCGTGCGCTCGTTTCTGGGCGGATTGCTTGGAGGTGCGGGATGAAGTTTGCAGAGAACCGCCCCGTAAAGATCGTCATGCTGGGAGCCGGAGGCACCGGCGGACATATCGCGCCGCATCTGTACCGGCTTTTGTACGCGCTGGACCGGCCCGTCCGCTTTATCATCTGTGACGGAGATATCGTGGAGGAAAAGAATCTCGTTCGCCAGAATTTCACACCGGCTGACCTTGGGGAAAACAAGGCAAAGGTGCTGGCCGAGCGGTATTCCTCCGTGTTCGGGATGGAAACGGAGTATGTGCCGGATTTTATCGAGTCCGGCGAGCGGCTTCTTTCCATGCTGCGGGCACGGACGTTCCCGACCGGGCCGTACTGGCATTCACCAACCGTCAAAGAGCTGGTGATCCTCATCGGCGCGGTGGACAACAACAAGAGTCGAAAACTCTGCCACGAGGTCTTTTACAAGCTGGATGATCTTATCTACATCGACAGCGGCAATGGGATGCACACCGGGCAGATCGTCTGCGGCATCCGCAGCGGCGGGCGCACGTTCTACCGCCCCGTCGGCGCGGCATTCCCGGAGGTTTTGCAGGATACAGACAAATTCCCGACAGAGCTGAGCTGCGCCGAGGCGTCTGTTTCCGCGCCGCAGAGCATCGCCGCCAACATTACGGCGGCCACCGCCGTCGTGGACATGATCTACAACATCCTGACCGTCGGAGAAACGCGCGTACGGCAGATCACGTTTGCAACGGGTTCTGTCAATATGCGTGCGACCTTACAGAAAACAAGGAGGAAAGCAGCATGAAGAATACCGTAGACGCAGCAGCCTTTTATAAAGCTTTGACAGCATTGATGGAAGTCACGTCAAAAAGTTCCATCGAAGTTTTGCGTGAGATCAAAGCGGAGTTTACCGGAGATCAATGCGTATTGTCCGCAGCGGATTTGGACACATGGATGTCCGTGACGATCACCGCAGTTGGCGACAGCTTTGACCTCGTATTCCGGAACAGCGCGAACATCCAGAAGGTATGCCGCCATTATGACGGCGCACTGGAGCTGGAATTGCAGCAGCGTGGAGACGAATCGTTTTTGACCATGCGCTCCGGCAGCAAGGGCGGCGAGTTTCCTGTCTATGACACGAAGGACTGCCCCGTATGGCCGGAGTTCAGGGTCAGACAGACCTATGCGGCAAACGCAGCAAAGATCCTCGCCTGCGTCAAACAGGTAAAGTATGCCGTAAATCCGCGCAATGTCAGACCGGAATATCAGGGCGTTCTGTTTCAAAACAAACATATCTGGGCAGTGGAAGGCCATCGCGCAGCCTGCTGTGATGATGGCGGACTGGATATTGAAAGACCGTTCCTGGTCGGTGTCCCGGCTTTGGAACAGCTAAAGGCGTTTGGCAATGCGGATATTCAGATCAGCGTTGCCGACGAATGGGTCCTGTTCCAGAACAAACATATTCATCTGCTTACGAAACGCATCCTGAATGTCACGCCGCTCACCTATGAGAGTGTTGTGCCGCAGAAGTGGAGCGAGGAATTCCGCTTCCATCGGAAGGACTTCGTGCAGGCCCTGAAATATCTGCTGGCCTGCGTCGGAAAGGCAGACAAGCCTTATGTCCGGTTTGAGAATGGCTTGCTGAACTTGCGTGCGAAGGACTGCCTCTACAAAGCGGCGGTTTCCATCAGCGCAGAAAGCAGCATCGTCTTTGGCTTTGATGCCAGATTCATGCTGGATGCGCTCACGCAGTTTGAAAAGCAGGAACTGGTGACAATGCGGCTGACCAGCCCGCTGGGCGCGATCTTGCTCGTGGCGGGTAACAGCTCCGCCATCGTCCTCCCGGTACGGCTCAAGGAAGAACAGAAAGCAGCGTAAAAAGAGAGGAAGTTTGAACATGAAAACAGTCTATATTCCCGCCGGTGCGACTTACAACTATGAAACGCTTGTCACGGACGATGTGATCGTCCACGGGCATCTGCACGTCACGAATGGCTTGAAAGCGAAGCATATTTCCGGCCGAGGTTTTATTACCGCTGGTGAAGTTTCCGCAGACATCGTGGACGTGACCGAACTGGAATGCGGCACAGTCATCTGCCGGAGACTGCTGGCGCAGCGCGTCAGTTGCAACGAGGCCATGATCTCGGAAAGCGCCGCTGTTTCCCGCTTCTTCTCCGCCAATTACGTCAAAACTCCCAGCCTGACCGTGGCGGTCAGTGAGATCGGCGAGGCGGACGTGGATGAAATTGTGCATCTGACGCCGAAGCCGCGCGGCATGATCCTGACGCTGCTTTTTTCAAAGCTTCGTACATTCTGGCTGCGCCTGACGGCGAGCCGGACACAGGGCAGGTTTGAGAAGCCGCGCACGGAAGCGGAAGAACCGTCTGACACACCGGAAGATGCTGAAACAAAGGCAAACATCGCAAAAATTGTGCAGGAGGTGCTTGCACAGCAGGCGGCGGAAAAGGCCGCCTGCGCAAACGATGCGGACGACTTTGAACTCCAGCGCATGATCGGCACGTTCAAGCTGCTGCGGGACAAAGGCTACACGCTGCGCATTCTCCCCGGTACGCCGGAGGAGAACGCGCCGGTCTTTGACTTTGCAGCTGAGAACATGCAGCCTGCGGCGTGAGGTCAAACGGGATGGAACAGGAGTTGGAAAAGGAGCAGAAATGCTCCTTCTACCCGTTGGAGCAGCTTCGGCAGCTGGCAGAAGCCATTCTCCGCAGCACACGGCAGCTGCTCAAATGCCGCGCTGCTGTGGAGAAATACCGTGAAGCACAGCCACAGCGCGCGTATGCGTACTATCTGGAATTGCAGGAAACGCGGGATTCGCTTCTTGCAGTGCTCAGCGATGCACAGCGCAATCTTCTGGAATTGGAGGAATCCGCGCTGGCCGGAAAAGTCGGACAGCTTCAAGCGGGCCTGTGCCGCTTTGATCTTATGTCCAGAGCGTACAAGTCTGTATACGAAGTGCTGACCAACTTCGCGAAAGCTCTTCCGCAAACGGACACCGTCAACGCGGCAGTGATCGGCCGGCTGATGAACCATGTCCGCATGGGCTATTACCCGACAGACCCGGAAAATATCACGCACATCCTGCGCGGGATCGCGTTCCCTGAGGGCGTGACGACGAATCTGCTCGACCCGTGCTGCGGCTGCGGCAAGGCGCTTCGGCAGCTTGCCGACGGCAACAACTGCTACACCTACGGCATGGAGCTGGACGAACACCGCGCGGAGGAGGCCCAGACGAGGCTCCACCGCATCGGCTTCGGCAGCTTCTTTTACAGCCGGATCAGCCGAGAGGCGTTTCATGTGCTGTTTCTGAATCCGCCGTATCTGTCCGTTCTGGCCGAGGGCGGCAGCCGGGTGCGCAGCGAAAAGCAGTTTCTGGTGCAGAGCATCCGGACGCTCATGTTGGGCGGTCTGCTCATCTACATCGTGCCGTACTACCGGCTGACGCCGGACATCTGTAACATTCTCGCGGAGAATTTTTCAGACCTTTCCGTCTGGAAATTTACAAGCGGCGAGTTTGCCAGATTCCATCAGGCGGTCGTGCTGGGGCTTCGGAGAAAGCCCACGGAGGACGACGAAGCAGCCGACCGGCTGGGTGCGCAGACGCTGACCCCGGAGATGATCCCGTGTGTCACGGAGCTGGAGGAAAACCGATATGTACTGCCCAACGTTGCAAAGACCGTCGAGGTCTTTCGCGGCGAACGGTTCAACGAGAAGGAACTGGAGCGTCAGCTGACACATTCAGACAGCTTTACACAGCTGCTGCATACAAAAAGCGCGCTGGACAGTGCGGAAAAGCATCCGCTCCTGCCTCTCTCCATTGGGCAGATTGGTCTGATCGGCGGCTCCGGGATGATCAACGGACTCATCGAGTGTGATACTCCGCACATTATCAAGGGGCGTATTGTAAAGGTCAAAAACACAGAACGCGAGGAACAGTTTGACCGGCGTGGAAATCATTGCGGCGCAGAGGTGCATGAGGTCGTCAGCAACAAGATGATCTTCAACATCCTGACGCCGAATGGATTTCTGGCCTTGAGTTAGGAGGACAATATGATATTGACAAAAAATGTGGCGATCATCGCTCCGGTCACAGATACGGACGACCAGACGGCGCGCGAAGCCGTCTGGCAGCAGGTCACAGAGCGGATCGTCCCGCAGATGGGAAGACTCTGCACACGGTTTGAACCGTCCAGCGGCGCATGGGGGCAGAAATTATCTGCCCCGTACAGCGTCGTCCTCGGGCGGAGCGAACCGGCGCTGTTCCTGTATTTCTACGCATCCGCAAAGCATCAGCTGGATGATTCCGCGAAGGCGCATCTGAACGGATTCATGGAGCATCTGGAGATCGGGAACGAGCAGACCGTCGGAGATACCAAGATGTGTACGGCCTATCTCAAGGGAGATACCGCCGAAGCGCGTTCCCACATGGAGTGGCACATCGCCAGCATGTTTGGAGAGCTGATGCCGGACTGCGGGATCTATTTCCTGCGCGAAGGCCGGTCGTATCTGAATGAGGCGGAGCATAAGAAAATTCTCTGCAATATGAAGGAGTACGCCATCTGCGTGGTGAAGCTGGTATGGGAGAAAGCGGATGAAGATTGATCTTTCCAAGCTCTTAAAGGGACTGGAGGCGCTGCCGCATACGCCGGCACTGGAACCTGAAAATGTTCCGCCGTATGTGCTGACGCATATTCTAGCTCCGCTGAAAAATGATGATTGCATCCATTTTGCTGATCTTGATTTCGAGGCATTTACCGAAGAAGATATTGACAGCTTGTACGGTGCATTGTCTGATGCAGAGGATCGGGAGCACCGCTTGAATCGCCTGCGCAGCATTTTTGATCATTCCAAGCCGAAAGCCGCTGCGCAGCGGAAATTTTGTTAAGGAGGCGCAGTTATGGACTATGAATCTATATGCTGTTCACTTCAAACAGTCAGAGCGGCTCGTATGTTCTACGAATACGGGAAACTGGATCGGCTGTTGGAGTGTGATATCACGACATCGAGCGATGACCTGTATGAGGTCTATTATGAACTTTTGATCGCCGCCACGGATTATATGGATCAAAAATTCAATGAGGACTATGAATACGATCACTGGTATTTCAGCTTTCGCAGCATGATGCAGTATTACCGGCTGATCCGGGAATACGGGAGCCTTCACAGCATGAAGCTCTCGGAAAATCCATACGTCAAAAAAGCCGAGGAAATGCTCTCTGCTACGCTTTATTCCTGCTGTCTGAACGGCGGTATGGGCTGGGGTTACCAGAAAAAGATCAGCTCAGAATGGTCGAGCGGCCTTACTGTAGAAACAGACGGTTATTTTCACTATGAACTTGACCTGCTGGAAGCGCTGCTTTCCATTGACGCATGGTACACGGAAGAAGTGCAGAAGCTGGAAAACCTGCTTAGAAAGGAACGTGCGCTTGCGAAGCACTACGTTCCGGAATTGGAGGCGGCATGAACAAAGACGAACTGCGGATCCGGATCATTCCGGAGGACGGACAGATTCTCATCGAGACGTACACGGATGGTATCGTGAAGTGCAAAGAGGTGCAGGAAAACGCGTTTCTGGACTGCATTAAAAACAGCACCAGATGGAATTATGTCAACAGTGGGCTGCTGCCGTCAGATTGTATCCATGTCAAAATCCATCCGAACGGGAACAAGGAATATTGTCTCTGGTACCCGCGCTTATACGCAGACATCAGCTATCATGAGACGGCATATCCGAACTTTCCATTGCCAAGATTGGTATTCGCGTTCCATGTTGGCACAGAAGGTAAGGTCAGCGGATGCAGGATGGGTGTTGCTGCGGACGAAAAGCCGACGATGGAAACCGCGATGTACCGCTATCTGTTTTCCAACGTCAGCGGTACACGGGGAGACATCTGCATTGGTGCAAACGCACTCCCAAAGTACAAGACGCCGCATGCGCTTGCGAGTTTGCCGGCATTCCTTCTGTCCATCCCAAATGGAGATCACAGCTTCAATGCGCTGAACAACAAGCTGGGGCTGCAATACCGCAATCTTCTGGAACATCTCAACGGCAAAGACCCGTCGTACTATTATTCCGATGTGCTGATCCCCAACGGAAAGACCTTAAAAGACTTTATTGGAGGGTAACGTATGGCAAAAGATGCAAAAACCATCCAGAAAGAACTGGCCCGGCCATTTGCGCCGGAGGACTTGGAATGGCGGATTCAGGTGACGACGAAGGACAAGACCAGCGGCCTTGCCATTCCGTATGTCACGAACCGCGCCATTCAGGACCGTTTGGATGAAGTCGTGGGGCCGGAGAACTGGTACAACGACTACAAGCCGTGGCATGGCAACGGAAAGAAGGACGCACAGATCTGCGGCATTTCCATCTATTTTGAGGACAAAGGCTTTATTACAAAGTGGGACGGTGCGGAGGATTCTGACATTGAACCCATCAAGGGCGGTTTGTCGGACTCCATGAAACGCTCCGCCGTGCAATGGGGCATTGGACGCGTCCTCTACAAGATGACGAAGCCGCTCTGGGTCAGGATCGAGCAGAAGGGCAACTCCTATGTGATCTGCGATACTGAGCGGCCGAAGCTGAACGCTGCATATTTGGAATTACTGGATAAGCTGCATCAGCTTCCTGCCTCCCCGGGTGCGGCACAGGCGCAGCTCAGCTACAAGCGCGACGGACAGGCTGGACAGCAGGCGCAGAATACAGCGCCGACGGCAATGCCACAGACGCAGCAGCAAGCACCGCGGCAACCATCGCAGCAGCCGCAGCAAGTACAGCAGCCGCTCCCGTTTACGACGCGGCAGGTCTGCCAGTACGTTGTGGTATCTGTGAGCAATCAGCAGGATATGTCCGGCCAGCCGTTGGTCTGTGCCGTGCTGCAAAACGCAGAGGGCAAGCAGGCCAAGGTCTACGCACAGGGTAGCCACCCGATGCTCGTGCCCGGTGCGCAGCTCTATGACGCGCAAATCACCATGCGAAAACAGGGGAACGTCGCGTTTTACACACTGGACGGCTACAAGGTCGTGCAGCAGGCAGCGTAAGGAGGACGAATGGAAAAAATCAAAGGCTTTCAGATTAACAGCATGACCGTCTCCGGCTTCAAATGCTATGAAGCGCCTATGGAGATCACGTTCGGCAACCCCACCATTGTGACTGGCGGCAACGGCCGCGGCAAATCCAGTCTGGCCGACGCCATTGCGTTTGCCGTCACAGGACTTCCCTTTTTCGGCGAGCGCGGCATTGACCGGCTGCACAACGAGACGAACCCGGACCTGCAGATCACGATGCGCTTTACGGATGAAACCAGGAAGGCGCATGAGCTGACCCGCAGCCGGCAGAAGGATCGCATGAGCATCACCTACGACGGCTATGCCATCCGGCAGACGGATCTCAATGAGATGTTCGGAGAACGCGATGTGTTTCTCTCCATTTTCAACCCGCTGTACTTCATTGAAGAACTCGGCGAGGATGGAAAGAAGCTGCTGGAGCGGTATCTGCCGCCCATTCCGCAGGCTGATGTGCTGGCGCAGCTCAATGAGCAGACGCAGCAGCGGCTGTCAGGTGTGCAGCTTCCGTCCCCAGAGACGTTTCTCAAGAATCGCCGGGAGGAGATTCGGGAACTGGAACAGAACGCAGTCTATCTGAGCGGCAAGCTGGATCTGGCGCAGAAGCAGCGGCAGAGCAGCAAAGAACTCTCCAGCAGGCTGACCGCGCAGATTCAGGACTTGCAGCAGGAGATCGCGTCGCTGGAGGCGCGTCGGTTTGAAAACGTCAATTTAGAGGAGTTGCAGGAGCAGCTCGTGCAGGCCAGCGAGCAGTATGAGGAGCTTTCCGGTGAAGCGCCGGAAACGCCGGATACGGCAGAACTAGATGCGAAGCTGCAAGAATTTCACGCAAAGCTGGGCGCTCGGTCGTCCGAGGTCTACCAGCCAAAATACACAGACCCGCTGGCAGAGGATACGGCAAAGGTGCAGGCGCTCGGAAAGAAGTATCAGCAGAATACCGCGCTTTTGAAGCGGTTTCAGCCGGGTACAAGCTGCCCGGTCTGCCGCCGTGTCCTCTCCCAGCAGGAATATCCGGCGTTCCGTCAGGCTTTACAGGCGGAAACGGAGAGAATCGCTGCCGACGGCACACAGCTGAAAGGTCAGATCACTGAGCTTCAGGAGCTGGAGCAGAAAAGTCAAAGTACGTTTGAGCAGTTTAAAGCCGAAGATATTGAAAGATATCAGGCGGAGATCAATGCTCTGAACCGGAAGCGTGAACAGCTTCAAGCCGCTGCCGCACAGCAGAATACGCGGCGCCAGCAGACCTTGGAGCAGCTGCGAACACGCATCCAGAACCTGACCGCAAGCATTGAATGTGGTACGCTGAGTCCCGCGGACAGTGAACGCCTTGCCGAATGCAAAGCATCGCTGGAAGACTGCCGGGTGCAGCTTGCCGCCGCGCAGCAGGTTCTGAGCGCCGCGCCGGAGGATTTTGACACGCGCATCAACGCCATTGAGGATGAGATCACGGAAAAGAAGATCGTTATGAAAGATGTGATCCTCTACATGAGCAAGCGCGCAGAGCTGACGTTCTCCAAACTCGCGCTGAACCGCGTGAAGATCTCGCTCTACGATGTGGTCAAGACGACCGGA